>Ga0210409_10003207_pt1 | contig 18605 bp, 13 predicted proteins | sample IncBWH17MmetaG_FD_161649 | JGI IMG/M metagenome (GOLD analysis project Ga0210409, IMG submission 161649) | Forest soil microbial communities from Barre Woods Harvard Forest LTER site, Petersham, Massachusetts, United States - Inc-BW-H-17-M | ecosystem: Environmental > Terrestrial > Soil >... | reverse complement strand
TTTGCGCGAAGTCGAGAACCTGCTGCCAATCGATCGCGGTGGATTCTTCCGTGACTCGGGGCAGCAACATCATGACGGCTGGCGTTACCCACAGGATGAATAGGATGTCCGAGGGCCGGGGAGCCAATGAGGGTGCATGAACGAAATTCTGATAGTAAGTCTCCAGCCCCTGCGCGGCGCCGGCCAGGAAGAGCGCTGCCGCAAGCAGGATCCAAAGCTGGCGCAGGCGCCCTGAGGATTGCCTGGCCACATGCTGCGCGCAGATGGCGGACCACAGGACGATTGCAGTTTGCAAGAGATTCGAAAGCGTAAAGCTTGTCGCCGGTGCAGAAATTCCTGCGACCACAAACACGAGAAGCGCGGTCAGTAGGCCCGCGACACCGAGGGCCAGCCAGGAAAACTTGCCGGAGGGAAGCAAGAGCGACCTCGTAAGCTTTTACATAGTTTATTCTGGGTAAGACTTGTAAACAACCAGCACGGACTCGCGCGGTGCCCGGTTAGTTCTCCCGGGAAACACGCAGTCTTACCGGCGCATCAAGGAGCATTGCGGCCTGGAGCGGAAAACGGATTCTCAGCAATGCAGCCGCTTACGGATTCATTTGAACGGGGCGGTCATAACCGGTCATTTCCAGGTAGCCAACGCCCTCCAGCGGCTTCCCATTGCGCGTGCCAGTCAAGGCGACTGCGCCTTCCCAATAGTTGGGCGCGAGCTTTGTCTTGCCGGTCAGCTCCTGAGATTCGAGCGGCGTCTTCGCCTCCAATGCAATGCCTAACTTCGGAATCGCCATGATCCAGTGGATTGGATAAGAAGCGTGCGTGACCGGACTCGTCCATGTTTCGCCAGCCGGCTGCAAGCGGAACTCACTCGCGCGCAAATGCATGGTTTTGCCCTGGGCATCCACATAGGTTCCGGCCAAATAAGGATCAATCGAACTATCCTTGCGCCGAATGTGAAAGAGCATCAGCTCCGTGTGGTCTGCAAGCTGCAGGCTCAGCCAGTCCCAACCCGTCTGGTCGGCCTCCAGTTGGTGGGTGAAAAATTCGTGGTCCATCCAGCTTGTGCCTGTCACTTCGAATTGCTTTCCGGCCAGTTCGATGGAGCCGGAAGTCGCGAGGCGAGTGAGAGAAATGTAGTGCGAAGCGCGTTCCGGGCCTTCCGCCTTCTGGCTGACGCCGTTCTCGCCATGGATGACGGGCGGCTTCTCCGAATGCAGTTTCAAATGGAGTTGGAACCGCTGTTCGATGCCCTCCAGTTTCTGATCCTCGCCTGTCCACTGAATCCGCCAGTTGCCACTCCAGATCCGCCGCAGCACTTCGCTCGCGCCCGCAATCCCCGGTCCGGCTCGGTTCATGCGCTCCGCGTGGTAGAACTTCCCGCCATCCAAATCGCTCACCGCCAGGTGCGCGAGGTAAAGATCGTTCAGGTCCCAAGCCGCCGTATTTGCCGGATCGCGGCTGACGCCTTGCCGGAAAAAAGTCAGTTCGAAACCGAATCGGCGGCCCTCCGCCGACTTCACATTCCCCGTGTAGTACCACCACTCCGTCTGAAAATCCGGATGATTGAAATAATCTCGCGGGAATTCGTAGCGATACCCCGGCAACGCTGTGCGGTACTGTGCTTGCAGCGGTTGCAGGAAAAATAGCGCCGCAGAAAGCCATGCCAGCTTATTCCTCATGGACTGCCTCAAGCGGATTCAGCCGCACCGCCATCTGCGCCGGATAAAGACCCGCAAGCACGGTCGCCGCATATACCACGGTTAGGGCGGCGACGAGGATCTCCACCGGCCAATGAAACCGGATGGTCCATCCAAACGACTGCTTGTTGATCACGTACACGAGGATGAGCGACAAGGCAAAGCCCAGAGCCAGCCCGGCAAGATTGGCCAGCAGTCCCAGCAATCCAGCCTCGACCAGAATCAATTTTCGAATTTGCCCTGTCGCCGCTCCGAGAAAACGAAGCAAACTGAGTTCGCGCCGGCGGTCAATCACCAGCGCCAGCAGCGCTCCCGCGATCCCCATAACCGCGACGATGACTGCGACTGCTTCCAGCGCGTAGGTGATCGCAAATGTGCGGTCAAAGATGCGAATGGCTTCGGAGCGCAACTCGCGATTCGAAAACAGCAAGACGCGGTGACCGGCGGCGGTTTTTTCGATTTCCGCCCGTACTCTTTCCAGACTAGCTCCCGGAGAAAGGTAGATAGCCAGGTTCGACGGCGCCGGATCGGGCAGATAACGCAGCATCGTCTTGCGGTCCATCAGGATACTGCCGCGCTCGCTGGAATAATCGTAGTACACGTCGGCGATGCTGAAGGAGGCTTGTGTTTCGCCGAGAGACAGCGTGATGGAGTCCCCAGCTTTCAGATGGTGCTTATAGGTGAACGGTTCGCTCACAACAACAGTATTCGAATGGCGCAGCTCCGGAAAAACCTGTTGTTGCCGCCGGCCGGATAAGAATTCGGACTGCGGATACCAGCGAATGAGATCCTGGACATCGAGGTCCGCGGAAGCGAGGGTGGCCGGCATTCCTTGATAGCGAATTTCGTAGGCACGGAGACGTTCGACCGCAAGAACGCCCGGAATCTTTGCAAGATCTTCTGCCAAGCCGGGGGAAATCGTCGGATGGCGATCCGCGGCGGCCGAACCGGCCGGCCGGAGATAGAGATCGGCCGGCAACTCGTTGCTCATCCAGAGCACAACGCTTTGGCGGAAACTTCCAACCATGATTCCCACCGCCGTCATCATCGCGATGGCGGTGGACAGCGCGCCGACCAGGACCGAAGTGCGCCGCAGCGATGCGGCAAGGCTTCGTGACGCCAGCATCGCTTCCACGCCGAAGAATTTCCCGAGCAGCTTCGCAGTGAAGGTGGTGCTCACGCTGACAAAAGCTGGGATAGCCAGCGCCGAGGCCATCACCAACAGGATTGTCGCGAGATATCCGATGAGCGGCTTTCCCGCAACCGCCGGCGCTCGTGAAGCGGCGGCAGCAGCGAGTCCGAGAGTAACTGCCAGCCACAAATCGCGCATTTTGTGGACGCTCACGTCATATTCCCGACGCCCTCTCGCCATCGCTTCCACCGGCGAGACGAGCGAAGCCTCGCGTGCCGGTGAATACGCAGAGGCCACGGCAACTCCTACACCAATCGCCAGTGCCAGTAAAACGGACTCGGCATTCAGTTCGATCGCTGCGGGCCGGCTGCTGACGTACAAGGACTCGACCGTTGTGGCCATCAACTTTACAGCTCCCGTGGCCATGAATCGTCCCAGCGGAAGCCCAATGAGCGCCCCGGCAACTCCGAAGCAGGCTGCCTCGCCAACAAACGCAAAGAGAATCACGCGGCGGCTGGCGCCGAGCGCGCGCACAATCCCGATCTCCGGGCGGCGGCGCACCACGGAAACAGAGATCGTGTTGTAAATGAGAAACGCCCCCACCACCAGGGAGATATAGCTGAGCAGACGCAGATTCCAGCGGAACGCCGCCAGCATGCGGCGATTCTCATTCGTGCCCGTGCCTTGCGGGCGCACTTCCACGCCGGCGGGAAGCGCAGCGCTGAGGCGCCGTTGCCATTCGTCAAGGCCCGGTTCCTGCGGTACCTTCAGCAGTATGCGGTCCACGCGGCCGTACCGCGTCAGAGCCCGCTGCGCCGCCGCGATGTCCATCACAATCGCGGATTCATTGCCGTTCGAATCGGGATAAACGCCTCGCACGATGTACTCGCGCACACGATCGTTGATGAGCAAGCGAACGCACTCACCAGCTTTGTGGCCGAGGTTCGAACCCACCCAAATGCTTTCGTGATCCTCCAAGAACTCGAGCGAATCTTTTGGTGTCTCTGCTGAGGAAAGTTTTCCGCCACTTCCGGCATGGTCTTCTGCATACGCACCGCCTTCCGAAACAAGATCCAGCCCAATCAAAGGGAAAGACTGCTTGGTATCTGCCAGGACCGCATAGTCCTCAACGCGCGGCGAGATTCGAATCGCATACGGCAGTGCCGCCAAAGTGCCAACGACGCTCTCCGGCACGCCGCCCGACGCCGTAATTTCCAAATCGTTGTCGCCTGCAAGCGCTTCCATGGAGGAGTGAAACGATCCCGCAGCCGCGACGCTCGCGAGGTCAATCGCCAGCACCACCGCCACGCCCAAGGCCACGGCCAGGACGGTCAATCCCGCGCGAACCGGTTCGCGCAAGAGCGGCCGAACCATCAGTTGGTAAAAGAGCAGAAGCCGTGGCATTTCAGCGCCGCACAATCTCTTCGATCCGTCCGTCCCGCAGCCGCACAACTGTATCCGCGAGCGCGGCGGCTTCCAGGCTATGCGTCGCCACAATGGTCGCGGTATTTTTTTCGCGCGTCAGGCGCTCGAGCAATTCCAGAATGACGTTGCCCGTCGTCGTGTCGAGATTGCCCGTCGGTTCATCCGCTAGCAGAAGGGTTGGCGAATGGATCAGTGCGCGCGCGATGGCCGCGCGCTGCATCTGTCCGCCGGAAAGCTGATGGGGATAACGTTCACCCAGGCCTTCGAGTTCGACCCACGCGAGGCGTTCCCGCGCCGCCTCGCGCACATTCGTCTTGCCTGCGAGGAGCAAGGGCAGCTCCACGTTTTCGAAGACTGTGAGCGTATGCAGTAATTGGAACGACTGGAAGATGAAGCCGACTCTTTCGCGCCGCAAGCGAGTCAGTTCAGCGTCTTTGAGCGACGAAGTCGAAACGTCGTCAAGAAGCACGCTGCCGGACGTCGGAAAATCCATCGCCCCGGCAAGATTGAGCAAAGTGGACTTTCCGCAGCCGCTGCGGCCCACCAAGGCCACCAATTCGCCTCGTTCGACATTTAGCGAAAGACCATGCAGCGCTTGCACTCGCTGCCCGTCGGTAAGATAGTCTTTCGAAACGTCCTGCAACGAGAGTATGGGCATGTGCGTTGGCGGAAGTGCGGCCGCTTCGCAGCTGCGGCCGACCACCATCAATTTTAATGGATTTTTGTCCGACAGCCCGCCGATCGCTCGGCTCAGTCGCAATTTGCCTAGGACTTCAGCGAGGCCAGCGCCTTTTCGATCGCCGAAGTCACTTCCGGCGAGTCCGGCGTCACTGCCGGCTCAAACCGCGCGATGATGTGACCATCGGGACCGATCAAAAATTTCGTGAAATTCCATTTGATCTCTCCGCCCGTTTGCGGACTTGCCGCCTTGTCCGTCAAAAACTGATAGAGCGGCGCAATATCCTCCCCCTTCACAGAAACTTTGGCCATCATCGGAAAAGTTACGTGAAACTTCGAAGTGCAAAACTTCTTGATCTCCTGATTCGAACCCGGCTCCTGCGATCCGAAATTATTCGCCGGAATCCCCACAATCACGAAGCCGCGGTCCTTGTATTTCTCATACGTTGCTTCCAGCGCGGAATACTGCGGGGTGAATCCGCAAAGGCTGGCAACGTTGACGAGCAGCACTACCTTTCCTTTATAGGCCGCCAGCGGCGCGGGCTGCCCGTCAATCGAATTCAAGCTAAATTCATACACCGTCTTCTCCGCAGCCATCATCGCGGCCGCACAAATCAGCAGGCAAATGAGTACCCTCTTCATGTTTCCTCCAGTTATTGTTTTACCCTGTTCCGCGCCCAGCGGCAAACCGCTACAGGCGCCGCAGTCCCGGCGCACTGGAGTAGACCATTCTCGCACTCCCCTTATGCCATCAAACCAGGAAATGTTTACCCAACGAATTGCATTTTCCCCGGAAACGGCCATTGAGCCTTGGTTGACCCTGTTATAGACTTCGCACGCGGAATTCTGCGCAAACTAGCCATTAGGGATAGCGCCAGACCGGTCGGGGATTGTGGATGCTACTGGGGAAGCGCGGGCCTGCGTTGAGATGTGAAAGTTAATTTCGGCCAGGGACTCCGACTCAGTGTGTCGCCCGGGACACCAAGGAGGCATGGATGCTGTTCGCATCTGCTGTCGAGGTAACCCACCGAGCGCTCGCAACCATCGATCTCGTCATCATCGGCGTCTATTTCGCCATCGTTTTCGGGATCGGCTTGTATTTTTCCCTGAAAGAACGCACCTCCGAAGATTATTTCCTCGCCGGCCGCGACATTGGATGGTTTTTCATCGGAGCCTCTCTCTTCGTTTCGAATATTTCCACCGAGCACTTCATCGGCCTTTCCGGCACCGGCGCCTCGTCCGGTCTGGCAGTCGGCCATTTTGAGTGGCTAGCGTGCCTCATCCTGTTGATCTTGGGCTGTTTTCGTGCCGTTTTACCTTCGCAGCAACGTCTTCACCATGCCGGAATTCCTGGAACGCCGTTTCAACCGCCAATGCGCTGTGTATCTGGCCGCGATCTCCATCATCGCGTACATCTTTACCAAGATCTCCGTGCAACTCTACGCCGCCAGCGTGGTCCTCGAACGAGTCGCCGGTTGGTCGCTTTGGAAAACAGCGGTGGTGCTGGTCATCGCCACCGGCATCTACACCGTCGCCGGAGGATTAGCCGCCGTCATCTACACCGACACCGTGCAGACGCTCATCCTCATCACCGGCGCGGTAGCCCTCACGATCATTGGCCTGGGGCGTGTTGGTGGCTTGGCGCATCTGCGCACCATGGTGCCGCCGGAATATTTCCACATGATGAAGCCTGCCTCGGATGCAAATTTTCCCTGGACGGGCATCTTTTTTGGCGCGCCCATTCTCGGCATCTGGTATTGGTGCACCGACCAGGTGATTGTGCAGCGCGTGCTCTCCGCGCGTGATGAAGGACACGCAAAAGCAGGAACGATTTTCGCCGGCTTCCTGAAGATTCTGCCCGTGTTTATGCTCGTTCTGCCAGGCATCATCGCCTTCGCGCTGTTTCCGGAACAGGTGAAGAAGCCCGATTTCGCATATCCCACGCTCGTCCTCAATCTCCTGCCCGTCGGCCTGGTCGGCCTGGTGATGGCGGCTTTGCTCGCGGCAGTCATGGGCGCAATGAGCTCGGTCTTCAATTCCGCCTCCACGCTCGTCACTCTCGATTTTTACAAGAAGCTCCGTCCGCAAGCCTCCGAGAAACAGCTAGTGAATTTTGGCCGCGTCGCCACGGGCATGATGGTGGTGCTGGGCTTGCTTTGGGTCCCCTTCATTCACTACATTAGCAGCCAGCTCTACATCTATCTGCAAAGCGTTCAGGCCTATATCAGCCCGCCGATCTCCGCCTGTTTTATCCTTGGAATCCTGTGGCCTCGCCTGAATGGCTCCGGCGCCATCGCGTCACTGATGACCGGGTTCGTCCTCGGCGCCACGCGCTTCATCCTGGAAATCGCCGATCGCGCCAGTGGTGGCCGCTTTGCGTCTCCGGCAGTCCGCTGGCTCATTGATATGAATTTCCTGCATTACGCGATTTTCATGTTCGTAGTCTGCGCCGTGGTTCTAATCGCCATTAGCATGATCACGCCCGCTCCCGACCGCAAACGTCTCGCGGGACTTACGTTCGCGACTGTGGATGACAAAATGGAAACCGTTGCCGTCGGTATCCCCCAGCGCAAGCCCGCGCACGAGACGCCCGCGGAACACGCCGTCAACGTCGTCTTCAGCCTGCTCTTGCTGGCTACCGTCGTAGGTCTTTGGATTTACTTCCGATAGGAGCGAGCGGAGATCAATTCAATGAGCACCAGCGCCATTCACGCTCTGAAGGCGAACGTCACGCAGGAAGAGGCCGTGCGAGCTTTTTCCGGCGTCGGCGTCGCCGCGTTCTATTGGCGCATGCGCAGTGGCCCTTTGCGGCGCATCGCTGACGCCTACGTTCCGTATTTCCTCTTCCGCGTGAAATACGCCGGCGCGCCTGCGCGGCTTTTTGCAATCGACGCCGTGGATGGCTCGCTGGACTTGTTCGAATTCCCGCGAACCCCTGATGAGCAGGATTTGCTCGCGCTGGACGACCGAAACCGGTTGCAGGCGACGCTGACGGAAGAACATGCGGCGGAACTCCTGCGCGATAAAGTTTTGCGTGTCATTTTCCAGCAAGGGTTCTTCAAGCTGCGCGACGCGACTCTGGAGATCACTCCCATGCTCTGTGAATTGCACATGCCGTATTGGCTTGGCTTCCATGAACGCGACGGAGCGGTTCGCTGCCGCGTGATGGATGCCGTGCGCCGCCGCATGGAAGGCGCCAAAGCGTGCGCGTTTTTCGAACACTGGCTTGCGGCGTGAAGCGACGGCTGAACTGGATCGTCCGCAAGCAAGTAGAATTCTCGCCTGCTCGATCTTCACTTTTTCTGGCCTCCCGGGAGGAATGAAATGAAACGGTTCGCTCGACGCATCACGATGGGGATGCTGGTCTTCACATTAGCCGGCGCCAGTGTGCTTGCCCAGGGCTGGCAGCATGTTGGCAAGATCCAGCGCGTGGAAAAGCTGAGCGACGGCGTCGAGCTCACCGCCGGCGCCGCGAAAGTGCGCATCACTGCCTTTCGCGACGGCATCTTCCGCGTACGCGTCGCGCCAAACGGCACGTTTCCGAAAGATTCTTCCTGGGCCGTCGTCGAAACTCCGGAACCGCCCGCTGTAAAAATCGAGGAAAATCAAAACGCAGTACGAGTCACCGAAGGCAGCTTTGTCGCCATCGTTCAGAAATCCCCGCTCCTGATCGATTTTGCTGATGCTGCTGGAACAACTCTTCTCGCCGATGAACCCAGCCTGCCGATGGCCTGGGATGGCCCGCAAGTCCACGTCTGGAAAAAAATGCCGCTGGAAGAACACTACTACGGCCTGGGCGACAAGGCCGGGCCCATGAACCGGCGCAACCGCTCCTTCACGAATTGGAACACCGATGCCTTCGGCTGGCAGGAATCCACCGATCCTCTTTATAAAACCATTCCATTTTTCATCGGCGTTCGCAAGGGCCTGGCCTACGGCCTCTTTTTCGACAACACCTATCGCAGCAGCTTCGATTTCGGCAAAGAGTCGGAAAATTATTTGTCCTTCGGCGCGCAAGGCGGAGAATTGAACTACTACTTCATCGCCGGCCCCGACCCGAAAAAGATCGTCGAGCAGTACACCGCGCTCACCGGACGCCCGCCGCTGCCGCCGCTCTGGACGCTCGGCTACCAGCAGTGCCGCTACAGCTACTATCCCGAAGCGCGCGTGCGCGAAATCGCCCGCCTCCTGCGTGAAAAGAAAATCCCCGCGGACACCATCTATCTCGACATTGACTATCAGGAAGGCAACGCGCCTTTCACCATCAACCGCCAATACTTTCCCAATTTCGAAAAAATGACCGCCGACCTGCGCGAGCAAGGCTTCCACTTAATCTTGATCACCGACTTGCACATCAAGAGAAATCCAGGCCACGGCTATGCTCCTTACGATTCCGGAATGAAAGAAGACGTCTTCGTGAAAAATCCCGATGGCTCCGTCTACGTCGGCCCGGTCTGGCCCGGAGAAAGCGTCTTCCCCGATTTCACGCTCACGCGCGTGCGCGACTGGTGGGGCGCTCTTTACAAGGATTTCGTCGGCATGGGCGTCGCTGGTTTTTGGAACGACATGAATGAGCCATCCGTGTTCCGGGAGCCCGAAAAAACCATGCCACTGGACGTCATCCATCGTTTGGACGACGGCACGAAGATGGACCACCGCGCGGCCCACAACATGTATGGGATGGAAAACGCTCGCGCCACGTACGACGGTATCCGCAAGCTGCAGCCCGACGAACGGCCCTTTGTCTTGACGCGCGCCGCCTACTCCGGTGCACAGCGTTACGCCGCCACCTGGACCGGCGACAATAGCGCCACGTGGAATCACATTGCCATGAGCACGCCAATGCTGTTGAGCATGGGTCTTTCCGGCTCGCGTTCGTGGGAGATGACATCGGCGGATTTGCCGGTTCGCCTCCGGCCAATCTGCTCACGCGCTGGTATGAGCTCGGCGCATTCAATCCCATCGACCGCGACCACGCGGAAAAAGGCTCTCTCGACCATGAGCCATGGGTCAACGGACCCGAACACGAGGCCATTCGGAGGAAATACATCGAACTGCGCTACAAGCTGCTGCCGTACATCTACACGCTTACCGAAGAAACCACGCGCACCGGCCTTCCGCTGATGCGCCCGATTTTTCTGGAGTACCCGGAATCTCCGGAATTTTTCAACGACGATCACGATTTTCTGTTTGGCCCGGACTTCTTCGTCTCTCCCGTGGTCACCGAAAAACTCGATGCGCAGGGCATCGCTCTTCCCCCGGGCGAATGGTATGACTTTTGGTCTTCCGAAAAACACACCGGCAAAGACAAAATCGATCTTCATCCGCGGTTGGACGAAGTACCGCTCTACGTGCGCGCGGGCGCCATCGTGCCGATGCAGCCGCTCGTCCAGCACACCGGCGAGAAGCCCGATGGCCCGCTGCAACTTCGCGTCTATCTTCCCGCCAGCACCGCGGGCAACAACTGCCGCGGCTCGCTCTACTTGGATGATGGCCACACGTATGCGTATCAAAAGGGCGAGTTTTTGCGCGTCAACTATTCCTGCGAGGTATCAGCTGGTTTCGTGCGCATTGTCAGCACCGTGGAAAAGAGTGCCTATCTACCGTGGTGGAAGAGCGCCGAAGTAACGATGGTTGGCGCGGCGAGCCTGCCCAAGGAAGTGCGCGTCGGCGATCAGGTCACTCACGAATGGCGCTACGATTCCCAGACCCACTCCGTCACCCTGACCGTACCCGATGCGCTGCCGAACTGGAGCGTTAACGTCGCCTATTGACGACTCTGCGCGCGAAAATTCAATTCAGCACAAAAATCGAGAGCGATTGCGCCGGCATGGTGAGATGCATGCCGTTCCTGGCCAATTCCGCCTTGGCTCCGCCGAATAGCAGCGAGATTCCCGCCGCACTCTGCGCCGGGGTGTCGCTCAACGCGATGTGAAGATCGCGCGCTTGCGCCGAATTGTTGAAGGCCACCACCAATCGCTCCTCTTCCGACTCACGCACAAAAACGTACGACGACTCGTCCGACGCGAGATGCCAAAGTTTTCCTCCGCGCAGCGCCGAATGCTCGCCGCGAATGCGCAGCAGCGCCTGCACGTACGAAAAAAGTTCTTGCTGCTCGCGCGTGCGCCCCGCTTGCGTGAAGGCATTGTTTGCATCGCCAATCCAGCCGCCAGGAAAATCGCGCCGGTTGTCCGGATCGCCTCCGCCCGGTATTCCAATTTCATCGCCATAGTAGATTTCAGGAATGCCTCGTACCGTGAGGGTCAATCCAAAAGCCAGCTTTATTTTTTCCGGCGAACTTCCCTCTGCGCTGGCAAAGCGCGGCACATCGTGATTCGCAAAAAAAGGCACAAGCGCGTCGGGGTGCACGTAGAGGTTATCGTGCCGCAGGACATCCGCGATTCGGCCGGCGGGCGCATCGCGCAGCAAAACGTCGCGCAGCGTGAAGTACATCGGAAAATCGAACACCGTGGAGAGCCCGCTATCAATTCCGTCGTAGCGTTTCACACCGCCCACAAAAAAAGAAGTCACGCTGGGGTCCGGATGAAACACCTCGCCGACCGTCGTCAGATACGGATAAATCCTGCGCAATCCCGCATGCCATTCCGCCCAAAATTTGCGCCCAACGTACGGAAACGTGTCCAAACGGTAGCCATCCAACCCGGACGTCTCCGCCCACCAGATGCTGTTTTGTAGAAGATACTGCGCGACCACCGGATTTTCCGTGTTCATGTCCGGCAGAGCCCCGAAGAACCACCCTTCGGTGAGATTCTTTTTCATGCTCGTTGGCGCGTGCGGATCGATCAACGCTTCAAATGGGTCGTTGCCACTCGCCTGGCCGCTTGCTTTTCCGTAAAACGTCCCCTTCACCGGGGAAAAGGAATCGAGGTGATGCTGCAGCGTGCCGTGGAACCAATCCGCCATCGGCGGATTCGAAACCCATAGATGTTTCGGGCCCACGTGATTCGGCACCGCATCAAAAAATATCTTCATGCGCTGCTGGTGAGCAGCCGCGACAAGCTCTTGGTATTCCTTCACCGTTCCGAGATGCGGGTCCACCGCATAAAGATCCACCGCGCCGTATCCGTGATAATCCTGCGTCGCTCCATTCTTCACGATCGGCGTGAGCCACAGCGTAGTCACGCCAAGCTCCTTCAGGTACGCCAAATGATTCTTGATTCCCGCCAAGTCCCCGCCATGGTACGCACGCTCCTTCGAACGATCGTGCGATCCCGTCGTTTCTGCTGGCTCATCATTCGTGGGGTCCCCGTTCGCAAAGCGGTCCGGCATGATGAGGTACATCACGTCATCCGCCGAGAGCCCCTGAAATCTTCCGAGCGTTGGCGTGCGCGCCCCCAGCGGCAATTCGAACGACGTCGTCCCCTTCGGCGCGGTAATCCGGCAAACCGCCGTCCCCGATTTCGTCCCCGCCCCAATTTTCAGCCAGACAAATAAATATTTTCCTCCCCCCGTCGCCTGCGTGCGCGAAACGCTCAGCGTCGGAAGATTGCAAGAAACGTGCGTTGCCTCCAGCTCCCGCCCGGAAAGTAGCACCATAACCTCGGGTGTCAGGTTGATCCACCAATTCGGAGGCTCAACCTTTGTGACCACCGGCGCGGCGGCGCTCGCGGCCTCTTGTGGCCGAGCCTGTGCGATGTTTCCCGCGAAAACCAACGCCAACGCTGCCAACAGAATAATCTTTCGTCGCAAGTGATAGCCCTCGGGAATTTGCGGAACGTCTTTCTGATAATTCACGGGAGAATCCTAGGAAAAAAAGAGGCGGGACGCCAGTCCCGCCTCTTAGTTGCAACGCCGGACTAGAACGTAAAACGCAGACCGAGTTCCAGCTGGCGGAACGTAAATGGGATCGTCGACGTGATGTGCCCAAACTGACTTGATCCTTGGGTTACGTCTCCGTTCGGATTCGCGAAGTGCGGGGTGTTGCTGATGTTATAGGCTTGTACGCGGAATTGCCCTTTGAGCTTTTCGGTGACCACAAAGTTCTTGAACAGGGCAAAGTCCAGGTTCGAGCTGCCAGGTCCTCGCAAGATGTCGCGCCCCGCCGTCCCTGGGGCATTAAACACGCCCCCGGGGCAGGGGAGCCCCGCGGAGCCAATGCCCTGCGAGCTGAGAGGAAGGGCAAAAGGCGCCACCGGTATCGCAATCGGCTGGTTGTTGTTGACGCCGGGGCACGTCTGCATTTGATAGGTCTCATTGACATACGTCAGGTTTCCCGGATTTACCCCAAGCTTGCCGACCAGATTTGCGCGCGTGGAGCCCGGGCTTCCGTCCACGGTCACGCTGAAGGGCTGTCCGGCCTGCAGGACGTAAATTCCGTTGATCTGCCACCCGCCGACGACGTAGTCAAGTGCCCGGGAGGCGTTGCCTGCCCAGCGCTTTCCTTTGCCAATGGGCAATTCGTAGAGGGAGCTCAACACCAGCCGGTACGGCTGGTCCTGGTTGGACAAGCCGCGTTCGATCGTGTAGTCCGTGTAAAGCTGCGGCTGGCAAGTGTCTATACTTCCGCAAGCGTCATCGATCGTTTTGGACCACGTGAAGGCCCCCAGGAATTGCAGACCCTTCGTCATCCGGCGCTCGTACTGAGCCTGCAGTGAATGGTAGTCAGACTTTCCCCGGTTGTCTTGGGTTGTAATGCTCCCGCCGAGATTCGGAAAGAGGCTCGTTCCCGAGGGAGAGTCGAACAACTGTTGATTGGCATTATAGTTTCTGGTGAGGTGAGCGCCATGGGTTCCCACGTATGCAAGGCTGACGGCCTGGTTCGTACCCACGCTGCGTTGCACTTGCAGGTTCCACTGCGAAACCATGGGCGTCAGGTTTGTAGGCAGGTCTGCGATCACGCTGACTCCCGTGGGAGCCGCAAGGTTCAGAGTGGCGAAACTTCCATTCGGGAGAGGACCGGTCGCATTGGTAGCGATTAACTGCGCCTGCGTGCAGGTCGGCTCGCAAGGAAGCGAACCGGAAAGAGTGATTCGCGCACCGGTAGCATAGGACGCACTGTTCTCGCCGGCAAAAGGAGGATTCTGTGCCAGCTGATTGGCGATTCCTCCGCGGTCGATGAAGTAGAACAATCCGTATCCGCCGCGAAGAATCGTCTTGCCGTCGCCGGTAAGTTGGTAGGCAAACCCAAGACGCGGTCCAAAATTGTGGTAGTCGTTGGGTATCAACTGTCGCGAGGCGCCGTTGCTGCCAGCAACGACAAGCGCCCCGGTAATGAGATCGAAGTTGGCCTGGCGGTTCTCTACTTCGACGGGCCACGTCAAGATGTCGTAACGCAAGCCAAGATTGAGGGTCAGCCGCTGGGTGACGCGGAAGTCATCCTCGGCGAAGAACCCGTTTTCCCAGCTCCGCGTTCCCACCGTGCCAAAGGGCGTGCCGTGGGAATATCCATCCACAAAGCCCGCCAGCAGGTCGGAGGCCTCATAACCGGTGTTTTTGTGGCCTTGTCCCGCGCCACAGCAAGCGCCGCTGCCATTGCCCGCGATCTGAAAATAGCCTTTGGCATTGTTGCCGCGAAACAGATTCAGTTCACGGCGGATGATATTTCCGCCGACCTTAACGGTGTGCTTGCCCTTCACCCAGGTCAAGCTGTCGTTGTAGTTCAATCCGGTCTGCGGGATCAGGAAAGGTCCCCCATCGCCGGTGTACTGAATCTGGCTATTGAAGCCGCCGATGAGTGCAATTCCTCCCAGCAGGGGAGTGTTGCAGTTCACGATGCCGACCTGCGTGCAAATGGCGGTGCCGTTGTCCGGGTTCAAAAAACCGTAGAAGGTCCTAACGAACCCGACGCGTGCCTCATTCACGAGCGTTGTGCTCACCGTGCTTGTCAGACCGATCGAGGCGCCGTAGGGGTGGTTGAAGTTCGTGCCGCAGCCGAAGCCCGCGCACGAAGGTATATTGGGGAAAAGTGTGGTGTGGGTCTGGTCCACGCGTCCCCGGCTGAAGCGGCCAAACAGCGTATTCTTGCTGTTAATCACGAAGTCCGTTCGAATGTCAAAATCATTCCACTTTTCGATTATTTTCGCCGTGTTGGTATAATTATCGAACAGCGAAAAACACGAGCTATTCGCGGCATGGGTGCAATTGGGCTCCGGAAAAATGTTCAGATACGCCTGTCCCACTTTGTTGATTCGCGCCGTCGGAATCACGTTGGGCTGCGCACCCGTTCCCATGAACTGTGCACCGGTCGTAGGATCGAGAATCGCGATGGGTCCCGAAATCCCCGTTCCGGCGCATCCTGGATTGCCGGTGCAGAGCAGTTCGGAAAAATCTCCCTTCCGCATCAGGTCCGTGGGGACGGTGGCGAACCCAACGTTACTGGGCTGGTTCAGGCGAAGCCCCTCGTAGTCGCCGAACACGAAAAGCTTGTTTTTGATGATGGGCATCCCCACCGTGCCGCCGAATTGATTGCGATTGAATGCCGGCGTCGGTGTGCCCTGCGAGGTAAAGAAATCTTTCGCGTTCAGGCTGGTATTGCGGTTAAACCAGAAAGCGCTGCCATGGATATCGTTCGTTCCCGCCTTTAACGAGGTAATGACCAGCGCTCCGCCCGCTCGGCCGAACTCGGCGGGCGCCACGCTGGTCTGAACCCTGAATTCATCGATGGCATCGGCGGGCGGGAAGAAAATAATCGTATTGACCAGGGTTTCGTTGTTGTCGATCCCGTCGAGGATAAAATTATTCGATTGCGGCCGCAGGCCGTTGACGGCCAGCGAGGCTCCGCCTTCTTGCCCGAACCGGAATGTCTCTGCGTTGTTGTTGACCCCCGTGGCGGAATTCGAGCCGGTAGGAATACCGCGGCTTGCTCCGGGGACCAGCGTTGCCAGTTGCGTGAAATTGCGCCCATTCAGCGGCAGCTCCGTCACCTGCCGGCTTTCCACCACTTCGCCGAGCGCGGAATCCGCCGGGTCAATTACGGGCGAGCCTGCTTCGACGGTGATGCTTTGCGTCACGTCACCCAAGGTCATTTGGAAATCGGCGACGCCGACCTGCGCCACCTGCAGATCAAGTTCCCGGGAAACTTTTTTGAAACCCTGTTGCGTGACTTCCACACGGTAGTGCCCCGGCGGTAGCGCGGACACGGTATAGTAACCCAGCTCATTCGTTGTGACGCTAATTGTCCGGCCGGTGCCCGTGCTGGTTACCGTCAGGCTTGCGCCTGAAACCGCGGCGTTCTGCGAGTCGGTGACGGTGCCCTGGAGACGGGCGGTGTCCGCCTGTGCATAACTGAGATGCGCTGTGCTCAGGAGAAATAGAATCAGGAAAATACTGCGAAATGCAATCGAGCGAGTCATTCCAGATCTTCCTTTCTTTCTATTGCTTGGATTCGAATGGTCCGGGACAGAAGACTTTCTGAGCGTCATGCGGAGCCCCAAGGTTCCTGAGGTTTCGATAGAAGCGCAGATACACCTCTGACCCGTTAAGCCAGAAGCTAACTGCACAAAGCTCGCCTACAGAGAGGGAGAGACACACCTCAGCATCGTGTCTGTGCGAAACTCTAGATGACCACGGCTGCCCGGCCCCCACACCTGGAGGTCACTGCGGCTGGTCGACAACGCGAAAAATTCTATTACAATTCGCAACGCTGTCAATCCTGGATCTCGTTTCGCCGCCGTACCTCGTCGCTATGATGTTGCCCGCAGCCTTGGCGATACATCGAATTTGATTTTATTCCGCGAAGAAACCGGGAAGAGCGCTATGCGTCGGGTTATGCAAAGATCAGCTGGCCGAACGCTTCCGGAACGTGGAAGTTGGGGACTGGCGTGCCGGTAGGCCGCCAGGCCGAATAAAACCGTTGCTCCGTCGCCCCTTCTACTCTGTAAAAATTGACCCGCCACGCAGCTCCGGTATCGAAACGATCGACAAGACACTTCACCGGTATCGCCAGCTCCGCGATCCAAGTTTTGCTGTCTAGGTTCAACATCACGCGTCTTCGCAAACCGCTTTTCAGGTTGTGCTTTTCTCCCGGAGCGATGTCCAGATCAATCCACATACCATTGGGGCTGACTTCGAACTCTTTGTAACGGCGCGGATTCGATGGATCGGGCTGCAAAAATACCTCAGCCACATCGCGATCCCACAGCTGGTCGCGGCGTCCATCGGGTGCAGCATCCGGAAATACAGTAATGACGCGGTATTTCGCAAGAAATCGCAGATAGAGCGCTTCCGGAGTCCACAGCAGCCGCACTTCCGTCTCGCGTTCCGGATCAGCGTTTTTGCCTTTCCAATCTGCATCGAATCGCAGCGCCTTCGCAAGTTCCCACGCCGATGATTTCGGGAATCCCTCCGGATCGAGGCTTTCTCTCATTCGAACGGCCACCGCTGTCTGTTCATCCATTGTTTGTTTGTGTTTATTCATCCCGGGGGATTGCACCTGTCACGCTGCCTCTCAGAATAGCGATTGCCATCCGATTCACAACAAAAAAGAAAGCGATTCGCAAAAGACCGTTCTCAGTTGTTTGCTTTTCCAACTTCTCGATTCCCTTTCGCTTGGCGTATGCAGACTTTTTGCGCACCAGGCCGTTGCCTCTTTCCGAATGCGTCCGGCCGGCGTGTTAGCATCAAGTTTGGTCTGATTCGACCTCTTTTTCGGTGCGAAGTCGACCCACTTCGAGGAGAACGGGAATGATTGAGCGTGCTAAAACCGCAGAACTGACCGTGCAACCGGAGCGGCGCAAACCCGAGGAGTTTCTGTATGTGAAGTTCCGCAGGGACGGGGGCGTCGCGCGCATGACCCTCAACCGCCCCGAACACAATCTTCTCAACGAAGCCATGCTGCGCGAGCTGGCCGACGGAATTGTCCATGCCGGCGAACAAAACGAAGTCAAATTGATTGTCCTCGATTCCGCCGGCAAAGTTTTTTGCGGCGGCATTGACATTGGCGAATACACGTCGCAGCGCGTCTTCCAGATGCTGGACGCGTTCCACGCGGTATTTTCCGCCATGTTGGACGTGGGAAAGCCCGTGGTTTGCGTGGTAAACGGTCCGGCCATCGGCGGGGGCGCGGAACTGGCGGCCTTCGGCGATCTGATCATCGCCACTCCGAAAGCCCGCTTTGCTCAACCGGAGATCAGCATCGGCATCTTCCCGCCGCTTGCCTCCACGATTCTGCCCTACCTCGTCGGACCCAAAATCGCACTGGAGCTTGTTCTTACCGGCGAACCAGTCACCGCGGAACGCGCCCTCGAGCTCGGCATGATCAATCGCCTCGTGCCAGAAGCCCAGCTGGAGCAAACCGTCGCCGATCTCGTGAATCGAATTAACGGCCACTCCGGCCCGGTTTTGATGATGGCCAAAAAAGCCATCCTCGGCGGCATGGGCTTGTCCCTGCGCGACGGCCTCAAGCAGTCCATGAATATTTTCCTGAACGAGCTCTACCGCCTCGATGATTCGCAGGAAGGCCTGCGCGCGCTGCAGGAAAAGCGCAAGCCGAATTGGAAGAATCGCTGAAGCGCGGTCATGATTTTTCAATCGCGCATTTTTATCCCTCGCATTGACACTCCTGCGCTCACGGCTTACACTCGTTTTTCAATTTGCAGGCAAGGGCAGCGGGGAAGGCCGTGTGAATCGGCCGCGGTCCCGCCACTGTAATCGGCTGAAACGCCGTAAGCCAGGCCACCCTCCCATGCCGCAGAGGCCCGCGCTCTTCGCGAGAAAGA
>Ga0210409_10003205_pt1 | contig 18610 bp, 16 predicted proteins | sample IncBWH17MmetaG_FD_161649 | JGI IMG/M metagenome (GOLD analysis project Ga0210409, IMG submission 161649) | Forest soil microbial communities from Barre Woods Harvard Forest LTER site, Petersham, Massachusetts, United States - Inc-BW-H-17-M | ecosystem: Environmental > Terrestrial > Soil >... | reverse complement strand
TAGTTCGATGGTACCGGTGCGCTTTTCTTCCGCGAAGAGGCGCATGGTAATGATCGGGATGAGGAATAAGCCAATGACGCTTACGTTGGAAAGCAACGGGCGGATAACTTCTTCGTTGACGTTCATCGGGAAACCTTGGCCACGCATCTGTATTTCCATTCCGCGGAAGACGAAGAAGCCGAGGATGTTCCAGAAGAAGAATCCGAAGATAACCGCAAAAATGGCGAGAAGAATGTACGCAACCGGAGAAACGAAATAGCTGCGCACTTCTTTGCGGAGAATGATCCAGACGTTTCGCATTTACTTGACTCCTGCGGGGACGGCCGCTTCTTCCGGGGGAGAGGCGGCGGGTTCACCGGTGAGCTGCAGGAATACTTCTTCGAGACTGACCGCGGCGGGGCGCAATTCGTTGAGATCCCAGCCGGCTTCAACCACGGCGCGGGCCAGATCGCCGCGGACGAGGCCTTTGCGGCTATCCACTTCAAAGGTGGAACGATTCTCGCGTGTGTTCTTGAGCACGACGCGAGTAACTCCGGCAACCAACTCGATGCGCGACTGCACCTTGGCCGGATCGATGAGGCCATTGCGCGCGCCAACTTCGATCAGCAAGGATTCGGCGCCGCGCGCGCGATTCTGTAAGTTGCTGACGGAATCGGTAGCGACGAGCTTGCCCTTGTTGATGATGATGACCTGCTCGCAGGTCTGCTCGACTTCCGGAAGGATGTGCGTGCTCAGGATGATGGTGTGGTCTCCCGCAAGGCTCTTGATCAGCTCGCGGGTTTCGTTGATCTGTTTGGGGTCGAGACCGGACGTGGGCTCGTCGAGAATGAGCACCTCGGGATTGTGGATGATGGCTTGCGCGAGGCCAACGCGCTGGCGATAGCCCTTGGAGAGCTTGCCGAGAAGCTTGTCTTTGACATCGGTGATGGCGCAACGGTCGCAGACGTAATCGACGCGCTTCGCGAGCTCGGTTTTGGAAAGGCCCTTCAGGCTGCCGACAAACTGCAGATATTCGGCGGTGCGCATTTCCGGATAAAGCGGCGGCATCTCCGGCAAGTAGCCAATGCGCTTTTTCACCTCGAAGGATTGCTCGAGGACGTCGAAGCCGGCGACGGTGGCGGTGCCAGACGTGGGTGGGAGAAAACACGTCAGCATGCGCATAGTGGTGGTCTTGCCGGCGCCGTTGGGCCCGAGAAATCCGACGATCTGCCCCTTGTGGACCTCGAAGGAGATGTGGTCCACAGCCGTGTGACGCGCGTACCTCTTGGTAAGGTCCGTTACTGTGATCATAAGAATTTAGCTTTGTACAACGATGTACAACTCTTTCTGCGACTTTGCAGCGACTCCCAAAGAAGTTCCAAACAACGTCTTTGTGAATGGAATATGGTAAGAAGCAAAAGCCGGATTGTCAAACGGCCGCGTCTGCCAGAGAGCCTGCTCACGAGTCTTCACTACTAGCCGTCTATGCACACAGCAGTTGTGTGGAACCGCGTCCAACGAAGGGTTCCAAGCGAAGGGGAGGGTGTATTCATGCGACGACTGTTTAGTTCTTGTATCGGCTTGGCGCTGGCTGTCGGCGCTTTCGCCGGGATTGCGCAGGCGCAGTTCAAAAATGGCGGGCAGCCCGTGGAGCTGCGGCTTCCGACGCTCAGCCAGCGTGCCATCGGTATGCAGCGTATAGGGCTGACCGACATCACGGTGAACTATTGCCGGCCGGTGGTGGGCGGGCGGGAAATCTGGGGCAAGGCGGTTCCTTACGGACAGGTTTGGCGCTCGGGTGCCAACGAGAACACGACCATTTCTTTCACCGATGATGTGTCCGTAGAAGGGCATGCGCTGCCCGCCGGGACGTATGGGTTGCACACGCTTCCCACCGCGGATCAGTGGACGATCATTTTCTCCAAGAACTCGACGTCCTGGGGGAGCTTCAGCTACGACGAGAAGGAAGATGCGCTGCGCGTCACGGTGAAGCCGCATCCGGCGGAATTTGTTGAAGCGCTGGAGTATTCGTTCGATGAGCCCAAGTCGGACTCCGTGGCGGTCACTTTGCGCTGGGAAAAGCTGGCTGTTCCCTTCCGGGTGTCCGCGGACGTGAACGCCATTGTGCTGCGCAGCATCCAGAATCAGCTGCGCAATACGGGCGGATTTACCTGGGCGGGGTTCGACGAAGCGGCGAATTGGCTGATCGACACCAATTCCAACCTCGATCAAGCAATGAAGTGGGAAAACCAGTCGATTCAAATTGAGGAGCGTTTTGAGAATCTCTTAGGCAAGTCGCAAATTCTGGAAGCGCAGGGGAAAAAGCAGGAAGCGGAAGCTGCAAAAACGAAAGCGCTCGAGGTCGCCAACGGTTTGCAGCTGCATGGTTATGGCCGCGGTCTGCAGAGACAGAAGAAGCAAGAGGAAGGCTTCGCGGTCTTCCGAGTAAATGTGAAAAAGCACCCTAACGAGTGGTATTCGCACGGCGAACTAGCGCGTATGGCTTCCGCAAAGGGAGACTTCGATACGGCTAGCAAGGAAATGAAGCTCGCGCTAGTAAACGCGCCGGATTTTGCGAAGCCCGGCATCCAGAGCATGATCGCGCGGCTCGAGAAAAAAGAAGACATTAATCCGTAGCTGCTGACAGGCAGGCTGGCACTAAATCCGACCGCAAGTTGTGACCTCAAAGTTACGTGCAATTTGCACCCGATGGGCTTTGCTCACGCTATTTCCAGCGAGTGAAGCCCATCCGTCTATCGACCGGACTCCAGGGCTACACTTCCGCTCCTTTTGGCATATCATCTTGCAACCTTACCGCAGGAGGATTGGTCCTAGTGGAATCCCGGATCCGCCGATCGTTCCGCGTTCTCGCGCCGGGTAGTTCTCTGCGGCGGCGCATCGCCTATAGCCTGGCCATCGTGCGCCTGATTCTGGTGCCGGTTATCGTGCTGGCGGTTTACTATCTTTTTCAGGTCGGATTCATTGTGGACCGCATCGTGAGCTATGACGCTCCGGCAGCCACGCTCGCGCAGCAAGCCACTATCGAGATGCTCGACGCGCGACGCGCGGAGCGCAATTTCTTGCTGCTGAACGACCCCGGGGCGCTGCAAGCCGTGCGCGATTCGATTACGCGAATTGAGCAGATTCTCAGCGCGATACGCGACCTGAATCCATCGGATCAGGAGGTTACGCAGCAGGCCATTGACGCGCTTCATCAATATCGACAACACTTTGAAACCGCGGTGGCGTTGGTGGGAAAGCCTGGGCAGGCGCCGGCTGATCGCCTGAATGAGGTCGTCAAGGCCTATGAGCGCGATCTGGACAATCTGCTTCAGAATGCGCCTCGCAAGAGCCGCACGCAATTGGTCGACGAGCTGCGTAATCGCGTCGATTCCTTCGATGCGCAAATCTCTAAAACCGCGCAGGAGGGAAATCCGGCGCTGCGCCAGATCACCGCGGACTTGCAACAGTCCGGTCAAACGTTGCTGGACCTCGCTTCGCAACTGGAGGCGCGAAACTGGACGCGCATCGAAAATGACCATCGCAAAGCGCAGCGATTGATTTCACGCGCGGAATGGTCGCTCGGCATCGTTTCCGCAATCACGTTTCTGGTCAGCGTGTGGATCAGCTTCGTCCTGCCGCGCCAAGTCGTGAAACCATTGCTCAGCCTTAAGGAGGCGGTGGATCATGCGGCAGCCGGAAACTACGAGATTGAATTTGACATTCAGGGCGAGGGCGAAGTCGTGGAGCTAGCCAACAGCATTCGTAACTTGATAGCGCATGTGCGTGAAGCGAATAAAGGAAATCAAGCGAGCTAGTGGGCATTCCGTGTTCTGCGAACCTCGATCACCAGGTACACGACAATGGCGATGTTGGCTATCAGCACGACAATTCTCGGCACGCTGGCACGCTTTACGATTTCATAGATCTCAAGAGGAAGAAGAGAGGCCGTGGAGATAATGGTCAAATACTCGGCCCAGCGTTTGCGCAATGCAAGCCCGATACCCTCGGTTAAGAAGAGAGCGGAATAAAAGAACGTCCCGACACTCAGCGCCTTGAGCTTTCGGTCGTCCACCATCCCCAATTTGTCGAGCAGGAGCTGGATGTAGTGGTTGTGGGGGTCGACACGCAATACGTCGATCCATTGCGCTATTTCGGCGGCTACGTCTTTGTGCAGCAGCCTAAGCGCACCGATGGCCAGGGCCAGCAGCGCCAGGCCCTTGAGCAGTTTGAACGCGGCGATGAGCAATAGTCCGCGGGAACCCTTCGTTTTCCCAGCCATTAGAGAGGGAGCTCCAGGACGATGGCAAGTAGTCTACCGCCAGTCCGGGCGGAGTGCTCGCGGCTGCTGTTGGATTTAGCGAATGGTCTCTTTGGTGCCTACATAAATGGGCATCAGCAATTTCACCGCGACGCCCTGCTTGTTGCCGGGCAACTTGTCGACGCGGGTCACGGCGCCCAAGAATTCCTGGTTAATGGAACCTGGATCGCTTGCGTAGGGATAGGTCACAAAGACACGCATATCGGGCTCGAAGATGCCATTTTGCGGGACAAAGTAGACGCTGTTCCGCGAAGCGTTTATCGTCGGCAAGATTTCGTCGAACTCTTCGGGAGTTGGCTCCGACGGCCGCACGCGAATCATGCGCGGGACTCTTGAGCGCGTCTTGTGCCGGCGTTCCTGTGAGGACGGGCGAATCATCTGTAGAGGATAAGCGAGAAAGCGTCCGAGTTGATGCCAGTTTGCATGGATAGATGCTCAACCGACTAATGTTTCATTTATTGACAACAGGCTGGCGATTTCACACGGCGAGTTTGCCGATCGCGACTACAGCGCGGAAGAAACGGACGTACCGGCCGCGGCGAAGACTCCGGCCATCTCGTCCTGGGCGAAGGAAAGAAAGCATTGCACGACTACAGGGTCAAATTGCGTGCCACTGGCGAGAATCAACCGGCGCACCGCTTCTTCAAACGGCAGGCCTTTGCGATACGGCCGCGAAGACACCATGGCATCGAACGCGTCGATCACGGAAACGATCCGCGAGACGATGGGAACTTCCGTTTCCTTCAATCCGGCGGGATAGCCCTTTCCGTCGAACGCCTCGTGGTGATGCAAGATGTCCAGGGCCGCGCGCTCGAATCCCGGCAACATGCGGAGCACCGCCCAGCCGTACTCCGGGTGTTTCTTCATCAGCGCATACTCATCTGGTTCCAATTTTCCAGGCTTGCGCAGGATTGCGTCGGGAATTCCAACTTTCCCAATGTCGTGGAGCAGCGCGGCAACCTCCAAGTTTTGCAAGGCCGGCTCTTCCAACCCGAGTTCCTGCCCCACGCGCATGCCCCATTCTGCCAAGCGCGTGCTGTGTACGCCGGTGTTGAGATCTTTCAGGTCCAGCAACTGATTGAATGCGCAAATGACCGAAGTGCGCAGCGCGGAAACCTGCTGTTCCACCTGCTTGAGTCGCAAAGAATCCGGCGCTGCGTGAAGTGTAATGCCCATGGTTAGGACCGGAGTCTGCTCACCATGCCGGACTACAAGCACAACAGGAAGCACGAGCCGGATGAACCGGATGTTGAGCTTGAGCTACTTGAGCTATTCACCCAGGCGGAAATCGCCTGGTAAGCATCGAGGCGGCCGTGGTTAAGGTCCGGCGTGAGTAGACGGCCATGCGAGAGAGCGCTGGACGCTTGGGATTGGCTCAATCCTGATTTCGCGTTCAGTAGCAGCGCTGTAGTGCCCGCAACGAGTGGCGAGCTGAAGGAAGTTCCGGAGGCCGCGGCATACGAGCCACCGGGAAACGTGCTGATCACGTATTCGCCGGGAGCGGCGATCCAGACGTCCGCCGAGCCATAGTTCGAGAAGGATGACCGAGCATCCCAGTTCGTAGTCGAGGCGATGCCCATCACGGAGCCGCTTATGGCGGCGGGATAAACACGGGCGCTGGTGTTTTCATTGCCGGCTGCAGCCACCAACACCACGTTAGCGTGGTTTGCGTAAGAAACCGCCTGGGACAACGCCGGCGAAGGGGTGGAGAGGTCAAAGCTCATATTGACCACGTTGGCTTTGTGCTGCACGGCGTAGTAGAGGGCGGCAATAATGTTCGACAGGTAGCCGGTACCATTTGAAGTGAAAGCCTTGAGCGGCAGAATCCTGGCCGTGGGAGCCACCAGGTGGACTAATCCCGAGGTCATGGTGCCATGGCCAAAGGCGGCGAACGGTTGTCCGTCAAGGATGGCGGCGGACTGCTGGTCCAGAATGGCTGCGGATTGCTGGTCCAGAATGGCCGCACTTTGCTGTTGCACGACCCCAGACTGCTGGGTCGTATCGTTGTCCGTTAGCAGCTGGGGCATGTCCAGCCATTCCGAGGCTCCCGGCTGGTTGCGCGTAAAGTCGTACCCAGGTAACAGCACAGGAATAAGAACAGGGTGATTGACGTCAACGCCGGTGTCGATGACAGCGACAATTCCCGAGCCGCTGATTCCAAAGCCTTGTTGCGCTTCGGTCAGGCGGATGATCTCCGCAGCCGGCTGTTCGGCGTAACCGTGGGTGACCACACTGCCGAAATAGTTCACCGGCGCGGTATCCGTCAATCCATAGGGAGCGTTGTTGACGGGCGGCAGCGGAATTGGCAGCGCCTGGTCCTGCTCAATACTCTGGATGCCCAGCAGCGCTTCGAGGAAGTTAACCACGCCGCCCACCAGCGCTTGCAATATGTTGGTAGTAGTCGTCACCAAGTACGTTTGCCCGATGGGCCCGTCGAGCGAGCCCTGGACTTGGCAATTCGCCGACAAGCACAGGTTGAGGACGGAATTCAGGCCGCCCGTAGTGCGAACGATATAGCGCTGTTGCGCCGCAGCAGGCTTGCACACCGCCAGCGTCATTAGCGCGATAATTACGGCTGAGAGTAATTTGCGTTTCATAGACTTTGGCCCTTTTGGGCTCTCCAGTACCGCGAATCAGCTCGTCTCAGTCAGCTTTGGGCGAGTCCAAATTCTTGCTTGGACGACCAAGGCTGCCAATAGTACGAGTGTCCCGTCCGACCTTTCCGCCCGCGAATCAAGTACCAGTACCCGCTTACCTGCACGCTCTCGGCCTGAATACTCAATTCACCCTGTCACCAAGCCGTCCCAGCGCGTCACGCAACGATATGATCACCGCTTTATCGTTGTCCCCGAGAAGCTTCAATTCCAGATCGCTGCTGGATTGAATCTCTTGGCGAAACTCTCCGAACTCGTTGGTCTTGGTTTGCACCACGTGGCCGCGAAGATTAGAAATGATCACCGGGACGTCACGGCCGGGCGCATCCGGGTTGCGCATATCTAAAAGCTGGCCAGTCACAACCAGCTTGTTTGCGCCTGGTTTTGTTTCAATCTGCAGGTCAACTTGATAAGGCTCTGCTCGATAAAGCATTTGCCTCATTCCTGAGCCCGTTTCCGAGCGGGCACCTTGCACCATCGGCTGTAAAAGGCTGTCGAAGAGCACTTCCACGAGACCCGGCACGCGCGTTGGTTTGCCCTCCAGCCGGCCCGCGCTAAACCCTGCCTTTGCAATGCGAACCGCGCTCTCGGGCGGTTGGCACTCCGCTGCTGATTTTGCCGTCTGCCGGACCTTCTGCCACAGCGAAGCTATCTTATTGCATCGGGTACAGCCTTCCTCGAGGTGGCGCTCCATCTCTTGCCGCCTGCCTTTCGCGACTGCCTTGTTCGCGAAATCGATCCATTCCTCTGTCGTAAAATGCTTCATTGCCGTCCCCCAACCTTTCTTGCCGTCTGCTCCCCAGCAGCCGGTGGCGAGTATCCCCGCCTCACCACATAAGGGATTCTCTGTAGGAAAAAAATATAGGTGCGATTGTGGAGAGAAGGAATCAGCTAAGTCGTGCGTTTTCTGATAGTTTGCCGACCATTACAAATGGCGCCCAGAAATAGGGATGGGCATTCTGCTCTCGCAATTTGCGCATGGCACCTTGGAGCGAACCGGCCATATTCGCCGACTCAATATAGCCCCGATAAAACTCCTGCATGAATTCCGCCGTGCTGCGGTCATGCACGTCCCAGAGGGAGAGCAGGAGCGAACTCGCGCCGGCACAAAAAAGCCCGCGCTGCAGGCCCAGTAGCTCGTCTCCGTCGGCAACAAAGTTCATTCCGGTGGCGCAACCGCTGAGTGTGACCAGTTTTGCCCCTAATCGCATTTGGTACAGGTCGTATAGGTTCAAATATCCATCGCCCATCTTGATGCCTGAGAACATCGGGTTGTCCTGGCGATAGATTCCGTGCGTCGCCACGTGTATCAATCCGGTTTCTGGCCCGCGCTCGCGCAGGACCTTGGCGGTGGCCGCTGCGCCCACAAACAGCTCGGTCTGGGGCAACAACGCCGCGACAGACTGCACTTCGCCCAAAATCAGCGGCGCGCGTTCATCGGGAATTCCCAGAACGAGGGAGTTGCGCAGATCGCGCGGCTGCTTTTGCTGACACAAACCAAACACGGTCGCGCTCGGCGCATAGGAGGTCGTATACACGTCGCACAGGTATTCCTCGCCCATACGCAGCGCGTGAAACGGCAAAAAGTGCAGCGGACCGTGCGGCACAAAAACAAGGTGCTTGCCGGTAAGGCGCGCGCGGATAGGCTCAATCAGTTCGCGATATAACGCGTCGAGGTGCCCCAGCGTGGCACGCAAGAGCGGCTGCGCGAAACGCCCCATATAAGCCGCGCCCATGCGAAATTTCGAAAATTGAAAGCGCAGCAAATGCAGGAGGTTCGTAACCCGCGATGCGACGCTTACGGGCACCAGCTCGATACTGTCGCGCCTGACCACCGCGGCAACTAGCCGGTCTCCCGCCGAGTAATACTCCACGAGCACCGTATCGGTGGGCAGGCAACCTTGCAGCTTGGCGATCGAAAAATCGGCTGGCGCTTCCAACGTGGCATTTTCGCGTTCGTGCGCGGGCAATTCCCGCAGCGCTCGCAGCAGCTCGTTCTCATGTGACTGCGCCTCTTGCCGCAAGAGCTCAATGCGTTCGCGCGATCTCTCTTCCGGCCGAAGCTGCTCCAATTCAATGCGATGGTAATACCAGTTCAATTCTTCGCGCAAATCGCGGATCTTTCGCACAAACTCGCTTTGGCCCGCTTCGCCCATGGGCAGGCTTTGCCCGCTCTGAAAAATCATTTCGATCATGCTGCGCGACTTCGCCGCTTCCATGCACGAAAAGGCTTCGTCTACGGAAATTTCTTCATTTGCCGGATCGAGATACAGCTCCACCATGGCCTCGTACACTTGCATGCGATTCTTCACGAACGCGATCTTCAGCTCTTCGCTCTGTAGCCGTGTCCGCAAAGCTTCCAGAGCTTTGCGCGCCTCTTGATATGCGGCATAAGCCGCCGCGCGCTCCCCGCGACTTCCCGCAATTTGCCCGAGCAGCAGGTGCGTCTGGTACACCAACACGGGCGTCTGCCCGTCAGAGAGCTTGGCAACCGCGGCGTTCGTTTCGGCCTCTGCCGCGGGCAAATCTCCCACCTGCAGCGCAATCCGCGCGAGCAAGAGCCGCGCGAGCAGGGCCTTTCCCGACAAGGGCGTCGCGTCGAAAAACTCTGCGGCGCCCGCGCATAATCTGCGCGCCTCGAAATATCGACCCTCGTGAAACAGGAGCAAACCCTGGTACAAATCCAGAAGCCACGGCCACACCAAGTTCTTTTCCCGTGAAAACATTTCCCGCGCTTTCGCAAACCGCTCCAGCGCCTGCACCGTTTTGCCCTGCTGCCCGTAGGCCATGGCTTCATTGGCCAGCGTTTTTGCGGCTTCGTAGCCCATGCTGAGCTTCTCGAAGCGCAGAAACCCCTCGTACGCCATCTCGCGGGCTTCCTCGCTCAAGTTCAGCTCCAGATAAATGTCCGAGAGGTCCAGATGGCAAAGCGCGTAGCGGTACGCGTCACCGCTGGTTTCGCAAGAGCGCCGCGTCGCTAACAACATTTCAATAGCGCGGCTGTATTCGCCACGGAAATAATAGAGATACGCGATGTTGTAATCGGCCTGGTCGCGTAGGCGTGGGAGATCGTAAGCGCTACAAAGCTCACGCGCTTTCTGATAGCACTCCAAGGAACGGGCGAAATCGTTCAAGTTAATCAAGCACATAGCCATGTTGTGGAGCGTGACGGCGACGTGCTCCCAATCTCCGAACGCGGTGAGCGCCTTGTAGGCGCGCTCGTAGTGTGCGAGGGCTTCTTCGAAACGATCCTGCCGATGGAAAATGTTTCCGACGTTGTTGTCTAAGCTGGCCAGCCGCCGCCCTTCTCCAAGCTGTGTGAAGATTTGCCGCGCGCGTTCGGAGGCTGCGAAGGCGCGGTCATATTCTCCGAGGAGGATTAGCGGCTGGATGGAATTGCTCATCGTGCGCGCTGCTTCCTTCCATATTTTCAAGGATTCGTAGATTTTGAACGCCTGGTCGTGGTGCTCGACAGCTCCCAGGTTGTCGTCGGAGGCAAACAGAGCGTTGCCTTTTGCGCGCAACGCGAGTGCTATCTCCTCTTTGCGGCGCAATCTCCGTGCGATCAGCAGCGTTCCTTCCGCAAGGAGCAGCGCTTGCTTGGCATCCACGCGGATTCGCTCCACCACCAGCGGAGCCAGGCGCTTCACAACCTCTGCACGTAGCAACGATTTATGGCGTGTGAGAAATTTTCGGCGGGCGGCTTCGCCCCGCAGGGTGCCAAGTTCCGAAGCGAGTTCGACGTCGGAAGCCTTGCGGGCGGTTTTCACGGCCATCAGCGAAAACCCGATTTGTCGAGCTGCCGGTGCAAGCGCTCCATGCACTTTTGGCGAGTGAATCCTATCGAGCCAACCGCCAGGCCCAATTCTTTGGCCACTTCCGCGTATGGGCGCGAGGGCGTCTCGAAAAAAAGCAGCTCCACCAGCCTGCGGCACTGCACCGAGAGCGCATTCATGGCCTCACGCAACATCTGCTCTTCCTGCGTCTGCTGTATCACGCTTTCCGCTATCGGCGGTGTTTCCGGCTCGGGCAGGTCCGGCTCGCCGTCACGGCTCACCAGGCGTTGCTGCTGCCGCTTCCATCGGTAACACTCATGGTGCGCCACCTGCATCAACCATTTTGGCAGCGAGCGGGGCTCGCGAATCTCCGGCAAACGCACGAGCAGCTCCGTGCACGTCGCTTGAAACACGTCCGCAGCGTCGTGCGAGGGCAAACCGTATTTCACAGGGATGGAATAGATCAGCGCTTTGTACTTGTCGATCAGCAGCGCCCAAGCTTCCTCATCGCCGCGCAGGCATTCCTTCACCAGGCGCGTGTCGTTCCACGCGGGCGCCGCCCTTGCGGTCGCCAAGCCACCACCCTCATTGCCGCGCATTCTCCGCCCCGTTTCGCTGATAAAGTTGGTCGACGTTCCACAGCACATACGGCTCAAGCACTGCCGGATGGAAATTTCCGATGGTCTTTTTCGCGCCGACCAGAATATCCGGGCTGGCCAGAAAGATCATCGGCTGCCGCTCCGTCAAAATCTCCTGCACGCGGTCGTAGAGCTTCTTGCGCTGCGCGGTGTTCGTGGCTATCAACTGCTGCTCCATCAAGCGATCGATCTCCGCTTCCCAATCCGTGGCCGGATGCTTTTGCGCAGGATTCCACAGATGCATGCCACCGCTCGACAGCCAAACGTTCAAGTCTGCGTTGGGATCGGCATCAAAACTGGCGATGCCCAGGACGCACGCATCGTATTCCTTCGTCTGCGTAACGCGATCGATCAGTGAGCGCAGCTCCAGCGGCACCACCTGCACCCGCATGCCAAGCTGTTTCAAGTCCTCTTGGATCAACGCCGCCATCTTGGCCCGGTCCGCGTTGGACGAACTGGTGATGACGGAAAATTCCACAGCCTTCCCGTCTGCGTCGACCAGCTTCTGCTCCCCATTTTCGCCGCTCACGAACCGAAAGCCCGCCTCCGTCAACAATTGGCGCGACTTGTCGAGCGACCGGCCCGGATACGAAATCGCAGCGTTCGCCCACCTCCGATTCCCCGGCGTCACCGGCCCCCAGAGCGCCGTGCCGCGCCCTTGATAAACCAAGCGGACAATGGCTTCGCGATCGATCGCCAGCGAGATCGCCTGCCGAAATTTCTCGGCGCGAAACCACGTTTGCTTGCGGGCCATTTCCGCTGGGGCCTTCTCGCCCAGCTCGTTTAAATTAAAAAACAAAAAGTTATATTCCAGCCCCGGCCCCGCATCCGCCATGGTGTAATCGCGCGCCTGCCGCGACAGCACCGAAAAATTTTCCGCCCCAAGCCGGCTGATCATATCCGTCTCGCCGGATTCGAAGCGCAACACTTGCGCATCCGCACTGGGCACGAACAAAAACACGATCTCGTCCAAATATGACAACCGGTTGCCTTGCTCGTCTGTTTTCCAATAGTACGGATTTCTTTCGAGAACGAGCCGCTGCCCCGCAACATATTCCTTCAACCGAAACGCGCCGAGCCCCGCCCATTGATTCGCCGCCGTTCCCAGCCCTCCGCTTTGCGCCAACCTCCCTTCCTTGTAGGCCGCCTCCAGCAAGTGCCGCGGCAAAATCACCAGTCCATCGAACAACCTCTCGCCCACTCCGTAAGGCTTCGCCAATGTGAACTTCACCGTTTCCGCATCCACCCGGCTTACCACGATCGGTTTGCCGCCCACAATCAGCAAATCGCGCTGCGTCGCATGCACCGCTTCGTCCAGGTAAACGCGAAACGTGAACAGCACATCGTCGATGTCTACCGGATGGCCGTCGGAAAACTTCAGCCCGTGGCGCAGCGTCAGTGTGTACTGCAAGCCGTCCGCGGACACCTTCCACGACTTCGCCAGCGCCGGCTCCGACAGTTGCGAGGCTCGATTGATGTGCACCAAATCCGCTTGCATCGCGCTGATAACCTCGCGCGACGGCCCATCCGCCGCGGTCAGCGGATTCAGCGTTTTCGGCTCCGCTCGCAGTGCCACCACAATACGGCCGCCAGGCTTTCCCACTTCGCCAGCCACGCGCAGCGGTTCTTCTCCCGCATTCGCCTGCGCGGGAAACGATTTCGCCGGACAAACAAAGAAGACACCGATGCAGATCGCCGCTGCGATCACCGTAAGAGGTGTACCTGAACGCCACAATTTAGTTCTTCGCTCGCTCACATCAGACCCCGCTGCCGACCTCTTCTATCTTGGACGGGCCGCCGCTCGCCTGCAATAAACTCGCAAGCACCAGGTATCCGAGAAAGAACGGCACCATTGCCAATACCGGCAAATACATCCACCAATAGGAGACCAACACATTGTAATGCTGCAAGCTGGCCAGCACGTTTCCCCAACTTGGCACTGGTTCGGGCACGCCCAATCCCAAAAACGATAGCGTCATCTCCGCCAGCACAAACTGCGGAACTAGAGTCGCTGCCTGTGTCAACACCACACTCGCCGTCTCCGGCAAAATGTGCCGTCGTAGCAGATATCCGCCTGTTGCGCCAAAGCCTCGCGCGGCACGCACAAAATCCCGTTCCTTCGCGCTTAGCACCGTTCCGCGCACCAGCCGCGCCGGACGGGCCCATCCCACCGCGCCGAGCACTACGACGATAAGCAAGAACGCCTTCAAAGGAGGCACGGCCAGCGGCAGAAACGCACGCATCGAAAACAGCAGATAAATCCACGGCAGCGCCAAAAACAGCTCCGCCACGCGCATCAACACTTCATCTCTCCAACCGCCCAAAAATCCCGCCGCCGCTCCAATGCACAGTCCGATCGACAATGCCAGGCCCGCTCCAATCAATCCCGCAAGCAACGAGACTTGGCCGCCAAACAAAATCCGTGAGAGCAAGTCCCGCCCGTATTCGTCCGTACCCAATAAGTTCAAAGTACCGCCATCGCCGCCACCGAAGAGATGCACCCGCAATGGCAACAATCCCAGCACGCGATACGGCGACCCGCTCACAAAGAACTCCATGGGAATCACTCGCGCTCGGTTCTCATCGTATTCATCGAAGCTCCCTGCTCGCAAACTTTGCGCATACGAAAATGGCCGCAAATGGATCCCACCTCGCGTATCCACAAGATGCAACGCCATCGGCGGCGCGTAAGGATGTTCGCGATCCTGCGCCGCCGGGTCATACGGCGCGAAAAATCCTGCGCACGCCACACTCAAATGAAGCAAGCTGAGCGCCGCCAAACAAATCAGCAATCGCGAGCGTGTGCTCATCGCCCGGTTCCTGCTCGGATGCGCGGGTCAACCCAGTACAGCAACAAATCCGCCGCGAAATTTCCCGCCACCAGAAACAGCGTCGAGAGCAGCACGCCCCCGATCACCACGTACAAGTCCCGTGCCAGAATCGCATCCCTCAAAAACGGACCGAGCCCCGGCCAGCCCATTACCGCCTCCACAACCAGCGACCCGCTGAGGAGGGTTCCCAGACTCAATCCAAAAAGTGCAATCAGCGGATGCGCGGCCGCCGGCAGCGCATAGCGATAAAGCAGCCGCTTCCGCGAGATTCCGTGCCCCTCCGCCGCGCGCAAAAATGGAGCTTCCAGCGCCTCGGCGACCGCCGCGCGCACATGCCGCAGCAAAACCGGCAAAGCGGAGAGGAGAAGCACGAGCAACGGCAAAATCATGTGCCACGCAAGATCGCGAATTTTGAGCGCTACAGAAAATTCACCGAATCCCACTGACACCATTCCCCCCATCGGCAGCCATCCACTTCGCACCGCCAGTATCAGCAACCCAAGCGCCAGAGCCAAATCCGGAATAATCAGCAACACCGCGGTCGCCCAGCTCAGCGCGACATCCGCCGGCCGCCCTAGCCTCTCCGCGCTCCACACTCCCAGCGGCAGAGCCAGCATCCACACCAGCACGGTCGCCGTGCCCGTCAGTAGCAATGTGTTTCGCGCTCGCGTCCATAGCAGCGGCGCCACCGGCATGTTATACGCAAACGAAAATCCCAAATCTCCGTGCGCCAGCGCACCCGCCCAGCGCGCGTAGCGCAAAGCGGTCGGCCGGTCCACCTCATACTCCGCTCGCAGCGCGCTTAACCGTTCCGCCGAAATCTGCGGATTCAGGCGCATCTCGTCGAAATAATTTCCCGGCGCCAGCGTGCTGAAAAGAAACGCCAGGATGGAAACGCCAAACAGCAAAAACGCGGCGTGCCCTGCTCTCTGTAGCAGGAAGCGCATCATCTCGGACGCTCCGCTGCCGCCACCGAATCTTGTGAAACGCGGCTCGCCCCCGGTAAATTCTGCGTCTCAGGACGGTGCGATTCTCGCAAAATTGTTTCCGCCGCTCCTCGCTCCACAATTTTCCCGCCACTCATCACGGCGATTTCGTCCGCGAGGTGCGCCGCCATCCGCAAATCGTGTGTAATAAATAAATACGCCAGCCCACGTGCCCGCTGCAGTTCCACAAGCAAGTTCGCGATTTGCGCCTGAATCGAACAGTCCAGCGCCGAGAGAACTTCATCGAGAATAAGCAGTTTCGGCTCCAGAATCAGTGCGCGCGCAATCGCCACACGCTGACGTTGTCCTCCGCTCAACTCCTGCGGTCGTCGCTCCAGGTACTCCGCTCCCATGCCCACTTGTTCTAAGACCTGCGCTGCTCTCAGCTTTTGCTCGCGTCGTGAAATTCGCCCCTGCACCAGCAAAGGCTCCGCAACAATTTCTCCGACCGTCCATCGCGGATTCAGCGAGTTCGCCGGATCCTGAAATACCAATTGCAGCTTCGGCCGCACGGCCCGTAACTCTTTCTCCGGCAGGGCCGCCAAATCCCGCCCTTCAAACCAAATCTGCCCCGCCGTCGCCCGCTGCAAACATGCCAGGCACAGCGCTACGTTGCTTTTCCCCGAGCCAGATTCTCCGACCAGTGCCAGCGTGCTTCCCGGCAAAATCGAAAAGGAAATGGAATCCACCGCCGTGAATTCCGGCGCGCGTCTCCCGAATCCGCGTGCCGCATACCGCTTCACCAAATTGTCCACGCGAATTAGCGGTTCCATTTCCAGCTCAGTGTCGGGATCCATTTAACTTGGAAGCCTCACGCGGGAAATTTCAAGCACGTGACCTCATGACCGCCGCCCAGCACCGCCGCCGCTGGTTCGCAGACCTGGCACGTCTCCATGCGATCCTGGCAGCGCGGCTCAAATACGCATCCTTGCGAGACTGCCGCCAAGCTCGGCGGAACTCCCCCGATCACCGGCAACATCGATTTGCGCCCCGAGGCTTCGTCGCTATCGACCTGCGGCACGCATTTCAGCAGCGCCTGCGTATACGGATGTTGCGGCGAGCGCAGCACCTCGTGCGTCGGACCCACCTCCGCTACTTTGCCCGCGTACAGCACTAGCACGCGATCCGCGAATCCCGCGAGTAGCCCTGGATTATGCGTGATGAAAATGAACGCAATGCCAAGCTCGTCGCGCAATCTCTTGAATAGCGTTAAAATCTCTCGCTGCGTGGTTGTGTCAAGCGAAGCCGTCGGCTCGTCCGCTACCACCAGCGCCGGCTCGCAAGCAATGGCCTGCGCAATCAAGACGCGCTGCTGCTGCCCTCCGCTCAGCTCATGAGGGTACGAGGAGTAGATCCGTTCGACATCGCCCGAAAAGACTTTTGACAGCATCTTTCGAGTGCCTTCCGCTCGTTCTCGCCTGCTCCGAGTTCCGTGCGCTCGCAAGACTTCCCCGATCTGTTCCCCAACTCGAATCGTGGGATGGAGCGCCAGCGAGGGCTCCTGAAAAACAATCGATATCCCACTTCCGCGCACGCGCCGAAGGTCCACTCCGCTCATCCGCACGACGTCCGCCCCATCAAGCAAAATCTCTCCGCCCGTAATCCGCGCATTCCTCGGCAGGAGTCGCAACAAGCTCCCGGCCAGCGTGCTTTTGCCGGAGCCCGACTCCCCCAGCACCGCTAAAATCTCGCCCGCGGCAAGACCAAAACTCACACCGCTAAGCGCGCGCCATACCCCGCCACCCCGCGCACCGTAGGCGACGCAAAGCTCCCGCACCTCCAGAATCGGCCTCAAATCCACCTCAAGTTCGCTCTTGCAAGTAACAGTGTCATGTTGAGCCACCAACCCCGACGCCACAAGCCAATCGTGCCCACTCAACACACGAACAGTAAGCACGCGTTGCCGCCAACACAAGGGATGCGCGGGTTCAATTCCTTCGCCCTCAAACCTTCGTTTATTCATAGAGCGCACTCGCTCCTTGACTGGCATAGACTTTGTGACGTAAAGTAGTTTGTCTAACGATAAGCTCCTCGCCTGCGGAGGTCCCGATGAACGCCCCGACCAAGACGCGAGGCATAGCCCGTCGAATATTCAAAGCCTTCGGCGTATTGGCCATGTTGGGCGTCCTTGGGATCGCGACCTTGTTGGGTTCACTTTCACTGGAGCATCGGACCGAGATCACATTACCGGCACCAACCGGACCATTCGCCGTCGGCCGCGCGGTCTATGATTGGACCGACGACGCACACCTAGATACGCTCGCGCCCGTCCCAGGAACCAAACGTGAACTCCTCGTCTGGATTTGGTATCCATCTGCGCCGAGCCAATCAGCTGCTACCGACGACTACCTCCCCGCTCGTTTGCGGGCGGCGGTCGAACGCGACCTCGGTCCGCTGCTCGGCGGATTGCTGACGCGCGATCTATCAAAGGTCCACGCTCACAGCGCTCGTGGCCCCGATATCTCGCCGCAGCAGAGCTCCTACCCCGTGGTGATCATGAGAGCCGGCGCATCCTCGGAAGTGTGGAATTACTCGACCCTCGCCGAGGATCTGGCCAGTCACGGCTACGTCGTCATCGGCTTCGACGCCCCCTATCGCACGAACGTCGTCGTTTTCCCGGACGGCCGGGTCATAAGGCGGATGCCGGAGAACAACCCGGAACTCTGCGAGGGCCAAGAGCAACCTAAGCTAGCTAGTTGCGTGAACAGAGTCCTGTCTGCGTGGACTGCCGACATCGCGTTCGTGCTCGATCGTTTGCAACAGTGGAACGCTTCAGACCCGTCCGGCAAATTCCAGGGACGCCTCGACATGACCCGTGTCGGAGTCTTTGGTCACTCGTTTGGTGGCGCGACCGCCGCGCAATTCTGCCACGAGGATTCCAGGTGCAAGGCGGGGATCGATATCGACGGCCAGCCCTTCGGCAGCGTCATTCAGGCCGGCCTTTATCAGCCCTTCATGTTCCTGATGAGCGACCACAACGGCGAGTCCGACCCCGAGGGCGGGCAGATCATGGCCAACATCCAATCGATTTACGATCGTCTGCCGCCGGACGGACGCCTACTCATCGCCATTCATGGCGCAAACCACTTCCTCTTCAGTGACGACGGGGCCCTGCTGAAGAGCCACATCGTGATGCGCACGCTCCGTGCCTTTGGCATCGTCGGAATCGACGGACGCCGCCAGCTCGCCGTGACGGTGTATTGCGTCCACACCTTTTTCGACGCCTACCTCAAAGGAACAGGCGTTTCACCGCTCAACCTCTTCGCTCCGCTGTACCCCGAGCTTCACGCCTTCAAATGAATCGTGGGTTTGTCTTCGAGGGACTATGCGCCGGTATGTTCTGTTACCTATGTGTCCGGGTCGGACCCTTGGGATTCTGGAGCGGGCGATGGGAATCGAACCCACGTCCGAAGCTTGGGAAGCTT
>Ga0210409_10003204_pt1 | contig 18614 bp, 15 predicted proteins | sample IncBWH17MmetaG_FD_161649 | JGI IMG/M metagenome (GOLD analysis project Ga0210409, IMG submission 161649) | Forest soil microbial communities from Barre Woods Harvard Forest LTER site, Petersham, Massachusetts, United States - Inc-BW-H-17-M | ecosystem: Environmental > Terrestrial > Soil >... | reverse complement strand
AGGTCTCGAGTGTTACGCTTTTCTCGGCGGATTTTGGCCATGGCACGGCCGATGCGAACATTCGCGTCCGGAGGCTGGGACAATGCGCGCAGAGATTCTGGTAGGGGCTTTGGTGGGCGGTGTGGTTCTGGTGGCGGCAGGCGCCCGAGATTCGCGCGCGTGTGGCGGGTGCTTCGTTCGCCCGACGTCTCAAAACGCCACGGTGGTCACCGACCACAGAATGATCTTCTCGGTCTCACCGACGCAGAGCACCCTCTACGACCAGATCCGCTATTCGGGTTCGCCATCGGACTTCGCCTGGGTGCTCCCGATCCACGGCACCGTGGGCCTCGGCGTGAGCTCGGACCTGCTCTTCTCGGTCCTCGATCAGCAGACGCAGACCACGATTCTCGCGCCACCCTACCCGTGTCCGGCGTGCAACTGCGGGGTGCAGGCAACCTCTGGGGCCTCTGCACCACAATCCGGAGGTGGCAGCTCGGGCGCCGCCGCGGATCACGGCGTCACCGTGACGGCGCAGCAGGTGGTCGGTCCCTACGACACCGTGCAGCTTCACCCCAATTCGACGACGGACACGGCGGCGGTGACCTCCTGGCTGGGTGCCAACGGCTACGCGATCCCGGCCGCCGTCGACCCGATCATCTCGGCCTACGTGCAGGAGGGGTTCGACTTTCTCGCGATCAAGCTCGTGCCCGGGCAAGGCGTACAGGCCATGCGCCCCATCAGCGTCACGTCGACCGGGGCGGCGCTCTCGTTGCCGCTTCGGATGGTGGCGGCGGGCACTGGTTCGACGGTGGGCATCACCCTTTGGGTCGTCGCGTCGGGCCGCTACGAGCCTCAAAATTTCACTTCGTTTACCATCGATCCGTCGACCTTGGTCTGGGACTGGTCGACCTCCAATAGTAACTACACGACACTGGAAACCGCCAAAGAGAAGTCGTTCAACAATGCCGCCTGGCAAATCGAGAGCTCGCTCGACATCTCGCCGTACAACATCGAAAATAGCATCCTGGCAGATCCGAGCGCCTCGGCATACGCGGCTGTCCCCGCCGGGGACGGTGGTGCCGGCCAGACTGCCATCGAGGTCCGTTCGCAGGACCTCAACACGCTGTTTCCGCTGGGCGGGAGCTCCGCACGCATCACGCGTATGCGCGGTGACCTCTCGCAGGCGGCGCTGGCCACGGACCTGGTCCTTCAGGCGTCCGCCGATCAGTCGCCTCGTTCCAACATCTATCAGGCCAAGCTTTCCGTGAACGCCAACTGCCCTGTCTGCGCGTGCGGCAATGGAGTGGGAGCCAGTAGCGGAGTCCCATTTGGTGGTGGTGGTGGCGGCGGCGGCTTCGTGCCCGGCTCGGGCTCTGGATCCGTTGGCGGAGGCGGTTCACCGAGCGGCGGAAGCAGCAGTAGTTCCCATTCCGGGTGTTCGGCCGCGTCGTCGTCCGATCCACCCGGCGCCGCCTTGTTGGGCGCGGTCGCAGGGCTCCTCGGGCTGTCGCTTTATCGAGCGCGCACCCGCAAGTCCCGCTGAGGTCCGTGGTCGCTGCTAGGGTAAGGTGCGTGCTGGATGCAGGCGCCACGGTCGACGAGCTTGCTTGCAAGGTGGTCGCCGATGGCGTTGCCCCGCAGTGCGCAGCGGGGTGTGCGGTCCGTCGAGGGGACAAGTGGCTGTGCGATCGTGGCGGCGCGCTGGAGCTCCTCTTCGATCTGGCAAGCGTAACGAAACCGATGACGGCGGTCGCGGTCGCCTGCGCTGGAATCGCGCTGGAGACTCCTCTCGGTGCGCTCTTACCCGAAGCGCGCGGAACACCGAGCGAGCGAATTCCGCTCGAACTTTTCTTGGCCCACAGAGCGGGCCTGGAAGGGCATCGGCCGCTTTATGCACCCCTCCTCCGCGACGAAAAACTCGACGTCGCTGCCGCTTTGCATGAAGCGGCTGGCGCAAAGCTAGGGGACGCGGGCTCCGCAGTGCCGGTCGATGGCTATGCACCCCTCTATAGCGACCTGGGATACATCCTAGCCGGAGAGGCTCTCGCTCGGGCCAGCGGCTCGCGAGACGCCGGGGAAGCCATCGGGCGGCTGGTGCTTGAGCCGCTCGGCGTGAGCACCCAGGCGGGAACCATACGCGAGCTCGCTTCACGGGGTGTGCATGGCCCATTCGCAACGACGGAAACCGTGCCCTGGCGCGGCGGTCGCATTGTCGGTGCCGTTCACGATGAAAACGCATGGGCTCTCACGGGCGATGGGGGCTCGGGACATGCCGGAATCTTTGGGACCGTGGACGCAGTGCTCAGGTTCGGCACGGCAGTCCTCGACCAGATCGATGACATTGCTGCCCCTTTCGGGAGGCGCATCGACCTCGATTGGGCGGTGCGCGAGCGGCCGGGCGGCACACTTCGCGCTGGGTTCGACGGCAAGGACAGCGAGGGTTCCAGCGCGGGGGAGCGCATGGGAGCTCGCGCATTCGGTCACTTGGGGTTCACGGGAACGAGTCTTTGGATAGACCCCGATGCCAAAGTGGTTATTACGCTGCTCACGAACCGCGTGTGTAGGGGACGTGACCACGTCGCCATCCGGGCGGCGCGACCATGGGCGCACGACTGGCTTTTCGATCGGACTATGGCATTAGTGTCCCGAGTCCGTAATTCCTAGGGGAATCACGGACTCGGGACACTACCTCCGGCCCTCGTCGGGCGGACGCCCGACGACGCCGGAGGGAATGGTCTTGTGGGGCCTGCGGCCCCCTCCAGCGCTGCGCGCTGGAGTCCTCCCCCGCATCGCTTTCGCGAACGACTTCGCTCGCGCGAAGTCGCAGAGAGAAAGAATCTACACGGCGGTATCTTCTCTCTCTTCTCTCTTTCTCCTGCGTCGTGCGACAGCACGACGTTCGCCGAAGGCGATGCGGGGGAGCCTCGGCGCGTAGCGCAGCGCAGCGCCGAGGGGGCCTGCCAAGGCCCCCACTAGACCATCCCCTCCGACGTCGTCGGCGTCAGCCGACGAGGGTCGGAGGTAGTGACCTGAGTCCGCAATTCCCTTTGAATTGCGGACTCAGGTCACTAGGTTGTCCACAGCTTATGCGCACGCGAGAACCTGCCGTTTATGCAACGTGCTCCGCAAAGTCTCTCGTGCAGCACCGCTACCTACAGTGACGGTGCTGTGTACCGCCACCTTCGCTCTTTTGGGCTTGGTGCTCAAAAGATACGGAGTTGGGTCGGTTCCTACGCCGATCTTCCTTGCGATGGTGGGCGCTACGCTTGGCTACCTCTTCGAGATACGACGCACCGAGCGCACCACCGATCGCGCGCGCCGAGCGCTGGACCGCGTCGACGATGGGACACCCGATGTTCAGCAAAGCCGGGCGCAAGAGCGGGCGAGCACGCTCCTCGGATTTTCGCACGATCTTCGAAGCCCGCTCCAGGTTGTCCAGTTTGCTGTCGACGTCATGCGAATGCGTTGCTCCGGCGATGCGCAACTCATGGGTGTGATCACCGACACGGACCAAGCGCTCCAGCAGATGAAGCGAATGCTCGCCGACCTGGTCGCGACCGCAAGCGGTAAATACGCCAAAGTGCGGCTGACTGCTCAGCGTGTCGCAATTCCAGACCTCACAGAGCGCCTGCGGCGCCGCTTGCGAGCGCTCGTGCATGGCCGTGACATTCGCACGAGGGTCGAGTGCGGTCGAAGCGCGCCCGATGTGATCGAGATCGACTCGCTCCTTGTGGATCGCGTAGTCGACAACCTGCTGAGCAACGCGGCCAAATACACGGAGCGCGGCAGCGTCGAAGTAGAGCTGGATGGTACGCCGGACTTTCTTGTCGTACAGGTGTCGGACACCGGGTGTGGAATCGCTCAAGAGGCGATGGGGCGAATATTCGAGCCGGGCGGATCGAGCCCCGACTCGCGGCGGGGCGACAGCTTTGGTGTCGGCCTGTCGGTCGTCACTCGTCTCCTTCAACAAGTTGGCGGCCACCTCGAAGTCATGTCGAGCCCTGGAGAGGGCACGACCTTTTGGGTCTACCTGCCCGTAAGAACGCGGGTGGACGATCAACTTTCCGGAATGCGTCCTCGCCTCAATGGAAATGTTTCGTTGAGCCGCGTCGTCCGGATCCGAAGCCGAAGCGCGTGAATGAGGCGGCGCCCTCTCCCCCGCTCAGCTCAATAGGCCATGATTTCCGCGACGCTTGCGTCCGCGGCCACGTGAATTCCGCGGGCTAGCACCGCCGCGTCAACGGTGACCTCCAACCGCAAGCACTCGTCATCTGCATCGACTGCCGGGCCATCGATCGGGTGGTCAATGCCCAGCACTTGGCCCAAGGGATCCTCGGCCAGCACGCCAAACGCGGCCCGGAGCCGCTCGACCGCCTCGGGGGCATCGCGCGCCCAACCGCCCATCAGAACGACACGCAAAGTGAGCATCCCGCGCTGCGCGCCCGAAATCGGACGAACGGCCGCCGCGACGGCCGTCGACGCGCCCAGCAGTCCTGCCGCGCCGCGTGCCCATTGTCCCTCGAACGGCCCCGGCGCAAAGATCCGCAGCGGTGCGTCTCCGACGGACGATGCTGCGGCGGCGAGAGGATCAGCGCGAAGTGCTGGGAGTGAACGCCGAAGCCTCCCTTGCGCGAAATAGACGGCTGCGCGCAAGGGGCCGGGCTGCCCGTGCTCCAAGGCAAGGGTCTCTTGCCCCAGGAAGGCGATCTGCTCGTGAGCACGAGGGACGTCACCCCATATCGTCGTCACGCCCCACTCAACCCCTCGGCCTTCCACACGGCTGACGCGCGCCGTGAATGCCTCCTCGACTCTGGTCCGCTCGAAGGGCAAACGCGCAAGGACAAGCGTCGCACTGGGATAGACGGCCACGGCAAGCTGCCGAGCCGCGCGGGGGTCAAGGCCGGCGTGGTGGTCCGCGAACGCATCAACACGTGAGGCCGGGAAGATCGTTGAAAAAACCGGGCCGAGCACCGGGTCTTGTACCAGCTCACGCGGCCGCGCATCGACGAGCCAAACGAGTCCCGCAGCGGGAACGAGGTCGATGACCGGACCAAGCGGGAGCGCGTGCCCGACGGTCGACGACCTCGGCTCTCCGGCCGCGGGCGGAGCCCTGCAAGCGACGAATCCCGCGAGCGCGCCAAGCAGTGTGAGCGCGTCCCGCCGCAGCACCTTCTTACCCGACGACCCGAACTTACCCGACGACCCGAATACGGGCGAACCGGCGGTTTTTCGACCCGACGCGCACGAGGTGCGAACGGCCAGGCTCGAGGCGGGTCTTTGGGTCGGTCACACGGTTACCGTCGACCTCGACACCACCTTGCTCGACCAGTCTGCGAGCCTCGTTCGTGGACGCGGCGAGATTGGCCTGCTTGATCGCCCAGGCCAACTCCGCCACACCGCCGTGTGGGCTGACCTCGACTTCCGGAACTTCCGCGGGCGCAGCGTCGCCCAATGAAACGCGGTTGAACTCGACCGCAGCGCGCTCGGCGGCGGCAGGTCCGTGGAACCGCGCAACCATTTCGCGCGCGAAAATGGCTTTGATTTCGATGGGATTGCGGCCGGCGGCCTTGTCTTGTCGAAGCGCGTCGATTTGGACCGTCGGAAGCGCAGATAGAAGTTCGAAGAATTTGAAAATGGCGTCGTCGCCGATCTGCATCAGCTTCCGGAACATCACATCCGGCGCCTCTTGAATCCCGACGTAATTGTTGGCGCTTTTGCTCATTTTCGGGCCGACGACGACGCCTCCCTCGATGCGCGCGTCGGTTCCCTCGAGAATGGGCGTGGTCATCACGATCTGAGGGCGTTTGCCGTACTTACCCATGAGATCCCGACCGACCAGCAGATTGAAGAGCTGGTCCGTTCCACCGAGCTCTACGTCGCATTCGAGGACGACCGAGTCGTATCCCTGAAGGAGCGGGTAAAGAAATTCGTGCTGGTGGATGGCTCTCTGTTCGTCGAAGCGCTGACGAAAGTCCTTGCGTTCCAACATTCGCGCAACCGTGGATTTGGCCATCAGCTCAACGGCTTCCGCGAGGGTCAACTTATCGAGCCACTCGCTGTTGCGACGAGTCTCGAGCCTTGACGAATCCAACACCTTGCTTGCCTGGGCAAGATACGTCTCGGCGGCATGATTCACCTCGTCGCGCGTCAGGCGGGGACGGCTCTCGTTGTGGCCCGTCGGGTCACCCACCATCGCCGTAAAATCCCCCACAAGAAGAGTGACCAGGTGTCCTAAGTCTTGAAACTGACGCATCTTCTGGAGAAGTACCGCGTGACCGATGTGCAGGTCGGGACGCGTCGGGTCAAAGCCGGCTTTGACCCGCAAAGGACGTCCCGCGCTGCGCGAGGCCTCGAGCCGCTGCTCGAGCTCGGCGTGGACATGCAAATCGACGATACCGCGCGCGAGGACGACAAGCTGCTCGCTTACCGGAGGAAACATTCATCCCGGTGACGGTTATCGGTCGTCGTCCTTGCCGCCTGTAATGGGGAGATGTCGGCTACCGTTGACGATCTCCTTGAGTTCCTTGCCGACCTTGAAGAACGGCAGCCGCTTGGCCGGAACGTCGACGGCCTCACCCGTACGCGGGTTGCGCCCTGAATAAGGCTTGTAAGGGCGAACGGTAAAGCTACCGAACCCGCGGATTTCGATGCCCTCGCCCTTTTGCAACGCTTCCGTCATGGCATCGAAGACGCAATTGACTACCAACTCGGCGCGCGCTTTGGTCAAATCCGTCCGGCGAGTTGCTAGCACGTCGATGAGCTCACTCTTGGTCATGCGCGCCTTGTGGCGTTGCTCGTGACGCCAAAAATCATTGGTATCATCGGTATTTGCGGACCGTCAACGGTGGAGCGCTTCGCCCTCGAGCCACAGCGTCGTCTTGTCCAAGGCCACGGATCCACCCTTGGCGCGCAAGATGAGCCTGGCACTCGGCAGCCCACTGCCGAGCTCGACCGCGCGCGGAGGCAAGTCGACACATCTGGTAAGCGAGTCGTGCGGGTTCGCCGCGTCGGTCCAGTCCCACTCGGCAAGCGGCGAGTCCGGCGCGCCGCTGGTTTGCGTCTGCGTTGTCGCTGGCGTCGTGAGGATGAGAACGCCCTTTCCCCCGCTCCCCTGCTGAAGAACGCGCGGGCCGACCCGCCAGATGCCATTGGCAGCGCCTCCGGGTTCGTGAGGAATCGGCAGCTCGATGGCCAAGCTCGCCTCGGCCTCGCCCTTATAGGGGCTCAGTCGGAGCACGCGACCTCCCGATGCGCACGCATTCTCCGACGAAACGGCCTGCGTCGAGCCGCCTTCGAGCGAAAGCGGAGGCCAGTCGCTCTCCGCCTCGAAGCGCCACGTAGGACTCCCGCCATTGGGGGGCATCCAGAGCGGGACGGAAGAACCCGTCTCGGCCATGACATAACGGTGAGCAGGCGGATGACCGAGCGAGTCGTAAAGCAGCCGATCGTGGTCATCACCTCGCAGACGCACAGCCTCGATCCCATGACTTGCGCCCACGCCTGGGTCGAATGCGAGCTCGTATCCGCGGTCGTCGTCGAAGAACAAGAGTCCACTGGTCACGTTCGCCTCGCGCGCGACGTCGGGTTCGAAGCTCGGATGACCTAGGTCGCTCGCGGCCACTGCTTCGTGCGCGTAGGACGAGTGCACCGCAAAACCCGCGAGCGCGAGGGCAAGCACCACGACGACAGCGGGCGCGAACGAGCGCGGAAAGAGGAGCCCGATGCCGACGGCCATGAGCGCGTGCTCCAGCGGGACGACGACGACGAGAGAGTGGGAGTACATGCTGTGCGTGGCGCCAAGGTGAACCGCCCATCGCGCCACCACTTCTGCGGCGATGACCACTGCAACGAGCGCGGCACGTCGCCGCGTTGCCACTGCCACGAAGGGCACGATCGCCAAAAGCGCCAGCGGTTCGAAATTGGCGACGTCCACCAAATGCTCTCTCGCGTGCAGTAGCAGCCATCCGCCGAGCACGAGCACATCGGGATGGTCTTCACGGCCGATCACGGCGGCATAGGCTGACCGGGGAGATACAAAGGCGTGGCCGGTTGCGGCACGGTTCGCCGCAAGCAAAAGGACGAGACCGGGCAGCGCAGCCACCCACGTCCAGGCGACGCGGCGGATGGTCCCGTGGCGGCTGCTCCCTTCGGGCATGCGGCCGAGCCCTTGCTTGGGCGACGCCGCCAAGAGCGTGACGACGACGGCGACTGCCAGCGCTGACGACGGGCGCATGGCCGCGAGCATACCCAGGGCGAAGCCGCTGAACCCAAAGAGCCGCGGATCCGGCGTTCGCCGGCCGCGAAGACCGCATGCGATAGCCACGGCCATCGCGAGCGCGGCCGCACCGTGGGGAAGAGCGTCGGCCGTGTAGTAGCGCAGGGCCGAGGACGCAATGGAGAACCCTGCCGCCGCACGCGCGATTGCCTCCGGTTCGGCGCCAGCGCTTCCGACATCACTTGCCACCTCGTGGGCAAGCAGCCAAGTAGCTACCGTAAGGGCGGCAGCCAGTAGCGGTCCGATGAGCATGGGCGCGCCGACCAGAAACCCCACCGCCAAGAGCAGCGGATAGCCTGGCGGAAAGCTGCCTGAGAGCCGATCGGGGCCCCTGAACAAGAGATCGCGGGCGCGAAAACTCGCCGAAGGTTCGGGGACCGTCCAGGCGAGAAGGCCGTGCGACAGCGCCCTGCCTTGCAGCCAATAGGTAGAAGCCTCTTGAGCGCGCGGCCCGCCGCGAAGATAGAACGCGATGTATCCAAGCGACAGAAACGCCGCCACGAATGAAGCCACCGCCAGAAACCGGCGACGCTGCTTCAAATCCGTGAGCGAGCGGAGGTCCGTCCGAGAGACAAGCCAGCGCGGGCCACCGGGGACAGCGGCCACCGCAAATAGCGCCACTGCAAGCGCCAGCGCCGCTTGCGCCGGACGATCGGGTGGGCGTGACCATACTCCGAGCCACGAGCTGATAGAAGAAGCGGCGGTGGGCAAAGACATGGGCGGGGTTGAGTGCGACGCGGACGTCGACTAAGCCCGAAACAACTGCGCGATGCAACCGCGGCGCTCGTGTCGTTTCCGCCGCGCGACGTTCGCCTTTCGCGCAGCCGTCCCCTTGCTCACGCTGCTCGCGCTTCTCGGGGCGACTTCGGCCTCGGCGCAGCCGACCGAAGGATCATCTTCTGCCGCCCCGAGACCACCCGTCGTCATTCCCCCGGTGCTAAGGACCGATGAAGGCGCGCAGTACCCGGCACAAGCGCTGGCCGAGGGGTTTTACAAGACCGTCGAAGTCGCGCTCTTGCTCGCTATCGACACGAGCGGCAGAGTCACCGGCGCCAACCTCGAAACGCCGGTGGGACACGGCTTCGACGAAGCGGCTGTCGAGGCGGCCCAGCGACTCGTGTTCGAGCCGGCCCAGCGCGACGGAAAGCCGGTTGCCTCGCGAGGATTGCGGTTCGTCTACCGCTTCACACCGCCGCCTGCGGTGCTCTCGGGACGCGTCGTCACACTTTCGCAAGGACAGCCCATCGCGGGCGCAATCGTCGCCGTGCGCGACGCGGGTGGACATGAGAAGCAGGCCATCACCGGCCCCGATGGCGGCTGGCGCCTCGAAGGAGTTCCGCCGGGCACCGTGCATGTGACGGTCACCGCATCGGGCATGGTCCCGCACGAAGCCGACGAGACCCTCAAGCCGGCCGAGGAGGTCAACTCGATCGACCGGCTCGCTGCCGCCGCGGCGCCCGCCGGCGTAGCGGGACAACCGGGCGGCGGGCCCGTCGAAGGCGACCAAGTCCAAGAAGTCCAAGTACACGGCGAGAAGCCGCCGCGCGAGGTGACCAAGCGCACCCTGGAGCAACGCGAAATCAATCGCATCCCAGGTACCGGCGGCGATGCGCTGCGATCGCTGCAAAACCTCCCGGGCGTGGCGCGGCCGCCCGGGGGGGCGGGCCTGCTCATCGTGCGTGGCTCGGCGCCGCAGGATACGCAGTACTTCGTCGACGGGACGCAGGTGCCGCTCGTCTACCACTTCGGCGGCCTGTCGTCGGTGGTTCCGACGGAGATGCTCGATCGGATCGATTTTTACCCTGGCAACTTCAGCGCCCAGTACGGGCGCGGCATGGGCGGAATCGTCGACGTCGGGCTCACCGATCCAAACAAGAAGGAACTTCACGGGATGGCGGAGGTCGACCTCATCGACGTGCGCGCCCTCGCGCAGGGTCCCCTATTCGACACAGGGTGGACATTTGCCGTGGGCGGCCGCCGCTCCTGGTTCGACTTGTGGCTGGGACCGGTGCTCAGTGCCGCGGGCGCAGGCGTGACCGTGGCGCCCGTGTACTACGACTACCAAGCGCTCGTCGGGCGCGACCTGAACAAGCGGTCGAGCATACGTTTCGCCGTGTTCGGCTCGGACGACCGCCTCGATATCCTGCTCAAGAGCGCATCGGCAGAGAACCCGACGCTTACCGGCGGTCTCGGCTTTCACACGGGGTTCTGGCGCGCGCAGGCGATCTACCACAACCGCATCACCGACGAGTCCGAGCTCCGCGTCGTCGCGGCCGCGGGCGAGGACTACTTCGAATTCAACGTCGCCAATCTCGCTTTTCAAGTCACGGATTGGCCGATCACTTCGCGCGTCGAGCTCGCGCAGAAGCTCGAAAAGCGCCTCACGATGAACATCGGCTTGGATCTGTTCTACGAGCCGTATTCGCTCCTGGCGCAGGCACCGCCACTGCCCCAGCCGGGCCGCCCGCCCGCCGGCCCCTTCACGGACCGACCGCCGCTGCGGACGAACACGACCGACGCCCTCTACGAGCCGGCGCTGTACGCCGAATGGGAGGCCACGCCGTGGGTCGGCACGCGCATCGTCCCGGGCGTCCGGCTCGACTACACGAAGGACACGAAGAGTTGGGACCTCGCGCCGCGCGTCGTCGTGCGGCAGGACGTGACGCGAGCCCCCCGGACGACCCTCAAGGCGGGCGCCGGCCTCTTCGCGCAGCCCCCCCAGCCGCAGGAGACCAACGCGGTGTTCGGCATTCCCGGGCTTTCCAGCAACCGCGCGTACCACTACGACGTGGGGGTCGAGCGGGAATTCACACGATACATCGAGGCGTCGGTGGAGGGCTTTTACAAGCAGCTCGACCACCTGGTCTCGCAGGGGTCTGGCAACACTGGCAGCGGCGTCATCTACGGGGCCGAAACGTTCATCCGCTACAAGCCCGACGACCGCTTCTTTGGATGGTTCGCCTACACGCTCTCGCGCAGTCTTCGCCGCGATGCGCCGGGTATGCCGCTGCGGACCTTTGTGTTCGACGAGACGCACATTCTCACGGTGCTCGGGAGCTATCGCCTGGGAAACGGTTGGGAGTTCGGCGCTCGATATCGGCTCACGAGCGGTTACATGTACACGCCGGAGACGTACGGGTTTTACGACGAGAACGCGGCCACGTACCTGGCGCTCCAGTCGCAGCCGCCCAACAATACGCGCCTTCCGCTCTTTCACGCGCTCGACCTGCGCGTCGACAAGTCTTGGAAGTACCCCTGGGGGACGCTCGGCGTGTATCTCGATGTGCTCAACGTCTACAACAACGGCAACGTGGCCGGCATCAGTTACGACTACAACTCGACGCACTCGAGCTTCGCCAACGACTTGCCCATCCTGCCGAGCCTCGGCATTCGCGCGGAGATGTGAGCGATGAGGCGAGCGCGTGCACTCGCTCGGGTCGCCGTCCTCTATGCGGCGTGCCAGTCGTCATCGTGCGCTCCGAGTGGATTTCCGGACGCGTCGCTCATCAGCAGCGTGCGCGTCCTCGCCTCGAGCGCGGAGCCGCCGAATCCGCAGCCGGGAACCGCCGTCCGCGTGCGCGTCCTCGCATACGACGGCCGCCCGAGCAAGCCGGCGCCGATGGTCACCTACTGGTTGCCGCTCGTCTGCACGGACCCGGAAAATGACGCGTACTACTCGTGCTTCAAGCAATTCGCCGGAGCCGGACGCGGCGACGGCGGCGCGGGTCCCCACGCGCAGGCGGCGAGCATTGCAGTGGCGTCGGCCTGCGGAGCTACCGGCCTTCCGAATGCCGCAGCGCTCGGGGCGCTGACGCCCGGCGTCGACCTCACGCCCCTGTTGCCACAAGGAGATTGCGCCGAGTTCGTGATGCCCGCGGGCATCGTTCCGGACGCGGGGCCGGCGCCGACATTGTGCGGATCGAATCCGCCCGTACCCGTTCGCTATGGGCTGGCGATCCTTTTCAATATCGCTTGTGCGGGCCATCTGGAAGTCGTCCCGCTGGATCCGGGCAATGTGCAATCGCCCCCCGTCGGCTGCTTCGATGCGCAGCACAATCGGTTGGGACCCCCCGACTACGTGTTCGGCTTCACGCGCGTCTATGCCTTTGACGCGGCGCAGGCAGGTCGCGTACCGGATATCGAAAATGCGAATCCGATGATCGACCACGTCGATGTGGATGGCCATACGGTGAACCTCGACGTCGGTGCAGGGACCAACGCCGGCTTCGACGTCGACCACTGTCCGGCCGGGGACAGCTGCCAGAATGTGCACATGGGTCCCGTGGTGCTCCAATCGAGTCAGGAGCTAAACCCGACCGTTTGCGACGTTCATCAAAACGCCTTACACGAACAAATCTGGGCGGAGTTTTACTCGACGATCGGGTCTTTCACGAGCGACGCAAGGCTGCTGTATGACCCCTCGACCACCATGGCGGTGGGTGCACCCGTCGATACAGACACCGAGTTCGAGGTGCCCGATCACGCCGTCAACGGGACCATCTGGATTGTGGTCCATGACAATCGCGGCGGCGCGACCTGGGCGACAGTGCCGGTGAGAGTGCACTAGGATAACCCCATGCGGCTGGGACTATCGGTTGGTTACTCGGGAGCGCGCCTCTCGCTGGACATGAAGTTGATCGCCGAAGCCGAGCGCCTGGGTTTCGACTCGGTATGGACTGCCGAGGCGTGGGGCTCGGACGCGGTGAGCCCCCTTTCTTGGATCGGGGCGCAAACCACCAAGATCCGGCTCGGCACCGCGATCATGCAGCTTCCCGCGCGTTCTCCGGCGAGCACCGCGATGACGGCAATGACACTCGACGCGCTGTCGGGGGGCCGTTTCATTTTGGGGCTCGGCACCTCCGGGCCCCAGGTCGTCGAAGGGTGGCACGGCGTGCCGTTCGACAAGCCGCTCACCTGGTTGCGGGAGTACGTCACCATCGTGCGGGCCATCTTCGCGCGCGAAGCGCCGCTCCAATTCGACGGAGCGCACTACCACATCCCCTACCATGGCCCCGGCGCGACCGGCCTGGGAAAACCGCTCAAGAGTATCCTCCACGGTCGCAAGGATATTGCGATCTACACGGGCTCGATGGCGCCCAAGAGCCAGGAGCTCAGCGCGGAGATTGCCGACGGTTTGCTGGTGACCTCGCTTTACCCGGAGCGGTTCGACGTTATCGAATCGCGCTTGCGCGCCGGTTTCGCCAAAGCAGCGCCGAACGCCAACGCCGACCAGAAGAAGACCCTGGCAACCTTCGACCTGGCCCCTGCGGTTGGGTGCATCGTCGGTTCTGACCTCGACGCGTGCCGGCGGCCGCTAAAGACGAGCCTGGCGCTCTACGTCGGCGGCATGGGAGCGAAGAACAAGAACTTCTACGCAGATTACATGCGCAGCGTCGGATTCGAAGCTGCAGCCGAGCGCATCCAGGACCTTTATCTGGCGGGCAAACGAGAGGAGGCCATCGCAGCGGTACCCGACGCCATGGTCGACGCGCTGCATCTGGTGGGACCGCCGGAGCGGATTCGAGAACGGTTTGCCGCCTGGAAGAGCCTGCCCATCGGGACGATGGTGGTGGGCACGCAGCAAATCGAAGCGGTGCGACTACTCGCCGAACTGGCACTGGCGTGAACCCTCACATGAACCCGCGCAGCGCCTTGCATGCGTCGACGGCCACTTGCCCTGCAGCCATGATTTCCTCGTCTTCGGGACGAGAAGCGAGGTGCTCGCGGACGCGGACGAAGGACTCGAGATAAATTCGCTCGCGTCCCAGGCCTGGATGTCGACCGTCCCCACCGCGAAACGCGCGCTCTGCGACGATGATGGCTTCGGCCGGGTCGACTGCGTGCGCATCGACCAGCATCGCTGCGACATCGGCGAACGATGCCCCGCCCAGCATGGCCTCTACCGCGCGGTGGCGCGTCGCGAGCTGCCGTTTCCGCCGCACGCCGAGCATGCCGGCTCGCTCCTCGAGCACGAGCGCGCGTCCCTCCTGGTCGTCGACGCCCCCGGCCGTGCCGGCACGCAAAAGCGCTCGCCTCGAAAGGCGCGACCGCGCGCGAGGAAGCGCGTGCCCCTCGACCTCGTGCAGAACGGTTCGCGCGCTATCCTCTTCGCTCACGGGCCGGCGGGTCGCGACCAGGATGACGCGGTCGCCCGTCGCGGCAAGCGGAGCAAGGGACGGCTCCACGACGACCGAAAACGGAAGTTTGAGCCTGCCGACCGCCTCTCGCATCTGCGACAGAAGCGACCGTGGATCGGAATCATCACTGAGGACCCGCTCAACGAGCGTGTCGGCGGAGAATTCCCGAAGCCAAGCGGCGCATAGTCGGGCTGCCTCCTCCGCTGTCTCTCGATGTCTCGGCGAGAAACGTTCCCGCGCGAGCCGAGCGAATTCGCGGGTGCCCGCTGCCGCGCAAAGTGCAGCTTCGAGCTCCAATTCCCGGACCCGTGCGAGATGAAGTTGCCAAGAGGGACCCGCGTTGTTGCATTGCGCGAGAGTCCGCGCTCCAGCCTCCAGCGCGCGACGAAGCTCGTCGTGGCGCGCGGGGGCATAAGCCCAATTCGGAAGCGCGGGTCTCCCGGCACGCAGCTCGGCCGTGAGGCGGGCCCGCTCGCGGTGCGCCTGAACGGGCGTGAGCCCGCCGAGAAGCTGTACCTCGCGCGCTGCGTGCAGGATGAGCCTCTCGATTCCGGGCGGCACGCAAGGACGCGGTTCTTGCAGCGGAGAGACCATCGGACGCTAGAGCGTATACTTTGTCACCGCCGGCCCTCCGATGAAGAAAAACTACGTTCTTGACACCAACGTGCTCCTCCATGATCCCGGGGCCATTTTTCGCTTCGAGGACAACAACGTAATCATCCCCATCTACGCCATCGAGGAGGTCGACCAGTTCAAGCGTGAGGGGTCCGAGCGCGGGCGCAATGCGCGAGCCATAGCGCGCCTGCTCGACGAGCTCCGGGAACAGGGAGGAGCGTTGTCCAAGGGGGTGCCGCTCGCCTCAGGAGGAATGCTGCGCGTGGCCGTGCCCAGCAAGCGGCTCGAGTTGCCGAGCGCCATCGATCACAACGCGATGGACCAGGCCATCTTGCAGACTGCGTTCGATGTCCGGGAGAACGACGGCGGGCGGCCCACGGTGTTCGTCACCATGGACACAAACCTGAGAATCCGCGCCGATGCGCTTGGAATGGCGGCGCAAACGTACGAGAATCAGCGCGTCGAGGTCGACCGCCTCACCAGCGCCGTGGTGGAGGCCGAGCTCGAGGGCGACGCGATCAATGCGTTCTTTCGAGACGGACGCGCCGCGCCGCCGGACCCCGAACCCGCTCCGAACGCGTGTCTCCTACTGCGCGACCGGTCCAACCCGTCGCATACGGCGCTGGGCCGTTATGATGCGATCAAGCGCGCCGTGGTGAGCTTGCGCGTCCCGCGCGAGGGGGTCATGGGCGTCCGCCCGCGCAACAAGGAGCAGTCGTTTGCCGTCGACCTGCTTCTCGACGAGTCGATTCGCCTGGTAACGCTGGTCGGCAAGGCGGGCACGGGCAAGACATTGCTGGCGCTCGCGGCGGGACTGAAGCGCACGGTCGAGGACGGCGCCTACACGCGCATGCTGGTCTCCCGGCCGGTCATGCCCCTCGGAAGGGACATCGGCTTTCTACCGGGCGACGTCGAGGAGAAGCTCAACCCCTGGATGCAACCGATTTTCGACAACCTCGAATTTCTCTTCTCCGCCGGTTCGCGCAAAGGACCGCGCGTGTATGCCGAGCTACTCGAGAGCGGTCAGATCCAGGTCGAACCCCTGACGTACATTCGCGGCCGAAGCTTGCCGCAGCAGTTCATCGTCGTCGACGAGGCGCAAAACCTCACGCCGCACGAGGTCAAGACGATCATCACGCGATCGGGAGACGGAACCAAGATCGTCCTGACCGGCGACCCGGGCCAGATCGACAACCCGTACGTCGACAGCGCATCCAACGGGCTCACCGTGGCTGCCGAGCGCTTCCGCGGCGAGAAGCTCGCTGCCCACATCGTGCTTGCCAAGGGAGAACGGAGCGACCTTGCCGAGCTCGCCGCCAACATGCTGTAGGATATTGCCCCCTATTTTCCCCCCTGCTCAAATCTGGCAATGAGCCACGATGCCTGGCAAAATTGTCGCATTGGGCGTCAAACACCCAGAGCTGACATGGTGAACTCCCGTTCGACCCTGCTTGTTGTTGTTGTTGTCGCGGCGGCGATCGGAGTCGCCCTCGCGCAAGCGGCAGGTGCCGTAGCCGTCCCGGCGATCCCTCACGACGACGTCGAGCCGGAGGCGCACTCACCGGGAGCAGGCGACAATCCGTACGAGGAACCGGAGCAGATTCGTACGGCCGTCCCCATGCACCAGCTCGTGCCCTCGCAGGGCGGCATGCTGCGTTTGCCGGGGGGACGTTTCATGATGGGCTCGTCGAATCCGCGCGCCCCGGCGAACGAGCGGCCCCCCCGCGCCGTGAACATCACACCGTTCTGGGTAGACCGCACCGAGGTCACCGTCGGCGCGTACAGGGCGTGCGTCGACGCCGGCGCCTGCGCCCGGCCTACGCGCGCCAGCGCTGCTTGCACGTTCGATGCAAACGACCCCGAACTCCCGATCTCGTGCGTGCACTGGCGCGACGCCGACGCTTATTGCCGATTCGCCGGGAAGCGCTTACCGACCGAGCGCGAGTGGGAGTACGCGGCGCGCGGCAACTACGCGACTCCCTTCCCTTGGGGCGTGTTTCCGACGTGCGCGAACTCCGTGACGCTCATCAGCGAGGTGTCGGCCAGGAGCTGCGCCCAGCGCCCGTCCAGGGTCGGATCTCACCCGGGCGGAGCGAGTACGTTCGGCGTGCAGGACCTGAGCGGCAACGTCGAGGAGTGGACCGCGGATTGGTATATCGAATCGCTGGGGCCCGGACCGGCCCCGCGCTCAGGCGCAGCGCACGTGCTGCGCGGGGGAGGCTGGCTCTCCACTCCGTCGATGAGCCGCACGACCTCGCGCAACTGGGGTTCGGCGGTCGAGGCGGGACCGAACGTCGGATTCCGCTGCGCGAAGGATAGCGCCGACTAGGCGTCCGGAGCGGCCGGAAGCCGGAAGAAGAAGACGGCGAAGCTCCCCATCTGGTTGACGACAAACTCCCCAGGGGCTATCCCCGGGGCGTCCGTGTCAGCGCACCCGCTCCTTTCCAACGACCTGCTTCTTGCTCAGAACGTGCAGCCGAAGGCGACGACGCCGGGCGTCGCCCAGGACTCCGCTGCGCCCCCAAGCGGCGCGCCGGCCGGGGGTTCGCCGATCGCCGGGCTGATGCCGATTCTGATGATGCTGGTCATCTTCGTGCCCTTCTTTTTGCTGATGTCGCGGCGCCAAAAGAAAGAGCAGCAGGCGCGCTCGTCGCTGAAAAAGGGGGACCGCGTGATGGCCAGTGGGGGTCTCATCGGCGAATTGGTCGAGATGGACGACCGGCTCGCCAAGGTGAAAATTGCCCCCGGCATCACGGTCCAGATCGTGGCAAACACGATATCGCCCTTTGCAGAGAGCCCGCAGAAGGCTTCTTCCGGCGCGCCATCCAAGGAATTGAAGGAAGCAAAAGCCGGCTCGGAGAAGAAGTGAGCGGGCAGAACTGGAAATGCCCAGCAAGAACGTCCTCGCCATCCTGAGCGGCGTCGTCACCGTCGCGGCGGTAGCGCTCGCGCTGCTGATGCAGGGACATCCGCTCGCAACAATCGGCGCGACCGCTGGCGCCGTCGGGTTGTTCTCCTGGGGGCTGGCGCCCGGCCCGCGGCGCAACGCACTGGTCGTCATGTCCGTCGCGGCAGGCTCCGCAGCCCTTTTCTTTCACTTCGACAATTTCTGGGGTCTCGTCACCTGCGTTCTCGCATTCTGCTGGGCCGCGTTCGGGCTGATGCCCGCCATGGACGCAACGTGGCGACTCAAGCTCGGCTTCGTCGTCGCCCTGTTTCTCGGAGCGCTCGTCGCGCTTTGGCCGACCTTGAACAACATGAGCGGCGGCAAGATCCCGCTGCCGCACTACATCCGTGACCGAGTCACGTTCGCGATAGCTCCGGGCCTCGATCTGCGCGGCGGGATGCGGCTCGTCTACACGGTCGAGGTCGACGAGGCGATCCGAGACAAGCGCGACCACTTCGCCGACGAGATGCGCCAGGAACTGGCGACGAGCTTCGGGCTGCATTCAGGCGAGGGCCGCGTCACGCGCGCAGAGCTCGAGAAACTCGAGGACAAGGCGCGTGTGGCGCAGCCGGAGACGGCCCTCATCCGCTTGCAGTTCAAGGACAAGAACGACAAGTCCAAGATCGACGAGCGCTTCGCCCGCAAGTTCCTGGGCGAG
>Ga0210409_10003203_pt1 | contig 18615 bp, 18 predicted proteins | sample IncBWH17MmetaG_FD_161649 | JGI IMG/M metagenome (GOLD analysis project Ga0210409, IMG submission 161649) | Forest soil microbial communities from Barre Woods Harvard Forest LTER site, Petersham, Massachusetts, United States - Inc-BW-H-17-M | ecosystem: Environmental > Terrestrial > Soil >... | reverse complement strand
AGTTGCAGGAGACCGTCGGTCGAATAACCAATGTTCGCGGCAACCCCATTGCCGTAATTGAACCCTGTTAGTTGCTGCGCGGCGTTATATCCGTAACCGGTGGCATAGGTAGTGCCTGTCGTGCAGGTGCTCCCCGATGCTCCAACGGAACAGAGCCTGCCGATAGCATCCAAATTCTGTTGAACGACACGCCCTGATGAAGGATAGGTGATCTGCGTAAGCTCTCCAGCTAAATTGTAAGCATACTGAGTGTTGTACGTCGTGCTGCCAATAATTTTTTGAAGCTGTGTCTCCTGCTCCAGCGAATTGTAAGTGTAATTTTCCGAGCCCGCGCCATCCGTCATCGTTATGACTTGCCCGATGCAACCAACTCCATGGGCGGTAACACAGGTAGAGCTGAGCCCGTAGGTCAGGCCGACAGTCGATGTCGCGGGAACACCGCTCGCGCCGCTGACGTTGTAACTTACTTGGGTCAGCCGATTCAGTCCATCGTAGGAGTAGCTATTGACGACTCCACGTGCATCCGTTTTCTTCAAAAGGTTGTCGAAGGAATCGTATCCGTCGTTAGGCGTGGTACAGGCACCGCTCGTCTTTGACCCAAAACATGTCAGCCCCCCTTCAGGCGTGGTCGAACTCGTCAGACGCCCAAGCGCGTCGTAAGCGTAAGAGCGGGTTTGCGAACCCTCCGTCACGGTCATCAGCGCATCTAGAACGGTGTAGACGTAGCTGGTTTGCACGTTGAGAGTCCCGGTTGAATCAGGTTCCGTCACCGATGCCAATCGGCCTAGTCCATCGCTGACGGATTTGCGATGTTTTCCTGCTGGGTCGGTGACCGTAGACGTGTTGGCGACATACGAATAACTGTTCTGAGAGCCATCGGGAAGGGTGGTCGTTGTGGGACGCCCTATAGCATCGAACACCGTAGTCGTCCAATAAATGGTACCGGTGGTATATGGAGTGCTCGTCTTATAGGCGCGCCCCGATAGGTCGTATTGGGTCTGGGCGTTCGAATAGACAGTGCTACCTGCATCTTCGAGTGTGGTTGTGGCCGTACGCCCGAGCGCATCAGCCGTTCCGATCTGCTTCACGGAATGCGAAGAGTCGAGGGTCGTGGTGACCGTGGTCTTGAAATTTATGTCATCGTATCCGTAGCTGACGGTCTCGCCAGTAGTCGAGCCATTCTTCTGCAAGATTTGAGTCGGACGCCGAAGGAAATCGTAGCTATAGTCCGTTTCGAGATTGTTTTGATCTTTTGCCGTGGCGACCAACCCCAGATAGAGATTGTAGGTGTAGTTCGTTGCCAGAGTTTGCGAAACGCCACTCGTGACAGAATCCGGCTGAGAGTATTGTGTTGTCGTGGAATATGTCCAAGTTTTTGATTCGCAGCAATTCAATTGTGCCGTCAAAAGATTGCCAAAAACATCGTACGTAAAATTCTTCGTAATTCCTCCGGACGGGACGGAAGGCGACGTATACGTCGTGACCGCAGTTGGGTTCCCGCGATAGTTCATCGTGCAAGGGTAGCCGCTATCATTGTGCTGGGGAACGCCAGTCGGACAATTTGTCGGAGTTGTACCATCGTATGTGGTGTCCTGCCGATACTGAATTGTTCCAGTCGGACCACCAGTCCGTATCTGCTTTGAAATAACCAGATTTATGATATTTCGACTCGCGTAGTTCGATGATGTCTGGTAGGTGTATGTTGTGGTCCTAATCGGGCCGCCGGGAGCACCTGTGCCCCAGTCATATTCCGTCATCGAATCCAATAGACCATTTGAATCGAAGGTCGTCGCTACCTCGGATTGAGTACTGTTGTCGTCGAGAATGGTGACCTGAGTGGCAGGAGTGCCGTTGGCTGCCCAACTAGTGTTGACTGTGCGCAGTGGAGTCCCGGAGCCAGGAGAGTTGGAATAAATCTGGCGAACGGTCTCCTTACCTGCACCAATGGTGTACACCGTGTCGTTGGCAGCGGACGTATCCGCAAGCGCGGGCGTGGTGACCGTAGTTGTCGAATTGGTAGTATTGCGGACGAAGTTCCAAGTAGCTGTGTTCGTGCCATCGTTAAGCACGCGGTTCATGCTTAGTGTCGAGCCATCGGAGCAGTTGATGCTGTCGTTCGCGCCAGGATAGTCGTATTCGTAGTAGCCACCTGTCGGCAGTGTGACGCGCTTGAGACGGCCTGAATAGAAACCGGTCGTTGTGGTCTCGTAAGTAAATTGGTAAGTCAACGTGCCGCTTACCGGGGATGGGGTATTCAACTGGTAAGGCAGGTAAACAGTCCCGGTATAATCGGTAACTCCAGAGCATAAGAAATTTGTCTTGATGTTGTAGGATTGGAACAAGAGTGTGATCGTTTTGTAGCTGGTGCCACCAGTTCCGTCGAGAAATTCGTATTGAATTTGTGTGGGGCTGGTGCTGTTAGGGGTGTAGATGATTTTGAGCGCTTTGTTTCCAATAGAGTCGGTCCAATCCGTCTCTGTGCAGCTTGGAGTGCAGGCAACTGTCGACTTCGAAACATAGTTGCCATTCGGGTCTTCTGAAGTGAAGGTTCCGCCCGTTTCTTGCTGCCCGTTGGGCCCCCAGACAATTGGAGTATCACCAGCCTCGAACAGATAGTAGCCAGAGCCGTCGCTTGCATATGCAGGCGCTGTAATACCCCCATTGCCTGCGGGGCAATCGCTAACGTAATAGTTAACTGGGAAGCTGTGAGTTGTGCCGAGGCCGTCTACGTAGACGTAGTTTTGGTAGAAATATTCAGGATAAATCTGACCGCCGGGTTCGCACTTTATGTTTCGGCTGTACGTGTAATAGGTGACGCTGCCTCCAGCGGGAAAATCCTTCTGCCATCCCCATGTCGGATTCCCAGAGGCATCCGGCACAGGGATCCAACCGTTTCCGGCTGCGTTTTTCGTCCAAATCAGCGTGTTGTAGTCGAGGCCCAGATTAAGGGGTAGCCCACGCCCTGGGCTTGACATGATGGGAATCGAAAAGACTGCATTTAAATTCTGATTGTTTACCGTGTCGAAATTGCTGGGCGTGAATGAGCCAAACGGCGGTAGCCCGGTTTGAGCGGAAAGTACAACGGGAAGAAGCAAAAGCATGGCCGTCAAGGCGAGCTTTTTCATCTTAATTGCTCCCCAATGCGACCGGAAAATTCGTATCTGTTAAGCCAGAGTTGAACGTCACTGATTGAATTGCAGTCGTCACTAACAGCGTATCGGTGTAAAATTCCTGAATCGCGAAGGGATACTGAACGCCGGAGACGTTCTGGTAATTTGAGTACCGAAACGAAATCGGTATTCGCGGGTACGATGCCCCTCCCTCTCGACGGATCATCCCGATTTTTGCGGGAAGGAATGTGGTGGCATCCAGCCATATGTCCACCACTGTGAAATCCGACAGGAATTGATACGTAGGCGTTGAATTGAATGTGTTTCGTACGCGAACGTGAATTGCTTGAGAAGTATCAACTGTTTCCTGGCCGACGTATTGGATCGAGACATCGGGATTCCCGAGCAGCCCCGAAAGATATGGCATGGGGAAATAGAAACATTGGTTTGAGGCGGCGAACTCCAGCGAAAGATAGTTTATACCACTAGAATCAACGCGATTCGCATCACCTTTCGAATAGATAACGGACCAGTTCGAGGAATCAGTCTGAAATTGAATGGAAGTCTGATTGGTGCTGCGCGTCAGAATCTGAACTGTCCCATGACTAGTCAGAGACCCTTCCACGAGGGTCACGTTCCCTGTTGCACTCGAATCTGTGGGGACAGTACCCCCCATTGCCGCGAGAGAGTTTTGGAGGAGCGTGACCGCTTGAGCATCTCGGGTGACTGGAACCGGAGCCGGGATCGCGGGTTGCTGAGGAGGCTGGGGTTGCTGCGCATGCGGTGAGACGGGAACAACCAAAGTGAGCGCAGTTAGACAGACTACGAACGTGAGTCGCATGAATCCTCCACTCGCATGTTCACCGGGCACACCAATACCCCAGGCAAATCCCCGGAGCACTTACGCCACAGATGTTGCCTAATCGAGCGAAGGGAACCTGAAGAAACCGGGGCCCATTCAATAGGCAGGTATGCACGTGTTTGTACGCCTACTTATTCCTGGAGTCAACTGGAAAGTTAAGATCAGCTTTATGTCGTGGAAAATCGAAGAAAGATTGCTCCGGTCACTACAATTGTTTCCATTTGTTTCGGGTCGGCGCGGTCGCGTACAAAGTAGGTAGCCAGATGGGAGCTAGCGAGGTAGATTATTTCCGGAGGCTACATGAGCATATTGCAGGCAATTCGACGTGAAGAGAAGAAACTGAAGAAACAGTTGGTTAAGTTGGAGCACGAGTTAGGCGGCCTGCAATCGGCGGCCAAAGCTCTTGGTAAGAAGGCGAGCAAGGATATCACCACCGTTAAGAAGCGCGTGTTGTCGGCTGCCGGTAGAGAGAAGATTTCGAAAGCCGCCAAGAAGCGGTGGGCGAAGATTCGAGCGCAGGCGAAGAAGGCCGTCGCTTAGTCAAACTGTCATCTTCACCCGCACCGATTCGCGAAGTCCGGTCGGTGCGCTCCCCATCCAGCAACTCTTTCAACCGCTTTCTCCGATTCCAGAAACTGCGCTCACGTATCGCTCACTACTTAACTGATAAGAATCATGGTTGGCATCTACCTAGTTACCTACTCTTTCTTTCGGGTAACATTCAGCGATCATGAAACTTGCCTTTGTACTCCTCGTACTCGCAATGCCTTGCTCTGCGCAAACTGCCGATATGTTTATTAAGAGTGATCCGGTGCAATGCTGGCTGGATACCAAGGACGTCGTACATCGACATTCAATTAATGCGATTGACGACGAGACGACCCATACCATGAAGGCTGAGCGATACAGTTCTATGCAGGGCGACTTGTCGCTTCTGGTCCATGTCAGCGCGGATACCGACAAGAAAAAGGGCGCAGGTTGCAGACTTTACGTAAGCGTCGTGGGAAGTGGCAGCTTGTCCAACAGAGGGGATACCATTAACTCTTTTCGCGGCAGCTCAAACACCCGAGTTGTTCACCAAATCGCTGACGAGGTCATGGCGCTGCAGAAGCAACGAGAAAAGAAAGCAAATAAACCCTAGCAGTGCGCCACTCTTGTCCGACACGAAGCGCATCACAATACTGGAAACCGAAATTACCCGCCCAGCATCTCCCTTAACCTTTTCCTCTCCATCAACTCCCGTGGACTGCGCCCATTCCGGTTCAACCATTTCTTCAACTCCTCCGTCTTCACCCGATAAGTGTTTGGCTTCTCCACGACTTCAACGACGAACTCTGCCACCCACGTCGGGTCCTCCACCACGGAATGCTTGAAGATCGCTGCGGCACGGCACACCGCTTCGAACACGGTAGCGGCCTGCACGTCCACGGAATGGTGGACGCCACGGCGGTCAACGAAGGAAACTTTGCATTTTTGAATCACAGGCCGCTTTCGCGGTAGAGGCAGGAACAGCCAGTTTACTTCTCGCAGTATGAATCTCACAACGACGACTTACCCACAGTCAGAGAGGCCCCAAAATAAAAATCCCGCCGAATCCGGCGGGATGGGTTTTGGCTTTTTAAGCCTTTGGGCTTTTCTCTGCCCTTAATCTTTTTCGGTCACTTTCTTCGAGTTAATCACTCTGCGGGGCTTCGCTTCCCGTCTTGTTTTTCGCGCTTTCCGCGCTTTCCGAACTTTCTCTATTCGCTGCCTTCGCCTGATGCATTCGGGCGGAAAAGGCATTCTGATCATTCTCTCTTCACTCTCTGCTCTAACTCGACCGACCCACGCTCTAATTCGACCAACTAATGCCTCGATCAGGGAAACCAAGAAAGCATATAACTTGTGCTTAAAAGTTTCCTTAATCGGGTCCATTCATATCGGGTCCATATAAAGCTCCTTTCGACTACCCAAATAGCATTTCACAAAAATTATACTTTTGCATTAGTACTAGGTCGCAATTGGCGCGATAGACAGACAGCCCACTCTCGACGAATTGACTTCAAAAGTGGTTTCAGTCTGTGATAGCCTGTAGATAGTTGTATCTCACCACGGCTTCGGCGTTCGTCGAAGAAACGGGTATCTCGATTCAGAGGTGCTCGAAAATACCAAAAGGCGAGTCGCAATGCAGGCCGGATGGCATACGGTTCATCGCATTCATGGTAAGGACGATAAAAGGCGATTCTTGCCTTTAGAGGACATTGGAGTTTCATCAACAAAGACTGGATAAGGTCCAGATCGACCCGGCTGCGTTGGAACGCCTTCGAAACGAACTTAGAGAAATGGGAATCCATCACGCGACCATTTACGGAGATCATCTACACACGGTTTGCGCCTCTATAGCGAGGGAGTTCGGCATCAGATGATAGAATCCCTCAATGATTCCCGCATTTCTTAGTTACTCGCACAAGGACAGACAACTTGCCGGAGGCATCAAAATTGATCTCGATTACTACGGCTTCGACACATTCCTAGCCCACGAAGACCTTCAGCCTTCAACGGAGTGGCAACAGGTCATCTTGCTAAAACTAAGAGAATGTTGTGTATTCCTTCCGCTCCTGACGGAATCCTTTGCAAAATCTGACTGGACAGACCAAGAAATTGGAATAGCCGTCGCGCTTCGAAAGATCATCGTACCGATGAAACTTACGCTCGACCCCTACGGATTCATCGGCAGGTATCAAGCGCAATCCTTCGCGGGAGCGGCGGATGACGACGGAATATATCCCCCCGTAATCGACGAGGCCTGCTGGAATATTGTGAAGACTCTGGCATCACACAAAAAGATTGCTTCGCAAGTCAGGGACGGGGTTGTCGCGGCATTCGGTCGAAGTGGCTCTTTCAATGGGGCTGCAAAATCTGCGCTCAGGATGCAGTCCTTGGAGCCTTTCAGTGACCACCAGCTAAACGAAATTCTTCGTGTAAGCACTGCGAATGACCAAATCTCCCACGGATTTGATGCTCGGGCATTTGTCAACGACCTCATTCGACATTCGGCGGAACGTGTTGACCAATCACTCGTTCGCAAGTTTGCAAAGGCGCAGCAGTGGGACGGAGCGAAAGGGGCTATCGGCTTATAGCGGAGATTGGAGCTGCCGCTATATTCGATAAAATTCGGATGCATGGGCGAAGCCATGTTAAATAGAACTCGCCTTCAAGGTATTTTCGCCGTCTTTAGCGTTGGACGCTCCAGAGTCGGGGAATTTGAATGGCCAAAAAGATTAGAGAAGAACTTGAGACGATGTTTGAGAAATTGGGGATTGATTATTCCCATGCCGGTTTCTACGACACGCCCGCATTCAAAGCAATCGAGAAGAAGGCTCCTGCATTTATCGAAGCCTACGCTAAGTATGTAGACAGCCTTGATTTCGACGAAGGGTACAAGCAGCGAGCACAAAAGTGCGCGATGGAGGCAGCGGAGTTTCTTTTTAAGGAGTTGATTGAAGACGGGCGCAGAGGAGCTTGCATTGACGCCTCCGGTGTCCTACAAAGGATACTCGACCGCCAGAAAGTCTGGAACTATCTAGTTGGGGGCGGTGTGCGAATTTCGTTCCCAAGTTCAAGCGCAATCCGCGACAGCTATTTCTGGCCACTCGTTCATCCTGACAATCCCGCAAAAACTGGCCATGCGTGGCTCTGCGCACCACCGTTCAAAGTCTTAGACATTACTTTGCCAATTCAACCCTATCCTCCAAAAGTTGCCGCCTATTTCAACGGTTTCATAGCGATGGAAGAGTGTTCAAAGTATGAAGCGGTCGCAGGCGACTTGTACGAAAACGAGTTGGTCGAGTTGGTGATCGAGAGAACTGGCAAGCCACCCACCTTAGAAAACCTCGCCCCCAGACAGAAACAATTCATGGGTACTTTTCCCTCCTTTGGCGTGGGGTATGCAGAACTAGCGTTAAAGTACATTCCAATGCAAATATCCGCGATAGATTCTGACTTGGAAGAAATGCGAAATCTTTGCCTGTCTGGAATGTATCCACTTGAACTTTACAAGAAGTTCTTGAGAACCAGATGAACCCGAGAATTACGCCATGAGGCTGTTAAACTCTCACCGAAGTGCTCAAAAACACCCTAAAATCAGGCGTGGTTGAGAATAGCCCGGCATTCAAGAAGGCCGCGTCTGATGTTTGAGATGCCGCTAGACGTGGGCGTAACACGGATGAGGCTGGGTCTTCGTTGGACCAGAGTCGGAAATCGACACCAGTCAAGACTTCGAACACAGACGGCAGGATGAGAATGTCGGTCCCCGGCGATGCGTACGCCACGATTCATAGCCACCCCAATCACTTCCAAGGTGGTGCGGCTGGCGGGCAGCCATCGGATACCGACATCAACACGGCGAAGAAGCTGGGCAAGACTGTGTACGTAGTTTCGAAGAACGGATTGCAAGCAGTGGACAAGTTCGGAAAAATCACAAACGTGTACTCCAACTCGGATTGGCTGACGAAGGACAACAAATAAAGGACGATGCCCTTGGTTCTCGCTCCCTACGTCGAATAGAAGCAACTATCGCCTAAAGTTCAGGGGGCTTCTTGGCAGCCTCAAGCTCTCTAACAAACTGATTCAGTACATCGATCCTTGCTTCAGTTTCCAGAACGGGGATTTCTGTTTGAGACAAAGTTGCCGAATCAAGTAGTGTTTCTCTTTTCCTCTTCAAATTACGGGGGTATGCGGCCTCGTCAAATCTGCTTTCGTATGAATCGCCTAGAATTACATGAAGGTAGGATCTCACCTCGATAGTCCACCTCTGAACGTCGCTTAGACAATATTGCGCTCTAACACCACCCTGTCCCGGAAGGCTGACAGAAGAGCACACACCGAGAATACGGCGAGCGTCCCCAATCTGGTTCGCAATTTGCTTTTCGACTTTTTCTATTCTTTGCTTTGCGTTTGGACCTTGTTCATCAAAGCGCTTTTGAAGTTCCTTACCCTGAGTGTCAATTTTCCCCGAGACTTCATTAATCCCAGTATTTGCCTGTTCTATTCTCTTTGCCGCTCCCTCTATTTCCCTCTGGGTAACTTCCAATCTGCGGCCAGTTGCCTCCAAGTCTTTGGAAATTTCAGAGAATTTCTCGGCTTGCGCTCTATCGGCGGTTTGGATGTTCCTAATTTCCGCGACCATTAACACCACGGCAACTAATATCCACATCACTTTCTCGGTGAGACTCCATTTATCAGCCCTGACAGCCGTGAAGATCGCAATCCCTCCCAGTAAAACCACCGCGATACCGGGAGCTAAAGACACTTGAGCAAGACAGGAAGAAACGACCAGAAAAAATCCCTGAACAGTTGCGAGCGACCACGAGTAGTTGATGGGGCTACGCAGCCTCATGGCTATCTGTAGAGCAAATAGTTCTAACCTGTGCCACATGACAGATATAGTACACACAGTTATCGGACAAAAGCGGACTACCACCTATCGATGCGCTGCGACGACGCAAAACTTGATAACGAACCGGGGAAAGTGTTTGATGTGCGCTTCTACGGGCCTACGTACGATGAGAAACTACCGTTTACCACCACCTTCGATTGGAATTGCAAACGCGGTGACAGCGAACCCATGATCGTGTGCAAACGGACGCCTGAGAAGTCGGAATGATTGAACGAAAAACTCCGAAACGTGTCCCCAAATGTGGACAGAGAGCAGTCTGGTCTTAATCTAAGGGGAATTGGAAAGCGCTGAATCCCCATAGTTTAGCTGTGGCGTGGCCGGAATAGCGGCCAAGAGTTTTATTTCTAACCGCTAGGAAAGAAGTCGCGTTAGTTTCGGGCCGGAGGACTGTCTCATGTCCCGAAAGAAATATGTTCGCTGTGCCATCCCTGATTGCGATTGGGGTATTCCGTTCATTGGATTTCATCGAATGGAGGACTACCGGGACCAGTTCCGTTTGCACTGCATCGAACGACACGGGCTAAGTGAATTCGACACTCAAGCGTATGTCCACTTTAGTCTCGAAACTCTTCTGATGGATTTGTGGCCGGACGACTCACCGATGCTGAATAAATTGCTTCGTCTTTTCGACTTGGTATAATCAGCCTCTCGCATCCGTCTGCCCGGAGACCTTCATGGAGTGGTCTACTGCTGCCGCCATCGGTTTTTCGTCATGACAACTGGTCACATCTCTAGCCCTATGACTCTTTCGTGCCCCGAGTGCAAAGCGAAAATGATTGTCCGTTACGAAAGGAGTGAGCCGGGCGAGTACACTGGCGCACAATATAAATACGTTCTTGCCTGCGTGAAGTGCAAACAACATCTCGACGTGGCCTTGCCCGGACTGTTAACCAGCGGACCGTTCCTTGACGAGTAATCTTCGCCGCCACTCCTTCCTACACTCCCTCAACTGAATCACGAAGACCTCTCTCGGTGGCTTCCCCATATTCGCCCACGGCGTAACCATGTACTGCGCAGCTTTTCCGAACCGTCGCAATTGATCGTCCGTCATTTTGTGCAGACGTGCGCGCAGTTCTTCCAAATCTTGATCGACCATCTTGATGGAGTTCACGGTTCCCGCTTTCGCGGTGGAGGTAGGCAGGAAAGTGACAGATTACAGCAAGAATTATCAGTTGTTGTTGGAATCGCGGTTTGGTCAATTCGAACAGGATTGTGGTGATTCGAACAAAAACAGTAGCGTTTCGTTATCTGGACTGCTGCGGATTAGCGGCTTCTTTACATCCTCCGTCATCGGGTGGATGGCACCACTTTTGTATGGCGTGGGAGATCGCCCACTGGAGTCTTTGTTTGGTCGAGTCATCGCTGGCGCTGATCTCTTCTTGCTTAAGCAAGGCGACACCTTGAGCTTTCTCGTATTTGTGTATGCCCATCAACACTGCGACCGCATTTTCCCTCGCCAACGCGGTGGTAGATTCTGCTTTAATGGTAGTCATTAAACTGGGCAACGCTTTCTTACCAAATAGATCGAGCGCACCCGCTGCTGGATATATCTCCCAAATAGTTTGCATGCGCAAGTAGACGCCCTGTTTTTCCCTTTCGGTAGGGGGACGCTTAAAGCTCAATAACCCAGACAAAACCGGTATTGCGGGCTCATACCGCTGGGCTCCGAGTTTCTTGATTGCCCAAGTAATGCAATCTCCGTTGTTCTGGTCCGGGGTAACACTGCTGAGAAACGAGACTAGATCAACCGAAGCAGCAGTTTGCAAGCTGTCGCACTCTTGCCCCCGGGTACGGCGGGGATACGTTAGAAGCAATCCCAAGGCTAGCACGACAAATCCGATTCGCCTCACAATTGCACCTCTCATTGCAGGTTCCAAGTCAGGGGCGTAGTTCCAGTCCCAATCTGGTTGTCGTTCGGTACATCATTGACGATTTGGTAGCCGGAAGCCGTCTTCTTACATGATACGCGAACATAAAAAGTAAATTGTGAAGATATCACGGTACCGTCCGAGAGAGCAGCAAACTCATAGAAGTTACCACGGTATCTATACGTATTGCCGTCGACGTTCGGTGGGCCTATTCCAGGAGCGTCGAGATCGTAGACCTTTCCACCAGAGTTGCCGGATTGTGGGTCGTCATCTCTCAAAGCAGGGTCCGAGGTGTCATCAAAGTTTGTCACGCCGCCGGTCTGTGTGGAGTTTCTGTAGCCCATATCAGCGACTACAAAGCGGTGGAGCGTCACGTATGAGGTGTAATTGGGCGGAGCGATAGTCCCGATCGTTTCGTTTCCAATGACACAGCCCGTCGGATTAGACCCGGACATAAGTCCGAGGTTTGTTGTACCTTCGGCGGAGTCATATGCTCCAATGGCCGCATCGTCCGACGAGACGGTACCCGAGGTCCTTTGTGAGATTACTGCCCAGACATCAGTTATGTTCGTGGTAGCCGAGCGGGCGAAGAATACTCCAGCCTTGCTACATTTGACTTGACCCTGCCAGTGAAATGGATATGCAACGCCTGGGCTTCCTTTGATATTTTGATTGTTGGAAACGTTGATGTAGCAACTTGGGCACTGTGTTGGCCCATAGACCCAACCGCCCGTCGTGGATAGCAGATTATACGCGGCTCCCTGATGAGTTACGCCTTGCAGAGAGCATCCTGCTGATGGCGGCATTGAAGCATAACCATCAACAGTTACTGACGTATAGATGGTCGTCTGAACGATACTTACAGTCGTATACACATCATAAAAAGATTGCAGAGAGACAACACAGCCCTGCCCATGCGCACCGCAACAGTAGGCAAGAGATAATGTCAAGCCCGCAAAATAGAGAGCTAACAATCTCATTGTCCCTCCGTGTGAACTTTCATGTGTTTCTTCTCTGAACGCACAAAACTATCAAGCAAAAGGATGCCCCCTGGCGTCAAGCGAAGTTTTAGTGTGTCGCGTGTAGACTCGACAAGTCCGTCTCTTTGCCGGAGAAAGCTGCTCATATCTCCTGCTTCGTTCCGCGCTGTTGCCGCTTGCGCAGACCGATTGTATTGAGCAACAAGAGCGTCATATGTTGCTCTGAATTCAGAAAGAACGCTGACCAGGGTTTTCAGGTCATCATCCTGGAGACCGACTTTCCCTAGTTGCGCTTGCTGACGTTTTTGATCTTCCTCCGTCGGCATCGGTCCAGTTGAATTCGTCAGGAAGTACAGGCGGTATGCAATCGAGTCGGGAATGAGTTCGGGGTGTACGGCACCGTCAATCATATCTGAAGTTTCAGAGTGTTGGTGGGGAGCGACATTCTGAGCTTGAGCTAGTGGAGCTAAGGAGTAGAGCGCAATACCGATTAGGAGAAACACACGAACCATCTGCCCCTCCAGGTAAACATTTTCGTTAGTACACAACCAGTGAGGCATCCATCTACTAACTATACTAAGCAGATGTCAAGTCATTTTGTCGTAACGCCCTACCATACCCTCGAATTCGCGGCTTCGGGGCAATCTGCTTGAATTCATCTCTGCTAATCGCGGAGGCATAGGAGCGTTTCTCGCTGCGTTCGCGCCAGCCGCCCTCGCTAACGACTTCAAACATTCCTCGATCAGTGGCGCGGCCTTGTTAGACAAGGTTCGTTCGTCCACGATCTTCAAGGCTGGGGCTGCTACCTCCCTCGCCTTCTCGAAACTGGCTTCGATCTTCCTTTGAATTTCCGCCCTTACTTCCTGTCTCATTTATCCCCCAAATTCACACAAAGTGGAACACAGTTACCTATAATCGGCTGTGAACACTGGGGATAATATCGTAGAACTGCTTCTTCGTAATCGGCAGGTCGCGAGTTCAACTCTCGCCCTCGGCTCCATTCAGTCATATTGTTCGTCTGTAGCTAAATTCCCGCTACTGTGCTGGTTCTCACGCTCGCTTATCGTGGAAATCTCCTGGTGCGTCGTGGCGTGCGCCGATTTGGCAACTAAAAAAGGCTGCAAGTGCTTCGCGAACGCATAGAATCGATCCCCTAGGCTAACTATTCGATGAAAGCACCTTGCGAAGAACTTTCTATCCACTCTGGAAGACAAAGTACGCCGTGTGCCGCGAAGGCAGGCCCATGGATTCTGGCGGCTACGATTCTTGGCTCCAGCATGGCCTTCATCGATAGCACCATCGTGAATGTTGCCGCGCCTAAGCTGCAAAGCGCATTCCATGCCAGCGTCGTCGATGTGCAATGGGTAATCGAATCGTATGGAGTGTTCCTCTCCGCGTTGATCCTCGCGGGCGGTGCGATGGGAGACCGGTTGGGCCGCCGTTTGGTGTTTCTGCTGGGCGTGGACGTTTTTGCAGCGGCATCGGCGGCCTGCGGAATGGCTCCCAGTATCCACCTGCTGGTGCTGGCACGGTCCGTACAGGGCGTTGGGGCGGCGCTTCTGATTCCCGGCAGCCTGGCGATCATCAGCGCATCGTTTGACGAAAGCACGCGCGGGCGCGCTATCGGCACATGGTCGGCCTTTACGGCTATCACGATGGCGCTTGGTCCGGTCCTGGGCGGATGGTTGATCGAACACGCCAGCTGGCGGTGGGCATTCTTTATCAATCTTCCGCTGGCCGCGGCGGTAGCGTTGATTTCGCTGCGACACGTCCCGGAAAGCCGAAGCGCGAGCGCGGGGCGTCTGGACTGGCTGGGTGCTGGACTTGCGACGGCGAGCCTGGGATGTGGAGTCACCGGGCTGCTGGAATCCTCGATACTGGGCTGGCGAAACCCCCTCGTGATTGGAGGATTGATCGCGGGGCCAGTGTTCCTGGTGCTTTTCGTGTTGGCGGAGACGCGGGTGGTTGCGCCGATGGTTTCACTATCGCTATTCAAGGCTCGCTCTTTTCTGGGCGCGAATCTCGTGACGCTACTGCTGTACGCGGCGGTCGGTGTTTTCTTTCTGCTGTTCCCGATGACCTTGATGCAAGTGTATGGATACTCGGCCACGTCTGCCGGGGCGGCCAGCCTGCCAATTATCCTGTTGCTGTTTTTTATGTCGCGGTGGACGGGCGGACTGGTAGCGCGCTACGGAGGGAAACTGCCGCTTATTGTGGGGCCGTTGATGGTCGCAACGGGTTTCGTGCTTTTTGCCGTGCTTTCGAACGGGGGCAGCTACTGGAAGACGTTTTTTCCCGCATCCCTAGCGCTGGGGCTGGGCATGGCTGTTTCGGTAGCGCCGTTAACCACCGTGGTGATGAGTTCGGTTGACAAGGACCACGCTGGTGAGGCATCGGGAATCAATAATGCGGTAGCGCGCGTGGCGGGAGTGCTGGCCATTGCGGTGTTTGGAATTGTGCTGGTGAATGTCTTTGGCCGGCACATGGAGAGAAGCTTTTCGACTCTTTCCTTGCCGCCCGAAGCCGCCCGCGAGATTCGATCGAAAGAAATCGAGCTCGCGGGGATGGAGCTACCGAGGAATTTGGATGAAAGCACAAAGGGTGAGGTTCGAGGCGCGGTGAACGAGGCGTTTGTGTCAGGCTTTCGGGTGATTATGCTGTGTTGCGCCGGACTGTCGGTAGCCAGCGCGGCAGCTTCCTGGTATTTCGTATCCAAATCGGACTAACGCTTCAGGTGGGGTCCTGCCGGACGCGGCTCTTATAGCAGGATGTTCTTGTTCAGGAGCATTGAGTCTCTGCCCAATGCGGAGCCTGGTTCAAAACGCGTCGACGATCTCCTGCACTGGGAAATCACGAATTTCAAGATTCATCAGTTCCGTCCGGGGCATGGTTTCCTAGCGGCGCTGGCGGTGACGGCCGGCGAAGTGCGTCTTCATCACTATCTCTATCCCGAGCAGATGAAGATTCAATGCTAGGGGCACCAACTGGCGCTGGTAAAAGACGCGCTTCTGGGTAGGCTCGCGCTTCTGCAGCTAAATCAGCGACGCGGGAATTTTCGATGCAGCCGATTGTTCAGGGAGTGCGGTTCCTATGCCCGCAGGTGCGTTAGTATTGGTGCGCGGCTGGTGATGCCGCTTCGTGAAATGAGTTCCTCCATCGCAAATACGGGCGCAAGTAAGGACACAAATACGGGTGGGCCGATCATCGAATTCCGCGACGTTAGCTACGCCGCCGGCAACGACGGCGAGCGGCTGATCCTTGACGGGATATCACTGGCGATTCATCGAGGCGAAACTGTCGTTTTGCTCGGGAAAAGCGGAGCGGGGAAGACCTCCTTGCTAAAACTGATCAATCGGTTGCAGGTGCCCACGCGTGGCGAAGTGCTTGTGGCCGGGCGTGCCACTGCTGCCTGGGATGTAATTCGCCTACGTCGTGGTATTGGCTATGTGATCCAGGACGTGGGACTATTCCCGCACTTCGACGTGGCCCGCAACGTTACGTTGGTGCCCAGTCTGGAAAATTGGCCGAAGGATCGCGAGGAAAGCCGTTACAACGAAGTGATGCAGCTGGTTGGCCTGGATCCCCGCGAATACGCCGGCCGGTTGCCACACCAACTCTCCGGTGGCCAGCGTCAGCGCGTCGGGGTCGCTCGTGCGCTTGCAGCCGACCCGCCGATTCTGCTTATGGATGAGCCGTTCGGTGCGCTCGATCCGGTAACGCGCGCGGATTTGCAGCGCGAGTTCCGCGAACTCGCGAGGCGGCTGGCAAAAACGATCGTGCTGGTCACTCACGATCTGCGCGAAGCGTTGCTGTTGGGCTCGCGCATCGTGTTGATAGACGAAGGGCGCGTGGTTGCAGACGCTTCTGTGGAGGAATTTCCTCGCCTTCCCCGGCCGTTGGTGCAAAAGTATGTTGCCTCGGTGCAGCTCACGGTGCCGCACGCATGAAATACGGGCAATTTTTCTGGAATCACCGCGCGGAAATCCTGCAGGCCACCCAACAGCACTTGGTCCTGGTGCTTGCATCCATGCTCATCGCGGTGGCCATTTGCGTTCCACTAGGAATGTGGATCGTCGGCCGTCCGCGACTGCAATCGATTGCCTTGGGCTTCGCAAATATTTTTCAGACCATACCCAGCCTGGCGCTCTTCGGATTCCTGATTCCCATTCCATTCATCGGTGGAATTGGGGCAAGAACGGCGATTGTCGCTCTGGTGCTGTACGCCATGCTCCCCATCCTGCGGAATACCTGTGTAGGGCTTAACGGCATTGATCCCGTGGTGTTGGAAGCAGCCGAAGCCATGGGCATGACGGACCGCCAGGTGCTGCTGCGTGTGCGGCTTCCCCTGGCACGAAGCATCATCCTTGCGGGCATTCGCACTTCCACGGTTATCACCATTGGAGTGGCCACGATTGCTGCAGCCATCGGAGCGGGTGGGCTTGGCACGTATATCTTTCGCGGAGTGGCCATGGTAGACACCGCTGTCATCCTCGCTGGAGCCGTTCCAGCTGCGCTTTTGGCGCTGGCGGCGGACTCGCTCCTCGGTTTGCTGGAACGGCGGCTCAAGGTTGCGTGACATGCGCAAATTTCTTGTACTTCTCGTGACCGTTGTGACCCTCGGCGCAAGCTCTTGCCACGATGGGGCCAACCAGAAACTTGTCATCGGTTCGAAATTTTTCACCGAGCAGGTGGTTCTCGCAGAACTCCTGGCTCAGCACGTCCAGGCGTGCGCTGGCGTTCCGGTCGACCAAAAATCCAATCTTGGCGGGACCTTGCTGGTTCAACAAGCCATGCTCAGCGGTAAGCTGGACCTATACGTAGAATATACGGGCACCGCGCTGCTTGCGGTTCTCGGCGACCAGGCAACCGGCGATAGCAAGACCGTCCTCGAACGTGTCCGTGAGGAATATTCCCGACGATTCAATTTTGTGGTGACCGAGCCCCTGGGTTTCGAAAATACTTTCGCCATGGTCGTGCGCAAAGAAGACGCACAGATCCATCATCTGGCGACCTATTCGGATATCGCTCCGCTCGCCCCGCAGTGGCGGCCGGGCGTGGGCTATGAATTTCTAGAACGCCCGGACGGTTACAAGGGCTGGACTCAGCGCTATGGCTTGAGATTCGGCAAAACGCCGAGTGTTCTGGATCTGGGCCTTCTGTACCGCGCATTGGTCGAGAAAAACGTGGATATTGTCGCGGGAAATTCCACTGACGGTCTGATCGAATATCTCGGCTTGGTGGCCCTCGAGGATAACCTCCACTATTTCCCGCCGTACGATGCCGTGCCTATTGTGCGTGCTGACGCGCTGCAACGGGTGCCACGCCTGCGCGGTTGTTTGGCAGACCTGGCAGGAAAGGTTTCCGCTTCGGACATGCGTCATATGAACATGGAAGTAGACGCGCAGCAGCGGGATGTCACCACGGTAGTCCGGGAATTCCGCGCAACAAAGAACCTCTAGCTACTGTGTCGGTTGTTGCTCTTCCTGTTGGGTCACGCGGGTCGGCACCTAACCTTTCGGATGCTGGTGCATCTCATTTTAGGAGAATCCCCGGCCGACCCAGATCCCTAACCCGGTGGCAATAACTCCGCTTGGGAACTGAAGAATTTCGGGCCGGCGGGTGGTTACATTCTGCCCGGAGTTTGAGATACTCAACGCGCCCGAGCAGTCCGAGCACCCTCCGCTCCATCGCAATTGTAGTGAAGGGAACTATCCATCATGCCGAAGCCAGTATTATTGACAGTTGACGACGATCCCGATGTGCTGCGCGCTGTGGAACGCGATTTGCGCAGCCGGTACGCGGACCGCTATCGCATCCTGCGCGCCGAGTCGGCCATCGAGGGCCTCAACGTTCTTAAGCAACTTCACGATCGCAATGACGTGGTCGCGCTTCTGCTGGCCGATCAGCGCATGCCCGAACTCGACGGTGTCGGCTTTCTGACCCAGGCCACCGAACTTTTTCCTTCCTCCAAACGGGCGCTGCTGACCGCCTATGCCGACACGACCGCCGCCATTAACGCCATCAACGAGGCGCGGGTGCATTATTTTCTAATGAAGCCTTGGGATCCCCCGGAGCAAAATCTTTATCCCGCGCTCGACGACATGCTGAACGAGTGGGCGGATTCTTATCGCCCGCCGTACGAAGGTACCCGGCTTCTAGGCACGCGCTGGTCCGCGCACGCGTACGATCTGCGAAATTTCCTGGCGCGAAATCATGTGCCGTATCAATGGATAGACGTTGAACTGACCACCAACGACACATCCGTGCAAGCGCTGCTGAAGACCGAGAGCGGCGAACCGGAACATCTCCCACTGGTTATTTTTCAGGACGGCACGCGTCTCTCCGATCCCGCGCCATT
>Ga0210409_10003202_pt1 | contig 18616 bp, 16 predicted proteins | sample IncBWH17MmetaG_FD_161649 | JGI IMG/M metagenome (GOLD analysis project Ga0210409, IMG submission 161649) | Forest soil microbial communities from Barre Woods Harvard Forest LTER site, Petersham, Massachusetts, United States - Inc-BW-H-17-M | ecosystem: Environmental > Terrestrial > Soil >... | reverse complement strand
CGAGGATGGCCTTGTAATCGGTATTTCCTAGATCAACATCCTCGAGCAATTTGCGAAGTGCCTCGCGGCGGTTCAGAACAACTCCACTCTTCCCTGCGTCTGCATAAGTCCTGACGATCACGAAACCATGCCGGTTCGCATACTCCTGAATCGCAGCTTTCTGGTTGTCAATCGAATATTGTTGACCATCATCAGACATGCGTACATATTGTGCAGCGGGGATCGGGTCGCACACGAGCGTTGGAACACTCTTTAGCAATGTAGCTCCTGTCCGTGGTCTTGCCAGAAATGAGGCAGAACAGCTCTCGGAATCATACTCTCGCGCCGGAAAGCGCCCCCTCCATTCAGATTGCCGCCTCGGTATAGGAAATCGGGGAGTGCCGAAATGCCGTCAGCATTGCCGACCAGTCGGCACTCGACGCCAACCACTGCCTGCAAAGTGTTCTCCTGGCTAGCTCGTGATTGGCGATGAAATTGACCCTAACAGTGGATGGCTCGCTTGGAAAATCTGAAGGCTGAGCTTAGCGATATTGAATGGATGGATCGCTTCTACTGGCAGACCAACAAACCCGAGCAATGCGAGAAACTCGGGTATCTGCTTCGACAGGATAGACGACGCGAAGTTATCGCCGAATTGTTGAAATTGATGCAAGAGACCGCAAATGGCAAGGAGTAAATGCCGAGGAACGAATCAGCTCTGAGGCTGCGTAGTCGTTTTCGTGTTTCGTAAAAAAGAAGAACTCGTGTGCGCCAAGTTTAAAACTCGCATACCTTCTTAACGAGCGACTGATTCAGGCTTGAGGCGCTTCATGGCGTTTTCTAGGCAGAGGGGGCTCATGCCAGAAGAAAACAAATGAAGGAGATGTGCGCCATGGACCCATGGATGGCCTTGGGAGTCTTTGTGCTCGGTGTCGGAGCCGGAGCGCTAACCACCGTAGCGTTGTTCGTTAAGCAGATTCGCCAACTCAAAACCCTGCTGCAAACGGCACAGAACAATCCCCAGACAGAAGAACGATGTCAGAAACCGGATGAGCGCAAATCCGCCTAACGAAGGAGCCTAATGACCGACAACCCTACCGCGAGAGCCATCGGCACCGCTCTCATCGTTTCCGAAGACGCAGTGGCTACACGGCAGATTGCCGAGGCTATGCAGGAACTGGCGTTATCCGTCGAGGTTTGCAACAAAGTCTCCGATGCGATGGACCGAGTGAACCATAGCAAACTTGAAGTCGCCGTCATTGATTTTTCGCTCGGTACTCAAGCGACACGTTTCCTCGAACAACTACGCGGTTCAGCCTCGAACCGAACTGCGGTCGCATTCGCAATCACGGGGAGCTTCGTCGAGACCGTATATGCCCTGAAAGCAGGTTCGAGTTTTGCGCTGGAAAGACCCCTAACCTTCGATTCACTCCGCAATACCTTCCAAGCCGCCTACGGAATGATTGTGCGAGAGCGTCGTCGTTACTTCCGATATCCCATCTCCGTTCCGGCAGCCGTCAGCAAGAAAGGGGAATTGGAAATCTTCGGGGAAACGGTGAACGTCAGCGAAAGCGGCGTTGCATTCAGTGGGTCAACTCCGCTGGTACCCGGTGCTGAGGTGACCACGCAGTTCACGCTGACGAACCCACAACTCGCCGTCACTGCGGAGTGCAAGGTCTGCTGGACTAACGACAAAGGGCAGTCCGGCTTGTCGTTTCTATTTTTACCTTCCAACCTAAGTTCTGAGTTGCAGGTATGGCTGGCGCAAAGACTCGAAGAACAACTGCCTGATCTAGTGACCCGCAGATTCCAGTCATCAACTCCATCGTAATCAGAGTGTGCGTGGAAAGAAGAGCCCGGAGAAGTCAGATGGAAATTCCACCGCAGCGGGAAACGTCTGAACGTGGATGTCCTCTGGAGCGCGGGACAAGAAAGTTTCACTGGGAAAGATGTTGCTACGTGGACTGCCGAAGGATACCAGAGGCAGTGGCATCACCCTTTTCCACAGGAAGCGCATGGCAAGCTAAAACAAGCCCCTTCGAGATTGGTGTGCTAGGCGGCGAATGAAGGCATTTCTCGAATCATTGTCCTTTAGCTCGGGAGCCGTTCTCATAGCAGTCCTTTCAGCGGGCGTCGTTGGCTATTGTGCTTCGCATGCCCGTCATCTTTACGAGAAGTTTGGGTTGTCATCGTGCCCTTCGCTCTCGCGAACTGTCTCTACTGGTCCGTGGCAAGCTCGAAGCGGTTGGGGATGAATATCACAGGGCACTCGTAATGTCTGACTACCACAATTGGGCGCTCCTATTCATTGGTGCGTGGTTTCTATCCGGGGCTATTCCTTCAGCCGCTGTCGTTCGCATATTTTTTGCCCCAAAAGCCGGGAAAGGTCGCGACTGAAAGAGCAAAGGCGACATAACTGTTGATAAATCCCGATTACGCTCAAAACCCCCGAGCCAAGGCGAACAGACGGCGCAAACTTGTGCTAAGGCCCCCCTTGAAAAGAGCCGTAACTCACTGCAAACAGGGGTTGGCGAAGAGCCTCTTTTCATACTTCGTTGTGACCGGAGTCCGGTCATGCTGACCTGGTTACAACATCTAACAGGCTGAGGACAGCTCCTCGGGCAGGGTTCCACCCCAATCACAGTCGGGTGCTACCTTTAGGCCTGTCTTGAAAGAACCACTTTAGCGTGGTCTATGAATGTTGCCGCCGCCCGAAGGTCGAAAGCGCACTGCCGGCAATCGAATAGGTGCTCTTCAAATTCATCGCGCAAGTCAGGCGACAATTCTGCAAGGAGGTATTTCTCTGTGGCGAGTATTCGCACCGCATCGTCATGACCCATCGCCTTCCCCCTCTTACAGTCAGCGTGGATTTTCTGAGCGTTCGAAAGGCGCATCCTAGCACATATCGTCTCGTGGTTACTGTCGAACAATCGCCACAACGCTCGTTGACCTTTCCAGGGGTTTTGAGTGCTATGGCCCGTTTTCAACCGTTGTACCATTCTCGCAGTGATAGAAGCGGGTTTGGGAGCTCTATACAACCCACGGAATCCTTAGTCAGTCCTCCCAAGCTTCCACGGACGGAAAAAGAACTTCCACATTCCGGGACGACTGTTCCACCTTTGCAGGCCGCACTTGCCGGGAGTCTCGTGGCGCTCCGGATCGCGCGCGACATGGAATATACCGAAGCTTCATGGAAACAAATCTGGAATAAAACACGCACATCTTCAGTTATTGGTTACTGAGTACGCATCGATAACACGAGAAAAGTCTGGAAAGAGAAGAATAGAATGATACACACCAAGAAAGCGATTTTGCCACTTATCGCAAGGACGTTGTGCACCCCAGGTGCGGGCGCGCAATCCACCCCTCGTTATCTGGTCGTCAACAATTGGGCAGGGAAATCGGGATTAGTTCGTTTCGGCGTTCTCGCTGTAGTTGTCCTCACTGCGTTCCTGGCTCTTCACATGGTTAGCTGCAGCAGCCCGCCACCGTCGCAGCCTCCCCCATCTACGCCGCCGCCAACCACCACAACGGGAACCAATGTGACAACGTATCACAACGACAACGCCCGCACCGGACAGAATCTCTCCGAACCGATTCTCATGCCCAGCAACGTCAACTCCTCCAGTTTCGGCAAACTCTTTGTCATCACGGTGGATGGGAAAGTCGATGCGCAGCCGCTTTATCTCACCCAGGTGAGTATCCCCAATCAGGGCATGCGTAACGTTTTGTATGTGGCCACAGAGCACGGGAGCGTCTATGGCTTGGATGCCGACGGTGGAAAGGTGCTGTGGCAGGTCTCGATGCTGGCCGCTGCCGAAACCACGAGCGACGATCACGGCTGCTTTCAGATAACGCCCGAGATCGGCGTTACGTCGACCCCGGTCATCGATCCAAAGGCGGGTCCGCACGGCACGATTTACGTGGTTGCAATGTCGAAAGATGGATCAGGAAATTATCACCAGCGCCTGCACGCTCTGGACGTGACCACGGGCGCGGAAGAATTTAGCGGCCCTCAGAACATTCAGGCTTCCTTCCCCGGAACCGGCGACAACAGTTCGGGGGGGAAGGTTGTGTTTGCGCCAGGACAGTACGCGGAGCGGGCGGGCCTGCTGCTGCAGAACGGCGTGGTGTACACGGCATGGACCTCCCATTGCGACGTCCGCCCGTATACCGGATGGATCATGGGCTTCGATCAATCAACGCTGGCCCAGGTCAGCGTGTTGAATGTCACTCCAAATGGCAATGCGGGCTCGGTCTGGATGAGCGGCGCCGGGCCTGCCGCCGACACTTCCGGGAATATTTTCCTACTGGACGCGAACGGCACCTTTGACACCACACTCGATGCGAACGGGTTTCCGAGCCAGGGCGACTATGGAAATGCTTTCCTCAAAATTTCGAGCGCTAATCGGCAATTGGCGGTCGCCGACTACTTCGAAATGTCCAATCAAGGCGCCGAAAACGATACCGATGAGGACTTGGGCTCGGGAGGAGCTTTGGTCCTACCCGATCTAACGAATAGTTCCAAGCAGACGAAGCATCTGGCGGTCGGTGCCGGCAAGGACTCCAATATCTATCTAGTGGACCGCGACGCGATGGGAAAGTTTAATCCGAACACGAACAATATTTACCAGGAGATCCAAGGGGCCTTGTCTGGGGGTGTATTTTCAATGCCCGCCTACTTCAACAACACGGTTTACTACGGGGCTGCCGGCGACAGCATCAAGGCGTTTGCCATCAGCAACGCGCTGCTCGCAAAAACCCCGGCGTCGCAAACCGCTAATGCCTTCGTTTATCCCGGCGCGACTCCGAGCATCTCCGCCAGCGGGACCAGCAACGCGATCCTATGGGTTGCAGAAAATAGCGGCTCCGCCGTTCTGCACGCTTACGATGCGACCAATCTTGGGCATGAGTTGTACAACAGCAACCAGGCGTCGGGCGGAAGGGATCAGTTTGGCGCGGGAAACAAATTCATCACCCCGATGATCACGAACGGCAAGGTGTACGTGGGAACAACTAACGGTGTCGGGGTATTTGGGCTGCTGCAGTGAACCTCTTCTGCTTTCGGCGTTTGTCATCCTGAGCAAAGCGAGGAATTTGATTCGCCTTCCTTGGGATCTAGAATGTTGACCATCAACCGTACTAACGAACGCGGCGTGTAAGACTCACCCGCCTTCTTGTTGGTCAGGTCGGCAAAGTTCTTGATCAGGTACTCGTAGGACTGGCCCGGGATGTCTGCCTGGGCCGCAGCATTTGATCGTGGATGAAGCGATGTGGGCGAAGAACCGGACGAAGTCGAAGGTGCGGGCGAGGGTGGAGCACGTGTTTCAAGTGATGAAGCTGAAGTTCGGATTCGTGAAAGTGCGTGATTGTAGGAGTGCAGGCCACGGCGGCGCGCATCAGCCAGGAAACGGTGGCCGCGCAAGACATGCTCACACGTTTCGCGCAATGGCAAGGACGAGAGCCAGAATCGGTGGCGGCCGATACGACCTACGGGAACGGGGAGTTCTTGCACTGGTTGGCGGATCGGGAGATCACTCCTTACATGCGGACGCGCGACAGTATCCACAGAAAGAACAGTCCTTCTTTCCCGCACTCTGGCACGCCACAGGTTGCCTCGGGTCATCCACCCCTACTGCGTTCTCCATCGCAGGACTAATACTTTGAAACTCGGTACCAGAACTCGTCGCGGACGGGTTGCCTTTCGAGGGTTCGGGAGAAATCAATTTATCGGGCGGTGACTGAGGAAGTAATCGCACACTATCCAGGTAGAGTGTGCCGAGCTTGCTTAGACCAACTGCAGTTTCCAGGTTTGTCGGGCCGAACTTCTTCTCTCGGATGTGGTAGGCGTGCCACGAAGTTTGGATGGCCTTTCCAAACGCCCACTGTTTGACGTAAAGGCTGGTGAGGTTATCCAGAACCGGCAAAAGAAGAGGATTCTCCTGCCCTTGCGCCTCCATGGCTGCGATCGCCTTCTCGTAGAGTATTTCTGAGGCTGCGTGTCATGATTTGAGCATCCTAAATCGGGAAATCGGGTACAGTGGGCGATGGCTTGGGGCAGCCGTGCTTCTTAGCGGCTCTCGGTTATCCCGGTGAGTTACATTCCGGTTACCAGGATTCAGGTGAAACAATCTAATGCGTCATCTCGGGTTTGCTGCTTTTGCCTTGTGGTTATTCGCTAGTACATGCGATGCGCAGTTGATTAGCGGAAATGTCTTCGCCGGGTATTCGTATCTCAACGTCGAGTACCCGGAAAACCGTGTTGGCTTAAGCGGATGGAACGCATCCGTAGAAGCCAGACTAATGCACCACCTGGGAATCGTGGCGGATTTTAGCGGCCAATACGGCTCGCCGGATTTTGCAGTTTTCTATCCGTGCCCGTCCACTGATTCATCGTTCTGCTCACAACCCGAAAATCCGCAGGAGGTAAAGACCTCAGTAGAGCAATATAACTTCCTGTTCGGTCCGCGACTTTCATTTCGGCTAAAGAGGTTCCGCCCCTTCGCGGAGGTTATCGTCGGAGCTTCTCATTACCACCAAGCCACATCCCTTGTTTCGGCTTCCTACACATCCTTCGCCTACGCTTTCGGAGGTGGGGTTGACTATCCTCTAACGCGTCTCTTGGAATGGCGGATCCAGTTCGATGCGCTGCAGACCCGATTCTCCAGCAGTTCACAAACCGATTTGCGTGCGTCCACCGGACTTGTCGTTCACTTCTGAGCACACGCTACTTTTTCAAGATTGATCTTCCGCGGCCCGTGGCATGATCTGGGCATTTTAGTCCCTCACGGCGAAGAGGTTGCAAATCGGGGAAACAGGGGTATATTGGGCGGTAAGTTTTGAGGGGGAGGCTGGCCCGGTGTTTTCTCCTCCTGGCGTTTCCGGGCCCGCCTTTTATGGAGGAGTGGGGACTTTTGTGGCGATGTGGAAGAAGGTCGCTATCGTCGTAGTGGCGTGGATCGTGTCTGTCTTGGTCTACGTTGAATTTTTTAAAGCCCGATGAGATTGCTTAGGGCGTCTCGGTTTACTGCGGTGAGGTACATTCCGGTTACACTTTCCACGCGTTCGAGAACCCCGTTCAATTAGTCGGTAAACCTAGTCTCACCTTGGAGGAAATAAGGGCTCAAGGGAGGAGAAACCATCAGATTCAATGGCCGGTGCCCTTAAGATGTAGTTTTTGCGGACTGCCCGAGGCGTTATCGGCGATAGTCACTAGACCGGTGCGTACTCCCCTCGCCTTGGGTTTGAACGTTACCTGAATTGTGCAGCTCTTCCCAATTGACCGGCGCTTGCCACAGTTGTTCGTCTCAAGGAAATCTCCGGTTACGGTGATGCTGGAAAGTTTGAGCGGCGCATTTCCTATATTGGTTAATTTGATTTTCTTAGGGGGACTGGTGCTGCCAACACGTTCGGCACCAAAATTCAGTGCTGTGGGAAAGAAATCAGGCCTGGGCAGACTCAAGTACAACGACATAACGGTTTCACTCATATAGCCACCTCCGGCCGAGCCAAAATCGCCGATACCGTCAGAATTGAAATCAGCGACCACTTGCCCACCCGCAGCGTAAGGAACCGGAACTCGAAAGGTGCCATCGCCATTGCCCACCATCACCAAATTAGTGTTAATGAGATCGAGTTTGCCGTCGCCGCTAACATCAATAGCAACCAAAGAGCAGCAAGCCTGGAGAGTCGGATTGGAGTAGACGGGATTCTGGAAAGTGCCGTCGCCGTTCCCCGCCAGGAAGGCGATGCCATCATACGTTGCTGCAGCCACGTCCAGTTTTCCATCGCCGTTAAAATCCTCTATCGCCAAGCTTCCGCTGTAGCGGGCGCCCGGTCCAGAAATTGGATTCTGAAAGGTGCCGTCCCCGTTCCCAAGAAACACCTGGAGGCCGGAACTGGTCACCAAGAGGTCCAGCTTACCATCATGATTGACATCGGCCACGGTGACGCTGGAGTAATACGGTACTGAATATTGGGCCCCTGAATGAAACGTCCCGTCACCATTGCTCAAGTAAATGTCCATCGATGGATTTGAGCCGTTACCGTTGTTGGTCACGACCACATCCGTTTTTCCGTCACCGTTGAAGTCCCCGACTGCTAAAGATAGAACTCCGTTGGTCACCGCAGTATCGATCTCTGTCTTGAACCTTCCGTCGCCTTTGCCGAACAAAATCCCAAAGCCAACCGCATAATCTTCCAGAATCAGTAAGTCGGTCTTGCCATCGGCGTTGAAATCACCAGCCAGCATCAGGCCATTGTTGTTTGTTCCCGTCGAGATCATAGGAGAAACAATGGGCTTGCCAAACGTCCCATCCCCGTTGCCGAGTTCGACTGAGATGAGGCCGCCGTAATTGTTCCCCGCCACTGCCAAATCAAGCTTCCCATCTCCGTTGAAATCGGCTGCAACTGCAGCATCAGGACCGCCGGACATTGGGGTCAGGCGAACACTTGACGGGACCGCAAATGTTCCATTGCGGTTGGCGAGCAAAACCTGGAGACTCTGATTAGCCACTATCAAATCGCGTAGCCCATCTCCATTAACATCTGCCAACGCGAACACGCTTCCATTCGCCCCCCCTAGGGGGGAAGGCACCGGCTCACGGAATGTGCCTTCGCCGTCTCCGAACAGGACGAAGATGATCCCGTCGGTTCCTCCTTGTACTAAGTCGAGCTTTCCGTCGTGATTGACGTCCGTAGCTAACAAAGTTCCTACGTTGTCTGCTGGTGAATTGGAGATAGCGACTGGTGCCTGGAAACTTCCGTCACCTTTGCCCAGCAAGAGAAGAAGCGGTTCGTATTGCCTGGATACCACCACGTCCAGCTTTCGATCCTGGTTAAAGTCGCCCACGGCCAGCACGCTGAAATCCGGAGGAAGAATTCCGGTCGAAGAATCCACACGAGTGAAGCTTCCATCTCCCTTGCTCAAGAGTACTGTCACTGTCCCTGCGCCCACATTCGAGGTGATCAAGTCGATTTTGCCATCACCGTTGAAGTCGCCGCTGCCAAGCGATGTTGGTTCTGTCCCAACCGACACAAGTACTTGCGATTGAAACGTTCCATCGCCGTTTCCAAAGAGGATCGAGACGGTACTATCACTGTCGTTTGCCACGGCAAGATCGACTTTTCCATCGCCGTTAAAGTCGGCCGCTACGATTGCTACCGGGTAGTTACCCACGGGGTAGTCGACGTGCGTCTGAAACGTTCCGTCACCATTTCCCAAGAGAATTGAGACCGTACCAGAATCCCCCGCACCGCCAAATTCATTAACAACGGCGAGGTCAGTCTTCCCATTGCCTCTGAAATCGGCAATCAACAAAGCGGTGGGCGACATTCCCGTGTCATAGTCCACGTGAGTGGCAAACGTTCCTCCTGGTGCGCCCATTAGGACGGATACAGTGTTGGCATAGAAGTTCGTTACTGCAACATCGGGTCTGCGGTCATGGTTGAACTCCCCAACAACGACGCCTCCGGAACCGTTCACGGTTTCGAAAGAAGCGGTTCCCGTTGCAAAACCGGCATGGTCGAAGAGATAGTTCTGCGCTCGGGCCAGAGGGCTCATAAACCCGATCGCGAGCCCGATAATCATCAAAAATCCCGCTCGGGATGCTGTCGACTGTTGGAGGCTCCTCATAGATTTGCTCTCGCTCCCACGAGGCTGAAATAGCTCGTCAAACAACGGCGACGTACTTGCACAGCAGACCTAACCGCCGCAACTGGCCGAGAAAACCGAAAGACCGCAGGACATGATGCCAGAACTCTTTACCTTTGGCCACCACTTATTTTGGTGACGCGGTTCTCGCCGGAAGTTGCGCCAGCAGTTCCCGATTTACGGCACGTTCACATGCTCTGGAAAGACGCCGACCCCGACATCCCCATCCTGAAGCAAGCCAAGTCAGAGTACGCGAAGCTGCAATGAAGGTGCCGCACAAACGGCCACGATTCCAGTTAAGCTTCAGCTAACGGCTGTCGTACAATCCCGCAGTAGATCTCTTTGTCCTGGAGTTGTCCCATGCAACCTCACAGTGTCAAACTCGGCGTCAGGCCTTGTTTGCTTCTCGAATGTAAGTTCTGGCTTGAGGACGACGGCTGGATTGCTACGATCGAATTGTTGGGCCTCACAGTTCACGCCCCTAGTTTTGAGGCTGCCAAGAACGATATCGAATTGGCGCTGGGAAAGCATATCGAGTTGCTGCTCGGAGAACGTGTGGCGGGCGACCGCGAACGTGCTGCCTGAAGCGATTCAGCGCCGTTTTCCCGGAGTCTCCCGGACCAGATAAAGGACGCCGACCCGGACATTCCCATCCTGAAACAGCCAAGGCAGAAATACGCGGAAAGCTGCAATGAACACAGGAAACATCGTCTGCGAGATCACACCGAAGCTATCCCAAGTAGAGCGGGTAGAGATTGGTAGACCTTTCTCTTCTCTGTATAGAAGAAGGTTTCCAAGCGTTCGTCGGGGACGTTCCCTATATAAGAAAACTGGTCCACCTGCTCTACCCGGACTTACCCTTTGATTGTCAGGCTCTGGAAAGCAACTGAGGCACGCCCCCCTCGAAGCCCTGTGCAATGACCTCCAGAGTTCTCAGGCAAGGGTCCCTTTTTCCCTCGCTCCAGGTTTGATGTAGCCAAACTTCGATCCAGCCCTTCAACGCGAGGCGCTGCTAAATGTGAAGAGATCAGCTACCGTCATTCGCAGCCGCTTGGCGATTCTGTCTAAGGTCTCGAACGAGGGCGCATTCCTGCCACGTCGATGTCAATCTTCGCTGCGTCGATGAACAAAAGTTCTATGGTTGCGGAGTCACGGCTCACTGGAGCTCAATGAGAATTGATGTCTTTGAGCCGTGACGAAGGTCCCCGACCGGTTCAGTTTGGCTCAGTTGATGAAACCAATGCCATTTCACTCAAATCCCCTTCTGGGAAGACAGATGAGTGTAATCGCGATTTTGCAACAGCCAATCACATGACACCGCCCGACTACGAGGAGCTGCAACCCTTTACGCCATTGACAAACCAGCCGAAGGCGAACAACATTGTGTCCACTCATTCGCGGCTTTCCACGGGGGACAAGTATCTTCTGGAGGTTCAGTCATGAAACGAATCTGGATCGTGGTTTTGATTCTATGTGCGTGCTTCGTCTCCGCGGCATGGGGCCAGCAGACTGCGAGCAAGTGTATTAAGGACTGGAGTGAGTTCCACCGGACCAACATGGAACGCTGGAACCCGTGTGAAAAGGTGCTTGGCGTCAACAACGTTGGGAAGCTCGTCCTGAAGTGGAGCTACACCACGGGCAATGAGGTGAATTCTTCGCCCGCTGTGGCCAGTGGAGTGGTTTACGTCGGCTCCTATGACCACAAGGTCTACGCACTGAACGCCCACACCGGCGCCTTGCTGTGGAGCTACACGACTGGCGGAGTAGTGGAGTCCTCGCCCGCCGTGGCGAGTGGGGTCGTCTATGTCGGCTCCGCTTATCCCGACAATAGCGTGTACGCGCTCAACGCCCGCACTGGGGCCAAGATTTGGAGCTATGCCACCGGCAATGATGTCGTTTCATCACCCGTCGTGGCCGATGGATCGGTGTATGTCGGCTCGCGGGACAACAACGTGTATGCGCTGAATGCCAGCACTGGCGCCAAGATTTGGAGCTATGCCACCGGCGCCTATGTAGAGTCTTCGCCCGCCGTGGCGAACGGGGTGGTTTATGTCGGCTCGAACGACTCAAACGTCTATGCGTTAAACGCCAAGACTGGTGGCAAGTTGTGGAGCTACCTCACAAGCGGCATTGTGGGCTCGCCTGCAGTAGGCAATGGCGCGGTCTATGTTAGCTCTTATAGGATTTATGCGCTGAACGCTAAGACCGGCGCCCTGCTGTGGACCAACAAGTTTGGTACCTCGTCGCCTGCCCTGGCGAACGGGGTAGTCTATGTTGGCTCCAGCCTTGGGATCGACCGCAACGGCATCATTTACGCGCTGAACGCTAAGACCGGCAAACCGGTGTGGAGTGCGGGAGCCTACGGCGCGGTGGATTCTTCACCCGCTCTCGCCAATGGCGTGCTTTATGCTGGCGCTGCTGACGGCTCCGTGTTCGCGCTGAACGCCAAGACCGCTCTCCTGCTGTGGAGCTACACAACCAACAACACAGTGTATTCCTCGCCTGCCGTGTCAAATGGAATGGTTTTTATCGGCTCACTCGACGGTAACATATACGCCTTCGGCCTGAAGTGAGGGAACGATTCGGAGCAGGCCTTGGAAGCTGAATCAAACGGCACGCGGCTATTCTAAGCCCGATTCTGGCCAGTTGGCTCAATCAGGCCATAGCACTCAAATCCCCCTGGGTGGTCGCTGAGTGTAATTGATTCCATGACAATGTCGGCTCCTCCGCTCGAGCAGATTCAGTTCTTGCTGGGCCACGCATCGGTTCAAACGACAGAACGCTATCTCGGCTGCAAACAGAATCTCGGACACCCGGTTAACGATCTTTTTGACCTCGCAGAGGACGGACGGCCGCAGGAGAACGATGTTGAATCTGCCAGAGCGGACGCCTCCGATCCAGTAGAAATGGCATCCCGGCCGGGAATAGAATGCAGCCACGGAGGAGCGGAACATGACCGTCCCGTCTGCGACTCAACACACCTATCCCTACCAGAACGAACCGATTTGGTCGAGATCAGAAAAGGCCATCGCCCGCAAAGCCTTCGACGCTGCTCTGGGCCAGGAACTGCACGAAGTGATTCAGAAAGCAAAGCGAATGGCCAGCCAGATCCAGCAGTCGTCGGATCTGTGGGATTTGGAACGTTACCTGACCCAACGTCGTAAAGAGATTGATCGCAAATACGACTTTCGCGGTTCGCGACTTACAGATGTGTTGGGGAGACTCTTGTACGAAAATCGACTTGGCGAGGAAGATCTGCGCGGATTGCCAGAAGAAAAAATGAAATCAATCTGTTCTTTCGCTCAGTTTCTCAGAGACGGCGCAGCCTGATCTGCATTTGAGCGCTATGGCCTCCCTAGAAAAGAGTTGTAACTCACTGCAAACAGGGGGTTGGCGTAGAGCCTCTTTTCATGCTTCGTTGTGACCGGCTTCCGGTCATGCTGACCTGATTACATCACCTGTTCAGGTTCAGGTGTTAGCCTTTGGCTTGGGGCTGACGTCGAAACACCTGCGGGAACAAGTCTGCAGCACTCGCCGGAATCGAGAACAGCCAGGCTATTCCAGCGTAAGCAAGAATCTAGGGGCTCACGAGAAAGCCGTGGTATACGTTACCCGAGTCAATGTAATATCCCGAGACTGAACCCCCTGGACCGATGTTCGCGGGGACAGTACCCTGCCCGGCGCCTTTCCCAGCTCCGGGAGCATCAAGGTCATGGAATTTGCCGTCAAAAGTGAAGCCGTGGAATGCCCCATTCGCATCGACGTAAACGCCAGCGATCAACCCGGCCGAGCTGATGGTCGAAGGGTAAGTACCCTGCCCGATGCCTTTCCCTTCCCCCGGAGCGTCGGGCAGCCGGGTGATCTTGCCGTTGGTAGAGCGTAGGAACCCGTGAGACACATTATTCTTGTCACTGTCGTCTAGTAAGATCATCCCCGTCGGAGTGATGCTCGCACCCATGGTGCCTTGCAGGGGGCCTTTGCCAGCACCCGGAGCGTCAAATCTAGTGATTTTGCCACCGGGAGCGCGCACAAAACCGTGCATTACGGCCATCGAGTCGTAGTACCAGCCAGTAATCGTCCTCGCCGCGTTGATGCTCAATCCATATGCCACCGAGGTACCTAGGCCGCCCGCCCCCGGAGCTTCGAAAACGGTGATTCGGCCGTCGCTAGTTCGCAGGAACCCATGGCTTTGGTCATTGATGTCGATGTCGCTTCCCGCGATATCTCCGTTCGAATTGATGCTCTGGCTCAAGGTGCCTCGGCCCGGTTCCTTGGCCGATCCGGGAGGGTCAAACCTGGTGATTTTGCCGTCGGGAGCGCGCAGGAATCCGTGGTATGCGGTCCCCGAGTCAATATAGGATCCCGTGATCGCGCCCGCTGTATTGATGCTGGCGGCAATGGTGCCTTGATTGGAACCCTTACCTGCTTCTGGGACGTTGAACTTGGAGATCTTGCCATCGTTAGTGCGCAAGAAGCCGTGACCTACATTCCCCGAGTCAACGTAATACCCCGTGATAACGCCCTCTGAGTTGACGCCCAACGGCCACGTGCCCTGACCTTGGTTTTTACCCGCGCCCCGAATATCGAAAGTGGTGAAATGTCGCTTTGCGATGCTGTAAACTCTTACGGCCTGCGCGGCGAGCCGAACCGGGATCGCCAGCGGAGCGAACGACGCAATTGCGGCAATCCAGAGGAATACTCTGTATTTCATACGCCCTCCGTTTGGGCAAGAATGGGCCTACCACTTTACACCGTGAGGATGCTGGGAAGGGCTTTCATTGTGTGTCGCCCCAGAGGCACCCAGGGAAGCGGCACGCGGAGTATGGCGCGCACGACAGTTAGAGTCAAGCATAACCTGGCGTATCATCGCCGTTACGCTCATCATCAGCAAAACGGCGAATGAACGGCGCAAAGTGATCTCAGAGAAGGGCTAGTGGGCGGCGAGCCCGCCAGGCTTTCCCGAGGCGTTGGCCTTCGCAATCGATCGCTTCAAATGCTCCTTGTATGCTCCCAGGTTCGGATCATCGGTCTTAGTCCCAACTTCAACAGCCTTCTGAACATTTTTCGTCGCCAGTTCTAATTTACCGTCAGCTTCGTAACCATCACCCAGGCTGTCATACACGTTGGCGGACGCGTGGTAGAGTTCGACGTTGCGTTGAAAGACAACAATAGCTTCGGCAATTTTCTTATTTCCGAGTAGTTGGTAGCCGAGATTGTTCATCGCGCCCTCGGCTGGGCGAATTTCATAACCGTAGCGCGCCGAAAGTTCACGAGAGTGCGTTTCGAGTCCCTGAAGCCCCCCTATTGGCATGCCATTCGGATCAAGCGGGATTGGCCAATCAGAGAAAACTTCACGCAAACCATCGTAGTAGCCGCGTAGCACGCTTGAACCATGGTTTTCGTCCGCGTAGACCACCGACTTCCAATGAAAATCCTTCGGCGTTTTATCCGTCAGAGTTTTCTGTAAGGCATCGAACCCGTTGTGCATTTGCGGGTTCTCATTGCCCAAATCGAAGAAAAGTACTTTGTTGAGTTCTGCGTGCGCGGCAAAGAAGTCTTGCGCTTGGTGCAGAGTGTGCTGATTGTCCCACCATAGGCTCGGACTCGCTGCGATATACGCCTGGAACATATCCGGGCGAGTGATGAGAATGTGAACCGCTAGAAGGGCGCCCAACGAGTGCCCAACGAAAATTTTGTAAGGCGCGACGCGGTAGCGGCGCTCAATCTCCGTCATGAGTTCGTTCTGGATGAAATCGATGAAGTGATCGGCGCCGCCACTGCTCGGATAGGCGATTGAGCCATCGGAAGCCTTCTCATCTGAGTGACTGGGAGTCATGTCGCGTGTGCGGTCGGTGTTCGCAATGCCAACGATGATAAGCGGCGGCATGCGATCGCCCTCCGCAAGAAAATCCATGGTGCTGCCGATTAGATTGATGTGACTGGGACCATCCGCGAGGTAAAGCACCGGAAATGGCCCGGCGGTTTTATCGTAGTTGTGGGGAGTCCGGACCCAAACAACGCGGTCTTCGTTAAGAATGTTGGAATGTAGTGTCAGCTTTTGCGGAATGGGCGGCGCGATGTTCTGCGCTGCAAGGCAGATCGAGAACAAACAAAAGCCAAGGACCGGACCAGCCAGATGACGAAAATTACGCATCATACAGCATCTCCCGATCCTATTAGGACGATTCAGTCTAGCTCTTGTTAGCAAAACAAGTACTCAGTATGGGCGGACGCCGCGACCAGCGCTATTTTAGTCTTGCTTTTGTCAATTGGTGAAAATCGCGATTACGCTCAAAACTCCCTCAATGAGCGAAATGGCGTGATTTCGTCAACGATTGCTTGCGTCAGTTCGCTCCAGTTTTGGCGACTGAGAGCCGAATATCCAGTTCTTAAATCACTTCGACCACGACGGCACAACGCCTGTCACCCTCGCATACGCAACTAGTTGGCCCATGTGCTCGTTGTTATGGACGATGATTCGCAGGAAGATGCTGTCCACTGTCGTGTCTGTATTGAAGAATTTCGTTTTCCGCTGCAGATCCGCGGGCGTTTCAGCAGCGCGAGCCTCTTTCACCGCCTCCAACGAACGCTTTAGCCAGCGAATCACGTCGGCCTTGGAAGTCACCGCTGTTCCCATCCCGTCCTTAAGGTCAGTGGGCATCTTGGGGCCGATCGCGTCCAGCATCAGGAAATTTGCTCGCACGATGTGCATATACACTTCGCTAGTGGAGCGGACTCCGGTCGCCGGCCGCCACGTGAATTTTTCTACCGGCGTCGCTTCGGCCAGAGAGACTAATTGCTCGGACACATGATTCCATTCGCCCTCGTATCCCTGAAACAGATCGGGCGCTTCCTGAGCGAATGACACCGAAGCGTTCATTAATACCCACAGCAACACGGCTCCTACCAACTTTGTTTTCACAGGGTAGTTCCTCCCATTCGATCATTGCTCTCCGCTGATTGCGAGCGAGCGTCAGGCCGGGCAATTCAGCCTGACCTCAGCCCGTTTAGACGGTTGGCCACTGCAAAACGTTACGCGGATCGGAGACATTTCTGTACACACTTCCCCCACGTGGTCTTGGCTCCCACTGGGCACTTTTAAGGTGAACATCTTCCCGAGAACGAGATTCGATTGCTGGCGAAAAATCGCGATTTCACTCATCGACTCGTTCCACCGCTCGGGGTCCAGAGAAATGTTGCTCGAAAGAACGACTTTAGCAATCATTGCTGGGGGCTCGGCGTCTCAGACAAATGAGTCAGCTGATGCCACAGCTTTCATTTCTTTCTTCCGTCGAAGATAGCTGTAGCGGCAGTAAATCCTCGTCAGCCACCGCTTGCGACGCTTCCCCTTGCGCTCCGCTTTATACAATTGCAGAACTGGTTTAACCTGTGGCTTTTCTTAGCTGGTCGTTCAATTCGCGCCACGTCATTCTTATTTTCCTCCCTTTGCCCAGCCACATTCTCAGGTGCAAATTGTCGAGCACGTAGGCGGGCATCTGCAAGCCGCAATGCGATGTTTCGTGCCGAAGAAATAACAGACTGCTTAAAATCCCATCACACCAACGGACGGAGACCAAAACGCCCCAAATGATAGTTAGCGCAAAATCGCGATGTCACAAGTAACGTGCAATGCCGTCCAAATTCTGAATTGTTCGTCTTAGCGCCAACAATCCAATTAAGAATGTACCTCCCTTCGGCCACCTCAACTGCAGCGCACCGCCACAATCCTTTGACACTCCGGTGACAACTTTGGCCAGTCGAAAATCTCCCTCGCTGAATCAAACCTAAGCAGGAGACTCTAAACGAGAGCAGTATTTATTGCTAACCAAAGGATCATGATGTGGTGCATTAATTACAGGGGAATGACCTTGCAGCAGGTCTTGATCATGGCCTACATGAACGTCCTGGAAGGTCGAATCGAAGGTTGAGCTAACCAGCATTCCCGTCTTTTTGGGGCAATTGGCGAAAAACAGCACTCAAAATGCCTTGGGCAGGGGTTTGAGTTTGTATCCGCACATTTCCATGCGGTTCCACTATGCCGCTGTCGCCGTGGTGGTCCAAGTTCATCCGCCCGCAAGACCAGTAACCGATCCGCCCATTCGGACAATACCCGTTGACATTTGCGCAATTAGACGTCGGTAATAGCCTGTCTCTCGCGGAATCAGGCTATGCTTGGGCGGTTGGACGAAGGAGTCTGCTTTATGACAACCACTACTCGCCAGGCGTATTGGGGTGTTCTCGTCATGGTTTTCGTCCTCGTTTTCAGCATAGGCTTGTTCGCACAATCAGGACCGGCCGCAGTCTCGACTTCACCTTCTCCAGTTGCACGCGACCTGAACACAACCTTGGCTGAGTTGATGCGCACGGCCCCCGCAACAAGCCAGGACCTGACGAACCTGCAGCAACAGGGCGGGAGACTTCGCTGGGTTACATTCTGGCAGGGAGACAAAGCCCAGAAGGCCAAGGTGACAGCAGCGTTGCGCCGCAATCTCCAATTTGCTGTGCCCGATTTGATTCACGATGCGCAAGCCTCTGGTGGAAGCATCTCCACGACTTTTAAGCTGTATAAAGACTTGACGGTGGTTTGCGAGTCTCTGGATTCGCTGCTCCCCTCCGGTTCGCGCGAAGGTAAAACTGAGCTGACAGCTTTGAGCAACGACCTTTCCGACATGAATCGGCTCAGGGAAGAGTTGTCTTCCTATATTCAGCAGACCGCGGCTTCGATGGAGAGCAAAAATGCTCAGCTAGTATCTTCGGCTGGCCGATCTCCGAAAAGAGTCATTGTGGACGACAACATCCCGGAGAAGCCCTCGCCCAAGAAACGACGCCCGTCCAATCAATAAAGCAGTTCAGATTTGCGAACGGGTTGACCGGAACACCTGAGCCTAGCTGGTGAAAAATCTATTTCGCTCATTGACCTGGAAGTGGTTTTGAGCACTCTCGCCTGGTTGCGACAGTTTAGAGTGTCATCGCTACAATGTGGGT
>Ga0210409_10003201_pt1 | contig 18618 bp, 11 predicted proteins | sample IncBWH17MmetaG_FD_161649 | JGI IMG/M metagenome (GOLD analysis project Ga0210409, IMG submission 161649) | Forest soil microbial communities from Barre Woods Harvard Forest LTER site, Petersham, Massachusetts, United States - Inc-BW-H-17-M | ecosystem: Environmental > Terrestrial > Soil >... | reverse complement strand
CGAATCGCCGCGATGCGGGTTTCTCCGCGCTAGTGGGCTGCGCAGGGTCAGGGAGTGGTTGGCGCGTAGCTTTGGGCGAGAGCGACGAACAGGCCCCCGAACGTTACGACCAGGAGAACGACGATACTCGTCACCAACCGCACGCGTCGGCGGCTGCCGTCGAGGGCCTTGATCTCGGGCCCGAGGGGGAGCGAGACTTCGACGGCTCGAACGGGTCCTATCGGAGGAACGGGCGCGGGCACCCGGGCGAACGCGGACGCGGACGCGGACGCGAACGCGGGCGCGGGCGCGGGCGCGTGCGCAGGCGCGGGCGCAGGCGCAGGCGCGGGCGCGAGGGCGGGCGCAGGCGCGAGGGCGGGTGCGGGGCGCCGTTCTAGTAGATCGAGACGCCTCTGGAGATCGTCCATTCGGCGCTCCACCTGACGCAGCGCGCTCTCGAGGGGCGCGAGGGCCAGTTCCACTGCGTCCCGAGCCAACGAGCGCACGTCCGCGTCCCGAGCGAGCGAGCGCACATCGTGAGCCGGCTCGGCTTTGACGGGGAGCGCGGGCGATGAAATGGGAGCCTGAGGCGACTGCGCGGGAAACGCGAGCGTCTGCGCGCGCGGGCGATGTTCCTCGACGGAGGTGGCACTCGGTTGCACGGCAGGGGCGGGCGGGGATACAGGTGCCTCGCGGGGAGACGCGGCCGACTTGACCCCGGGAGTTGGAGGCCGCGTTTGATCCGGCGGCCGTGTTTGATCGGCAGCGCTCGGAGAAGATGCAGTGGATGGGGGCAGCGGCGGAGGGCCCGGGCGTTTCGCCGGCGGTGACGGCGCCGCAGAAGTTGTTGCAGGGGAGGAATCGGTCGCACGTGGAGCGCTCGGCACGGCGCGGCGCGGCTCGGCCTTCGATGTCTCGACACGTGGGGGCGGCGCAGCGGGTTTACCGTCGACCCTTGGCGCCGAGCGAGGCGCCGCCGGGGCCGCAGGGCGCGCGGCGCCCGACGAACTGCCGGGCGGCAGCTGCGGTGCTTTCGCAGCCGATGGATCGGGAACCGGTCGACCCGGAGCTCCCCCTTGAGCCATACGCCTAGCATGCTTTGTTTGATCGAAGTTTGCTACTGGCAACGGGGCGCGTTGCATCGCCCCTGAGGTAGGTCGATCAGCGGCGCTTGTAGGTCACGGCTCACCTAGCCGGCTGCATCAGCCCCATCGGCGCAATCCAGATGACTGCCCCGGCTTGGTCGTCGCCGAGAAACAAACGCCCATCCGGCGCAAATGCGATTGCGGCAGGGCGACCGTGATCGTTTCTTCCGTCAGCCCAGCCGGTGGCGAACTCAAGCATGTTGTCTGCGTTCGCCGGGTCGCCTCCAGGAAACTCGGTCGCAGGAAGCAGCAATCCTGTTCTCGGGTCAAGCGCGATGGCCACAACGCGCGCCCCCGCCCAAGACCCGTAGACACCGTGCAGCGTGACGAAAAGGCGCCCCCCCCAAGGCGGCGGCCATCGACCGGTCTCGAAGTCCAGCCCGAAGGGCGTGTGACCGATAATGAACGAGACCTCCTCGGGGGCGACCTGCGAACAATCGGGAATCGTGTGGGTGTCCATGTACGAGGCGCCGACGTAGGGAGTGTCCTTGGTTGCGCAGCACGGGTAGCCCCAGTCGTCGCCTGGCCGCAAGGGCACGATCTTCTCCCTGCCCGCCGCGCTTCCCGAGTAATCGAGCGCGAGCTCGGCAATCAAGCACACGTTATGGTTTGCCTCGCAACGAAGTGCAATCGGGTTTCGGAAGCCCTTCGCAACCTCCGTCGTCGAACCGTCCGAGTTCAAGACGACGACCGCTCCCCGCACGGCGCTGGCCGAATCGCATAGGTCTCCTTGCGAGCCGCCGTTCGAGATGTAGATGGTGCCGTCCTGCGCCTTGTCGAACACCTTTGGCCAGTGAAGTAAGTCTTGCGGCCAGTATTGGTCCATCGGCGTGACCATCTCGCTCGACGCCGAGGGCGTACGGTCTCCCTGCTGAAAGGCGACGCGGCGAATCGTCGTGGAGTCTTGGTAATAGAGAAAGCCGTCGGCAAACATCAAACCCTGCACCGCGGTCATGCCGTCGAGAAAGACAAGGTTCGAATCCGCGACGCCGTCGTGGTCGTCGTCGGGGAGTACCACGACGCCATTGATGCCGTTGTTGGCGCCACCGGTCGTCGACCTGGAGGGGGACGCCACGAAGAGATCGCCGCCGGGCGCAAACTTGAGCTGTCGCGCCGTTTTGACCGTCGCGAAGTAATGGGCGCAGAAACCGACCGGCACCTCCAGCCAGGGCGCCAGGTCCGGCGTAGCCGCGGTCGCGCCCGGAACAACGACGTTGCCCTGCTGCGTCGAGATGACCGAGCCGGGCAGCGAGCAGAAGGACCCGGGTAGCGGCGCTCCGTCCGCTTGGACCAGCGCGTCCCAGTTGCCCGCGTCATACGGCAACGGGGCGATGGGCCGCCCCTCGCTGCAAGCGGTGAGGACCGATGTGATGGCCGCGGCGCACGGCACGAGTGCCGCTCGGGCTGCGGGGCGTGCGCCGGTGTTCATGGACGAACCCTACCCTACGCCCTCTCCACGGCAACCACGCCCTTGACCCGCGTCAGCGCTTTCATCACCGCCTTTAGCTGCTGCAAGTCCTGGCACACGAAGGAAAAAAGGTTGATGGCTCTCCCGTCGTCGCTCGCCCGACAATTGGCTTCGCTGATATTGATCCCTTGCGCCATGAATGTCTGACCAACGTTGGCGAGGATTCCCGGCTGATTGGCGGTGACAACCCGAAGCTGGACACTGCGGTTAATGCGAGCCTTGCTGTCCCACGTGATCTCGACGCGCCTCTCGGGATCCATGTCGAGGGCTTTAGAACATCCACGCCGGTGGATCGTCACGCCGCGCCCTCGTGTGATAAAGCCGAGGATGTCGTCGCCCGGAAGCGGATTGCAGCATTTGGCATAGCGAACGAGCACGTCGTCGATGCCGTTGATCCGGATGGCGCCCTCGTCGCGCTTGATGACCTTGCGCACGAGCCCGGCCAGCTTCCCTTCTCGCAGGCTCACCGGCGGCTTGCTCTCCTGCCCCTGTTCGTCGGGCGGGGCCACGGCCTTGACGATCTCGTCGGTGTCGATCTTTCCGTAGCCGATGCCGATGAGCATCTCCTCTAGGCTCTGCACCTTGAACATGTCGCAAAGACGCCGAAGCTCGGTGTCGTTCTTGAGCAGTTTGCCGGCGCTGATTCCCGCCTTGTGCAGTTCCTTCTCGAGCAGCTCTTCGCCGAGCCGCTTGCTCCTGTCGCGCTGCTCTTGCCTAAGGAAGTTGCGAATCTTGGAGCGCGCGCGCGTCGTGCCCACGACGTCGATCCAGTCCTTGCTTGGATGCTGGTGTGCGCTCGTGAGCACCTCGACGACGTCGCCGTTGCGGAGCTTGTAGCGCAAGGGCTCCATCTTGCCGTTGATGCGCGCGCCGGTGATGTGCTCGCCGAGCTGCGTGTGGATTTGGTAGGCGAAATCGATGGGCGTGGAGCCTCGAGGAAAGACGCGCACATCCCCCTTCGGGGTGAAGACGTACACCTCGTCCTGGAAGAGCTCCACCTTGACGCCCTCGAGAAACTCCGCCGGATCCTTGAGCTCTTTTTGCCACTCCAGGAGCTGCCGCAACCACGAAAAGCGCTGCGCGTCTTCGTCCGTGATGAAGCCGCCCCGTTCCTTGTACTTCCAATGCGCCGCGATGCCCCGCTCGGCCACGCGATGCATCTCGTGGGTGCGGATCTGGATCTCGATGCGCTCTTTGCCCGGGCCGATGACTGTCGTGTGCAGCGATTGATACATGTTCGGTTTCGGCAGCGCGACGTAGTCTTTGAACCGCCCCGGGACCGGTGTCCACTGCGAATGAATGACGCCGAGCGCCGCGTAACAATCGCTCACGCTCTCGACGAGAACGCGAAACGCGATGAGGTCGTGCACGCCCTCCAGGCCCGTCTGCTGAGACTTCATCTTGCGGAAGACGCTGTACAGGTGCTTGGAGCGGCCATAAATTTCCGCCGCGAACCCTTGCTCGGCCAAGCGGCTTGAAAGCGTCTTGCATACCTCGGTGATGTACTTGTCGCGCTCCCTCTTGGTTTGATGCATCTGCGTGACGAGCTCCGCGCACGCTTCCGGCTCGAGGTATTTAAAACTCAGGTCCTCGAGTTCGCTCTTGAACGATTGAATGCCGAGGCGATTGGCGAGGGGCGCGTAAATTTCAATCGTCTCGCGGGCCACACGCTCTTGCGTGTCGCGTGCCACGTGTTCGAGCGTTCGCATGTTGTCGAGACGATCGCAAAGCTTGATGAGCAGGACGCGGATGTCCCGCGCCATTGCGACCACCATCTTGCGGAAGTTTTCCGCCTGGCGATCCTCCTTGGACGTGAAGTTGATCTTGGATAGCTTGGTGACACCGTCCACGAGCTCGGCGACTTCGACCCCGAATTCCTTCGTTAGATCGTCGGTCGTGGCCAGCGTATCCTCGACGACGTCGTGGAGGAGCCCCGCGCATACACTCGCGCCATCGAGCCGCAAGTCGGCGATGATGGCCGCCACGCTGACGGGATGAACAATATAAGGCTGACCGGACTTGCGCCGCTGCCCGGCGTGCATTCGGTAGCTGTAGTCGTACGCCTTTTGGACGAGGTCCGCGTCGACCGACGGCTGGTAGGTCCTGATACGCTCGATAAGCTGATCGACCTGGAGCATGGCAGCGCCGCGTCCTCAATGACGCGACCCGTCGGAAAAAAGTAACACTCAGGTCACCACCCGGCAACATGACGCAATGCGGCGATAGCCTTGGCGTGTATGTGCACTTCCCTTGGTGCCTGGCGAAATGTCCTTACTGCGACTTCGTCAGCCACGCGAGCGCTCGCCCTGACATCCCGCACGGCGAATACGCCGACGCCATCCTCCGCGAAGTCGATGCGCGGACCCCTTCGGTCGAGGGCCGCCGGACGGAGAGCATCTTTTTCGGCGGCGGCACGCCGAGTCTTTGGGAGCCGCGCCAGCTCGGCCGGGTGCTGGCGCATCTGCGCGGGAGCTTCGCTTGCACGCCAGACCTCGAAGTAACCGTAGAATGCAATCCGACCTCCATCGACGAAGAGCGAGCGCGAGCGCTGCGGGATGCAGGGGTCAATCGGCTGTCGATTGGTGTGCAGTCCCTCGACGACCAGCGGCTTCGCTTTCTCGGCAGGCTCCACAATGCCGAGGGCGCGCGCGATGCGATACGAAGCGCGACGCGAGCGGGAGTCGAGCGCATTTCGGGAGACCTCATTTTCGGCCAGCCCGCTCAATCCGCCGCAGAGGCGACGAACGAGGCGCTCGACCTCTTGGATCTCGGCGTCGAACACCTGTCTTGCTATCAGCTCACGATCGAGCCGGCGACGCGCTTCGGCGAGCTGGCGCGCCGCGGCCGGCTCCCGCTCGCCGACGACGGCCAGGTCGCGGAGTCGTTCGCGGCCATCGACCAGGCGCTCACGTCCCGTGGCCTGCGTCATTACGAGGTCTCGAATTATGCACGTCCTGGCGGTGAGGCGAGACATAACCTCGGTTACTGGAGAGGCCACGAATATCTGGGCCTCGGCTGCGGAGCGGTCGGTTTCGTGCGCGCTAACAAGGGCGATGGTGCAAGCGCCGGCGCGCACGCCGCTCACGGGCGACGCTATCGAAACGAAATCGGCCCCGAGCGATACATCGAAGTGATGCGCAGAGGCCCCGAACGCGAGACGACCGACATCGAGGAGTCGTGCGAGCTGCTCGACGCGCCCACGCTGCTGAGAGAGCGCATCATGCTGGGGCTGCGTGTCGACGAAGGTGTCGACATCGAGAGCGCTGCGGCCGCGCTCAAAACGCCCGGATGGACGGCTCAGCGTGCACGCGCCGCGGCCTGGTTGGAGGAGCGCGGTCGGATCGTGCGCGAAGGGGGGTGTGTGCGCATCCCACGCGCCGCGTGGTTGTGGACGGACGATACGGCGGCCCGGTTGCTCTGAGGAACGCAGGCGATACGCTCGGGGCGAGGAGGCGGAGCCATGAATCACCTTCCGGGCGTACTCCAAGTCGCTGCCCGATTCTTTGCTGCGGGTCTGCTGCTCCCCGTTGGATGCGGTTCCAACTCGACCAGCCTGCAGCCGGACGCGTCCCCATTGGCAGACGCGGGCACGGGCGACCGCGAAGCTGGGCCGACGATTTCCTCGGACGCCGAAGATGCGAGCACCGACAGCCGAAGTCCCGACGGGGCGTCGACTCGAGATGCGGCCAACGGCGCCGATGTCGCGTCATCCGTCGACAGCGGCGATGCGCGCACGGCGGACGCATCCCCCTTGTCCACCTGCGTTCCGGCGATTCCGCAGGTGACGTGGTCGAGCCCCTATGCCGCCTGGTCACGAGGCGTCCCTCGTGATCCGAGCTTCTTCCCGATCGCCGTTTGGTTGCAGGGCTCGTGGCACGCGACCGAGCTTCATCAGCTAGGTATCAACATCTATGTCGGCAACAATGCCGGAACCGATGCGCTGATGGCGAGTGACCTGGCGACGCTGAAGGGCCTGGGGATGTACGCCATCATCGGTCAAGACTCGGTCGGACTCGCGAACATCAACGATCCGACGATCGTCGGCTGGTGGATGGACCCCGACGAGCCGGACAACGCCCAGCCAGCGGACGGCGGCGGCTACGGTCCCGCGGTGGCGCCGTCGACGCTCGTCTCGCGCTACAACTCCTATCGGGCAGCCGACTCCACGAGACCCGTCTACCTCGGCCTTGGGCAGGGCGTGGCCTACGACAACTGGATTGGTAGGGGCAACAACGCCCCACCCGAATCGGGGTACGTCCCCGCAAGCGACATCATCGACTTCGACATTTATCCGTACAATAACTGCGGGGGTAGCGCGAACGAGATGGCCACCTGCGGTCAGTTCTGGCTCAACGCCTTTGGAGTCGATCGGCTTCACCAGTGGTCCAATCGCGGCCAAGCGGTGTGGACCGACATCGAGACCACGGTCATCGCGGCGAACACGACGACCGGGCCGACACCGACCCAGACCCGATCGGAAGTGTGGCTGTCCTTGATCCACGCCGCGAACGGAATCGCTTATTTCCTCGACACATGGAACCCCTCGTTCCGCGAGGACGGCATCTTCGCCGATACGGCGATGGTCAACGCCGTTACCGCACTCAATCAGCAAATCACCTCGCTCGCTCCTGTGCTAAACAGCGCCGATATTCCGAACCTGGTCTCGGTGGCGAGTTCGAACGCGTCAGCCCCGCTGGACACGATGGTCAAGGCGAAGGGCACATCGCTCTACATCTTCTCGGCCATATCGCGAGCAGGCACGACGACCGGATCGTTCACCGTCAACGGCATGAGCGGCAGCGGGGCTGCGACGGTGCTGGGGGAGAATCGCACGGTGACGATCACCGCCGGGAAGTTCACGGACGACTTCGCGGCGAACGACGTGCACCTTTATCAGATCGACTTCGCATCGATTCGTTGCAACTGATTGCGGCGCGGATGACCGTGACCTACGAGGGCTGTTCTGCCGCTCTCTCACCCGCCAGACAAATCGTCTTCACGTCCTCGTCCGAGACCTCGCGCTTTTGATCGGCGACCTGTTGGAATGCTCGGAATGCCTCGGTCAGTCGCTCGCCGCCGAGATCGAAGCCGAGCGCGCGAGCCCGAGCCGCGAACCCGGTCCGCCCCGACAATTTGCCAAGCACGATTTCAGTACCGGTGGGGTGCCCTATGTCGGCAGGATCGATGCATTCGAAATTCAGACGGTGCTTGAGAACGCCGTCTTGATGGATGCCAGAGGCATGGCGAAACGCGTTTCGCCCGACGATCGCCTTGTTGGCGGGCACCGCGATCCCGCTCCGCTCCTGAACGAGCTGAGACAGCGCGTAAATGCCCTTCGTGTCCACCGTGGAATAAACGCCCATGCTGGCGCCGTGCACCGCGATGGACATGACGACTTCCTCGAAAGAAGTGTTGCCGGCGCGCTCCCCGATGCCGTTGACACACAGCTCGACCTGGCGCGCTCCCGCAGCGATCGCCGCGACGGCATTGGCGGATGCCATGCCGAGATCGTTTTGGCCGTGAAAGGACATCACGGCACCCTCGACCTCCGGCACCGCGGCGCGAAGATAATGGAAGAGATCCGAAATGTGGTCGGGCAAGGCGTAGCCCACCGTATCGGGAATGTTGATCGTCGTTGCTCCGGCGCCAATCGCGATCCGCACGAGCTCTGCCAGGAACGGGCGCTCGGCGCGCGTCGCATCCATCGGAGAGAACTCCACGTCGGAGACGGCTCGACGAGCGCGGGCGATCATAGCGCGTGTGAGCTCGAGCACCTCGGCATGGCTTCGCCGGAGCTGATGCTCGAGTTGCACATCGCTTGCGTTGACGAAGACATGGATGCGTGGCCGAGCCGCTCCGGCGAGCGCCTGTGCGGCAGCATCGATATCGCCCGCAACGCATCGCGCGAGCCCGCAAATGCTCGCGTCTCGGACTTGTTCTGCGACGGCCCGAACGGCGCGCCACTCGATCGGCGACGCTGCGGGAAAGCCCGCCTCGATGACGTCGACGCGGAGGGCGGCGAGACGTTCGGCGATGTCGAGCTTGTCGCGCTCCGTGAAAAGAACACCCGCAGACTGTTCGCCGTCGCGGAGAGTTGTATCGAAAATCTTGACTCGGTCGTGCATGGCCATGGGAGCTCCTGCTCGCGAAATGGGGGCGGAAGCGGGAGACCGAGTGTCACCCTCTCCGCTGCATCGGCGAGAGAGGGTGGGTTTTTTAGCCCCGGGAAATACCCTCTCTCGCCCCCGTAAGGAGTAGCGGGGGCAAGCGCGATGAAAGTTGCTCGGAATGCTCTTGAAGAGACATGTGCGGCGCGAGGGGTGAGTGACGTCGGTAGCGTCGGTAGGACGATCGCGCGAGTGCGGGATAGCCCTAGAAAAGGGTCGTGTCAAACGAGCTGGCCGACGGCGGCCGACAGCGCAAGTCGGGCAAGGCAAGCGCAAGCAAAAGCAAAGCAAGAGCAAAGCAGACACAAGAGCGGATACCACGACCTGTGGATAACCCCTGAACAAAAGCCTGCATTCGGGGGAGTAGCTGTCAGTGGCTTGGGTACGAACAGTTGTCAAGTGCAGCCCGCAAGTTCAGCCGCGATCCTGGCAGGCTTTGGAGGGGCAAGGGCAAGGGGAAAAAAGCGCGCACGCCCTCGCGAGACAGCCTGACTTTGTTATAGACACCTGCGTCCTTTCGGAGCTAGAAAGACGATTCTGGGCGCTGTTCCCGGTCGGGTCCGGTCCAGAGGCGGACGAAGGGGTTCGGCGTCCCACAGGCGGTAGAGTTCGGCACACACTTGCAGCCGATCCGGGTGCAAGCTGGTGTTTTCTTGGCTTTAGACTGAACATTAGTACCAGATAGTCTGCGGGATCCAGTTCAGATGACGGAGGTGCAGCATGGCCCACTCAGTGGACTTCGGTGGAAACGGCGTCAATCACCCCAAGCCCTCGCTCCGTGGGCAAGACAGTGCCCGACGTGCAAAAGACAGCATGCAGGATGACGCGACACTTCCCCCACCGCCGGCGGCGGATGGCACGTCGCCTCGCAGGCGAACTCGCACTCAGGACCTGAAGGAAAAGGTGACCACGAACCGCTCGCAGAAAGTCGCCAGGCCGGGGCGCCAGTCTTCAGGTTCGGGTGGCCCGCATTCCAGCAAGGGCGCCTCCAACAAGCCCAGCAAGGCCGCCAAGGTGAACAAGGCCGAGTCAGATGGCGCCCCTTCGAGGGTTCAACACGGGGTGCGCGTCACGCGCCGCTTCAGCCTCCCGGGCGCAGACCCCCTCGACGCGGTCATCTACGAGCGGCGATCGAGCACCATCACCAACCCCGACGGAAGCATCGTCTTCAAGATGGACGGCGCCGAGGTTCCGGCGGACTGGAGCCAGCTCGCGACCGACATCCTCATCTCCAAATACTTCCGCAAGGCAGGCTTGTTCGGCAGCAAGGACACGGGGGAAACGAGCGCCCGTCAGGTCGTGCACCGTCTGGCGCACACGATCCGATGTGCGGCCGACGAATTCGGCGACTACTTCGCAAGCGCTGAGGAAGCGGATGTCTTCGAGGCGGAACTTTCGTATCTGCTCATCCACCAGTACGGGGCTTTCAACTCCCCCGTATGGTTCAACCTGGGCCTCTGGCACGAGTACGGCATCGCCGGCTCGGGCGGTAACTGGGCGTGGGACCTCGAAGCGAGCAAAGCCGCCGAGACGGAGGTCGCCTACGAACGCCCGCAGTGTTCGGCGTGTTTCATCCAGGCGGCCAGGGACGACCTGATGTCGATCTACGACCTGGTGAAATCCGAGGCACGACTATTCAAGTACGGGTCCGGCACGGGCTCGAACTTCAGCGCCATCCGCGGCAAGCAGGAGAAGCTCTCCGGTGGCGGTACATCGTCCGGGCTCATGTCATTCCTCGAAGTCTTTGATCGCGCCGCCGGCGCGACCAAAAGCGGCGGCACGACGAGGCGCGCAGCCAAAATGGTCTGCTTGGACATGGACCATCCGGAGATCGTCGACTTCATCGAGTGGAAGGTGCGCGAGGAGAGAAAGGCGAAGGCGCTCATCCGCGGGGGCTACAGCGCCGACTTCAACGGCGACGCTTATCACACGATCAGCGGTCAGAACTCGAACAACAGCGTTCGCGTCACCGACGACTTCATGCGCGCGGCCCTCTCGGGCGGCAAATGGCAAACGCGTTTTCGCACGACGAACGAAGTCTGCGAGACGATGGACGCCAAGGAGCTTTGGCGTAGCATCGCGAATGCCGCATGGGCATGCGCCGACCCGGGCGTGCAATACGACTCCACCATCAACCGCTGGCATACGTGCCCCAACTCGGGGCGTATCAACGCGTCGAATCCGTGCTCGGAATACATGTTCCTCGACGACACGGCTTGCAATCTGGCCAGCGTGAACCTTACGAAGTTCCTTCGCGACGACGACACGTTCGACATAGACGGGTACAGGCACGCATGCCGAATCTTCTTTATCGCGCAAGAAGTCCTCGTCGACCTGTCGAGTTATCCGACGCCCGCGATCGCGAAAAATAGCCACGACTACCGGCCGCTCGGCCTCGGCTACGCGAACCTCGGCAGTCTGCTGATGTCGCTCGGAGTGCCGTACGACAGCCGCCAGGGACGCGCGATCGCCGCGGCGCTCACCGCCATCATGTGCGGCCACGCGTACCGGACCAGCGCCGAGATGGCTCGGGCCAAGGGGCCTTTTGCCGGCTACCCCCGAAACCGGGAGCCGATGAAGCGCGTGATGCGCATGCACCGCGATGCAGCCTACGAGATCGACCGCGACGCCGCGCCGGTGGACCTGTACCGCGCCGCTTGCGAGGACTGGGACGAGGCCGTGCGCTTGGGCGAGGCGCATGGCTACCGCAACGCGCAGGCCACCGTGCTCGCGCCGACCGGGACCATTGGTCTGCTCATGGACTGCGATACGACGGGCATCGAGCCCGACTTCGCGCTCGTGAAGTTCAAGAAGCTCGCCGGCGGCGGATACTTCAAGATCGTCAACCAAACCGTCCCGCGCGCGCTGCGGCGGCTTGGCTACCCCGAGCGAGAGGTGCAGGACATCGTCGCATACATTTCGGGGACGAATACGCTTCTCGCCATCGCTGATTATCCTCATGTGAACCGCCGCACGCTGAAGGAAAAGGGGCTTTTTGACGCCGAGCTGGAAAAAGTCGAGGCGGCGCTCGTGGGCATCTTCGAACTGGAGGGGGCGTTCGCGCCATGGGTGCTCGGCGAGGAGACCTACGAGCGGCTCGGGGCGACGAAAGAGTTGCGCCTGCAACCGTCGAAACGGACGTTTTCGCTACTTGAGCATCTCGGCTTCACGCGCGCGCAGATCGACGCGTCGCAGGACGTGATCATCGGACGCATGACCATCGAAGGTGCCCCGCACTTGAAGCAAGAACACTACGCCGTGTTCGATTGCGCGAACCGCTGCGGCGAGCATGGCAAGCGCTTTCTGGCGCCGATGTCGCACGTGCGAATGATGGCCGCAGTACAACCCTTCCTGAGCGGGGCCATCTCGAAGACGGTCAACCTGCCGAGCGATGCGACGGTCGACGACGTGCAAGCCATTTACGAACACGGATGGCGTCTCGGGCTGAAATCCGTGGCGCTCTACCGAGACGGTTGCAAGGCCAGCCAGCCGTTGTCGACCTCGGGTGAGAAGACGGAAAGCAAGGAGCCCGGCGCGGTCGAGCTCTTGCTCGCGCCGATGCCCGCGCTCACCGAATCCACGCCGCAGCTCACGCTTCCCATGGCCCAGCACACGCGCCTGTATGGACAGCGCGCTCGGCTGCCGAAGAAGCGGCGTGGATTCACGCAGGAGGCACGGGTCGGGGGCCACAAGATCTTCCTTCGCACCGGCGAGTACGACGACGGACAGCTCGGCGAAATCTTCATCGACATGCACAAGGAAGGAGCCGCGTTCCGGTCTCTCATGAACTGCTTTGCGATGAGCGTCAGCATCGGCCTTCAGTACGGGGTGCCGCTGCAGACATACGTCGATCAGTTCACCTTCACGCGCTTCGAACCGCAGGGGCCGGTCGAAGGGCACCCTTACGTCAAGTTTGCGACCTCGATCGTCGACTTCATCTTTCGTGCCCTGGGCGTCGAGTACCTGCACCGCTACGATCTTGCCCATATCAAGCCCGAGCTCGAGCCTTCTCCGATCGACGCGGGGCCAGCCCATGTGCCGCCGCCATCTGTCCAGCTCCCGCAACCGAGCCTGAAGCCGGTCGACACAACGCCGCTACCGCACACACGCGAAGCCACTGCCCGGAGCGCCGCCATGAGCGAAACGCTCGGCGACTCCGCTGCCGGCTCCCCACTTGACGCGCAGCTCGACACCATGATGGGGGACGCACCCGTTTGCGACGTATGCGGCCACATCACGGTGAGAAACGGCGCTTGCTACAAGTGCCTGAATTGTGGCAATTCGATGGGCTGCTCGTAGGGCAGCCTCTCGAAATTACCCATTCAGGAAGGGACCCTGTACGCTCGCGCGTCATGATTCGTCCAAATGCTGCTGTGCCGCTGCGGCTGTTGGTCGTTCTGATGCTGCCCTTGGTCGCAGTCGGTTGTCCGAAGAAGGCGCCACCCCCGGTGGAGGACTCCGCTCCTCCACCGCCGGCAAGTACGCCGAGTGTGACTGAGCTCGCGCCGCTCACGGATACGGCGGATGCGAGCGACGCAGCGCCCGAGGCGGCACCGAAGAAGTGGACCGGGCCGTCGCTCAATCCGAACCAGATGAAGATCGAAGCGTGCTGCAACGCGATGCGGGCGCAAGCCAAGGCGATGGGAGCCAACTCACCGGAGAGCTTCCAGATCAATGCCGCCGCCGCTCAGTGCGACGTATTCGCGAAGCAGATCGGGCCGCAAGGAAACGCCCCAGAGTTTGCGCAGCTTCGCGGGATTCTCAAGAGCCTGAAGCTGCCCGCCGTCTGCCAGTTCTAGTCGTCCTCGGCTCTGACGGGAGTCACGCTAAACCGTTCGCATCTTGACCAGCATCGCCTCGACGGCGAGTTGGGTCGCTGCGTTCGCCTCGATTTGTTCCACGGCAGCCACGGCGAGTGCATGGCGCAACGCTGCGACCACGGCTCTGCGATCCGCTTGCCCGACCGCGGCGCGGGCCTCTTTCACCAGCGCCGCGGCCAGCGCGCCGAGGTATCCCAGGAGCGCCTCCTTGTCGCTTCTTTTCGCTTCTTCGGCGAGCTCCAGCGCGGGTCCGAGGTCGCGTGCTTCGAGCGCCGCGCTCGCACGCGAGACGAAGTCCTTTCGCCTGGCGTTTTCGTCGGCATCGGACAAGACGAGCGCGGCGGCCATGCTGCCGCCGGCCACCCGAGCAATCTCTTCCGCGCGGTCACGCTCCTCGCCCTGCGCGATGAGCAGCTCGGCAATTACCGTCTCGGGCAGTGCACGGAAGCGCACCCGCTGCGTTCGCGACCGCGTCGTCTGCAGCAGTGAATCGGCAGACGACGACAGCAACACGAAGTGCGTGCGCGCGCCTGGTTCCTCGAGGGTTTTGAGCAATGCGTTCGCCGCCGGCAGGTTGAGCTCCTCGGCCCGGCGCACAATGAAGACTTTCGCGCGTCCCTCGTACGGAGGAAAAGCCCCACGCGACAGCACCAGCGTTCGCACCTGATCGATGCTGATGTCTTGCAACTCCGGCGTCCGCCGGCCGATGACAGCCGCGTCGTATAGCCCTCGTTCGAGCACGACGACGTCCGGATGAACGGGACGCGCTTCGCCCGAGCGAGGCACAGCGCGGGAGCACGCGCTGCACTCGCCGCATGCGTCGGCGCTCCCCGGAGCTCGCCGCTCGCAAACGAGCGCCTGCGCAAGGCCGAAGGCCGCCCGCTCCTTGCCGACCCCCTCCGGTCCGTCGAAGAGGTACGCGTGATGCACGCGTCCTGCCGCCAGAGCGCGCCGCAATGTTTCCACCGCCGTTGGCTGCGCGCGAACCGTCGCCAACAACGCTACCATCGGAGCGTCACCCGAGCTTCGTTGCGCCGTCTGCCACGGGGTCCTCGGCGCCGGGCGGCACGGCCGGGCCGCGGGCGAAGACCGCCATCCGAAGCACTTCCTGATTGTGGTCGCCCGTCAGGTCGTGCCAACGCTCGTCGAGCTCTGCGCGCGGCAGATACGCATACGGTCCTGGGGTCATCCGGCTGGGATCCATGAAAAAGAGCCGCTCGTCGTCGTAGCCCACGAGGACCACGTAGTGTCCCGCGTCCCACACGTCGCGCCATGGGGCGTCGTGATCGCGCCACGCTTGCAAGTCCACCATCGGAGGCTGGAGCAGATCGACGGCGTGCTCGAGGTCTCCCACGGTCACGTCGGCATACCGGTACTCCGCGCTGATTCCAGCCGCGGTATTCAGGAAAGCCGCGATGGCTTGCGGCTCGGTGCCCCGCGCCGGGGTAGTTCCAAGATGTTGGTAGAGTTTCGCCTCGTCGACGTCGGCATACTCGGACACGCGCCAGTAGCGAAGCAGCGCGAGGGTGGCCGCTGTCCCGCAGCTAAAATCCGTTTGCTGCCGCACCTTCGGGACGCGGATAAGGTTGCGAGGCAACGGCGTCGCTACGGCCGAACGGTCCTCGGGACCGATGTCGCTCGTGGATGGGGCTGAAAAGCTCAAGCGGCCGTTCTCCGATGGGCGTTGGAGGCCTTAGTTCAGGGTAACCCTCTTAGCGAACGCCCCCTTCCCGGGGAAGAGATCAAGGCTCCTTGAGCTTGGACAATTCCGCCTGAGCTTCAATTTCCGACTCCTCGCGCTCGAGTGCGTCCAGCTCCTCGTCTGTGAGACGCCGACCCATCCCCTCGCTCCGTTCTCGCGCAAACATCCGATTTAACGTGCGCCGGTCAATTCCCAGCACCTCGGCTGCCCGCGTCTTGTTTCCGCCGGTGCGGGACAGCACGCGGTCGATATAACGGCGCTCGAGCACCGCCAACGTCGGCCAGTCGTCCGCGAGCGAACCCATCGCGGCCCCTCCGCCATCCTCGGACCAAGAGTGAGCGACCTCCGGGGGCAAGTCGCTGGCGGTAATGACCCCCTCGCGTGCCAACAACATCGCGCGCTCGATGATGTGCGAGAGCTCGCGCACGTTGCCGGGAAAATTGTACTTCTCGAGCATTTCGAAGACCTCGGGCGCGATGCGCGGAGCAGCGCGGCCCAGGCGCTCCGAATGCCGCAGGATGAAGTGGCGGATGAGCAGCGCGACGTCCCGCCTTCGCTCCCGCAACGGAGGCACATGCACCGTGACCACCTGCAGCCGGAACAGCAAATCCTCGCGAAACCTGCCCGCGCTCACCTCGGCCTTCAAATCGCGGTTGGTGGCCGCGACGACGCGCACGTCGACTTTGATGGTGTCGGCCGCGCCGACGCGCCGGATTTCCCCCTCCTGCAGGACGCGCAGGAGCTGGACCTGCATCTTGGGGCTGATCTCGCCAATCTCGTCCAAAAAGAGGGTGCCTCCTCGGGCCTCCTCGAAAAGGCCTCGCTTGGTCGCGCTTGCGCCGGTGAACGAGCCTCGCTCGTGGCCGAAGAGCTCACTTTCGAGAATCGACTCGGGAAGCGCGCCGCAGTTGACCGCCACGAAGGATTTGTTGGCTCGCGGGCTTTTCGCGTGAATGGCCTTGGCCACGAGCTCTTTTCCGGTTCCGCTCTCTCCGACGATGAGCACGGTCGCCGTGGTCGGAGCCACGTGGGCGACCGTTTTGTAGACCGAAAGCATGGCCGCGGTCGTCCCGACGATGCGCGCATCGGTCGCTGCCCCAGCTCGCGGCGGAGGCTCGCTTTGACCGCGGGCCAGCTTGCGGCGAGCAATCGCTTCGCCGACCATGCGCTTCAGCTCGGTCGGTTCGATCGGCTTGGCCAGGTAATCATAGGCCCCCTCTCCGACCGCGTTCATCGCGCCCTCGATGTCGGCGAATGCGGTCATCAAGATGACGGGGGTATCGGGACTCGTCTCGCGTATGTGGCGCAGCACGTCGTGCCCGCTCGTCTCGTTGGCGAGGTGGATGTCGCTCAACACCACGTCGTAATTTGAGATCTTGGCAGGGCCGGGCATCGCACCGGCGTTGTCGAAGACATCGACGCGATAACCCTCCGTGCGAAGGACCCGCGCGAGCAGGCTCGCGAGGGTGTCGTCGTCCTCGAAGAGCAGGATCTGCGATCGCGTTTCGCCGCCTTCGATCGTTGCGTCGTCCGGCTTGTCCTCGCTCATGGGCGCCCCCAGTCCTGGACGTCGTAGCAGACGCCGGGACTCTCCACCGCGGCCACCGGGGCAAAGGGTCCCATCTGCTCGCCAGGACGTTGACGTGCTTGTCGTCTGCAGCCGCGGTTTGTTCGTCGATTGCATGGTCGTTCAGGGTGCCTTTCACGCGCAATGCCGAGCGCCCCGGCCCGAGCTCAGCCAAGATGCGGCGCCGCCCACAAGCCACGACCCGGCTCACAACCGGATGGATCCGACGATGTTCACATAGTCGTCGGTCCAAGGACGCGCGTGGGTCGGCGCCAGCGGTGTCCAGGCTGTGGCCAAATCGAGCATGTCGAGGTCGGACGCCGAGCGCGCAACGAGGATCCAACGAGACACCGCCTTTCCGTCGAGCCGCGCAGCCTCGTGCGCCTCTTCGGTGTCGACGTCGTCGAGCCATTCGCGCGCCGTCAAACCAGCGTCCCGCGCCAGCGCCGAAACGACGCGCCCCAGGTCGAGGTAGCGATTGGACATGTTCATCAGCAAAAAGCCATGCGGCGCGACCTTCGCGAAATAGAGATCGAGCGCCTCGCGGGTCAAGAGGTGGACCGGTACGACGTCGCTCGAGTACGCGTCGAGCACGAGCAGGTCGTACGCGGAGTTGGCGGCCTCCGCGAGCCGAAGGCGGGCGTCGCCGAGCACGACGTTGACGATGGCGCCGCGCCCGCGGGCATCCGCGACGAACGTGAAGAGGCGCGGGTCCTCCGCGATTCGCGCTACGACTGGGTCAATCTCGTAAAAGGTGAACTTTTGCCCCGCCTCGGCGTAGGTCGCGAGTGACGCCACGCCGAGACCGATGAGGCCCACGCGCGGCGCCGTCACGCGGGACATCACTTGGCCCGCTGGCCCCGTCGCATGAAAGTACGCCCCTGCGATCCGGCGGCGGTCGGGCAGAGTCGATTGCAGTCCGTGCACCGTCGTACCCTGCACATAGAGGTGCCGGTGCGCGGCAACGTCGTCGATGACGCGGTGAACGGAGAAGAAACTGCGCCCCTGGAACAGAAGACCCCCGCCGATGGACGCGACGACGGGCGCGGCGAGCATCGCCGTGACCAAGCGCGCGAACCGCGCCCGGCGCTCGCGCCAGAACCAGGCCATAGCGCAGCCGGTGGCGACGAGCTGTGCGAGTACGAAAAACCGCCACGTATCGTCTGCGGTCCGAAGCAGCCGCATCGCGATGGCAAGAACCGCCAGCACCATCACCGGGAGCGCGGCCTCGCGAAAGCGTCGACGCGCGCGCCGACTCGCGGCATTGCCCTCGCCCGCAATGTCTTCCCAAGAATCGCCGTCAACGGTCGACGCGTCATCGCCCGGCATTGCACCGCGTATGAAGCAGACGACCGCGACTGCAAGCGGATACTCCCATACGGCGTTGAAGAGGACCGGGGCGACGACGGCGTTGAAGACCCCGCCGAGCGCGCCGCCGCTCGACACGACCAGATAAAACGTGGTCAGGCGCTCCGGGGGTGGTCGGGTGCGCGCCAGCTCGCCGTGGCACGCGAGCGCGATCACGAAGAATGAGGCGAAATGAAGCACAACGACGGCCCAAAGGAGCCGGTCGCTTCCCACGAGCAGTGTGAACGCGAGCACGAGTACCGCGGCCGGCAGCGCGCGGAGCGCGCGATCGTGCCCTATCAGCGGCCGTGCCGTGAAGGGCAAGATGAACGCGACCAGGTACAGTGCAAGGGGCACGATCCACAGAAGCGGCACGGGCGCCACGTCCGTCGTCACGAACGTAGTCACCCCAAGCATCAAGCT
>Ga0210409_10003200_pt1 | contig 18622 bp, 20 predicted proteins | sample IncBWH17MmetaG_FD_161649 | JGI IMG/M metagenome (GOLD analysis project Ga0210409, IMG submission 161649) | Forest soil microbial communities from Barre Woods Harvard Forest LTER site, Petersham, Massachusetts, United States - Inc-BW-H-17-M | ecosystem: Environmental > Terrestrial > Soil >... | reverse complement strand
GCCCCAGTGACGGCGGCGGAAAATCCCTCGCGATCGACGGCGAGCGCCCCGCCGGCCGGCAGCTTGTGGGCGTCGGCTGCGCGCATCACCAGCGAGCCGAGCCGGCGCATCTCCGCATGCAAGAGACCGATGGCGCTCCCGTCCGCATCGTCAGATCGGAATGAGTTCGAGCACACCAGTTCGGCGAGCAGATCGGTCTTGTGCACGGCGGTCGAGCGCAGCGGCCGCATCTCGTGCAGGACCGTCGGCACGCCGAGGCGCGCGATCTGCCATGCGGCCTCGGAGCCGGCGAGACCGCCGCCAATGACATGAACAGGCGCTGCCGCGTGCGTCACCACGCCAAAGTAGGCGCTCGACCGCGTGCGGGCAACGCCTGCGGCAGAAGAGCGGACTTGCCGATAGACCAGGTGCTAACCAATGCGTTTGAAGCTTTCGGCGTAAGCCTGCCAGCGTTTGAAATAAACTTCCGCGGAATATTCAATCAGCCTCATCGTGGCGTCGTCGTTGTCGCGGATCTTGCGGGCCGGCGAACCGACGACGAGGGCATTGTCCGGCACGACCGCCTTCTCCGCGACCAGCGCGCCGGCGCCGACAATGCAATTGGAGCCGACCTGCGCGCCGTTCATCACGACTGCGCCCATGCCGATGAGCGTGTTGTTGCCGATCAGGCAGCCGTGGAGGATGGCATTGTGCCCGACGGTGACGCCGCTCCCGACCGTGAGCGGAAAGCCGGGGTCGGTGTGGAGCGTGCAATTGTCCTGGATGTTGGTCCGCTCGCCGATTTCGATCCATTCATTGTCGCCGCGCAGAACGGCGCCGAACCAGAGGCTCACGCCGGCCTTGATCCGCACTCTCCCGATCACAATCGCGGTTTCCGCCACGTAGCACTGGTCGGGAGGCGCCATATCGGGGGCTTGGTCGAACAGGCTGAAGACTGGCATCCGCTACCTCAGGAAACCGAGCAGAACCGTCGCCGCGGCGGCGCGTCCATCCGACCACGTCGCATCCGGCAGGTGCGGCAGTCGCGGCCGCTAAAAGACCGGCGTTTCACGATAGGTGCCCCAAAGCTTCTTCAAGGCGTCGACGACCTCACCCATGGTTGCGCCGTTCTCGACCGCCTCGATGGTGATCGGCATGATGTTCAGCCGGTCGTCCTTGGCCACCGCGACGAGCTTTTCCATGAGCGCGGTGTGCCTGGCGGCATCCCGCTCGGCGCGAATGCGCCGGGTGCGCGCGATCTGCCGCTCTGCGGTCCGCGGATCGTAGGGGTGGGTCTCGATGTCGTGCACCTCCTCCTCGTCGATGAAGCGGTTGACGCCGATCACCGGCTTCTCGCCGCTCTGCTTGCGCAGCGCGGTGGCGTAGGCGAAATCCGCGATCTGCTTCTGGAACCAGCTGTCCTCGATCAGCTTGATCGCGCCGCCGTTGGCATCGACATAGTCGAGAATCTCGAACATGCGCTTCTCGTAGTCGCTGGTCAGGCTTTCGAGGAAATACGATCCACCGAGGGGGTCGACGACGCTGGAGACGTTGATTTCCTCGGCGATGATCTGCTGCGTGCGCAACGCCAAGCGCATGGCGTCTTCGGTCGGTATCGCGAACGCCTCGTCGTAGCCGTTGGTGTGCAGCGATTGGCAGCCGCCGAGCACGGCCGAGAGCGCCTGCAGCGCGGTGCGCACGACGTTGATGCGGTATTGCGGCTTGGTGAGCGTCGCCGCCGCCGTCTGGCAGTGGAAGCGCAGCCGCATCGAATCCTGGTTCCTCGCACCGAAACGCGTCTTCATGATCTTCGCCCACACCCTCCGTACCGCGCGGAATTTCGCGATCTCCTCGAAGAAGTCGGCCTGGCTCACGAAGTAGAAGGCGAGGCGCGGCGCGAACGTGTCGACGTCCATTCCGGTCTTGAGGACCTCTTCGACGTAGACGATGCCGTTGGCGAGCGTGAACGCCGCTTCCTGCAGCGGCGAGGCGCCGGCTTCCGAGATGTGATAGCCGGAAATGTTGATCGGGTTGTAGCGCCGCATGTTCTCGGCGCAGTAGGTGATGCAGTCGCGGCAGATGCGCACGGAAGGGCCGATCGGAAAGCAATACTCTTTCTGCGCCATGTATTCCTTGAGGATGTCGGCCTGGATCGTGCCGGACAGCCGGTTGAGATCGAGGCCGCGCTTCTTCGCCATGGCGACGTACATGGCGAGCAGGATCCACGCCGACGGATTGATGGTCATCGAGACCGAAATGTTTTCCAGGTCGATGCCGTCGTAGAGCGCTTCCACGTCCGCGAGCGTGTCGACCGCGACCCCTTCGCGCCCGACTTCGCCCTCGCTCATCGGATGATCGCTGTCGTAGCCCATCAGGGTCGGCATATCGAAGTCGGTGGAGAGACCGGTCTGCCCCTGCTTGATCAGATATTTGAACCGCTTGTTGGTATCCTCGCCGGTGCCGAAGCCGGCGATCTGGCGCATCGTCCAGTGGCGGCCGCGATACATGGTCGGGTAGGGGCCGCGGGTGAACGGATAGCGGCCGGGCAGTCCGATGTCCTCGAGCGGAATGCCGGCGACGTCGGCGGCGGTATAGACGCGCTTGAGCGGGATGTCGCCGGTGGTGAAGAACTGCTGGCGCCGCTCCGCCTGCTTACGCAGAAAGGCCGCGACTTCGTTCTGCTCCCAGTCGGCGGTTTCGTCGGCGACTTCCTCAAGCGATTTTGGATCGAGCATCCGGTTCATGGCGCGCTCCCTGGGATTCGCGGAGGGTTCTTTGCTGCAGAAATTCCGATGCCGTCGCGTACGGGTCGCTCTCACGCCGCATGAGCATGTCGGCAAGCGAGCCGTCGTCGTTCGCAAAATCCTCGGCGAAGCGTTGCAGTAGCATGTTCTCGGCGGTCTTGCGCAGCCGGAACTGGGCGATCGACAGCCGGCGGTCGCGCCCGGCTGGGGTTGTGAAGGCAACCTCCCGATGCCGCTCGATCGCGTCCACAAGCTCGTCGAATCCGAGGCCGGACACGGCGCTGGTTCCGATCACCGGAATTGTCCACGGCGTCTTTTCCGGCGCCAGCGCCAGCATGAGCATCTGCTTGAGATCGACGATCGTCCGATTGGCGTCGCTGCGGTCGCATTTGGACACGACGTGAATGTCGGCGATCTCCAAAATGCCGGCCTTGATGGCCTGGACCTCGTCGCCGAGGCCGGGCGCCGAGACGACAATGGTCGTGTGCGAGGCTTTGACGATCTCGACCTCGTCCTGGCCGACGCCGACGGTCTCGACGATGACCGTTTCGAAACCGGCGACATCGAGAATGTCGACGGCTTCGAGCGCCGCGTGCGCCAGGCCCCCGGACGCGCCATGTGTCGCCATGGAGCGGATATAGACGCCGGGATCGCAGGCCATCTCGCTCATGCGAATGCGATCGCCGAGGATCGCGCCGCCCGAATAGGGGCTGGACGGGTCGACCGCAACCACGCCCACCTTGCCGCCCTTGGCCAGCAATCGTTCCGTCAGCTTGGCGACCAGGGTCGACTTGCCGCTCCCAGGCACACCGGTAATGCCGATGATGTGCGCGCGCCCGGCGAGCTTGTAGATACGAGCGAGCGCGGGGCGCGCTTCCGGGTGCCCATGCTCCGCCCGCGAGATCAGGCGGGCGACAGCCGGTCGGTCACCGGCCTGAACCCGGGTGACGAGATCGGCGGAGGGCACCCTGCGGGTCAAGGCCGCGCCCTTTCCATCTGTGCCTGCATGTCGGCGAAGACTTTCCTGTCGTCGATGACGCGCCGTGCCTTGAAGTCCGTCCGCGCGATCGAGCCGGGTTCGACGACTTCCACGACGGTGCGCAGGCCGAGAACCTTCTGCAGCTTCCGTTCCGTTTCCGCGCGGAACGCCGAGATTGCGTCGTCGCCCTTTTGGTAGCTCGCCGCATCGACTTCGACCCGAAGCAGAAGCTCGTCCATGGTCGATTCGCGGCTGATGAGAATGCGATGCTCGCCGCCGTAATGGGGAAGTTCGTTCAAAGCCGCGTCGATCTCGCTCGGATAGACGTTCTCGCCGCGGATGGTGAACATGTCGTCGATCCGGCCGAAAATTCCCAGCGGCAGCCGCGGATAGGTGCGGCCGCAGGGGTTCTTCTCGTCAGTCCAGACCGAAAGGTCACCCGAGACCAGGCGGATCATCGGCTGCGACGTCCGCTCGAGGTGGGTATAGACCGGCGTGCCACGCTCGCCGTAGCGGACGCGCCGCATGGTCCGCGGGTCGCACACCTCGGTGTAGACGATATCCTGCCAGCACAGCATGCCCGGTGTCTCCGCTGTTCCGGCAATGCTCATCCACGGTGTCATCTCGGCCATGGAGCCGCAGTCAATGACGCGTGCGCCATACAGTTCTTCGATCTTGTTGCGGACGCCGGGAATGGACGCGCCGGGCTCGCCGGAGAAGAACATGGTCGAAAGCTTGAAATCGCGCGGATCAAGGCCTTCGTCGGCGGCAACCTGCGCCAAATGCAGCGCGTAGGTCGGCGTTCCGTAGAACGCCGTCGGCTTCACCAGATTGAGCCACTGCGCGCACCGCGCCGACATGCCGGCGACGCCGGCGCCGAAGGGAAAGCAGCGGGCGCCGAGCCGCTCGGCGCCGGCAAGGGCGCCCCAGCTTCCGAGGTAGAGGGAGAAGATCGCGGCGACGCAGATCGTATCGCCGGGCCGCAGGCCCATCGCCCACATGACCCTGGCGTGCGCGTTGGCCATGGCGCGCCAATCGTTGCGCCCGATGGCGAACGCGGTGGGCCGCCCGGTGGTGCCGCTGGTGCCGTGGATATGGAAAATGTCGGACTCGGGAACGCAAAGATAATCGCCGAACGGGGCCGCCCGTGCCTGCGCGGCGCGCAAGTCCTTCTTTTGCACGACGGGGACCTTCGATTCAAAGTCCTCAAGCGACCTGAGCTGCGACGGGTGAAACCCGGCTTCGTCCCATTTGCTCCGGTAGAAGGGGGCGTGCGCGTAGGCGTAGGTGCAGACCTGTTGCAGGCGTTCGAGAATGCGTGCTTCACGCGCCGACGCGGGCATCGTCTCGCGTTCGCGAAACCAGTAGCGGCTGGAAGCATCCGGAACATAGTTCTCGTCGTAGGACGCCGGAAAGGACCACGCTTCCATTGCGGTCAACGCGCTCCCCGTTGGGCGACGAGTTCGCGCAGCCGGGCTACGATCTTATCGAGCGGCGTGTCCTGCAGCAGCACTTCGCTGACGCCCATCTGCTTCAGCGCGACGGCATCCTCGTCGGGCATAACGCCGCCGGCCACGACGATCATGTCGTCGGCGCCTTCCTCCTTGAGGCGGGCAAAGATCTTGGGGAACACTGTCATCTGCGTGCCGGACAGCAGGCTCACTCCGAGAATGTCGGCATCTTCCTGAATGGCGGCGACGACGACTTCGTCCGGCGTGCGGTGCAGGCCGGTATAGATCACGTCCATGCCGGCATCGCGCAGGGCGCGGGCGACAACTTTCACGCCGCGGTCATGCCCGTCGAGGCCGACCTTTGCCAGTAACACGCGGATGGGAGTGGCCACGAGATTGCTTCAGTAATTTGCAGCGTCACTGATTACGATTGTATACCGGATGCCGTCGCTGAACAGCAGCCTTTTGCGCAGTTGGCCGCAAGGCTACTGTCTGCTATAGCGAAAACTTCTATAGCGAAAACTTCGCGCTGCTATAGCGAAATTTTCGCGCCGCACACTCGAGGCTTGAGCCGCTGCAATGTCCGTCGACGCCGACACCGTCCGCCGCGTAGCGCATCTGGCGCGCCTCGCTGTTGCCGAGGACGAGGTCGAGCATCTTCGCGGCGAGCTCAACGCTATCCTCGCTTTCGTCGAGCAGCTTGCGGAAGCTGAGGTCGACGGCGTCGAGCCGATGACGTCGGTGACGCCCATGGCGATGAAGGTGCGCAAGGACGAGGTCACCGACGGCGGCATCGCCGACGCCATCATGGCGAACGCGCCGGCGCGCGAGGATCATTTTTTTCTCGTTCCGAAAGTGGTGGAATGATGTGCATCGCCTGCGAACAGGAATTGATGTGGCTCTATCTGGAAAGCCGCGGCCTCAATTCGCCCGATAGTCCGGCGGCGCTGCGGTCGCCATTCGCGGATTTCCCCGGCAAGCCGCCATCGCCGTCGACCGAACAGAAGAAGCCCGCGGCCGCCGACAAGACGAATTTTGCCTGCGACGATCCGACGGCCGGATGACCGACCTCACTTCGCTCACTCTGGCGCAGGCGCGCGATGCGCTGCGTCGGAGGGAGTTTTCGGCGACCGAACTAGCCGAAGCGCACCTCGCCGCCATCGAGAAGGCGCGCGCGCTCAACGCGTTCGTGCTGGAGACGCCGGATCGCGCGCGCGAAATGGCGCGCCTCGCGGATGCGCGGCTCGTGAACGGTGAGGGCGGGCCGCTCGCGGGTCTGCCGCTCGGCGTCAAGGACGTGTTCTGCACCGCCGACGTGCGCACGACCGCCTGCTCGCACATCCTCGACAATTTCGTTCCGGCCTACGAGTCGACGGTGACCGCAAGCCTCTGGCGCGACGGCGCGGTGTTGCTCGGCAAGACCAACAACGACGAGTTTGCCATGGGCTCGTCGAACGAGTCGTCGCATTTCGGACCGGTGGTGTCGCCATGGCGGCGGCGCGGCTCGGACGCAAAGCTGGTGCCCGGCGGCTCCTCGGGCGGTTCGGCGGCGGCGGTGGCCGCCAGGCTCTGCGGCGGCGCGGTCGGCACCGATACCGGCGGCTCGATCCGCCAGCCGGCGGCGTTTTGCGGTGTCGTCGGCATGAGGCCAACCTACGGCCGCTGCTCGCGCTGGGGCGTCGTGGCCTACGCCTCCTCGCTCGATCAGGCCGGTCCGTTTGCACGCACCGTCCGCGACTGCGCGCTGCTGCTGCGCTCGATGGCCGGGCCTGACGGCAAAGATACGACCTGCGCTGAACGTCCGGTGCCCGACTACGAGCAGTCTGTCGGCGCATCGGTCAAAGGCATGCGCATCGGCATCCCCAAGGAATATCGGACGCCAGGCATGGCTTCCGAGATAGAGGATTTGTGGCAGCGCGGCGCGCAATGGCTCAAGGACGCCGGCGCCGAGATCGTCGACATATCGCTGCCGCACACCAAATACGCGCTGGCCGCGTACTACATCGTTGCTCCGGCGGAAGCCTCGTCCAATCTCGCCCGCTACGACGGCGTGCGCTACGGGCTGCGGGTTCCCGGCCGCGACGTGATCGAGATGTACGAGCGCACGCGTGCCGCCGGCTTCGGCAAGGAAGTGCGGCGGCGCATCATGATCGGAACCTACGTCCTTTCCGCCGGCTACTACGACGCCTACTACCTGCGCGCGCAGCAGGTGAGGACGCTGATCAAGCGCGATTTCGAGGAGTGCTTTGCTGGCGGCATCGACGCGGTTCTCACACCGACGACGCCGTCCGCGGCATTTGCCATCGGCGAAAAGGGCCGTGCCGATCCGGTCGAAATGTACCTCAACGATGTGTTCACGGTGACGGTGAACCTCGCCGGCCTGCCGGGCATTTCCGTCCCGAGCGGGCTCGACGCCGAGGATCTTCCGCTCGGCCTGCAGCTCATCGGCCGGCCCTTTGCCGAGGAGGCGTTGTTCGCGCTTGGCGCCGTGATCGAGCAGGCGGCGGGACGGTTCGCGCCCGAGCCTTGGTGGCGTCGCGATTGACCAGTGAGCCGTCCGATGACTCCCGCCGCCTTCAATGCTTCGCTCGCCAAAGCCGCGCCGCCGGCCGGACTTTTGCTCGCACTCACCGCATCGTGGTGGGCCGGCAAGGACGAGTGGGACAAGGCGCATGCTTTGGCGATGAGCGAGGACGGGCCCGAATGTGCCTGGGTCCACGCCTACCTGCACCGCGTCGAAGGCGACCTCGACAACGCCCGCTATTGGTATCGCCAGGCGCGGCGCCCACCGGCAACGGGCGAACTTGCGGATGAATGGGCGGCAATCGCCGCCGCTCTCCTCGAAGCGCAGCAAGCCTGACCGCGCCGTTCGGCGCGATCAGCGTCGCGCGGCGCGGACCTCGCGTGCTTCCTGCGGCAGCGTCGCGGCCTTGTCCGCGGCCTCATAGCGGCGCCGCGGCAGCGCTTCGGGGTGTTCGCGCCGAAGAAAATCGATCAGCTTTTCGCGGACTTCACAGCGCAGATCCCAGACCGCCGATGCGTTGTTGGCGCTGACGAGCGCGCGCAGCTCGATCGTGGTTTCCCGGCAGTCGCTGACCTGAAGGCTGACGACCTTGCCGTTCCACAGTTTGGATTGCGAGGCAATCTCGGCAAGCTTCTCGCGGATCGCTTCGACCGGCGCGGTGTGGTCGACGTAGAGAAATACGCTTCCGATCAGCTCGTTGCCGGTTCTGGTCCAGTTCTGGAAAGGTTTCTCGATGAAGTAACTGAGCGGAACGATCATGCGCCGCCAGTCCCACAGTCGCACCACGACGTAGTTGAGCGTGATCTCCTCGATGCGGCCCGATTCGTTCTCGACGATCACGGCATCGTCGATGCGGATCGGCTGGGCCACGGCAATCTGCACGCCGGCGAGAAAGTTGGTGAGCAGCGGCCGCGCCGCGAGGCCGGCGACGATGCCGGCGACGCCGGCCGAGGCGAACAGCGTCACTCCATATTGGCGCACCGCCTCGAAGGTCATCAGCGCGAAGCCGACGGTCACCAGCGCGATCACCGCATCGAGCACGCGCACAAGAACCCGCACCTGCGTCACGTGCTTGCGCGCCAGGAGATTGTCCTCGACGTCAAGCCGGAAGCGGCGGAGGTAGAGGTCGCTTGCCACACGCAGTGCGGTTGCCGCGACCCAGCCGAGCAGACAAATCGTCGCCAGCCCCAGCAGCCGGGCCAAAAAGTCCTTGGTCGCGGGCTCGAGCGGCGCCGTGGACAGGGCGATCGCAAGCGCAACCAGCAAAAGCGCGATTCGGGTCGGATACTTGGTGGCGCCCAGCACCGACCGCAGGTACGGCCGCCGCTCGCCGGACAGCCGGCGCCCGAGCGCGAGGATCCCGGCATGCAGCAGCCATGCCGCAACCCCGGCACCGACAAGCAGCGCCGCTGACAGGGCCCAATCCGCCGCGGAGGACAGCGTCCCGCCGAACTCGCTTCTTATGCGTTCGACAATCGCCTGCCACATCTCGCGGAGGATAACACGAAACCCTTGTCATTCGTGCCGGAGAGCGTGTTTTCCGGTCTACCCGGCGCGCTTGCCTGGACAGAAAACGCGCGAAATGCCATCAACGCGGCCTTGCCCGGCACGAGCGCGCGCGATCGGTGATGAAGAACTTCCTGCTGCGGCTGTTTACTTGGTGGAACGGCCAGACCTTCGGCACGCAGCTATGGACGCGGCTCTACGGCGAATTCGTCGGCGAGGACGAATTCGGCAACCGCTATTTCCGGACCAAGGCAGGCAAGATCGACCCCACGCTGCGCCTGGAACGGCGGTGGGTGATCTACCGGGGAATCGCGGAGCCTTCCACGGTGCCGCCGAGCTGGCACGGCTGGCTGCACCACACCGTTGACGCGCCACCAACGCAGGAGAAGGTGAGACAATACCGTTGGGAGAAGCCGCATCGGCCGAACCTCACCGGTACGGCGGGCGCCCAGCGCCCAAGCGGCTCGACGTTGGCGCAGGGGCGCCGCCCCAAGGCGACCGGCGACTACAAGGCCTGGACGCCGGGAAGGTAAGGTATCCAAGCCCGACAGTTTCACTGATCCCTGGATTCGCCGCATTCGGCATGTTAACCGGCGCGACGCGATCACGCGCCGAAACTCGATCGCGCGTAAGGTTCCATGCTCCGTATCGCCGTCCTTTTGGCCACGCTCGGCGGAACGCTTGCGGCGGGACCGGTCGCGGCCCAATCCACTTTCGGCGACGCGCCGCCGCGCCCGCCGGCCGATATTCCCAACGGCGCGTTCCCGGCACAGCCGCCGCCGGTACGATTTCCGGGGCAAGAATCGGGGCCGGCGTTTCCGGCGACGCGTTCACCCTCCGGGGTCCAAAGGCAGCCCTTGCCGCCGCCAGCCGGCGCGACGACCGCCCCGCCAGCCGCTCCCGGCCAGGCGCCGCCGCCCGTTGAGCGCACGCGCGTTACGCCGCAGCCGGCCAATCCGCCTCCGCCCCAGCCGGCAGACACGGCACCGAGGCCGGACGACACGATCATCACCGAAATGCCGACGCAAAAGATCGCAAATGGGCGGGCGGTCTTCTCCGGACTCGACAAGATCACCGGCCGCATCATCGCCTTCGACGCGTCGATCGGCGAAACGGTGCAATTCGGGGCGCTGCAGGTCACCGCGCGGGTGTGCTACACGCGCCCGCCGACCGAGCCGACGAACACCGACGCCTTTCTCGAAGTCGACGAGGTGACGCTCCAGGGGGAGGTCAAGCGCATCTTCACCGGGTGGATGTTCGCCGCCAGCCCGGGCCTGCATGCGGTCGAGCATCCGATCTACGACGTTTGGCTGACCGATTGCGCCTCGCCACAGCAGACGCCGGTCGCTCAGCCGGTCCTGCCGCCTGCGCCTGCCCCTGCCGCCGGCGCGGCAAACACGCACCCTCCCGGTCAGCCCCGCGTGCGCCAGGCCGCGCCGCGTCAACGGGTCGCGCCCCCGGCAACCGCCGCTGGGCCGCCATTAGCCCCGGCGCCGCCCGGCCTGCCGGAACCGCGCTAAGCCGCCAGGGAAGCGATCACATCGCGGGCGCGTCGGCTCAACAGACGAACTGCCACGGCCGCTTGCGGCCTCAACTCGGCGCGCGTTCGAGCGCCCGGTATTGGCGCCGAGCGTGCCTCGAGGCGATCAGGCCGCGGCGAGGCGAGCGAGCACTTCGCCGCCCGCGACGGGGCGATCCACCGCGAGCGCGCCGAAGTCTCCGTCGCCGATGAGCGCGGCATCGAGCAGCTTGTGGTAGGCCGGCCGCGACACCTCGACGGCGCCGAACGTGCGCAGGTGGTCGGTCACGAACTGCGTGTCGAGCAGGCGGTAGTGGCCGGCCTTGAGCCGCGCCACCAGATGCACGAGCGCGACCTTGGAAGCGTCGCGCACGCGGTGGAACATGCTCTCGCCGAAGAAAGCGCCGCCGAGGCTGACGCCGTAGAGGCCGCCGACGAGTTCGCCGCCTTCGTACACCTCGACGGTGTGGCAGTCGCCGCGGTCGAAGAGTTTGCGATAGAGAGCGCGGATACGGGCATTGATCCACGTCCGGCTCCGCCCCGGCATCGGCTCCGAGCAGCCGGCAATGACGCCGTCGAAATCGCGGTCGACCAGGACGCTAAAGCGTGCGGATCGCACGGTGCGGGCCAGGCGGCTCGGCACGTGAAACCGATCGAGCGGAATGACGCCCCGCCGCTCCGGCTCGATCCAATAGAGCGCCGGGTCGTCGGCGCTCTCCGCCATCGGGAAGATGCCGCAGGCGTAGGCCTTGAGCAGGACTTCCGGCGTGATGTCGACGAGCGCTGACTCGCGGCTGGCCATGGCCGTCGTTTAGCTTCCCCGGCGCGTGCCGTTCAAGGGCGATCCGCGCGGTTCGATCGAAGCGCCGCCAGCCCCGAGGTGACGCGCTGCGTGCTGCACCCCCTTAACGCTTCGCAAAGGATAGTTTCACTAAGATTTTGCTCAATTTGAACGGTTGTAGTCGCATGGGTGTTACGCTGCCGATCGAAAGGGTGGGCTGCCGCCATGGAAACAATAGTCAGTGACGTTGCGCCGATTCGGGTCCTGATTGTCGAGGACGAGTTCCTGATCTGCGAGTGGGTTGCTGAAGCGCTCGGGGAGCAGGGCTTCGCCGTGCATACGGTGAGCAATGCGCGTGACGCCTTGCGGCACCTTGCGTCGGCGCCGGTCGACGTGTTGTTCACCGACATCAATCTGCCGGGCGGCATGGACGGTGCCGCGCTCGCGCGCCGTGCGCGGGACATGATGCCCGAGCTTGGTGTCGTCTATGCCTCCGCGCGGAGGATGCCGGATGCGCAAGAGCGCGTGCCCGGATCGATCTTCGTTCCCAAGCCGTATGTGCCGACGCTCGTCGGCCGCCTCCTCGCGAGCGCTCGGAAATCGACCGCCGCCTGCGTTCCGGCTTGAGCGCCGCTGTTAGCGAGCAAACGCAACCTTCGGGTACGCGGAACTGACTTTGGGTTGTGCGCTCTACTGCTCGAGGGAGCCGCGCGCGAGAAACTCCTCGAGCCAGTGGATGTGGTAATCGCCGTCGATGATCTCGTTCTCGCGCGCCAGGGCGCGGAACAGCGGCAGCGTCGTCTCGATGCCCTCGATCACCACCTCGTCGAGCGCGCGCCGCAGGCGCATGAGGCATTCGCTGCGTGTCTTGCCGTGGACGATGAGCTTGCCGACGAGCGAGTCGTAGAACGGCGGAATCGCATAGCCGTGGTAGACCGCGGAATCGATGCGCACGCCCAATCCGCCGGGCGGGTGGTAGTGCACGATCTTGCCCGGCGACGCGCGGAACGACACCGGATTCTCGGCATTGATGCGGCATTCAATGGCGTGGCCGTGGAACTTCACATCGCCCTGCGCGAGCGCCAGGTCATTGCCGGCCGCGACCCTGATCTGCTCGGCGACGAGGTCGATATCGGTGATCATCTCGGTCACCGGGTGCTCTACCTGGATGCGGGTATTCATCTCGATGAAGTTGAACTTGCCGTCCTCGTAGAGGAATTCGACGGTGCCGGCGCCGAGATATTTGATGTCGCGCATCGCCTTGGCCACGGTTTCGGCGACCTGGTCGCGGGCGGCGGTGTTGAGGGCGGGCGAGGGGCCTTCCTCCCAGACCTTCTGGTGGCGGCGTTGCAGCGAGCAGTCGCGCTCGCCGAGATGGATGGCGCGGCCCTTGCCGTCGCCCAGCACCTGGATTTCGATATGGCGCGGCCGTTCCAGGTATTTCTCCAGATAGAGCGTGTCGTCGCCGAACGAGGCCTTGGCTTCCGCGCGGGCGGTCGCCAGCGCCGAGGCGAGCTCGCTCTCGGCACGTACGACCTTCATGCCGCGCCCGCCGCCTCCGGCGGAGGCCTTGAGCATCAGCGGAAAGCCGACGTCGCGCGCCAATCGGTATGCCTCCGCGTCGGAGCCGATGCCGCCATCGGAGCCGGGAACGGTCGGGATGCCGAGTTGCTTGGCGGCGCGTTTCGCCGCGATCTTGTCGCCCATGAGGCGGATGTGCTCCGGGCGCGGGCCGATGAAATCGACATTGTGCTCGGCGAGAATTTCAGCAAAGCGGGCGTTCTCGGCGAGGAAGCCGTAGCCCGGATGCACGGCATCGGCGCCGGTGATCTCGCATGCCGCAAGCAGCGCCGGAATGTTGAGATAGCTGTCGCGGGCTGGCGGCGGACCGATGCAGACGCTCTCATCGGCGAGCCGCACGTGCATCGCGTCCGCGTCGGCGGTCGAGTGCACCGCTACCGTCGCAATGCCGAGCTCCTTGCATGCGCGCAGCACGCGCAGAGCGATCTCTCCCCGGTTGGCAATCAGGATCTTATCGAACATGCGGCCGCCGCCTGGAGGAAACAGCGACAGGCGCTTCTGGCCGCAGACTGGCCGACCCTATTCGCTGCTCACCCTTCGCCATTCGCGCGTCGCTTCACTCGATGATCATGAGCGGCTCGCCGTATTCGACCGGTTGACCGTCCTCGACCAGGATCTGGGTCACCGTGCCGGAACGCGGCGCGGGAATCTGATTCATCGTCTTCATCGCTTCGATAATGATCAGCGTCTCGCCTGCCTTGACCTCGCTTCCGACCTCGACGAAGGGCCGCGCGCCGGGGGATGGGCCGATATAGGCCGTGCCGACCATAGGTGACGCGACGACGCCGGGATGCTGCGTCGGGTCGATGGGGGCGGTGGCCTGGACCGGCCCTACGAGCGCGGTCGCCGCCGCGCCGCCGATCGGCAATTCCGCGGCTCGCCCTCGCGCCGACACGTGCACATTTCGGGCGACCCGGATCGACACGCCGTCGCGCTGGAACTCGATCTCGGTGAGGCCGGTTTCATCGAGCAGCTTTGCCAGCTCGCGGATCACGGCGTGATCGATCGCAGGCGTCTTCGGCATCAACCGGCTCCCGGACTTACGCGCCACGATCAATCCTTCGCACGACCTTGGGTGGCGGCAGTCATCGCGGCAAGGCCGGCGATGGCAAGCGCGTAGCCCTCGATGCCGAAACCGCAGATGACGGCGCGCGCCGCGCGCGACACATAGGAGTGGCGGCGAAACGGCTCGCGGGCATGAATGTTGCTGATGTGCACCTCAACCACCGGCGCCTCCATCGCCAGCAGCGCGTCAAGAATCGCGACCGAGGTCGTGGTGTAGCCTGCGGGGTTGAGAACGAGTCCGGCGGCGCCCTTCGCGCGCGCCTCTTGTATCCAGTCGACAATGGCGCCCTCGTGGTTGGATTGTCGGAACTCGACGGCAAAGCCGTGGCGTTCCGCCGTCGACCGGCACAGCTTCTCAACGTCCGCCAGCGTGGAGCGGCCGTAGATCTCCGGCTCGCGCGTCCCAAGCAGATTGAGACTGGGGCCGTTGAGGATGTAGATGATCTTCGACATCAGCGAGTGCCGCACGCCCTATCATCGGCGGCGGCAACGCCCGCCGCGCCGAATTGCGTTTATACGAACGGCACTCGCAAAGGGGAAGCCTGCCGGTCTGCGGAGCGCCTGCGCGCCGGATCGGCGCTCCCGCGCCGCAGGCAAGCGCGGCCCGTCCGGCGGCAGTGTGCGCTACTTGCGTTCGGCGGTGATCTTGTCGCGCAGCGCGTCAAGCCCGACCGCTCCGATCACCACCTCGCTGCCGACCACGTAGCTCGGCGTGCCGCTGACGCCGAGCGCGTCGGCGAGCTTCATGTTCTCTTCGATGGTCTTCTTGACCTCGTCGCTCGCCATGTCCTTCTCGATTCGCGCCATGTCGAATCCGACATCCTTGGCGACCGCCAGCGCGCGGGCCTTGTCGGCCTGACCGCGACCGCCGAGCAGCTTCTGGTGAAATTCGATGTACTTCTTGCCGGTCGCGTCCTGCATGCGTGCCGCGACCGCGACGTGGGCGGCTTCAACCGATCCCTCGCCGAGAACCGGAAACTCCTTGAGCACGAACTTGAGATTTGGATCGGACTTCAGGAGATCGAGCATGTCGGCAAGGGCGCGGCGGCAGAAGCCGCAATTGTAGTCGAAGAACTCGACCATGGTGACATTGCCCTGCGGATTGCCGAGAACGACCTGGTGCGGCGAACTGAAAAGGGCCTTGCTGTTCTCTTCGACCGCGGAGCGATGCTTTTCAAGCTCGGCCGCCTGCTGGCGCTTGTCCAGCTCCGCAATCACGTCCTGCATCACCTCCGGGTGGGCGAGAAGGTATTCCTTGACGATGCCTTCGATCTCGTGGCGCTGCTCGGGGGAGAACTTTTGCGTTTCTGCCGATGCCGCGGTGGGGAGGGCCAGCAGCATCGCGGCGGCGAAGAGCATTGCCGTGCGGGGGCTCGATTTCATGTTCACTGTCCTTTTGCGCGATTATTGACCGGCCCGGAGCGGATTCTGCTTCAGGTTCTTGTTGAAGGCGACGATGTCGTCGGCTCTCACCCAGCCCGGCGAGCCGACCGGGAAACGCATCTTGGCGCGCGCGGCGAGTTCGCGGGCAGTCTTGTTGTCGCCGCGTGCGAAGGCCGCCTGCGCCGAGGCAAGATCGGCATCACCCAGGTCGCCCTTGCGGCCATAGGCCATCGCCAGCTGCTCATAGGCGTCGCCGCTTTCCGGCTCCTTGGCGATCGCCGCCCGCAGCAGCGGCACCGCCTCGTCCGCCGTCTTGGCGTTGTTGGTAGCGATGAGCGCCTGGGCAAGCGTGATCTGAATGAGGGCGGGATTGGGCGCAAGCTCGACCGCGTGGCGCAGCGGCGCGATCGCCTCCGCTGGGTGTCCGCCTTCGAGCAGCGCTTGGCCCTTGAGCTCGTAGAAATACGGGTAGCTCGGCATTGCCCCGATCAGGCCGTCGATCTGCCCGACGGCGGCGCGCAGGTCGCCGAAACGGTATGCGGAGATGGCGCGGGCATAGCGCGCCGGGATGCTGTTATTGGTTGCCGGATAGTGCCGCATGACCGCGCCCGGCCGCTCGGTGAAGCCGTACAGCTTCGCCCGCATCATGTCGTGGCGGAATTGCAGCTCGGCCGGGTCCTTCTTGTCCCAGTACGGCGTCTTTGCCATTTCCGCGAGCGCCGCCATGCGCTCGCTGGGCATCGGGTGGTTCTGCACATACGGATCGATGGTGCTCGACGAAAACATGACCTCGTCGGCGAAGTGCTTGAACGTCTCATACATGCCCTTGGCCGATTGGCCGGTCATGGTGAGGAAGCGCACGCCGGCGCGGTCGGCCTGTTCCTCCTGGGCGCGCTGATAGGCGAGAAGCGTGTGCTGCAGGTAGGCTTGCGGCGCGCTGAGCGCCGCCATACCGACTTGGCTCATGTCCATGCTGTTGGAACGCGCCCCGGCCACCATGGCGCCGACGCCGAGCAGCATGGCGACGATCGCCGCCGTCTGCGCATTGGCCAGTTCCTGGCGCATCTTGGACAGGTGCCCGCCGGCGATGTGTCCGGTCTCGTGGGCGAAAACGCCAATCATCTGGTTGGGCGTTGTCGCCTGCATCAAGGCGCCGGAGAATACGAAGATGCGGTGCGCGTCCATCACGAAGGCGTTGAAGGCGTTCTCGTTGATGATCACCACGTGAACGTTTTGCTGGCTCAGCCCGGCGACGCGCAGGATCGGCTGCGTGTATTCGCGCAGGAGCTGTTCTATCTCGGCATCGCGAATCATCGGGATGCCGGCCGAGGCGCCGGTCTGCGCGCGCGCCGGCATGCCGCCAATGGCGACCGCGACAGCCGTGGCAAGCGCGACGGCGCGCAAGGCTGGCCTCATTCGTCGCCGCTTGCTAGGAGGTTTCTCGACAATCATTCTGCAACAAAGCTTCGGTCCCCCGGTCAGGGACCGAGGCTATGGATGGAGCCAGTTACGGTCAACACTCGGCCGGCGCAACGCAGCAGCGAAAGCCCCCGCCGTCACGAAACCCGGCGAATGCGGCAGTACCGGGGCGGCGCCGGTCGATGATCCTGATCGTCAAGGCGAATTGATGCTCGAGCGGGCGAAATTCCTGCTGCAGCCGTCGACGCGCGGCGCTGTGCCGCCATTCATGGTGATGGACGTGGTCGCGGCGGCAGCGCGGCTTGAGGCGCAGGGCCGGCGCATCATCCACATGGAAGTCGGCCAGCCGGCGGCCGCCGCGCCGGCAACGGCAATCGCCGCGGCGCGCGCCGCGCTCTCCTCGGGCCCGCTCGGCTATACGGAAACACTTGGAATCGCCTCGCTGCGGCGGCGCATCGCCCGCGCCTACGGCGAATGGCACGGCCTCGATCTCGATCCTGCCCGGATCGTCGTTACCACCGGCTCCTCGGCCGGCTTCATGCTGGCTTTCCTGGCGGCGTTCGAGGCCGGCGACCGCGTGGCCATGGCGCTACCCGGCTATCCACCCTATCGGCACATCCTCGCCGCGCTCGGGTGCGAGCCCGTCGGCATCGAGACGACCGCGTCGGCGCGATGGTCGCTCACCGGCGAGGCCTTGCTCGCGCTGCATCGCGCGCGAGAGCTCAAAGGCATCATCCTGGCCTCGCCCGCCAATCCAACCGGCACCATGATGACCGCCGCGGCGCTGGCGGAGCTTATCCGCTGCGCCGAGGAGGCCGGCATCGCCGTGATCTCCGACGAAATCTATCACGGCCTCGACTATGCCTTTGCCGCCGAGACCGCCGCCCGCATTTCGCCGGATGCCATCGTCGTCAACTCGTTTTCCAAATATTTCTGCATGACCGGATGGCGGATCGGGTGGATGGTGGTTCCGCCGGCGCTGGTGCGGACGGTCGAGCGCTTGCAGCAGAATCTGGCGATCTCCGTACCCACGCTCTCCCAAATCGCCGCCGAAGCCGCCTTCGACGGACGCCCAGAGCTCGAAGAGGTGCGTCACGGCTATGAGGACAACCGGCGCATCCTGCTCGACGGATTGCCCGGCGCCGGGCTCGACACGTTTCTTCCCCCCGACGGCGCGTTCTATCTCTACGCCGACGTGTCGCGATTCTCGAACGACAGCTTCACCTTCGCGACGCGCATGCTCGAGGAGGCAGGTGTGGCGTCGACGCCGGGAATCGACTTCGACCCCGTGCACGGCAAGAACTTCCTGCGCCTGTGCTATGCCGGGGCCGGGGCGGAGATGCGCGAAGCCGTCGGCCGGATCGGCGATTGGCTGCGCAAGGGCGCTTTTTGAGCGAGGCGGACGATGCGCGACATGTTGTTTGATATTCTGCGCCAGGTGACGACAGCGACGATCACCACGATTCTGCTGCGGAAAGGCATCCGGCGCTGCTGGATGAACGGCCCGAAGCCGCTTTCCGGAACGGATGAGCGGGTCGTCGGGCCGGCGTTCACCCTGCGCTTCGTCCCGGTGCGGGAGGATCTGGCCACGCCGGAAAGCTGGGGCAGCCCGATTTCCACTCGCGCCGCGATCGAGGAGATGCCGGAAGGTGCTGTCGTGGTCGCCGACGCCATGGGCGTGCCCGGCGCCG
>Ga0210409_10003197_pt1 | contig 18637 bp, 15 predicted proteins | sample IncBWH17MmetaG_FD_161649 | JGI IMG/M metagenome (GOLD analysis project Ga0210409, IMG submission 161649) | Forest soil microbial communities from Barre Woods Harvard Forest LTER site, Petersham, Massachusetts, United States - Inc-BW-H-17-M | ecosystem: Environmental > Terrestrial > Soil >... | reverse complement strand
TCATCGCGCTTTGCTGGGTTCCGTTGAACGCTTTTTCGGCATTTTGATCGAGCACTATGCCGGCGCGTTTCCGCTGTGGCTTGCTCCCGTGCAAGTCGAAATTTGTCCGGTCAGCGAAAAAGTTGCTGATTACGCGCGCCACGTTACTGCGACGCTGAAGAGCCACGGGTTCCGCGTGCATCTCGATGATCGCAACGAAAAGCTGCCCGCGAAAATTCGCGATGCTCAGCTTCAGAAAATTCCCTACATGCTGGTGCTCGGACCCAAAGAATCCGAGACCGGCACAGTTTCGGTTCGCCATCGCGCCAAAGGCGACCTCGGCCCAAAACCGCTTCCCGAGGTGATCGAGTCGCTAACGAAGGAAGTAGAATCCAAATCTCAATAGATCCCGCCAGTTTGGCGAACTTCCGCGCTTGGAGTCCGCATGTCCCCAAAAATTCCGCGCCGCACTTTTCTGGCGTTAACTGGCGTCGCGTTCGTTTCTCCAACACTCGCGTTGGGAGAGGATGATCCGCCGAAAGTGCTCGACCATATTCTCCTCGGCTGCAGCGATCTCGACCGCGGTATCGCTTTCGTCGAAGAACAACTTGGAGTTCGCGCGGCGTTCGGCGGTGTTCATCCAGGCCGCGGGACCCGTAATGCGCTTCTCTCTCTTGGTGAAAGACAGTATCTCGAAATCATCGCGCCTGATCCCCAACAATCCCACGCTCCGGACAATTACGGCCTGAAAGAACGAACAGGGCCTGGCCTGGTCGGCTGGGCCGCTCATTCCGGCGAGGTGTCCCAATTGGCCGCGCGTCTGCGCTCCGCAAACATCCCGTTCGATGGCCCGACCCCAGGCTCGCGCAAACGACCCGACGGTCGGCTGCTGAAATGGCAAACCCTGAATCTCAAAGACAACCACTCCGGTCTCCTGCCATTTTTCATCGAATGGAGCGTGGGTACAATACACCCGTCCGTCGACGCGCCCATCGGCTGCAAGCTCGGTCGCTTCGAGATTTCCACTTCAAACGACGTCGAGCTCCAGCGCCTCTGCAGTTTGCTTAGCCTCGATGTCCGAATTGGCCATGCCCAAAAGTCTGAACTCCACGCTCGCATCGCGGGCCCCAACGGCCGTGTCAAGCAACTGAACTCCTGATGAAACCGTTTGGCGCGTCGACCGACAAGAGCTGTGTCCGCGGCCTCTTTCATGGAGAGATCGCGTGACGTAAGGGAAGGCCGATGCGCCGCGACAGGTCCTGAAAACGCGTGTTGGACCGTATGCCGTCCATGGTCGGATCCAGGTGAAGATAAATGAGCCAGTGGGAATGTTCTTCGTAGGATTTCTCCAGGTATTCAATCGCGCGATCGTCTTCTCCCAAGCCAATGTGGATTCCAGCGAAGAAGTAAGGTGCAACATATTTTTGCTTTGCCAGGTTTGTCAGATCATCGAGGATCTGGATTGCTTGCTCTCTCCTACCCGCGGTAGCAAAGGTTTGCGCCAAGGCCGCGTTCATCAGAGGGCTGCCGCCAGACAGCTTCACACCTTTCTCACCCTCCGCGATGGCCAGTTCATAGTGACCCATTTTCGTGAGTAACAGGCCCAGAACCCAGTACGTGACTGGATAATTTGGGTCCAGTTCGACAGTTCTCAGGAGTTGTTCGAGGGCATCATCGTATCTACGAGCCAGGTAGAAATCCCGTCCTATAGCGACGCTGATAATGAGGGATAACGGATCCAGTTCCTGGCTGTTTTTTATCCTCGCGATAGCTGCTTCGTGGCGGCCCATCGTCATTAAATACTCGGCGTACCAATGACTGGTGGTCGGATGGGCGGGATTTAGTGCGAGGCTGCGTTCGAATTCCATCTGAGCCGCTTGCCACTGCCAATCGTGAAGCCACAACACGGCTGCCAGTGGCGTGTGGGCTTCGCCCAGACTCGGGTCGAGCCGCAGGGCCTGCATCGCGGCCATTTTGCTTTTAGGGAACGCGTCCTTCGGCGGCAGATAACTATTCCACCCCAGAAGCACGTACGAATCGGCCAGACCGGTGTATGCGAGAGCGTAGCCGGGATCCTTCTCGACAGCTTGCTGAAAGTATTCGACGGCCTTGTAGAATCCGTCTTCGGTCCACCTGTTCCAATGATGACGACCTTTCAGATAAAGACGGTAAGCCTCGGCATCGTCCGTTTGGTGTTTGGTTAGCCGTTTTTTTTCTGTCCGAGTGAGCTTTAACCGCAATTTTTCCGACATTTCGTTGGAAATTTCGTCTTGAATCGCAAAGATATCGCCCGGCTCGCGATCGTATTGCGCGCCCCACAATTGAGACCCTGAGGCCACATCGACTAACTCGGTCCCAATGCGCAAAGATCCACCGCTCTGCATTATTCTTCCGGTGAGAACGGCGCGCACATTAAGCTCACGACCGACGGCTTGAGGATCAATTCGCCGGCCCTTATAGCGAAATACCGTGCTCTGGGCAATCACTCGCAGTTTGGGTATCGTCGCCAGAATGTTGATAAGACTGCCCGCGATTCCGTCACTGAGGTATTCGTGCTCCGGGTCGCGACTAGCATTTTCGAAAGGCAAAACTGCAAGCGAGTCGATGATCTTCGGGACCCGCTCTGGGCGGAGGGCACCGGTGTATGACTGCGAATTTCGTGTTCGCTGTTTCCCGGTCGGGTGCAAACGGCTGGTGCTCGATATCAGGGCGGATTCTGCGTCTTTTTTCTCAGCTCTCCAGCCGGAAACTGTGCCGGGATCGGTGTCTCGCTGCAGTTGTTGCAGATCAGCGCGTATGTCCACTACGTGCTGATAGCGTTGCTCTCTATCCTTGTGAAGTGCCTTGCTCGTGATTTCTTCGAGTCTTGGCGGGATATCGGGATTGATATTTCGCGCGGGAACAGGGGATCGCGTCAGCACGGCCTCAATGACCACCCCGCCTGTGGCGCCGCTAAACGCCTGGCGCCCCGTCGCCATTTCATACAGAACTAGGCCGAGCGAGAAGATATCCGTGCGTTGGTCCAGATTATCTCCGCGGACCTGCTCGGGTGACATGTAGGAAGGAGTGCCGCTGATAATCCCCGCGATCGAAGTCGAACCCGACAGTTCACCACCGAGATCTACGTCCGCACTGGCAATGCCTTTGGGAACAAGTTTTGCGAGGCCAAAATCGAGTACCTTCGCCTGTCCGCGCTTGGTTACGAAGATATTCGCTGGTTTGATGTCGCGGTGGATTATTCCTTCGGCGTGGGCGGCGTCCAAAGCCTCCGCTATCTGGATCCCGAGTCTCAGCAGTTCTTCTAGAGGAAGCGCTTTTCCATGGATGTGACTGCGCAGGGTTTCGCCGTCGATGAACTCCATGGCGATGAAACCTCGGCCGTCCTGTTCGCCGATGTCATAGATCGTACAAATGCCCGGATGATTTAGAGCGGATGCAGCTCGGGCCTCGCGGCGAAAGCGGTCCAGCGCTTGCGCGTCTTGCAGCCTGTTCTCTGGCAGGAATTTCAGCGCAACTGGGCGGTCCAAACGGATGTCGACGGCCTTATAGACGACGCCCATTCCCCCAGCGCCTAGTTTTTCTATGACGCGAAAGTGGGAAATGATCTCGTCGATCATGGTGAGGCGGTCTTCAGAAAAGTGGCCATCGACGCCACAAGGTCTTGTCGTTTAGCGGGGATTATACTCTGAAAAACTGCGTGACTGGATTCGCCGCATCGCGAAGCCTTCAGTGACCGACCCGCTTATCGGAACTGACGAAACGGGCTGGTACCTGAGAATCACGTGCTTGTCGGACTACCGCGCTCGCATGCTATACTTTGAAACCCGTCCCTTAGCGGTTTTGCGCTGTGGGTATCGGGTTTAATTTTGGGCCTTGCGGGCTACTAGGTACACAGCAAGAGCCCTGTGGCATTAGGGGGAAATATCGCAGAACGTACTTTCCGGCAGAGCGACCGCATTCGCGTTAACGAACGTATTCGGGCACGCGAAATCCGGGTGATTGACGAAGAAGGCGGCCAGCTCGGCGTCATGCAGCCTTTCGAAGCCATAAAAATGGCCAAGGAAAAGGGCTTGGACCTGGTGGAAATTTCTCCCACCGCGGACCCGCCGGTTTGCAAGATCACCGATTACGGCAAGTATCTGTACCAGGCCAACAAGAAAGCGCACGAACAGCGCAAGAGCAGTCGCGGCTCGCAACTGAAAGAAGTAAAGTTTCGGCCCGCAACCGCCGAACACGATTATCAGGTTCGCAAGAATCAGATCATTCGCTTTCTGGGAGAAGGCCACAAAGTTCGCGCCATGATTTTTCATCGCGGCCGCGAAATGGCCCATCAGGAAGTCGGTCGCGCCAAGATGACCCGCTTGCTGGGGGAAATTGGTGATAACGGCCAAGTGGAAACCATGCCGCGCATGGAAGGAAATGTTCTGGTGGCGTTGTTGGCGCCCAAAAAGGGTGTTCCAGCGGGCAAGCCCGCGGGGCAGCCGGCTAACGCCCAGCAGTCGCAGTAGCGCCGAAAGCTTCACGACGGCGCAAATACCAAACGAATTGATTGCGAGAGGATTTAAGAAATGCCAAGGAATCGTTCCAAGCCGAAGATGAAGTTGAAGACGCACCGGGGCGCCAAGAAACGTTTTAAGGTCACCGCCACGGGCAAAATTCTTCGCATGCATTCGGGGAAGCGCCATTTGCTGGGCACGAAGAAACCCGGCCGGATGCGCAAGTTGAAGAAGCTCACGCTGGTAAGCCCCGCGGACAGGCTGAACGTGAAGCTGTTGCTTCCGTACGCTTAGACTGAATTTTTGGCAAAGACTTTCAGCTTCAATTCATCGAAGCTGATGCAGTAGCAACAAAAAGTCGAGCGCAAGCTCGCGCCGTTTGGCTGAACAGCGAAATGGCATCGCGCCAGGCAGCGCTTCACGGGTGCCTGCCGGCCGATAACGAGCCCTCTTAAGTGTTCGCCTCGCGGTGAACACGCGCGGTTCAGCAGTTCTACCGGAGACAAACCCGTTGCTGTACGCGCATTTGTGCGCGTGTGCGCAACCCGTTGTCTCCCACTTTATTAAGGAGAAACCCAGATGGCACGCGTAAAACGCGGCACCAAACGCCGTGCGCGGCGAAAGAAGTATCTCAAGCGCACAAAAGGTTTTTTTCTCACCAAGAGCAAGCTGTACCAATCCGCGCAGGAAGCTGCCAATCGCGCCGACCGTTATGCATTTCGCGACCGCCGCGTAAAAAAACGGCAGTATCGCCGGCTGTGGATTCAGCGCATCGGGGCCGCAGCGCGACTGAACGGCATCACTTACGGGCAGCTGATTCATGGTCTGAAAGCGGCGGGCGTAGATCTCGATCGCAAAATTCTGGCCGACATTGCGGTGAAAGATGCGGCCGCATTCAAGTTGCTGGCAGAGCAAGCTAGAGCAGCTGCGCCGCCTCAAAAGAAAAAGAAAGCCGCCTAGCAGTTTCCTTTTTGCCGAGACACGAGCGGCATCGTAGACCTGAAGACCCAGGTTCATACCTCAACTGCGAACCTGGGGGCACCCTGCTTGGATATTTTTTATTCAGACAGCCAGATGATCGTTGGGCTAGAAATACACGGGCGGATAAAGCCGATCCGGTCACCGCGATTAATTCATGAATGCTGCCGAAAACATCACCGCGAGAAAGCTTGCTGAGCTCGGCGTTACGGAAGCGGATCAGGTCGCGCCGCAGTTCGCGCAAGTGCGCGCGCGATTCGACGACCAATCCACTCGCGTTCACGATGAAGAGTCGTGGAAGCTTTTTCGCGATGCCTGGTTAGGGCGCAAGTCCGGGGTTTTTACGCAAATTACCGACAACTGGCTGAAACCGGCCGGGCCGGCGCTGAAACCGACCGTAGGCGCGGCGCTAAACCAGCTGCGTGCCCACGTTGAGCCAAAGATCGAGGCGTTGCATGCTTCGATCGATTCCGGCGCCGACGCAGCCGCCAGCCCGCGCGATCGTGTGGATTTTTCGCTTCCCGGCATTATCCGTCCAGTTGGGTCGCGCCATTTAATTCGTCAGGTCTTTCAGGAAATCGAAGACATTTTCTTTTCGATTGGATTTTCCGTGGCCGAGGGCCCGGAGATCGAAACGCCTTACTACAATTTCGAGGCACTCAATATTCCGGAATTTCACCCGGTGCGCGATGACATGGACACGTTTTATATTGGCGTTCCGTCCGTGGCGGGCAAGCAATCCACGACAAGTCTGCTTCTGCGTACGCACACCTCTCCGGTACAGATTCGGACCATGGAAAAAACCAAGCCGCCAGTGCGGGTAATCGTGCCTGGCAAGGTGTATCGCCGAGACAATCCCGATGCCACACACTCGTTCATGTTCCATCAAATTGAAGGCCTGGCCGTTGATTCCGATATCACGTTCTGCGATTTCACCGGGACCATCGAATATTTCGTGAAGGAATTCTTCGGCTCGGGGGTGAAGACCCGTTTCCGTCCCAGCTATTTTCCGTTTACTGAACCGTCCGTAGAATTCGACGCATCATGCATTTTCTGCAATGGGACCGGTTCGAATTCTTCCGGCACGACATGTTCGAAGTGCAAGGGGTCAGGCTGGATAGAGCTATTCGGCGCCGGCATGGTCGATCCTGCGGTCTACGGTTTCGTGAACTACGATCCCAAGAGAGTGAGCGGCTTCGCCTTCGGCATCGGCATCGACAGGCTGGCCATGCTGAAGTACGGCATCGACGACATTCAAGTATTTTTTCAGAACGACGTCCGCTTCTTGCGGCAATTTTCGTGAGTGAGGCTTCTCGAGCTGTGAGTTTTGCTGACGCTAAAAATCGCTTTTCAAATCGCGTAGCCGATTACTTGCGTTATCGTCCGCATTATCCCGATGGTGTGCTCGACTTTTTGCGGTCGCAGAGTCATCTATCGGTTGCGCACACTGTCGCCGACATCGGCTCCGGCACGGGATTTCTAGCCGAGCTGTTTTTAAAAAACGGCAATCAGGTGTTCGGTGTGGAGCCCAACCAGGAAATGCGCGAAGCCGGCGAAGAATATCTTGTTGCTTATCCACGGTTCGCCAGCATCAACGGATCAGCTGAAGCCACGACGCTTCCATCTTCATCCGTTGATTTCATTACTGTCGGCCAGGCTTTTCACTGGTTCAAGCCAGAACCTTCGCGTCGTGAGTTTGCGCGCATTTTGCGCCCTGCAGGATGGGTCGCCATCATGTGGAACGATCGCACGCTGTCGCGAACCGGCTTTGCGGTGAGTTATGAAGAGCTGCTGGTGCGCTTTGGCACGGATTACTCGCGTGTCAGAGATGCTTATCCGCAAAAGAAAGACATCCGCGAGTTTTTCGGGCACGAACAGTTTTTGACGCACGAGCTTCCCAATTTTCAACATTTTGATCTTGAATCATTGCGCGGCCGGCTACGCAGCAGCTCCTACGTTCCAACGGAGGGTAACCCGAATTTCGCGCCCATGATGGCGGCGCTCGATGCACTGTTCGCCGCGCACCAGCAAAATGGCCGCGTTGTGATGGAATTTTCAACCTGGGTGCATCTAGGCCAATTGACCGCAGGGGGCAGCCGGTCATGAAGGTGCTTTACAGTTGGCTGCAGGATTTCGTAGCAGTCAGTGCGTCGCCGGAGGAACTGGCTTCGCGTCTCGCACTCTCCGGAACTAACATCGGCGGAATCGAAAATGGCCCGCACGGGGCGGTGATCGACGCAGAAGTGACTTCCAATCGTCCCGATTGCCTGAGCCATTACGGCATTGCGCGCGAAGTTGGCGCAATTTACAAATTGCCGCTGAAACAGGTTTCACCGAAGCCAACCGAGTCGGCAGCCAAAACCGCCGGAGCGATAAAAGTGGAGATCCGCTCGCCGGAATTATGCGGACGTTTTACGGCGCGGGTAATTCGCGGCGTAAAAATTCAGCCTTCCCCAGCGTGGCTTAAAAGCAGGCTCGAAGCTTGCGGCGTCGCCAGCATCAACAACGTAGTGGACATTTCCAATTACGTGATGCTCGAGCTTGGCCACCCGCTGCACACCTTCGACTACGACAAAATACGCGACCATTCCATCGTGGTGCGCGGCGCGAATCCTCGTGAATCCGGTACGCCCAATGGCACTGGTGAGAAATTAAAAACTCTTGATGGCATCGAGCGCCAACTTGATCCCAGCACCTGCGTAATCTGCGATGGCGACGGCTCCCGCGTAGTGGGCATTGGCGGCATTATGGGCGGCGCCGAAACTGAGATATCTTTTTCCACCAAAAATGTGTTGATTGAGTGCGCCTGGTTCGATCCCATCGCCATTCGCCGCGCCACTCGGTCGCTTAAGCTCCACACCGAGGCTTCGACGCGCTTTGCTCGTGGTGCAGATCCTGAAATGGCCGAGTTGGCTTCGCGGCGCTGCGCCGAATTGATTTTGCAGTTGGCGGGCGGCGAATTACTCGCCGGAGTCGTCGATGCCTATCCGGGAAAGCACGCGCCCAAAAAAATCCAGGTCACCCGCGCTGAACTTCTTCGCGTCATGGGCGCTGACGTTCCCGACAAAGAAGTCGAATCCATTCTCGGCGCTTTAGGCTTTGCTCCCGTGCGGGTTGATCAAAATCGCGGCGCAGCTGGCTCGATTCTCGCAGCATGGGAATGCACGCAACCTTCCTGGCGCGCTGAGGTGTCCCGGGAGATTGATTTGATCGAGGAAATTGTTCGCATCTACGGCCTCGATAAATTCCCACCACGTTTGCCCGCCTCGCGACAAGGTGCGGCGCGCTTGCCGCATTACGAAGCCGAAATGCGCTTGCGCGAACGGCTGATCGGCTTGGGCTACCGCGAAATTGTCACCATCCCACATGTCGCCGAAGAACGCGACGCGCTGTTCCGGCCCGCGGATGTCACTCCCACGCGGCTCGCCAATCCGCTCTCCGAGGAAGCCGGCGTGCTACGTTCCACTGGAGCGGTCACCATGGCCGGTGCGCTCGAATGGAATTTAAATCATGGGCAACGCAACGCGCGCCTGTTCGAAATCGGCCATCACTATCGCTTGAATGGTAGTAAGCCTATTGAAACTCGCGTCCTCACCCTCGGGGCAACCGGGGCCGCCCGCGACAAAAATCTGTACGAGCCTGCTCGCGATTATTCTTTCGCTGATTTAAAGGGGGACCTCGACAATCTTGGCTCGCTTTCGGGCGGCTTGCGCTGGGAAGAAAGCGCTATCGAATATCTGAATCCAGCCCGTCGTGGCGCGCTTTTTTTGAAGGCCGAGGCACTCGGCGTTGCGGGGCAACTATCGCGCCGCGTTGCGGAACGCCTCAAGTTCCGGCAGGACGTTTTTCTCGCGGAAATTAATCTTGGCCCATTCTATTGCGCCTTCTACGGGGTGAAAAATTCGCGCCGGTATCATCCCATACCGCGTTTTCCAACGGTTGAGCGCGATTTTTCCCTGGCGCTTTCTGACGGTACGCACTTTTCGGACGTGGTCAAAGCCATCTTGTCGCTGAACATTCCAGAAATTGTTTCGGTCGAAGCCGCCGATCTATTCCGGGGTAAAAATATCCCCGCGGGGAAATATTCGCTTCTGGTTAAAATTGCGCTGCAGCCGCGTTCGGCGACTTTGACGGACACGCAAATTGGCGACATCTCCGCGCGCATCGTGTCGACACTAGAAAAAGAACTAGGGGCGCAGTTGCGCACCGCATAAGCCTTGGGCGTCCGGTAATGAGTACGTCCGGACGCAACTGTCGGCCCATAGCTATCACTTTTTCAACAACCGGCGGCACCACACAGCCAGTGACTGTGCTATCTTGGCCCCAGTCACTCCATAGAAACGAGTTCGCACGCGTGTCCGTAAAAGCACAGATTTTTGGCCAAACATATACGATCAGCGGAGAACTGGACGAAGACTACGTTTTGAAATTGGCCCGCTTCGTGGACGAGAAAATGCGCGCCGTAGCAAATGCTACTTCGACGGTAGACACCCAAAAAGTTGCGGTGCTCGCCGCTCTGGCCATCGCCGATGAACTGCACAGCGCGCAACGCGATCTAGGCTACCGAGAAGACGTTTTGCGGGAACAAGCGGAGCGGTGCCTGGTACTCGTCGAACGCGCCCTGAAACAATCAGCCTAGCAGATCACGAAGTACTTCAGCTCCGGATTTACTGCGACCAGGAAGTCGGCGTTCGATCCCAGCGGTGTTTTCGCAATTCGGCCTGCAGCTCAGCAGGCAACGACCCTCGAGTGCTCGCGCCCAGATTCGTCTCCACGTGATGACGTTTACGCATCCCGGGAATGATGGTGCTCACGTCCGGATTATTCAAAATAAAGCGCAGCGCCATTTCCGGCATGGTCATACCGTCACGCAGCAAAGGTTTCAGCGCGTCGGCATGCGCCACGCTGCTCTTCAGATTTTCCGCCACGAAATAGGTGTTGCGCCAATCGCCCTTCGGCCATTTGCTTTCGGGCGTGAGCGTCCCCGTCAGCGTTCCTTCGTCGAATGGGACACGCGCGATCACCGCCACATTTTTCTCGCGACAGGTGGGAAACAACTCATCTTCGGGGTTCTGATCGAAAATATTATAGATAACCTGCACCGCATCGAGCAGGCCCGATTTGACGGCCCGGATAGCATTCCAGGGCTCCCAGCGATTGATACTGATTCCCACCGCGCGCACCTCGTTGCCGGTGCGCAGCTTTTCAAGGGCTTTTAATAAGCGATCGTCGTCCAGCCAGTGATCTTCCCAAGTGTGAAACTGAATCAGGTCCAGTTTGCTGACGCCAATATTTTCCAGACTCTTGTGCACATACTCTTCGATGTAGTCCGGCGGATACGATTCGTCCACGGAAAATGCTCTTTGGCTCGGCCACCGACGATTCTTGGGCGGAATCTTGGTGGCCGCGTAAAGCGTCTTCATGGGATTGGCGCGAATAATTTTCCCCAGCAGGGTTTCGCTGTGACCATCGCCATAGGCCCACGCGGTATCAAAAAAATTGCAGCCCAGATCCACGGCGTGTTGCAGAGACTCCAGCGATTGCCGATCTTCAGAGCCGGTCCATCCGGCCATGCCCCACATTCCGTAGCCAATCTCGCTGACATTCCAACCTGTGCGTCCAAATCGCCGGTAATTCATTAAAGTCCTTTCCAACCGAGGCCGGTTCCATTATAGCTATCAAGCCTTTCCGCACCGGAGTCGTTATGTATTTCTTTGGCTCTGGCGCAGGTCACGTGTACAGAGTCTGTAGAAATAAAACGGGAGTATTCATGACCAGAACCAAGCTGCGGATAGCCATCTTTTTCATCGCGCCGTTCACCGCCATAGTTGTTATCCGGGCGCGCACCACGGGATCTCTCGATGCTGCTGGTGAATCTCAAGTTTCGGGCCCTGGTTACGACATCGTCATCGCTAACGGCCGCGTGATGGATCCCGAGTCCGGTTTAGACGCCGTGCGAAACGTGGGGATCAGCGGAGGAAAAATTCGAGCGATCTCCGTCGAATCGCTAAAAGGGAAGACCGTTCTGGACGCTAAAGGACTGGTCGTTGCGCCAGGCTTCATCGATCTCCACGAGCATGCCCAGGAACCGCGCAACTACCAGTTTCAAGCTCACGACGGCGTGACCACTTCTCTCGAACTCGAAGTCGGCACGGACGACGTGGACGCCTGGTACGCACAGCGCGAGGGCAAAACTCTAATCAACTATGGCGTAAGCGCGGGCCATATTCCAGTGCGCATGAAAGTGATGCATGATCCAGGAAAGTTTCTGCCCACCGGGGATGCCGCCCATCGGGAGGCGACTCCACAAGAGCTTGAAGAAATAAAAAATCAAATTCGCCACGGTCTGCAAAGCGGCGCGCTGGCCGTGGGCATGGGCATCAACTACACCGCCGGAGCATCGCACGATGAAATCGTGGATGTATTTCGGGTGGCAGCAGCGGAAAAGGCCAGCGTGCACGTCCATCTTCGCCATGCTGGTTTGAAAGAACCCACCACCGGATTAGTCGGAATCGAGGAAGTCATCGCCGCTGCAGCTGCAACCGGCGCCCCTTTGCACGTCGTGCACATCACCAGCATGGGCCTCGCGAATACACCGCAATTAATCGCCATGGTAAGAGGCGCACAAAATAGCGGACTCGACGCGACGACCGAGTGCTATCCCTACACGGCCGGCAGCACCAATCTTGACTCCGCGATTTTCGATCTGGGCTGGCAGGAGCGGCAAGGCATCACCTACAAAGACATTCAGTGGAGCAAAACCGGCGAGCGCTTGACCGCCGAAACTTTTGAAAAGTATCGCAAGGAAGGCGGCTTGGTGGTCATTTTTTCTATCCCCGAAGCCGCTGTTCGCACCGCCATCGCAGATCCCATGGTGATGATCGCCAGCGATGGCGTCCCGGTCACCGGCTCAAAGGTTCATCCCCGGGGACAAGGAACGTTCTCTCGTGTGCTGGGGCACTACGTTCGCGAAGAAAAAACTCTCGACCTGATGACCGCGTTGCGCAAGATGACGCTCATGCCGGCGCAACGGTTGCAAAAACGCGCGCCCATATTCAACGACAAAGGTCGCATCCGCGAAGGCGCTGATGCGGATATCACCGTTTTCGATCCACAACGCATCATCGACAAAGCCACTTTCGAAGATCCGCTCCAATACTCGGCCGGAATTCAGTTCGTGCTGGTGAATGGCATTCGCGTCCTCTCAAATGGCGAACTGGTAGAAGGTGTCTTTCCCGGGCGCCCCGCACGCGCACCAAATTCTAAGTAACAGAACGCCAGCGCGTTCGTCATGTACTTGTCGGTCACAATCGCACGGGAGTATGCTTCCTGCGCTCTGCAAAAGTGAAAGGGGAAAAAATGAACTGCGTACGATTCGTTTTACTGCTGTCTATTGTCTTATCCGCGGGGATTTCGGCGAATGCTCAAAAGGACGAAACCAAGCCGCTGACCACCACTAACGCTCCTCAGGCCAGCACGGCCCCGGTCGCCAATCCGGTCAGCTCCTTCGTGAAGCAGCAACTGACGCGCTTCAACAAAAATATGGTCGCGGCTGCGGAAGCCATGCCGGCAGAAAAATATAGCTTCAAACCCACGCCGGAGATGAACACCTTCGCCCATCTCACCATGCACATTGCGGAAGGCAATAATTTGCTTTGTTCACAAATTTCCGGAACTCCGGCGCCAACGTCGGACAAACTTGCTGAGACCGACTCCAAAGACAAGCTGGTAGGGGGACTTAAAGCCTCCTTCGATTTCTGTACCACCGCACTTGCAAACGTGGACGATTCCAAACTCAGTGAGCCGATGGTTCTCTTCGGCAGAGTCCCTTCTTCACGTGCAGGCGCACTCATCGCCTTGGGCATGGGCTTCGCGGATCACTACGGCCAAGAGGCCATTTACCTGCGCTTAAGCGGAATACTCCCGCCCACCGCCCAACCGAAGAAGTAAACGTCCAGGATAAAAAAAGCCCGACGCGCCGCTGTAGCGTGCCGAGCCCTTTTTTCAGGTCAGGCGTGCACTTAGAAGTGGAAGCCGAGCTCCGCTGTCTCCGCACGCGGCGTCACGAAATGTGTCCCGGTGAAGCTGGAAAGGAAGTTATACAGTGCCACTTTGTTCGTCACGTTGACCACCGTGAAGCGCAAGCTCCAACGGTAGCGGTCGCCGCGGAACAAGTTTTCGTCCCCGACCGCGATGTCGAACAGACTACGCGGCTTGACTCTGTCGGGATTGTGGTCGTCATTCTCCTGACTCGGGATTCCATTGAAACCACCCTGCGGCAGCGTGATCAGTTTCGATGTAACAGGGCCGGCGGCGCAGTTTGCAGGGGTCAGGGGGTTAGTTGGCGTTGCGAAGACCCCGTTGCAAGCCAATCCGATGGTCACCTGCTGATTCGCCGTAAGGGCCAAGGCCGCGCCAGCATCGGGAACTCCGCTGACTACCAAACCGCTGTCATAGCGCCAGTTGAATCCCACCCAAGGCCCCAGCTTCCCGAACTGATATTGTAAATGTGTTGTCTGGTTGAACTTCTCGTCATGATCGATACGGAAGACGCCAGTGCCGCCTTGTCCCCCGGGTGTAACACCAAGCCCTGATATCTGAGGCTGGAAGAAACGGGCCGCTACGCTGGACATGACCACAAAAGCGCTGAAACCATGATAGTTCGGCACGCTGGCGCGAAGAGCAAAGCCCGGAATCTTTGAGCTGTGCCACTCCACTGGAAAAGTAACCGGGGTATTACCCAGAATGCTGAAGTCGAAGCCGTAATGCGTATATTTCCAAATGTAGTCTGCGTCCACAACGAGGTATTTACCAAACGCCTGCTGAAATCCCGCGTGAAACTCATTGCGCCACCCAGGATGCAACGGCACGTTCAAGCACGGAGAGCCTCCCGAGGAGGCGCTGAAAATGCCATTCACAACCGGGTCGTTACAACCGCTGCTGGCAAGGACGAGATTTTCATTGAAGGGCGTTTCCATGACTCGCGCATAGGAGACGCGCAGCACAGTGTTGGTGGGCTTGATGTTGTACGCGACGCCCACCCTTGGCTCAGGCTGAGCGTAGCTGGTTATGCCGTTGTATACATCACCTCTGATACCTAGATTGAACGACCAATTATTCTTCGTAATGGTGTCCTGGGCGTACAAGGCCAATTCCTTGACGTCGGTATGACCATGGAACAGATGGAAGGTGCTCGCGGAAGTCGCGCAGCCGTCTCCGGGGGCCGGAGTCGGCCTAGTCAAGTCAAAGCAACCGAGAAGAGGATTAAATGGCGCAACAGCAGCGTTCGGGTTTGAGCCATTATTTGGAGTAAGCCCAGCGGCTCCACATTGCGTTGGATCCGTGAAACCGGTTTGCGGGTTTCCGAGTGCATCGAGGCAAGGCGAGTTTAGGGTTGGGTTGACAATGGCGAGATTATCGTTCTCGGTCAAAAATGTTTGTTCATAAGTGATACCAACTTTTATGTTATGGATTCCCTTCACGTGAGAAACGTCAGAGCGTACACCAACGTTCGTCAGAGTCCGGTTTTGCGCGATGCTCTCCGATTGGATCGGACTGAAATCCGCCAAGGGATTCTGGCTTGGATAATAATCGAATTCGTCATGTCGCACGAACGCGCCAACTGTAAGCACCGTCGTAGGGTTGATCAACCGAGTCCAAACCGGCGCAATGTTATAGGTCCCTATCTTCGACCGCTGATCGGCGTTGCCGACAACATTTCCGTTGACGTCCGTAACGTTGAGATTATCAAACGCATTGGGAGTCTGAAACCACGAACGCGTATAGTTCAGGTTCAGGTGGAGAGTATCTTTCTGCGAGAACTGATAATCGAATCTGTCAAAGATGTTCTCTTCATTGCCCTTTGCGTGAATCACTTGAAACTCAGGCGGATCCAGGAATCTCCCCGAGTTGAGCCCGTTCGCCGCGATGAAGTTGCCCCACTTCTGCGTTCCATAGGCCAAGTTAAAGCCGACGTTTGCGGTGCCAAAGCTTCCATATGAAGAATAAACGGTTCCCGTAGGCGTGGTTACGCCAAGCCCAGATTTCGTGGTTGCTTTTATCACCAGGCTGGTCTTATCGCCAAATTCCGCCGGTGGGGCGCCGGAGATAATTTCCATCGATTGAATCGCATCGGAGGGAAGCTGGTTAGAAAATACCTTGCTGAATTGGTCTGTGATCGGCTGCCCATCAAGCGAGACGGAGTTCTCTGCGTGATCCCCAAGGCCGTGCATGAGGCCATTGGAGTCCGCGGCGACGCCTGGCGAAACCAGTGTCGCTAGCGAAGTAAAGGACGATGACTGGCTCTCCAGAGGAAGCTTGTCGATAATTCCCTGATCCACGTCCGTATGAAAGGTAGACTCAGTTTCGATCAGATCCCCGCCGTTGGCCTCGACCGTAACCGTAGTCGCCGCTGAGCCTACCTTCAATGCCAACTGCACGTTTACCGGAACCGCCGAACGCACGTCTATATCTTGCGTGAACGGTGCAAAACCTGTCGCGGTCACAACCGTGTGATAGGTGTTAAATGGCACGTTCGTGAAGCGAAAAGTCCCATCATTTTGGGTGGTGGTGGACCGTTGAAAGCCACTCACGCCATAAGTAATTTCCACCGTTGCACCGGCTACGGCCGCCCCCGATGGATCTTTTACTACCCCTTCAATGGAGCCGCCATTACCCGACTGGGCATAACTGGGAATTGCACCAAATAAAAAACCAAAACTCAAAACGAAAAATGCAAACCTTCTGACCATCATTCGATTTCTCCTCTGCCCTCCGAGTTCGGGCGATGTGCTTTGTAGGTTGGCCGACTGGAAATATAGCGGTGCGCCGCTGCCTTAGCGGCAGAGCAGCGCGACGGGAGCCTTCGACTTAATCTGGAAGCGATTTACGCAGCAGGAGGGGCGCGGGAAGGAGAATCGTGCGTGAATAAATCTTTGTGAAACTGTACGGCAATTTCATCGACGCAACCACTGGGAAAAAGAGGCGCGGCTAATAACAGCGCATTGACGCTCGGCGCCGCACCCATGTGCGCGGCGTGGCAAACCCGGCAGGTCGCCTCGTTTTGCCCGCTTTCGTGGTCGTGAATCACGACCTGTATCAGGAAGACGACGATGCAGCAGGCAATCGCTAGCGCCAAAGTTCTGGCGAAGTAATTTGCGAATTTTGAGGTGTGCCGCATGCTTTTAAATTTCGATGCTCATCCTGGTCGCTGGTTGCAACAAATCGCAGCTAAACTTCATGACTCGACGAGGTTGCTCCCTCAAGGACCCGTGGATGGAGTCCATGATGCGAGAATCAGGTGCAAGAAAAACATCAGCGTCAAACTCCGCCAAAGTGACCACAAACGTCGCGCCCGTTAGGATATCAATCTTAACACTCAACATGACGTCTCACGCCGATACCAGTGTACCTATTTTCCTAGCATACATTACCGAACCTTGGGACCGGCCAGGTAGATCCTAGCTTCCTTTAGTTCGGGCCGGTCGGCCGCGCGGTCCGCGATCTTCAACAATTGCAAGTAATAATCCCGCGCAGAGTGGGTATCGCCCGCCGCTAGGCTTGCTTCCGCGGCGCCCAGCAAAGCATCAAATCGGTTGGGCGCCTCCACCAAGACCGTCTTATAAGCCTGCATGGCATCGCTCGGCTTCTTTAATTCCATGAGCAAATCGCCTAACATCTCGCGCGCCGGCATAGTCACGGAGTCCACTCCTTTTGCGTCCTCGCGGTCGGCCGCGGCGCGCAACAATTCTATGGCCTTTGACGAATCGCCTTGAGCATAGGTTAGCCAGGCCTCCGCTTCGCGAAGATCGGTAGCCTTTTCCGCGGAAACCTCATAATCGACGGCCGTGCTCTCGCCTTCGCGATGCGCCACTACTTCCGTCAATTTATCTACATCCGTTTTCGCGGAGGCCACATCTCCGCTGCGTGCCGCTCCAATCGCTCGCGCCCAATAAATAGCGTCCTGCGAGTTTCGCCGCTCGGGGATAGCCAGCTCGGCAGCTTCTTTCCACTGATGTAGCTCGATGGCGTTCCGTGCGTCCACCGCAGCCCGGTGACCTGATTTTTCTCCTTCGCTGGAACCTGGCACATTCATCTCTTCCGCCGGCAGGGCGCGCGCCTTGGCTTCTTGGCCGCTTTGCAGATACGCGTAATCCAGGAAGTCCATTGCATGCGTCTGATAGTGCGATTCGGATTGATGCATTTCTGTGGCGTGCGCTGCCGCCGCCGTCGCCGCGATGTTCGATGCGATCGACTCTTGCCACAATCCGAGGCGCGTAAAAATGTGCGACGGCATATGCAAAGCGTGGGAGGAATCCGGCGCGATCTTCGCGTAGGCACGCGCAGCGGCCAGCCCTTCGCTCGCAAACTGCGGTTTGTCCGTGGCGTGAATCAAGTAGTGTGCTACGCCAGGATTGTCGGGATGCTGTTGGAAGAGCGGCTCGAGAATGGCGATCGCTTTTTTGCGATTAGCGGTGTCGTCGACGTTTTCATCCGCCAAGGCCACCAGGGACAAGGCATAAAACGCGCTAGCTTCCACGTCGCCCGGTGCGGCCGAGTGCAGTTGCGCTAAGGCTTGTGAGTAAGCGGTAGTCCGCTGCACATGAGAAAGGTTGGCGTCATCCCGATAAAACGCGGCCGCTGCTGCGATATAGCCCTGTTCTCGCGGAGTAGGAGCGCTGAGTTTCTGCGCTTTTTCCACGTTCTCTAAACCTTCCCTGAGGGTGCGCCTTGCGGGAAAATCCCAAAGCTGGTGATAAAGGGCCATGGCTGCGCCCCAGTGCGCGATCGCACAATTTCCATCCAGGTCCGTTGCGGCTTTGAAGGCACTCTCGGACGCCATGTATTGAAAGGAGTGCAATAGCGCCACGCCCTTCAGCAGCGTCGGCTGAGCCTCGGGTTTGCAGCTATTGGGAAAATCAACGTGCCCAAGTTGCTCCGAGGTTGTTTCAGAGGAGTCTTTAGCGGTGGCGAAGAAGACGTTTGAGGGCAGTCCTAAACATAGTAATGCTGCAAGGGAAAAATTGACTACGCTGCGCATGCAAATCCCTCCAGCCGTTAAATCTCCGCGTCCGTTTGCGCGACAAGATTAGTGTGACGTTAACTCGCAGCGATTTTAGCAGTTTGGGTGCCCACGGAACTGGGAAGCTCTGAAAAAGCCCCATGCTGCGGTCGAAACGGCTCGG
>Ga0210409_10003196_pt1 | contig 18638 bp, 15 predicted proteins | sample IncBWH17MmetaG_FD_161649 | JGI IMG/M metagenome (GOLD analysis project Ga0210409, IMG submission 161649) | Forest soil microbial communities from Barre Woods Harvard Forest LTER site, Petersham, Massachusetts, United States - Inc-BW-H-17-M | ecosystem: Environmental > Terrestrial > Soil >... | reverse complement strand
CACCGACTTCGATCGTCTGACGCTGACGGTCGAGACCAACGGCACGATCAGCCCCGAGGAAGCCGTCAGCTACGCGGCAGCCTTGGCCCAAACGCACTTCCAGTATTTCGTAGGATTCGGCTCCCACACCTCGGCGCCCGTCGGCACAGGCGCTGACCTGGGCGGCGGCGACAGTGTCCGCCTGCAAGAGCTCCAAACGCCGATTGATGACCTGGAATTGTCAGTTCGTTCAGTCAACTCGCTGAAGAACTCGAATATCCGCTCGCTTGGTGACCTGGTCCGCCAGACCGAGAGTCAGATCCTGCAGGTAAAGAACTTCGGCAAAAAGTCGCTGCAGGAGATTGCGGATCTTCTAGAAAGAAAAGGCCTGAACTTCGGGATGCGGTACGAGGAGACGCCGGAGGGTGTGCGAATCACCGATTGGGGAACGCCACCGAGCCGCGCCGCCGCGAACGCACCGGATGACGACGAGGAGTAAGAATGCGGCATAGAAAAGCTGGGCGCCAACTGCGGCGCACGAGCGAGCAGCGCCTGGCGCTCCTACGAAACCTCGCCATCTCGCTGATCGAAAAAGGCGCGATCGAGACAACGGAAGCCAAGGCAAAGGAACTGCGCCCGTTCGTCGAGAAGCTGATCACCAAGGGCAAGGCCGGCACGCTCCACGCGCGCCGGCTCGCCGCCCGCCACGTGCACAAACGCGCGGCGGCCGACATGCTGTTCCAAGACGTGGCGCCGAAGTTCGCCACCCGCCAAGGTGGGTACACCCGGATCCTCAAGACGGGATTCCGCAAGGGCGATGGCGCCGAGATGGCCCGGATCGAGCTGATCGGGTTCGCCGAGGTGCCGTCATGACCGCGATCGCGCGGAATCGGTGCTACGTCTGCGACCGCGGCGTCTCGTTCGGCAACAACGTCTCGCACGCGAACAACAAGACCCGTCGCGTGTGGAAGCCGAACCTTCAGGTCGTGCGCGTCATGCGCGAAGGCGTGATCACGAAGGTCAAAGTCTGTACGCGGTGTCTGCACGCCGGTAAGGTCGAGCGCGCCCCTCGCGGGGGCGGCGTCCCCGCCGCCTAAGCGGCGGCCATAGACCGGGATGCCGACCGCGCTCATCACCGGCATCACCGGCCAGGACGGGTCATACCTGGCCGAGCTGCTGCTCGGGAAAGGCTATCGGGTCGTTGGCATCGTACGGCGGAGCTCCACGACGCCGTACGAACGCATCGGCCACCTCGTCGATCGCGTCGAGCTCGTCTCCGCCGACCTGCTAGACCAGCACTCCTTGGTGGACGCCATGAGTAGCTGCCAACCCGACGAGATCTATAATCTCGCCGCCCAAAGCTTCGTCCAAACGAGTTGGACGCAACCGGTCCTCACGGGAGAATTCACGGCGATAGGCGTGACCCGGATGCTGGAAGCCATGAGAAAAGCGGCGCCGAAGGCGCGCTTTTATCAAGCGAGCTCCAGCGAGATGTTCGGCAAGGTCGTCGAGACCCCCCAAACGGAAACAACCCCGTTCTATCCGCGCTCGCCGTATGGCGTTGCCAAGGTCTACGGCCACTGGATCACCGTGAACTACCGCGAGAGTTACGGTCTGTACGCGGCCTCCGGGATACTTTTCAATCACGAGAGCCCCCGGCGAGGACTGGAGTTCGTCACGCGCAAGGTCACCGATGGCGTCGCCCGCATCAAACTCGGTCTGGCGAAAGAGCTGCGCCTCGGCAACCTCGAGGCCCGGCGCGACTGGGGATTCGCCGGCGACTACGTGGATGCGATGTGGCGTATGCTGCAACTCGATGAGCCGGGCGATTTCGTGGTCGGCACCGGCGAAACGTGGTCGGTCCGCCAGCTGTGCGAATTCGCCTTCCGGCATGTCGGGCTCGACTACCGCGAGTACGTGAAGATCGACGACCGATTCAAGCGCCCAGCCGAAGTCGACGTCCTCGTCGCCGACGCGACGAAGGCGAAATCTCAGCTCGGCTGGCAGCCATGTTGCACGTTCCAGCAGCTCGTCGAGATGATGGTGGACGCTGATCTGACGCGGCACAGATGAAAACCTTGGTTACCGGCGCCGGCGGGTTCGTCGGCCAATGGCTCTGCCGAGCCCTCCTCGAGGCTGGCCACACGGTCACCGGCGCGACGCCCGACGATCCGAAGGCGGCGAAGATCCTGTCCGATGACGAGCACTCCCAGGTCACCTGGGTTCGCGGCGACATTCGTCGCACCGAGGATGTCCGTCGCTTCCTCGACGCGGCTGCTCCGGACCAGATCTTCCATCTCGCCGGGGTCGCCTCGGTCACCGGCGCGGCATTGGACGCCGGTACCGCGACGGAAGTCAATGTGGTGGGCGCCGCTCGCTTGCTCGCCGAAGTCCGCGCGCGTCGCCGTGGGGGCGTGCTCGATCCGGTCGTGCTCGTGGTCGGCTCCGGCGAGCAGTACGGCAAGCACGATGCCGCGGACTTGCCGCTGTCGGAAGACGCGGAGCAACGCCCGATCAACGTCTACGCCGCCAGCAAGGCCGCCCAGGAAGTCGTCGCACTGGAAGCCTATCGCAGCGAGGGCGTTCGGGTCGTTTGCACTCGCAGCTTCAACCACAGTGGTGCGGGCCAGCCGTCCACCTATCTCATTCCGGCCCTCGTGTCTCGCGCACTGGCGGCTCGCAATCAGCGTCCGCCGAAGGTCGTACTCGGCTCGATGACCGTCGTGCGGGATTTCTTGCACGTCATTGACGTGGTCGACGCGTACATGGTGCTGGCGAGCCGTGGCCGACCGGGCGAGGTCTACAACGTCGCCAGTGGCCGGGGGACCTCCGTCAAGGATCTCGCCGTCGCGGTCCTGGCGGCGACCGGTGTCAAGGCATCGCTGACCTCCGATCCCGATCTCGTGCGAGCCGTCGAAGTGCCGACGCTCGTCGGCGACAGCGGCAAGCTGCGCGAGGCCACGGGCTGGAGCCCGGAGCACGGCATTCCCGAAATCATCGAGGACGTGATCGCCCACACCGCGCATGCCTCGACGCACTGACCTCAATCGCATTCTGCTGCTGGGATCCGGGCCGATCATCATCGGCCAGGCCGCGGAATTCGACTACTCGGGCACTCAAGCCGCTCGCGCCCTCAAGGAAGAGGGCTATTCGGTCATTCTGGTGAACTCGAACCCGGCCACGATCATGACCGATCCCGAGTTCGCGGATCGGACATACATCGAGCCGGTGACGCCCGAGTACGTCGAGCTGGTGATCGCCGAGGAGCGCCCCGATGCATTGCTCCCGACGATGGGCGGGCAGACGGCGCTCAACGTCGCGATGGCGCTGCATGAGAATGGCGTCCTGGCCAAGTACGGAGTGGAGCTGATCGGCGCGAACGCGCGCGCGATCGCCATGGCCGAGGACCGCGCCCTCTTTGCCCAAGCGATGCAGCGCATTGGCCTCGATGTGCCCTCGGGTTCCACGGTCACCAACTGGGACCAGGCCGACGCCATCGCCGACACCATCGGATTTCCAGCGATCATCCGCCCGTCCTTCACCTTGGGCGGCACGGGTGGCGGTATTGCCTACAACCGCGCCGAGTATGAATCAATCGTCCGCCGCGGCCTAGAGCTCTCCCCGACCTGTCAGGTTCTCATAGAACGGTCGGTGCTCGGCTGGAAAGAATTCGAACTGGAAGTCATGCGGGATGGAGCCGACAACGTAGTCATCGTATGCTCGATCGAGAACCTGGACCCCATGGGCGTTCACACGGGTGACTCGATCACGGTCGCCCCGGCGATGACGCTCACGGATCGCGAGTACCAGACGATGCGCGACGCCGCGATCCGAGTGATCCGCGAAATCGATGTCCAAGCGGGCGGCTGCAACATCCAATTCGCGGTCAACCCGCGCGACGGCACGATGCTGGTGATCGAGATGAATCCGAGGGTCTCTCGCTCCTCAGCGCTCGCTTCGAAAGCCACGGGCTTCCCCATCGCCCGCATCGGCGCGAAGCTGGCTGTAGGCTATCGCCTGGATGAAATAAGAAACGACATCACGAAAACCACCCCGGCATCATTCGAACCCGTCCTCGACTACGTCGTCGTCAAAGCCCCGCGTTTCGCCTTCGAAAAATTCGCCACGGCCGACCCGCGCCTGACCACCCAGATGAAATCGGTCGGCGAGTCGATGGCTATCGGGCGAACATTCAAGGAAGCCCTCCAAAAAGCTCTTCGCGCGCTGGAAGCCGGTCGCACCGGCTGGACCATCGGCGCGACGCCCGCCGAGGATCGCCTCAAAGACGACAGCCCGGAGTCACTCCGCTCGGCGCTGCGCCAGCCGACCCCTGAGCGCATCTACCAGCTCAAGCGCGCCATGCAAGCGGGCATCTCGCTCGCGGATCTGAACGACATGACGTCAATCGATCCGTGGTTCCTGGCCGAGATGCGCGAGCTGGTCGAAGCCGAGCGCGCATTCAAAGATCTCTCGACGCCAGATCGCGACGATATCCGCCTGATGAAACGGCTAGGTTTTTCGGACGCTCAGCTGGCGGCTTTGCGCGATGAACCTGAGTCCAGCGTGCGCGAGCGCCGTCAGGCGCTCGGCATTCGCCCCGCATATAAGATGGTGGATACCTGCGCCGGCGAATTCCCGTCGTCCACGCCGTATCTGTACAGCTGCTACGATGAAGAGAGCGAGGCGCCCAAAAGTGGCCGCCAATCAGTCATCATCCTGGGCAGCGGCCCGAATCGCATAGGCCAGGGCGTAGAATTCGACTACTGCTGCGTCCAAGCCGCCCTGGCCCTCCGCGGCCGCTTCGAGACGATCATGATCAACTCGAACCCGGAGACGGTTTCGACCGATTATGACATCTCGGACAAGCTGTATTTCGAACCGCTGACGCTCGAAGATGTCCTGGAAATAATCGATCGCGAGCAGCCCTTAGGTGTGATCGTCCAGCTCGGCGGCCAGACGCCGCTCAAGCTGACGCGCGGCCTAGAGGCAGCAGGAGTCAAGATCCTCGGCACGTCCCCCGATGCGATCGACATCGCCGAAGACCGCCGCCGCTTCGAGAAGATCGCCCGCGAGCTCGGCCTGACGCAGGCCCCCAACGGCACGGCCACGAGCGTCGATGATGCCGCGGCCATCGCGTCCGAGCTCGGTTATCCGGTAATCCTGCGCCCGTCGTACGTCCTCGGCGGTCGCGCGATGGAAGTCGTCTACGACGAGCCGTCGCTGCGCGAGTACTTCACGCGCGCGATCCAGGTATCCGAAGCACGCCCCGTCCTGATCGACCATTTCCTGGAAGACGCCTTCGAAGCCGACGTCGACGCGATCTCGGACGGCACTCGCGTCGTAATCGGCGGCGTGATGCAACACATCGAGGATGCCGGTATTCACTCCGGCGACTCGGCGTGCGTCCTCCCGCCCTATCTGATCGGCGACCGCGATGCCGATCTCATGCGCGAGCAAACGGTCGCGCTGGCAAAGGCCCTGGGCGTGGTCGGCCTGATCAACGTCCAGTTCGCGATCAAAGCCGGAACGGTCTACGTCCTCGAGGTCAACCCCCGCGCGAGTCGAACCATCCCATTCGTCTCGAAAGCCGTCGGAGTCCCACTCGCGGCCGTCGCGGCGCGCGTCATGACGGGAGAATCACTCGAAGCCATCGGCTACACGCGCGAAGTGATTCCGCCGTATATCGCCGTCAAAGAGGCCGTATTCCCGTTCAACAAATTCCGGGAATTCGACCCCATCCTCGGACCGGAGATGCGGTCCACGGGTGAGGTCATGGGGATCTCCGACTCGTTCGGCAGCGCGTTCGCTAAAGCCCAGTTGGCGGCCGACAATAGCCTGCCGACACGCGGCGCGATCTTCATCACCGTGAACGACAGCGACAAGCCCACCGTGCTGCCGATCGCGCGCCGCTTCCACGAGCTCGGGTTCAAGCTGTTCGCCACCGAGGGCACGGCGAAGTATTTGCGAGGTCGCGGTGTACCCGCGGAAAGAGTCTTTAAAGTTCACGAGGGTCGTCCGCACGGCATGGACTTGATCGTGAACGGTCAGGTGCAGCTGCTCATCAACACGCCACTCGGCAAACACGCCTTCCGCGATGACTACTCGCTGCGCCAGCAGGCGATTGCGCACCGCGTGCCGTATACGACGACGCTCAGCGCCGCCAGCGCCGCCTGCGACGCCGTGTTGGCCCTCCGGAGTCGCCCGCCCGCCGTGCGATGCCTGCAGGACTGGCACGTCCTGGTGCAAGTCGCTCAGGAGGTGCTGTTATGATCGCCCCGGATGCATTTATCCATCCGTCCGCGTTCGTGGATGATGGCGCAACAGTTGGTGCGGGCACGAAAATCTGGCACTTCTGCCACGTGCTGCCGGGGGCGGTCATCGGATGCCGGTCGAGCCTCGGCCAGAACGTCGTCGTCATGGCCGGCACGCGCATCGGCGACAACGTGAAGATCCAGAACAACGTCTCGATCTACGAGGGCGTCGAGCTGGAAGACGACGTCTTCTGCGGCCCCTCGATGGTCTTCACGAACGTCATCAACCCCCGCAGCCACGTCTCGCGCAAACACGAGTACAAGAAGACACTGGTCCGCCGCGGCGCGACGATCGGTGCCAACGCCACGATCGTCTGCGGCGTCACGCTCGGCGAGTACGCCTTCATCGGCGCGGGCACAGTGGTAACCCATGACGTCGAGCCGTTTGCGCTGGTACTGGGCGTCCCAGGCCGCCGCGTCGGTTGGATGTGTCGCTGCGGCGAGCGTTTAGAGGGCTTGTCGTGTGCCGTTTGCGGCACCGAATACGTCCGTGACGCGGAGGGAATCAAGATCAAATGAGCCGTGTCAGCGGAGAGATCGCGGCGCAACGAGTATTTCGGGTGGCACTCGTGGGCGCCGGCCGTATCGCCAAGAACCACTTCGAGGCGATCGCCAAAGTCGACGGCTTGGAGCTCACGGCCGTCTCCGACATCGACCCCGAGCGCGCGCGCGAGGCGGGCGAGTCTCAGGGCGTACCGTGGTTCCGGTCCTACGAGGAGATGCTGGCCCAGGCGCCCTGCGACGTCGTCGCGGTGGCGACGCCCTCCGGTCTCCACCCGCGCCACGGGATCCTGGCGGCGCACGCCGGCAAGCACGTCGTCTGCGAGAAGCCGATGGCCATCACGCTATCGGCTGCCGACGACCTCGTGCAAGCGTGCGACGACGCCGGCGTCCAACTCTTCGTCGTCAAGCAGAATCGTCTCAACGCCACGATTCAGCTCCTCAAGCGCGCGATCGATAAGCAGCGGTTTGGGCGCATCTACATGGCGAACTGCACCGTGCGGTGGGCCCGGCCCCAGGAGTACTACGACTCCGCGCCCTGGCGCGGGACATGGGAGTTCGACGGCGGCGCGTTCATGAACCAGGCGTCGCACTACGTCGATCTGATCCAGTGGCTCGTCGGCCCGGTCGAAAGCGTCACCGCCAAAACCGCGACCCTCGCGCGCCGCATCGAGACCGAGGACTCGGGGATCGCCATCCTCAAATTCCGTAATGGCGCACTGGGGACGATCGAGGTCACCATGCTGACCTACCCGCGGAACTTCGAAGGGTCGATCACCATCCTCGGTGAGAAGGGCACCGTCAAGGTCGGCGGGACGGCTGTCAACAAGATCGAGCATTGGTCGTTTTCCGAGTACGACGACGATGACAAGCTCGTCGACCTCTCGGCTTCCAACCCTCCGAACGTCTACGGTTACGGCCACGAGGGCTACTATCGGAACGTCCTTCGCGTGCTCCGCGGTGAGGCGAAGGCGGACACCGACGGCCGCGCGGGCCGGAAATCGCTCGAGCTCATACTCGGGATCTATGAGTCGGCGAAGACCGGCCGTGAAATCCCCCTGCCGCTCCGCGTGCGGACATAACGGCGACTCGGCCGCCGAGTTGCCGTTGGTGTGACGCCGGTCACCGCAAGCGAGCCGCGTTGACACACGTGCACCGCCCCGGCAGGTTTCTACATTCTATGCCGGTGCCGCTGCTAGACCTACGCGCCCAACACGCGACGATCCGCGATGAAGTCGTCACGGCCCTGATGACCGTGGTCGAAGACCAATCGTTCATCCTCGGCGCGCCGGTGGCAAAGCTTGAGCGCGAGGTCGCCGCCCTCTCCCGTACCCGCTTCGCGATAGGCTGCGCCAACGGCTCTGACGCCCTCCTCATCGCGATGCGCGCCCTCGACATCGGCCGCGGCGACGAGGTGATCACCACCCCGTTCACGTTCTTCGCCAGCGCGGGAATGATCCACAACGCCGGCGCGACGCCGGTATTCGTCGACATCGACCCGGGCACGTTCAACATCGACCCCGACGCCATACGCGCCGCGATCACGCCGCGCACGAAGGCGATCATCCCGGTCGACCTGTTCGGCCAGATGGCGGCGCTCGAGCGCGTTGCCATGGCCGCCCGCGGCCTCCCGGTAATCGAAGACGCCGCCCAGACGATCGGCGCGCGCCGCGCGATCGACGGCGAGTGGCGGATGGCGGGTGAGATCGCGACGATCGGGACGTTCTCGTTCTTCCCGTCGAAGAACCTCGGCGCCTGGGGCGACGGCGGGATGGTGGTCACGCAGGACGAGCGCCTCGCCCAGCGGATGACTCGAATCCGCACGCACGGCGGGGTGAAGACGTACTTTCACGAGGAAGTCGGCTTCAACTCCCGGCTCGACGCCCTTCAGGCCGCCGTCCTGTCGGCAAAGCTCCCACACCTCGCGCAGTGGAGCCAACGCCGCCGCGAGAACGCCGCCTATTACACGTCGGCTTTCGCCGGCGTCGCCGGCGTGGTCCCACCCGTGATCGCGCCCGAGAACGAATCGATCTTCAACCAGTACACGATTCGGATACCGGGCGGCCGGCGCGATGCGTTGCAGGCGCATCTCAAGGCAAAGGGGATCGGCACCAACATTTACTATCCGCTGCCATTGCATTTGCAGCCTTGCTTTGCCTATCTGGGCTATAAAGAAGGCCAACTCCCGGAAGCCGAGCGGGCCTCACGCGAGGTGCTATCGCTCCCCGTGTTCCCTGAGCTCACGCGCGCCCAACTCGATGAGGTGGTCGCCGCCGTCCGGGAGTTTTTCGCATGAAGGATGCGTTGCTGGCCAAGATCAACGACCGTTCAGCCGTTGTCGGTGTCGTCGGCCTCGGTTACGTAGGACTGCCTCTGGCCATGGAGTTCGCCAAGGCGGGATTCCACGTCGTAGGCTACGATGTCAGCACACGAGTGGTCGCGGCACTGACCTCCGGCAAATCACATATCCAAGACGTACCATCCGCCGAAGTCGCCGCTCTGGTCAACTCGGGAAAGTTCGAGGCGACGACGGACGCGGCCCGCCTCGCCGCGTGCGATGCCGTGTCGATCGCCGTCCCCACGCCGCTCGTCAAGACGCGCGACCCCGACATGAGCTATGTCGACAAGGCGACAGACACAATCGCCGAGCGCTGCCGCCCGGGGATGCTGGTAATCCTGGAGAGCACCACATATCCAGGCACCACGCGGGAACTGGTCCTACCGAAGTTCGAAGCGAAGGGTCTCACGGCGGGCAAAGATGTCTTCCTCGCATTCAGCCCCGAGCGAGTAGACCCGGGCAACGAGAAGTACAACACCAAGAACACGCCAAAAGTCGTCGGCGGTCTGACGCCAGCGTGCATGGATGTCGCCTACGCCCTCTACGCAACGTGCGTCGATACGGTCGTGCGAGTCTCGAGCCCGGAGGTTGCCGAGCTGGTCAAGCTGCTCGAGAACACATTCCGCTCGGTGAACATCGCCCTGGTGAACGAGACGGCCATTGTCTGTGACCGCCTCGGCGTCAACGTCTGGGAAGTCATCGATGCCGCCGCGACCAAGCCGTTCGGCTTCATGAAATTCACGCCGGGCCCTGGCATCGGCGGACACTGCATCCCGCTGGATCCGCACTATCTCGCGTGGAAGATGCGGACGTTGAACTACAAGACGCGTTTCATTGATCTGGCGAGCGAGATCAACAGCCAGATGCCGGACTACGTCGTCGAAAAAACGGCGCACGCCTTGAACGACGCACGAAAATCCGTCAATGGTAGCCGCGTGCTCGTCATCGGCGTGGCCTACAAAAAGAACATAGATGATATCCGCGAAAGTCCGGCGCTCGATGTAATTCGCTTGCTGGAAGGCCGCGGCGCGACCGTCACGTACCACGACCCGTATATCCCGCGCTTCCGCGAGGAAGGGCACGAGCGGGTAGGCGTTCCCTTGACGGCGGCGGAGCTCAAGCGGTCCGACGCCGTCGTCATCGTCACCGACCACAGCTCGATCGATTATCAGCTCATTGTCGACCACGCGGACGTGGTCGTCGATACGAGAAACGCTACCGCCGGCGTCCGTAATCCGTCGGCGCGCATCGTTTCTCTGTCGACCGCGGCCTGAATTTCTCCTCGTCGCACTCTTCATGAGCGCCGCGCTACGCGCGGGCGCTCAGTTTGGTCTCGTCCAGTTGCCGCTGGATGATCCCGCGTACGTGCAACTCGCCGCCCTGGAGCACATGGGCTGTGCCGAAGCGCGGGTCTCCCCTCGTCGCCCATACGAAGTCCGGGCAATCCGCCAAGCTCTCTCGAGCGCTAAAACCGTAACCGCGTGTCGCGGCCCGATCCTGGATGTGCTGACTCGGCGGTTCTTGGCGCGGCGGGACGATATGAAAGCCGGTTTGCGCGGTGGTGGCGAAGCCACCCTGCGCATCACGGGCCTAACGGGGGGCGAATTCGAGCCCCTGTGGAACACGATCCGCCCGACTGGCCAAGGTGACCAGCCGGCCGTCGGAATCGCCCACGGCCGCCTCACGTGGGGTGACGGATCGGCCGACCAGGTCGTCGCCGTAGGCGACGCCTACGCGCAGACAGGCTCCCGCAACGATCCCACGGTCCGCGCGCGCCAATTCCGCCATACCTCCGGCGTGCTCGACTTTGGCGAGGCGTACATCTCGGGCCGCGTCGGCCCATTCGAAGGGACGATCGGCCGTGGCGAGGAGGCCTGGTTGGGCGAGGGTCGAGAATCGCTGTTCTTGTCGGCGAACGGTCCAGCGATGGACCGGATCACCGGCAGCGTATCAACGCACGATTTCGAGGCCCGCGTGTTGTTCGGGTCGCTCGACGATGTCGTGCTCGATTCCGCGCACGACAATATCGTCGGGACGCAAAGCATCCAGCGCTATTATCGGTATCTGGCCGCCGGCGCCATCACCTGGCGCCCGACGCGAGTCGTCGAGGCGACGGTTGGCTCGATGGCCGTGCTGCCCTCCGCCTCGCGCGCGCTCGACCTTTTCTATGTCAACCCGTTCCGTCCGTACCCCGACACCACCAGGAAGCTCGTCAACGTCACCAACCACGTGGAGACGTTCGGCGCCTTGCGCCTGCGCGCGGGCGTGGCGACGTTCGGCGGCGAAGTGCTAGCCGATCAGCAGCTCAAATCGGATCACCTCGGGTATCTCCTGTCCGCCACCGCGCCGCTGCCGACCCGACTGCCGGTCAGCCTCGACGCGACTTTCGAGCATATAGGTCGCGACACGTATACGAGCCAATACTACGCGAGTGTTCCACAGCACTACGGCGTCCCCCTGGGTTCCGTCCTGGGCCCGGATGCCGAACTGGGACGAATCGGCGCCGAGGTCTTCGTCGCGGGTCCACTTCGCGTGGCGGGGGATATCGGCATCTGGCGTCGGGGAAAAGGGCGCATAGACGAGCGCCCGTCCCAACCGAGCACGGGCCCAGACACGCCGGAACAGCGGGCCACGATCGGCAGCCTGACGATCCAGTTCCTGACGCCCGTAGTCCCGGTGACGCTAAAGTTCACTGGCGCAACGGTCACCAACGCCAACAACGTCAGCGCGCCGTCGTCGTCCTATGGACAGACTCAAATCATCGCCAGTTATGCGTTCAGGTATCCATAAACTCGTCTTGGTGGGCGCACTGGTGGCGGTCCCCGCCGCGGGCCAGGATCCCACGTCAGTTCCCCAGGCGCTGGACACCGCCGCGCGGCCAACTGGGTCGCTCCGACAGGGCGATATTCTACAGTTGAAGGTGTATCGCGACTCGGAGCTGAGCGGCAAATACTTGATCGACGCCCGCGGTGAGGTCCAGATCCCGGGTCTCGGGACGATCCGCGCCGCTGGGCTGACGCCGAGCCAGGTTTCCGATCGCATGGTCGAGGCGATGCGGGCCCGCGGGTTCCGCGACCCCGAGCTCGCGGTCGCTCCGCAGATCCGCGTCTCGGTGCTGGGCGAGGTTCGCCTCCCCCAGCTCTACACGGTGGATCCAGGCGTCAGCTTGATTCAACTCCTGACCCTCGCTGGCGGCCCCAGTGAGCGGGCCGACCTCCAACATACCCGCGTGATCCGCGACGGTCGTGAGTTCATCATCGATTTGCAGAGCGCCCTGACCGGCAGCGCGGCGGGGCGTGTAGGTCTCTATTCCAATGACGTGGTGTACATTCCGAAGCGAGGGGGTCTCACACGGGAGAACGCGACGTTCATCCTCAGTATCGTGAGCACTGGTTTGACGGTCCTGACGGCCGTCCTCGTCCTGACCAAGGTTAAATGAGCGAGAACGGGGCCGGCACAGCCGTCGAAACGGGATCCCGCGAGACGACGATCCGCGACTTGGTCGCGGCGACTCGCCGTCGTCGCGGAGCCGCGCTCTCCGTTTTCGCGGTGGTGCTGGCGGTGGGCACGTGGAAAACCATGACCGAAGAGCGGATCTACGTCGCGCCGGTCACCGTTCGCGTTCAGCAGCAGAGCCAGACCCCGATGCAGGGCGTTCCGATGTCCACGCCGGACTACGACTTCCGGGTCGACCCGCTCGTGTCCGAGCAGCAGGTCATCAAGAGCAAATTGATCGCCACGCGCACGGCCGAAGTGGCCGGCGCACGACTGGTCGTGGTCGAGCCGCAACATGTCTTGCTCAGCACCTTGCTCGGCGACCACCCGCCGGTCGTCAAGCCCGAGGCGCGCGACGCGGACTATCGGCTCACGTTGACGGACAGCACTTACCTCATCCGGCAAGGCACGACCCGCTATGGCCCCGTCAAGTACGGCGCGCCGCTCGATGCCGGCGACATCTCGATCACGATCCCGAGTCGTCCGGGCATCAAGACACGCGACGTCCTCCTCCGCGTCGCCGCGCTCGACGGAGTGGCGCAGGACCTCCAAGCCGCCATCGCGACGCGGGTGCTGCCGCAGACCGACATCATCGAGATCGCGGTCTACGGCAACGATCCGCTCCGGACGCGGGACATGGCCAACGACCTGGCCCAAGTCTACGCCGACTATTCGAGGGAGCAGGGCCTGGTGATCGCGGCCGCTCGCTCGAGCTTCATTCGCACCGCGCTGAACGAGCAGGGACAACAGCTCGCGCAGGCGCAAGATTCGTTGCGACGGTTCCAGGAACACCACCAGTCGTCCGATGTGAGCGCCGAAGCCACGGCGATCCTGACGAGCATCTATCAGTACGACGAGAAGCGCGGCGAGATGACGCTCGAGCAGCACGTCTACCAGCAGCTGGTGGGGAAACTGGAACAGACCGACACGACGGACATTGAGATGCGCAAGCTCGTCGGCACCGACGCGGTGAAAGAGAATCGCGCCGTGGCCGATCTGTACCAACGGTGGTTCGATCTGGAGCGTACGCGACAGCAATTGATGCTGACGCGGAATGGCAAGAATCGCGATGTACAGGCCATCGACAGCACCGTCGCCGCGACCAAATCGAACCTGAAGATGGCGAGCGGCCTCTATCTCCAGAGCCTGGCGACCCGCATCGCGTCGATCGACACGAATATCGCCGAGCTGCGGCGTAAGGCCGAACAGTTCCCGCCACTCGTGGCCCAACAAGCCCGACTGGCCGAGAACGTGCACACGATGGAGACCGGCTATGAGAACCTGCTGTCGCAATATCAGTTGTCGCGTATCGGCGAGTCCGCGGAGACCGGCCGCGTTCGCGTGATCGACGCCGCCGTGCTCCCCACCATTCCCGTCTCGCCGCATCGGAAGCGTTCGGTCCTCCTCGCCGCCGTTATCGGGATCGCGCTCGCCATCGCCGGCGCGGCGCTGCTGGACCGTTTCGATGACTCCGTCCAGACACCGGACGAGATCAGCGACCGTTTGCGGTTGCCGCTCCTGGGCTCGATCCCACGGGTTCGCCACACGCCGGCCCACGATGCGGCGCGTCTCGTGACCCACGTGGAACCACAGTCGCTCGTCGCCGAGGCGTTCCGGTCGTTGCGCACGAACCTCGCGTTCGCGCGGGCGCACCAGGACTTACGCACGATCGTCGTCACCAGCGCGGCGCCGGGCGATGGGAAGTCCACCATTGCCGTCAACCTGGCCACGACGTTCGCCCAGCAGGGGCAGCGCACCTTGCTGATCGACGCCGACCTCCGCCGCGCCGTCATCGATCGGACGTTCGATATCCCGCGGAGCCCGGGGCTCACCGAGTTCCTGGTCGGCAGCCATACGCTCGAGGCGGCGGCCCGGGAGACCGATGTTCCCAATCTCTTCATTCTGCCGAGCGGACACTTCCCTCCAAATCCGTCCGAGCTGCTCGGCTCGCAAGCGATGCGCGCCGGACTCGAGGCCGCGACGAAGGCGTTCGATATGGTGCTGATCGATTCGCCGCCGGTGCTCGCCGTCACCGACGCCTCCGTGCTCTCGGCGTTGGTCGATGGCACGATCATCGTGGTCCGCCTCGGCGTTTCGGCCCGCGAGGCCGTCAGCCGGTCGGTCGCGCAGCTGCGCGTCGTGAACGGCCGGATCCTTGGCGCCGTGCTCAATGCCGTCGACTTCCGATCGAGCGCGTATCACGGTGGGTACGGCTATTACTATCAACGGTTTTACGGAAACGAATCGGGCGATCGCGACAAACGGCGTGGAAAACGCCGCGCGAGCCGTGTAGGCTAATGCGATGAATATTACGGTCGTGGGAAGCGGATACGTCGGCCTCGTGGTCGGTGCGTGTCTGGCCGAAACGGGGAATGACGTCGTCTGCGCCGACGTCGATCCAAAGAAGATCGAAGGCCTCAAGCACAACCGTCTACCGATCTACGAGCCCGGTCTCGAGCCGCTAGTAGAGCGCAATCAGAGTCAGTCGCGTCTGTCGTTCACGACCGACATCCCGTCAGCTATCTCATCCGCGCACGTGGTGTTCATTGCGGTCGGCACACCACCGGACGAAGATGGCTCCGCGGACCTCCGCCATGTGCTCGCCGTTGCCGAGGACATCGGCAAGCACATGAAGCGCGAGCTCGTGATCGTCACCAAATCTACCGTCCCCGTTGGAACGGCGGGCAAGGTCGCCGATGCGGTCAGCAAGCACGCCAAGCACCGGTTCCATATGTGCAGCAACCCCGAATTTCTCAAAGAGGGTGATGCCGTCGACGATTTCATGAAACCGGACCGAGTCGTACTTGGTGTCGCGTCCGACTTCGCGCGCTCGGTGATGGCCGAGCTCTACGCGCCGTTCGTTCGCACCGGGAAGCCGATCATCTTCATGGACATCGCCTCGGCCGAGATGACGAAGTACGCGGCCAACGCCATGCTCGCCACGCGGATCTCGTTCATGAACGAGATCGCCCGTCTCTGCGAGACGGTCGGCGCGAACGTCGACGCGGTTCGTCGGGGCATCGGAAGCGATGACCGTATCGGCCCCTCGTTTCTCTTCCCGGGCCCAGGCTACGGCGGTTCGTGTTTCCCGAAAGATGTTCAAGCCCTAATTCGAACCGCGCAGTCGGTTAAGGTGCCGCTCGAGGTGGTCTCGGCGGTCGAGCACGCGAACGAGCGCCAGAAGCATGTCTTATTCGAAAAATTAACCAAGGCGCTCGGTGGCTCTATTCGCGGCGCGTCGATCGCCGTCTGGGGCCTGGCCTTCAAGCCCCAAACCGACGACATGCGCGAGGCGCCGGCGCTCACATTGATTGATGAGCTCCTCGCGGCCGGCGCGACGGTCAAAGCCCACGACCCGGTGGCCGAGCACGAGGCGCGCCGACGCCTCGGTGACCGCATCGCCTACGCGGATTCCAACTATGACGCCGCCAACGGCGCCGATGCGCTCGTCGTCGTGACCGACTGGAACGAATACCGTCACCCCGATTTCCGGCGGATCAAGCAGGCCCTCAAGCGCCCCGTCTTGATCGACGGCCGCAACCTCTACGACCCGCAACAGATGCGCTCCCTCGGCTTCACGTACGACTCGATCGGGCGCGTCTGAGCCCATGCGCGTTCTCATCACCGGCGCCGCAGGGTTCCTAGGCTCCCATCTGGCCGACCGGTTCCTGGCCGAGGGTCACGCGGTCGTCGGATTGGACAACTTTGTGACGGGCCATCCGGACAACATTGCCCACCTGATGGGCCGTCCCGATTTTGAGTTCCTGCGCCACAATATCTCGACGTATACGTTCGTCGCGGGCCCATTGGATGGCGTGTTGCATTTCGCGTCCCCGGCCAGCCCGGTCGACTATCTGGAACACCCGATTCCAACACTGAAAGTCGGCGCACTCGGTACCCACAATGCGTTGGGCCTGGCGAAGGCCAAAGGTGCGAGATTTTTTCTGGCCTCTACCAGTGAAGTGTATGGCGATCCGCTGGTCCACCCGCAGACCGAGTCGTACTGGGGCAACGTAAACCCAATCGGTCCGCGTGGAGTCTACGACGAGGCCAAGCGCTACGCCGAAGCCATGACAATGGCGTATCACCGCTACCACGGCATCGACACGCGGATAGTCCGGATCTTCAACACCTACGGCCCAAGGATGCGTCCCCGCGATGGCCGCGTGGTCTCAAACTTTATCGTCCAGGCCCTGACCGGTGAGCCGATCACGATCTACGGCAACGGCTCGCAAACGCGCAGCTTCTGCTACGTGGACGATGAAGTCGAGGGGATTTTTCGTCTCTTCATGCACGGCGACCACGACCCGACGAATATCGGAAACCCGGACGAGTACACTGTCAAGCAGTTGGCCGAGATCGTCGTCGAGCTCACCGGCACCAAATCGCCAATCGTGTATCGCGACCTGCCGGAGGATGACCCAAAAGTGAGGCGCCCCGACATAACCCGCGCTTGCACCATGCTCGGTTGGACGCCGAAAATCCCCGTGCGAGATGGCGTATCAAAGACGATAGAATATTTCAGGGAACTCATAGGAGCCGGTCGCGTGGGCAAGTCGTGAGCGCCCATCGCGACATCATGGACCTGGCGCCCGATGCACTGGAACGGGCCCGCGAGCGCTTCGCCGTTCGGGACTACCACGGCGCAGTGCTCCTCCTACAGGAAGTGATAGGCAGCGGCATCGGCTACGCCGACGCGTACAACTTGTACGGCCTGTCCCTCGCGATGGTCGACCGTCCCAACGAGGCGCTGACCGCCTTCGACCAGGCACTCGAGCGGAACCAACGCTATGTGGAGGCGCACCTCAACCGCGCGGTACTGCTCAACGGCCTCGGTCGAACCGAGGAGGCCGCGGCGTCGTTCGCGATCGCGGAAGCCCTGGGCCGCCCGGACGAGACGGGATTCCCGGTCGTGGTCGGCAACCGGCTGGCGAACGCCCATGCCGCGCTCGGCGACGAGTACCGGAACGCCGGAGCCCACGAGGAGGCGATCGCCCAGTACCGTCGCGCGCTGCAGATGCGACCTGGCTACGTCGATATCGGGCTGTCCCTGGCCCGGACACTCCTCGAAGCACAGCGGTACGAGGAGGCGGCCCAGGCGCTCGATACCGTCCTCGCGGTCCGGCCTACACTCCTGGACGCCCTCTTATTGCGCGGCCTGGCGTCGTATCTTCATGGAGAGCACGCCACGGCCGGCCGGGTCTGGGATCGCGCCGCCGAGGTCCATCCGGGCGATCCGCGGGTAGAAACGTATCGATCGATGTTGGCCCGCCAGGGTCTCTAATCAGCCATATTACGGGTTGCATGCGCCTATTGCGCAGATGTTCTGCTCTTACCGCCGCGCTCGCCTTGACTGCGTGCGCCGGCCATTTGGACGTGGCCAAATTCAAGGGCACGAACGAAGAGCTCTACGCCCGCTCGCTCAAGGCGTTCACCAAGCACAATTGGGATGATGCGGTCGCGGGGTTCGAGAAGCTGACGCTCGAGCTGCCCGCGCACGATACCCTGCTGTCGCGCTCGCACTTTTACCTGGGCGAAGCGCACGAGCACCGCGCCGAGTACCTGTTGGCGGCCCAAAGCTACTCACGCTTGGCGGAGTCGTTCCCGGACGATTCGCTGGCCGACCGCGCGCTCTATAACGCCGGCCGCAGCTACCAAAGGATGTGGCACCGCCCCGATCTCGACGCATCGAACGGCGAGTCGGCCCTGACCTCGTATCAGCAGCTGCTCTCGCTCTATCCCGGCTCGGGCCTGGCGACCGATGCCAATCGGCAGATCGGGCGGCTGAACGAGTGGTTCGCGCAGAAGGACTACTCCAACGGCGTGCACTATTATCGCCGGCGGGCGTACGACTCGGCGATCATCTATCTCAAGGACGTCGTCAAGAACTATCCGACGACCGCGACCGCCCGCCGCGCGCAACTCAAGCTCGTCGACGCGTATCGCGCGATCAAATATCGCGACGACGCGAACGACGTCTGTGCGCAGTTGCGGACCGCCTATCCGGGAGATCG
>Ga0210409_10003194_pt1 | contig 18645 bp, 15 predicted proteins | sample IncBWH17MmetaG_FD_161649 | JGI IMG/M metagenome (GOLD analysis project Ga0210409, IMG submission 161649) | Forest soil microbial communities from Barre Woods Harvard Forest LTER site, Petersham, Massachusetts, United States - Inc-BW-H-17-M | ecosystem: Environmental > Terrestrial > Soil >... | reverse complement strand
CAGCAGCTAGAGAATCAAATTCAACGTCGAACGTGCCTAATTTTTCTCCTTGCAATTTGGCATGCATCAGGCGATCCAGTGGCGAGTTGGTGTTGTTGGATTCGGCTGCTGCATTACCGGAAGCGTCATCCGATGACGGTAACAAGTTGCTGAACGTTGCTAACAAACGGAGCGCATCCGACTCGGCGAGGTTGCGCGCGGTTTCGTTCCAATGTGAGGCGAAACTCTTTGGATCGTTCGATGGCCGAAAATATGGCTGCAATTCAGAAAAGGTCTGATCATTGAAGCGAAAGTACGCGGTGGCAAAGCGCTCCTCAAGAATGGCCATTCCGGTGAAGAATGTCATCGAAGCGCGCTCAACCCGATTCGGTGGTGTTAACAGGATCTCGCCGTCACCCTCAAAGAAGGCTCCGGTTACATTTCCGTCGACGCTAGTCGTGAAAGAGATCTCTCCATCCTCCAGAGTGATGTGGAGTGCAGAGCGATCGATGGTGGCACCCCGAACATGAAAAGTTCGGTCCGGATCGAGCCCAACACTACGCAGTTCGAGGTAGAGCGCCTCAGCAGGGCTGGATTTTGGTGCGGGTGCCGGTTGGTTTGGTTTTTGAGAATCCAGAACGGCGGGCCTGGTGCTTGGGTCAGCGAATCCGCCGGCCAGCACAAGCAACATTAGAACTGCCCATTTTTCCAAGGTTTTCGTCGTTACTTGAGTCACCTGCGAATTCTCGGTACCGGTTGCTAGAATGCTCCCGAGTGGGCACTCGTGTCACCTTCTTGTTTTGGGCAACAGTCGCCTTTGTGACGGGCTCAGTCCTCTGCTCGTCCGCCGACGTCATCCACCTCAAGAATGGTCGCAAAATTTGGGCTGATCATGTTCGTGAAAATGGCAACCGGATCGAATATGACGTTGGCGACGACTCCTACGCGATACCAAAGTCTTCCGTTGACAGTGTAGAGGCCGGTGGGCTCTCACCCAACTTTGCTTCTTCCACGGGGCAGAGCGGTTCAAAGGAACTGCCCGCCCTATCTCTGGAGGATACCCTCGCCGGACATGCGGATTTGGCCTCCAAAGTGGTACACGATGGCAAAGTCGATCCGGATGAGCTTGCGTCGCTGGAAAAAGAAGGAAAGCCGGATCTTTCTGCAACCGCCTATTTTCTGGCGGGCAAGCACGAGTTTGAACACGGGAACCTGCCCGTCGCCAAACGCTACTTTGAAACGGCCCTTAATTTCCAGCCTTCAAATTCAACCATCCTGAACTACTATGCGATGGCGTTGCTGCGCTCGGGGAATCCAACCGCCGCACTGTCCTATGCCCAGCAATCGGTACGGGCAAATCCGAATTCCGCCGACGGATATACAGTTCTTGGCTTCGCGGAGTTCTCGTCGGACCGCACCAAAGACGCTATTCGGGACTGGAAACATTCACTCGATTTACGGCCCGACCCACGCGTCGAACAGTTTCTCGCAAAGGCGCAACGTGAGGCGACTACCGAGTCCGACTTTTCGCAAAAGGAAAGCAGTCATTTCGTTCTGCACTACGAAGGCAAACAGACCTCGGAGGAGTTCCGGAGGGAACTGATTGCAACACTCGAATCGCACTATGACGATCTTGTCCGCGTGCTGGGCGTAGCCCCGCGAGCGAACATATCGGTCACGCTCTATACGGAGCAGGCTTTCTTCGACGTGACCCACGCCCCGTCATGGTCCGGGGCGGTCAATGACGGCAAATTGAGGATACCGATCAGCGGTCTCACGTCGATGACTTCCGAGCTGTCACGAGTTCTGAAGCACGAACTCGCTCATTCGTTCGTCAATCAGGCTTCCGGCGGACGTTGCCCAACCTGGCTCAATGAGGGCATCGCGCAATTCGTCGAACCGAAGAGCCTGGGCTCCAATGGACATCGACTGAAGGAGTTGTTCCAATCGGAACACGCGATTCCCTATAACGCTCTTGAGGGAGGCTTTATGAGATTCTCCTCTGTGGAGGCCCTGCTTGCCTACGACGAATCGTTGGCAGCCGTTGAATACATCAACGACACCTACGGTATGAGCGATCTTGAACGCATTCTTCAACGGCTGGGCGAGGGCAGTTCGACAGAAGCCGCTCTTCGAGCCACGATTCATTCTGATTACGGGCAACTCGAATCAGATATCAGCAAATTTCTCGCCAGCAAGTATTGAGGATTAGGCTCGAGATTTTCACGAGCGCACACTCTCTCAAGCCATTACAATTCGCTATCCTGCTCTCCGGGGCATATGAGATCTCTGCTTGGGAAAAAGTCGAAACAACCCCATGCCGCCATCGAACCGGTAAACGCGCAGCTCCCGACGATGCGGGGAGCTGACATTGGAGCGGTATTTGCCGGGAATCGGAGAGGTGGAGATTTTTACGACGCATTTCGCGTGAACTCGGCACATATTCTGTTTGGACTTCTCGACGTCGCAGGCCCCCGTCGCGAAAACTCTGCAATCTTTTCCAATGCCCAAAAAATCTTACGCGATTCGGGCACCCAGCTCCTGAATTCTCCAGAGATCAACGAGACCGATGCCCTGACTGAGCTATGCCTGCAGCTGAATCGTGCGATTCTCGACTCAGCCGGTACGGTCCACTCCTGTCCTGCCTTTGTCGGCTGCTACAACGAGGACCTCGGTACCGTCGGCTATTTCAATGCGGGCCATACCCACGGATTGGTGCGGCACAGTTCCGATATCTCGGAACTCGGCGCCACCGGGTTGCCGCTTGGTTTGTTTTCGCATACCACAACCGACGCGAGAATGATCGCGCTTGAGGCGGGCGCGGCTCTGATTCTTGTCTCCAAAGGAGTTGTCGAAGTTACTCGGAAGGGAGAAGAATTCGGACTCGCTCGCGTCGAAGGTGTCCTTCGCAACAGCAACCGGTCTATGGGTGCTCAAGGCCTTTGCTCATCTGTTCTTGCGGCTGCACAGGGTTTCTCGGGAACGGCACGAGTCCATGATGACCTCACTGCCCTGGCACTGATTCGTACCTTACCCTAGTGATTCTTCCGCGGTCGCTTGGCAGTCTTCTTTGCGGTTGGGTGTTCACTCGTCGTCTGTGGATCAATGGAATCAGCGGTAACAAAGACGGGTGCGATGTCCGTTGGGATGTCTGCAAGCTTGGCAAAAGTCTTCTTTAGCGAGGGTCGTAGGACACCCAAAGTTTCTAGCATTTCTTTGGCTTTGGCGTAGTTCCCTTCCGCTTCGACCGTCAGCAAATCGTAGTCCAGATCTTGAACGGCAGATTTGATCTTCGTCATGTCGACACTGAAAGTACCGTCGCCGTTTTCCACAAACGCGCCGTGATCAAGAAGGTAGTTAAACTGGACGGCCATACCCTTCCCATGGGCATCATTGAGTCCGAATCGTAGACTGCGAAACGCGGACGCGAGAAATGTGGTGTAGAGCTGTCTTTGCGCGGCCTCATCGGAGGGTAAGACTCTCGTCAGTCTCATAGGACCAGCATGGTCCATCATGTATTGAAGGGCAAACAATCCCGTGACGTCGGCCTTCGCCTCTTCAATCGCACTATAGAGTTCCTTCAACTCCGCACGTGGTGTGGTGGACCTCCCTTCAATTGTGATCTGATGCGGGCCCAACCCATGCATCAGTTCGTGCGCCAAAGTATGCGTAAAGAACGAGCCGAAGCTTACGTCCACCATCGCGCTTTTCGAAAGCGTGCGCATGGCAATGGGGACGAGAACGGTGCGAAACTTTGCTTCCTGAACATTCTTCAGCATTACGCGTTTGCTGCCCTTTTGCTGGACAACCCGCTCGTCGTTCGGCAAATTGTAGGCAGTGGTTTGAACTCCGTGAGCGCCATCTCCGGCGCTGATGATTTCGTCCACAACTCGAATCGGCGCGGCGGCCCCGAGTTTGGGATTGCGATATCGCGAGTCAATTGGCAAGTTGTCTTCGATCTCTTGCAAATGCTGCGTGAAGGTGGCTAGCGTTGCGGTCCCCTCGTCGTCGCGAAGATTGATGTAAGCCTCGAAAGCAGCTTTATATCCAAAAATCTCGTCGTTATAGGTCTCATACGGGCCGATCGTTACATCGAGCGGAGCGTCCAAATCCATCCAGGCTAAATCGCTATCGTAGTAGTCGTTCGACAAAAAGGCTCCCGCCCGCGCCGAAAGGAACCTCTTTAACGAATCGTTTTCTGTGAGATCGGCGGCTTCCTTTAAGAGGTCGGCAGCGCGAACGAGTTCGGCTTTGTACTCATCGCTGTAGGGCACGATCGATAGGCTGCCGCCCTTTTTATCCTTCCAGCGCAACACCGTGAAAAAGCCTTTTGCACGTTCCTGCTCGGTTGCAGGTAAGCCAGCAGCCCACTGCTCGAAATCTTCCTTGGACATGTCTTGCGGGTAGAAGTTTGATCCCGGGAGTTTCCGGGGTGGGACGCCTGGGAGGAAGGCCTTATAGTCATCAATGTCGGACCAAGGGCCCTTGTTCAGCCAAAAATAATGGAGGCGTGCTTTCCCCAGAGGTGTGCCATCCTTTTGCAGTCGCGCAAACAGATCCATATTCCCCGACCACAACTGCCTCATAAATACCTGATCGAGAACCCGCGTGGCTTGCACAAGTTTGACCAGGGCCTGACGATCTCCAACGGTCAAGGTTGACGCATCCACGCGGAGCGGTGTGGAAGCGAAGCGACTTGTCATTTTCTCCAGCTCTGCGAGGTTGGGTGCACTTGAGCTTGATCTCTGTGCACGGTCGGATACGCCAAAAGGCCCAACCAGCAAGAGGATCAGGAAACATTCGAAGGTCTTCAAATCAAACCCCCCACGTGGGGATTCGGTGGCAACCACCGGATTGACGGCCTCATCATAACAGTGAGTCAGCTACCCCCTGCACTGCCAACCGGGATTTCAATCCTAGACCAGGATTCAATCCTGTAAAATATCAGTGCCTGATTCAATTTTCACGTCCGGCGGGTTCCAATGAAAAAAAGACATTCGATTGCTTTACTCGGCTGCGTGCTTGCATTGTCCGCTCTCTTGGGAGCCGATACTGTCGTCGAAGAGATCGTTGCCCGCGTCAACAACTCGATCATCACTCACTCTGACTTCGTTCGCAGCAAGGAACAGCTGAAGGACGAAGTCAAGAATCAGGAATCGGGTAGCAACGCCGACAAAGCTTATACGGATCGCGAAAAAGACGTTCTCCGCGATCTCATCGACCAGCAGCTTCTATTAGAAAAAGGCAAGGACCTGGGCATCACGGCTGATACCGAACTGATCAAGAAATTGGATGAAATGCGCAAGCAGATGAATCTGGACTCGATGGAGGAACTCGAGAAGGCTGCGCAGGGACAGGGCGTCTCTTACGAGGACTTCAAACAGAATCTTCGCAACCAGATCATCACACAGCAGGTTATTCAGCACGAGGTGGGTTCCCATCTTTCCGTCTCAAAGGATGAGGAGCAAAAATTCTACGAAGAGCATAAAGGCGAGATGGAACAGCCCGAGCAAATCAGGCTTAGCGAAATCCTCGTCGCTTTGCCCAAAACACCTCCTGCAAAAACTGAGACTCCGAAGACCGGTACGGATGGTTCGGCAATAACCCCACCTCTGGCAGCTGCTACATCTTCGCCAGATCAGCCTGCCACACAGCCCTCGGAGTCCGATCAGCTGGCTGCGACCGACGCCAAGGCGAAGGATCTGCTTGACCAGATCAAGAAGGGTTCTGCGTTCGAGGATATCGCGAAAAAGAATTCTGACGGACCCACCGCCTCGCAGGGAGGAGACCTCGGACTCTTTAAGCGCGGCACGCTGTCGAAAGAGCTTGAGGACACCACTTTCGGGATGAAGGCCGGCCAAGTAACCGATGTGATCCGCACCAAACAGGGCTTTGTGATCCTAAAGGTTACCGAGCACCAGATGGCTGGCATCCCTACCATGAAACAGATGGAGCCTCGTATTCAGGATGCTCTTTACTATCAGAAACTACAGCCAGCCCTGCGCGCATATCTGAAGAAACTTCGGGAAGAAGCCTACATCGACATTCGCTCAGGTTACGTGGACACGGGAGCCAGTCCGAACCAGACCAAGCCAATTGAAACGGCAGGCAAGGAAGCATCCAGCAAAAAGCTGAAAAACAAGAAAAAGAAGAAGCTCGGGATCCTCTGAGTAGTCCTTATGGTGCTGCAGAGGCTTTTTCTGTTAACGCGGCTTGCGAGATACTGGTGTATGCTGCGTCAGGTGCCCCAGATCAACAGACCGCTTTCATGAAAGATTTCTTCATTACCGAGTGTGCGCGACAGGAAAACAAGGTCATCACTTCCACCTTCGTCGTTGTCTCCAAACAAATAAAGCCCAAAAAGAGCGGGGAGCCTTATATCGCTCTCACGTTGGGGGACCGGACGGGACAGCTGGAAGCCAAAATGTGGGATAACGTCGATGACGTTCTCGACGCTTTCGAGCAGGACGACTTCCTGAAGGTCAAAGGGTTGATCAACAAGTACAAGAACCGCTTCCAGCTTACGATTCACAAACTGCGGCGATTAGCCGACGCTGAGATCGATTATTCCGACTACCTTCCCAAGACGACCAAGAACATCGATGCGCTGTGGCAGGAACTTGTCGATTTCGTCGCCACATTTCAAAACCCGCATCTGAAGGCTCTTCTGCAGGCGTTCGTCAGCGATCCTCAGATTGCCTACGCATATCGAAATGCACCGGCCGCGAAAACACTTCATCACGCCTATATTGGTGGTCTTCTTGATCACGTTGTATCGCTGATTCGAAGCTGTGATCTCATTTGTCGCAACTATCCAAACGTCAACCGTGATTTGGTTCTCGCCGGCGCGTTCCTGCACGATATCGGCAAAATCGACGAACTGACCTTCAGCCGTTCGTTCTCTTACACGACGCGGGGGCAGCTCTTGGGCCACATGGTCATCGAGCTCGAGATGCTCCAAGCCAAGCTGGCTCTCGTTCCGGAATTTCCAGTCGAATTGAAGACCCTGTTGGAGCACCTGATCATAAGCCACCACGGTCAGTACGAATTCGGATCTCCAAAGCTGCCCATGTTTCCCGAGGCCTTGCTGCTTCACTACATGGATGATCTTGATTCGAAAATCGAAAGCATGCGAGCGCAGTTTGAGCGCGAGTCGGAAAACGATAGCCCTTGGACCTCCTACAACCCGTCACTAGGCCGGCCACTTTTGAATAGTGCGAAATTTCTCGCGCCGAGGATTTCAAATAATGCAGAAAATGAAACGGTTGCCGCCGAAACTGTGGTTCTGGAGAGCGAAACATTGACTCTGCCCGACTTGGAGGTTTCGAGCCAACCCGAACAGGCGGCTCTCACGCTTTCTCAGCCGAAAGACAAGGCCTAGTACTAGGGCCTTGAGTGGCGGAAGTTCCACAACTTTGCGTTCCATTCACGTCGTGTAGTGATAATGTCTTCCGATACATTCTTCTGATCCGGAGGTTCCCATGCGGTCTCGTATCACCGTGCTCGCGCTTGCCCTTTCGTTGTCCCTTGCCCTTCTTTCGTGTACGAGCAAGCCCCCTGCAACAGACACGAACAGCGGAACAAATAACAGTAGCAATGGTTCGAACGCAAATGATGCAAGCAACTCTGCTCCGGCAAATGCGCCCGGCGGGGCGATGGGCAACAGCAAGATGGCTGCAGAACCGAGAGAAGCTCCGGCACAAACGCTGATCGTTCCGACGGGTACCGTACTGACGGTGCGGCTGGGCGAGACCTTGAGCTCAAAAGGCAGTCAGGCAGGACAGGCCTTCACTGCATCGGTCGTGACGCCAGTGGATGTGGAGGGAAAAACCGTGATCCCCGCTGGAGCCACTGCGACGGGCACAGTCGTTGCTGCTCAGGCGGCTGGAAAGTTCAAGGGCGCTTCGTTGCTGCAGATCAAACTCGACAGCATCACGATTGGGGGACATTCCCGTTCCATCCAGACGTCATCAGTTGCACGCTCTGAAAAAGGAAAGGGCAAGCGGACCGCGACTATGATCGGCGGAGGCGCCGGAGCCGGAGCGCTGATCGGCGCCTTGGCGGGCGGAGGTAAAGGTGCGGCAATCGGTGCTCTTGTTGGTGGAGGCGCCGGTACGGCTGGATCCGCTTTCACGGGAAATCGGGATGTGACGCTGCCGGCCGAGTCAGCGGTCAGCTTCAAACTCGAAGCTCCACTCGAAATTCGCTAGTGGGGAAATTGAATTTCTCGCTGCCCCCGGCACCAGCCGGGGCTTTGTTTTTTGCGAAGTGCCAAGGACTGATTCGAAGAGGACAACGCTTTCCATTCAAATGCTTGATTTTTCCACATACGAAGTTCTCACTTTTGATTGCTACGGCACCCTCATCGATTGGGAAACGGGAATTCTGTCCGTCTTACGTTCGATGTTGTCGAAGTATGAAATTTCTCTCTCCGATGCTGAAATCCTGGAGCGCTATGGAGACTACGAAGCCGCTGCGGAAAAGAACTATCAGCCGTACTCAGGGGTTCTTAGATCGGTTGTGTCTTGTTTTGCGGCGGACTTCTCGTTCGAACCAACGGCGAGAGAACTCGGTGCTCTCGCTGCCTCAATCTCGCAGTGGCGACCGTGGCCGGACACGGTTCCCGCCTTGCGTGGACTTCGCTCGCGATATCAACTTGCGATTATTTCCAACATTGACGATGATTTATTCGCGCCAACCATCCCGAAGCTTTCAATGGAATTTCAAAGCGTAACGACTGCTCAGCACGCCCGCTGCTATAAGCCTTGTGTGGCGATTTTTGAGATGGCTCTCGAGCGGCTCAAAGTCCCGCCCAATCGGGTATTGCATGTTGGACAAAGCATCTTCCACGATGTGCTGCCGGCACAATCTCTCGGCCTTTCGACTGTATGGATTAATCGTCCTTCGCCCCGGACAGGAATTGGGGCGGTGAAAAGAGCGGAGGGCAAACCAGACTTGGAACTCACCGATCTCACAAGTCTGGCCCGTTTAGCAGTTGGATCGTAAAGCTGGGACTACCGCCACCCTCCTCTGCAATTCAAACTAGAATCCTGCAGGGACCTTCACGATCTTGCGCCGGATGGCACAGTGCACCAGTTCTGCCTTGTTGTGGATGTCGAGTTTGCGCATTAAATTGAATTTGTGGGCTTCGATCGTTTTCAAGCTCAGCCCCAACATGCCCGCGATTTTGCGCACGGTATGTCCTTCAGCAAGTAACTTCATCACTTCGCGCTCTCGGGGCGTCAGCCCTGATTTTGCCGGGCGCATGTTCGTTTGGCCCAATTTCCCATTGTCCAACAATCCCCCCAAGACTTCGGGGCTGACAAACTTTCCACCCTGGTGAACCTCCCGGAGGACGCTGATCAACTTGGCAGCCGGCGTGTCTTTCAACAGGTATCCCGAAGCGCCCGCCTGCAACCCTTGCATTACGTAATCCTGATCCTCATGCATGGTGAGAAAAACGGTCCGGGTCCCCGGCAGATCCTGTTGAATGATTCGTGCCGCTTCAAACGATGAAAAGCCAGGCATGCCAACATCCAGCAACAGGATGTCTGGCCGCAGTTCCATGGCGCGCTTTAAAGCTTCCGCTGCATCGCCCGCCTCCCCGACCACCTCGACATCCGGTTCGTCCTGAAGCAGACGACGTATGCCCTGCCGGACCAATGCGTGATCGTCTGCAATCACGCAGCGAATCTTAGTTCCAGCCACAACTTCTGTTGGGGATTGCTCGTCCGAATACACTACCCCTCCTCGGCCAGAGGACTGCGACGCGGCACACCATGGCGGGAAGCCGAAACGGAGCGGAACGGCTTTAACGCTTGATGAGTGCATTGTACAAGTGTGGCTCCCCAGTGTCACGATCACAATCATTGATTTTCTCGAGTCGTTCCCACCATTTTCAACAAGCGGATCGTTTAGAATCAGACGCTTATGCTGCGTTACTTCACTTCCGGGGAGTCCCACGGGGAGGCGTTGGTTGCTTTCTTGTCAGGAGTGCCTGCTGGATTGCATGTCGATGAGCAGTTCATTGATCGGGAACTCTGGCGTCGGCAGCAGGGGTACGGCCGCGGCGGGCGGATGAAAATCGAAACCGACAAAATTCACGTTCTCTCTGGTGTCCGTCACGGCATGACCATCGGATCCCCTATAGCGATCCTTCTTAAGAACAAAGACTGGGAGAATTGGAAAGAAGCTCTGCCCGTAGGCGAAGGAGATTTCGCCAAACATAAACCCGTAAAATCGCCCCGCCCCGGTCATGCTGATTTGGCAGGCGTGCTGAAGTACAACTTCTCTGAAGCGCGTTACGTCCTGGAGCGGGCATCCGCGCGTGAATCCGCTGCCCGCGTCGCCATCGGAGGAATTGCGAAGCTTTTCCTGCGAGAGTTTGGTATCGAAGTGTTAAGCCACGTCATTTCGGTTGGCGCCGCCACTCTCAACCGCGAGGTCCCCTGGGACGATATCAAGATTCTGAGCACTAAGGACGATATCCTGCTGAGCTGTGCTGACGTGGACGCGGAACAAGGCATGAAGGAAGAGGTGGATAAGGTTTTACGAATTGGAGACTCGGTCGGCGGTGTTTTTGAAGTCGTCGCCCATAATGTCCCTCCAGGCCTAGGCACTTATGCACAGTGGGACGAGCGCCTGGATGCACTCCTCGCGGCAGCCGTCATGTCCTTACAGGCGGTAAAGGGTGTCGAGATCGGCTCTGGAATTCAGGCAGCGTCTTCGCCGGGTTCACTCGTCCACGATGAGATCGCCTATGATGCCGAAAACTCCTTCACAAAATTTAGCCGCTCACGCAACAACGCGGGCGGCATCGAAGGTGGCATCTCGAATGGCCAGGAGATCCGTGTGCGCGGCTATCTGAAGCCCATTTCCACTTTGCGTCGACCTCTACAGTCGGTGGACTTTGCGACCCGCGAAGTTGTGAAAGCCGCCTACGAGCGCTCTGATGTGTGCGTGGTTCCAGCCGCAGGAGTTGCCGCAGAGGCGATGGTGGCTCTCACGCTTGCCCGTTGTGCACTCGAGAAATTCGGCGGTGATTCCATGCTCGAAACACAACGCAACTTCAACGGGTACCTCCAACAACTAAAGAACTTCTAAGGATTACAGGCCGACATCCGGCAACTGCGTTCATGATCTATCCCATCGTTAAGTTTGGCGATCCTGTACTTGAAAAGAACGCCGAGCCCGTAACCGCATTCGACCAGGACTTGCAGAAACTGGTCGACGATATGTTCGAGTCCATGTACGCCGCTCACGGTGTAGGACTTGCGGCACCGCAGATCGGCATTTCCAAGCGCCTCGCGGTGATTGATGTCACGTTCAAAGAGGATCCTGAGGCCAAGCTGGTTCTCGCGAATCCCGAAATCATTCACACAGAAGGGCGCCATACCCAAAATGAAGGTTGTTTGAGCATTCCGGACTTTCGCGAGTCCGTGACTCGCGCAAAGAAGGTGACGATTCGTGCGCAGGATGTAACCGGCGAATTTTTTGAAAAGACCGGTGAGGAACTACTTGCTCGCGCATTCTTGCATGAAACGGATCATTTGAATGGAAAACTCTATATCAGTCACTTGAGCGCGCTCAAGAGAGATCTCATCAAGCGCAAGATTCGTAAACTGGTGAAGGCAGGTGAGTGGTAAAGTCTCTGTCCCTCCGATTCATGAGCCCCTTTCTCACTCTCGTTTTTGCGGGTACCCCACGGTTCGCAGTACCAACCTTAGAAGCATTGGTGCAGCGTGGTTTTGACGTTCGGCTGGTGGTCACTCAACCCGACCGGAAAAGTGGACGAGGGATGGAACTGACCGCCTCTCCCGTAAAACAAAGTGCTATCGGCTTAGGCCTTTCTGTAGCACAGCCTGACACTATCAAGAACAACAGTGCTTTCCGCGCCCAACTCTCCGATCTTCATCCAGATGCCATCGTTGTTGTTGGTTATGGACGAATCATCCCGCAATGGATGATTGAACTCCCGAGACTCGGGAATCTGAACGTGCACGCATCCTTGCTTCCGAAATATCGGGGTGCCGCTCCGATTCAGTGGGCCATCGCGCAAGGGGAAACTGTCACCGGTGTTACAACCATGCGCATCGATGCTGGCCTTGACACTGGTGACATCCTTCTTCAGCGCGAATTCACTCTCAAGAGCCAAGATACAGCAGTGACAGTTGCGCCCAAACTCGCTGCGATTGGCGCACACCTTATGATCGACACGCTCCACCAGTTGCAGGCGGGAACTCTACAACCGCGCGCTCAAAACCATGCACTTGCTACGCTCGCACCGATCCTCAACAAGGAAGATGGCCGAGTGGATTTCCATCGCTCAGCAGCCGAGATTTGGAATCGCATGCGTGGCTTTCAGCCTTGGCCTGGTGCGTTTACATCCTTTCGGGGTAAAAGCCTTCAGATCCTGACTGCAAGGCCTACGAACCACGAACTTCTATCCGGCTTCCTCAAAGTTGAGGATGATCTGCCCGTGGTCGGTTGCGGCTTCGGCACTTCCCTTGAGTTAGGGGAGGTGCAAATAGAAGGCAAGAAAAGAATGTCCGGCCAGGACTTCGTGAATGGCTACCGTATTCGTGAGGGTGAGCAACTAGGTACATGACGGTCCTGTTTCCTTTGCATGCTTTAGGACCCGAAAGTTTAGCTGCTGAGATAATTGAAAGCACTATTGATGCCCGTTTCCCCTGCGCGCGCAACAGCCTTTGAAATTTTACTGCGGGTCGCACAGCAGCGTTCGTATGCGTCCGAATTGTTACATTCCGACCTCTGCTCACCGTTGAACCAGAAAGATCGAGCACTCGCGACCGAGCTCGTGATGGGCGTGCTCCGGTGGCAATCCGTGATCGATGCTGCGGTCGCGGAGGCGTCATCTCTTTCACTCGCCAAGGTCGATGCCGAGGTGCTCATTGCCTTGCGACTCGCTACTTTTCAACTTCTGTGGCTCGACCGGGTCCCGCCGCGCGCTGCTATCTACGAAAGCGTTGAGTTGGTCAAGCGGGCCCGCAAACGTTCGGCCGTTCCCTTTGCAAATGCCGTGCTTCGTAAGGTTGCTCAATCGCGGGATCCTAACCGACTAAAACCACACGAACCAGCTCGCGATCCAGAAACGCTGGCGAGTTTGTCAGCCCACCCGGGCTGGCTGGTTCAACGCTGGTATATGAGGTACGGCGCCGACGCTGCACACCAAATCTGCAGTTACGACCAAACCATCCCACCCACCACAATTCGTTTGAGGGGCTCATCTGCGGAAGATGCCCTGCGGGACGAAGGAATTTCTCTGGCGCCAGGACAGTTTTTGACCGCAGCGCGCAGAGTTCTTTCCGGAAACGTTACGCAAACGAAGGCGTTCGACCAAAAACTCATCGTCATTCAAGACGAAGCATCCCAGCTCGTTGCGGCCATCGTTGGCTCAGGTTCGCGCTTCTTGGATTGCTGTGCTGCTCCCGGGGGGAAGACCCTGGCGATCGCGGATCGAAATCCAGCAGCGAAGATTGTTGCCGTTGAACTGCACGCTCATCGCGCCCGACTACTGAAAGAGCGTGTGACTGCGCCCAATGTCCAAGTGATCAATGCGGATATGTCCACGTTAGCGTTCGATGCGCAATTCGATCGCGTGCTTGTCGATGCACCCTGCTCAGGCACCGGAACTCTCGCTCGAAATCCGGAAATCAAATGGGGCCTACGACAGCATGACTTGCCAGACTTGCACCTTCGGCAAACCGCAATACTGAACTCTGCAATGGACAAGTTGGCACCCGGAGGAGAGTTGGTCTACGCTACCTGTTCTCTTGAACACGAAGAGGGTGAGACAGTGATTGAGGAAGCGCTGAGGGGAATGAAACGTTTTCGCATTTTAAATATCGCAGAGAAGTTAAATCAGTTGCGTGACTCTGAAGAACTGCTGGTCGACGACCAGAGTTCGCTAGTTCATGGGCCTCACCTTCGCACTATCCCTGGCAAGCATCAATGCGACGGCTTCTTCGTAGCCATATTGAAACGCATTTCCTGAGGATCAACGCACTTCGAAGTTCACAGTTGCGCCCGCGACTACACGCTGTCCCGGTGCCGGCACCTGCGACACAACGATACTTGCAGGGGAAGGTTGAGGTGGGGATGTAGCTTGCGGCTCAGAGGGTTGATTTGCGGGTTCCGAGAGCCTTGCTGCGACCGTAACGAGGCCAAGTCGGAAGCCGGCATCTAGTATTGTGAGGTTCACTGTTCCCAGCGGTTGTCCGATAAAACTCGGCATGACAAAGCTTGGCTGTTGTGGGCCCCCACTGATCAACAGGCTGATTCTCGGTGCGGAGATGCTGCTCGCATTTGCCGGTGGGCTCTGCGCTAAAACCTGATCCGCCGTTAGACCCGTCGTCTGCAAGTATGCGATGGATGTGACGTCAAGACCTCGTCGGCGGATGTTCAAATCAGCTGCCCGGGCGCTTTCTCCCAGCACGTCCGGTACGGCGACCCGCTGTGGACCCAGACTTTGTGCGACTCGAAGTTGCCAACCGCGCCGCACCCGCGTACCCGCAGTGGGAATCTGTGTCATAATCCGGCCTTCTTGAACCTCCGCACTGTAGTATTGGCGCTCTACCGTAACGCTCAAACCTGCTCCACCCGCAGTGCGTTCTGCCTCTGTCGGATTCATACCGACTAGATTCGGCACCGTCACTTCTGCACCGTGGATCGCCCGGCTCATCGTGACAACGGCGGATATCATCGCCACCACGAGAAGAAGCAACGTCACAAATGCGAAACGCAAAAAAGATTTCATTGCCTAAATATCGAGCTATGTGCTCTCAACCTCTTCCGGTTAACAGACGGGGAATTGTCCTGCCTTTGCTATCACTGTATTTCGTCTTTCGCCGGAGCATCATCCGGAGTGTCGACCTTAAGCAGACCAGAAGCGGGCGGAACGAGCACCGGCGGTTGAAACTCACCGGGATCCCTGCCTGCCAGAGCGCTCTTCATGAAATCCATCCAGATCGGTAATGCAGCGCGGGCCCCGGTTTCTTTCGCACCAAGAGACTTTTTTTCGTCATAGCCTACCCAAACACCGCAGGTCATCGACGGTGAAAAACCGACAAACCATGCGTCTGTGAAATCGTTCGTCGTCCCTGTCTTGCCCGCGAGCGGCAATTTCAGACTCGCGGCTGCGACGCCTGTGCCATGCTGAACGACATCTTTAAGCATCGAGGTCATGATCCTGGCTGTGCGAGACGATACGACGTCCTTAACGTCTGGGAAATCCTCTTCCAAGACCCGCCCTTCATAGTCGGTTACTTTTGTGATGTAGCGCGGTGTGATGCGAACACCGTCATTCGGGAAAACACTATACGCACTCGTCTGCTCGAGCAGTGTGACTTCCGCGGACCCGAGCGCTACCGGAAGATACGCTGGGATCGCCGAAGAGATTCCGAAACGATGAGCGTAATCGATGACAGTCTTAATCGTTAGGTGATCAGCCAGACGCAACGCCGGGATATTAAGTGATTGCGCAAGGGCTCGACGCAAGCTGATTGTGCCTTCGAATCTTTCTTCATAATTGTGCGGAGTATAAGGACCGGATGCAGTTTGGAACGTTATGGGCGCGTCGAGAATCGTGTCGTCAGGGCTGGCTCCCTGATCAATCGCGGCTGTGTAGACATAAGGTTTGAACGATGACCCAACTTGCCTGAGAGCCTGCGTCGCCCGATTGAACTTTGAATCGTTGAAATCACGGCCTCCGACCATCGCCTTGATTTCGCCCGTGGCATTGTCGATGGCAACCAGCGCACCTTGAGCACCCGAATCCTGCTCGAGCGAAACTTTGGCGGTCTTGCCAGGTCATACGATAACAAATTTAACATAGCACAAATCGCCGGGTCTGAGTATGCTCTGTATCCGCTTTGAGGTCCAAGCAACATCACTCTGCGTTATCGAGACGCGGTATTGGCCCAGAGTCACCGACGCCTGGGTTGTCGATACTTCGGTCACGAGCGCATGCACATAATCGCCCACTTGCGGTTCATCCTCCCAGTCGGGATGCGGGTAATTCTCCATCGCGCTACGGGACAGTCTCACATTCGAGAGATGATTTTTCCATCCGTGACGGCGCTCGTAGTTGGCGATCCCATTTAGTAACGCACGATTCGCGGTTTTTTGCAGTTCCAGGTTGATTGATGTATAGACGCGTAATCCCCCTTCGTGAACCTGATCACTGCCATATTTGTTCTCGAGATATCGGCGAATCTCCTCAATATAATAAGGAGCCAGACTGTTCATATCGTGCTGAACATTGAGCTGGATTGGCTTCAATCTCGCATTAGCAGCCTGCTGGGCCGTGATCTTTCCGTCCTCCAGCATCGCATTGATGACAAGATTCCTGCGCTTAAGGGCTCGATCCGAATGCGTGATTGGAGAGTAGTAGCCAGGTGCTTTCGGTAGACCACTAAGGAGCGCCGCCTCATCGAGAGTCAGTTGCTTAGCGGGCTTATTGAAATAGTACTCTGAAGCAGATTCAAATCCGTACGCGCCGTGCCCAAGGAAGATCTGATTGGCATACAGGGTAAAGATTTGCGCTTTAGTGAAATGGCGCTCGATCTGTATCGCGAGCAAGGCCTCCTGGATTTTGCGTTGGAAAGAGCGATCCGGCGATAGAAAGAGGTTGCGAGCAAGCTGCATCGTGAGGGTTGAAGCGCCTTGCACCCTGCCGCCGGACTGAATATCGCGGTAGGCTGCGCCCATAATGCGCCAAACATTTACGCCCCAATGACGATAAAAATCCTTGTCTTCGATTGAAATCAGCGCATCTCGCAGCGCCTGGGGATAGTCATCATAGGAAGCAACGACTCTTCGCTGCAGGGCAAACGAGCCGATGATGCGTCCTTGATCGTCGTAGAGTTCAGTGACAGAACTTGGGCGATAGTGTTCAAGCTGCTCGACCTGCGGAAGATCGGTCGAGTATACGAGCAAAAGGCCCGACATCGCACCAACGAGAGCTGCTGCGAAGACAAGCACGCCAAATAGCAGACGACCTGCGACCTTTTTACCGGCAAGCTCGTCTGTCGGCACACCTGGGTAGAGCAACTTCATGGGATTGATATTCAGGATATCAAGGGAGCAGGTGCGGCAGAAAGCTTTGAAACATGGTCAACGTTAACAGAGGACGGCGCGGGAGGAAATCGTGGTGCTGTCAAACGAGCCGTCATGATCCTGGCGGTGAAAATTAGTCACATCGAATATCAAATCCGAGTTTTTGCCGTGACAGTGAAGCCGAACCCATACCAAAGAGTTGCACTTTACGAACCGGATCTCGGTGGCCCGATTCTGCTGGCGTAGCTTACTGTAATGTGGGCGACTTCATCAGGATCCGACATTCTCGCGAAATAGTGGCATCCGGAAATCTCGCGCTCTTCCGCTCGCGCCAATAATTTACGCATACAGGCGTCGCTAATCAGGCACCCCCGAAGTTCGGTAATCAGTCATCTTCTCTATAGACTGCAGAAGGGTGTGGTCCACTGGCGAACAAAATGCAATGTAGAGCAGATGCTGCGAAGTTGAAAGTCGCACCGGCATGACCGGTAGTGACTTCAACAGCTCAATCGGAAGAATTCTTTGCGGAACGATTTCAGCAGGAAATGCCAGGACTGGTGTCGCGTACTGTATTCCCAACGCGGTTACGACTTGTCTCTCCGTAGCAAAACCTAAGCGTTGCAGCCATTGGCCGATTTTGTCGCATTGCTCCTCTCGTTGTGTCAAGAGAGCGGCCTGAACCTGTGCTTTATGGACAAAACCCCGAGAGAGCATCAATAAACCAAGCGGCATTCGGCGCCAGCGGAGCGGTTGGTCATGCTCCTCTTCTATGCATCTCCGAATTGCGCGCCGCAGTTCGTCTTCAAGGCAATCCGAAGTGCAGAACCAAGAGTCCCCCATTCGAATGCGATGTGCTCTTGTCCAATGCCAAGGCAGCCGGGCTCGATTGCATTCGGGGTTGGCGCAACCTCGATAGATAGACGATCGCGAGGATACGAAATCAGCCCAAGATTCGGGCAAAGTTTTCATCGTCATCTTCCCGAATTCTCAGTTCGTCGTACTGGCTTCGGCCAGCTGGGTCACGCGTAATCCGTAGTTGATATAAACGTCCACCAAATTCGTGGAGCTGTCAAAAGACAGGTTCCACACGTGTTCGATGATCATCGACCGGGTCACCCGACGGCCAGCATTGCGCATCACATATTCGAGCAGGGCAAATTCCTTCGCACTCAACTCAATTGCACGATTCCCTCGGGTCACACGCCGTTCCACCCGATCCAGCTTAAGGTCTTCCACTGTTAAAACCGACTGTAATGGCAGTCGACTCCTTCGTAACAGTGCTCGAATCCGCGCCGAGAGTTCGGAGAATGAAAAAGGTTTCATCAGATAGTCGTCGGCGCCAAAGTCCAGGCATTGAACCCGATCGTCAACGCGCCCGCGCGCAGTCAGGATCAAAATCGGAAGGCTTGGCTTTTTGGTGCGCACGTCTCTTAAAATGGAGACTCCGTCCAGACGCGGCAAGTTCAGGTCAAGAATCACGAAGTCATAATCAAGCTCATTGGCCAATGCGCGCGCTGGCTCGCCGTCGGCGGAAACGTCAACTGCATAACTCTCCGCTTCCAGGCCCTTACCAACAAATCCCGCCAGCGC
>Ga0210409_10003193_pt1 | contig 18646 bp, 13 predicted proteins | sample IncBWH17MmetaG_FD_161649 | JGI IMG/M metagenome (GOLD analysis project Ga0210409, IMG submission 161649) | Forest soil microbial communities from Barre Woods Harvard Forest LTER site, Petersham, Massachusetts, United States - Inc-BW-H-17-M | ecosystem: Environmental > Terrestrial > Soil >... | reverse complement strand
GTGGATTCGGTCCATCCAGGCTGGGCGTGAACAAGCCGTTGCCGTTCAAAGTTCCTACGAACTCTTTGTCGTCGTCGCCGAAAACGGAGTAAAACTCTTCCACGCTCCAGGTAACTTCGAGGGGACCCAACTCGATGTCGTCACTGGTATGCGGTTTGCCATCTTCGCCGCGGTGATATCCGACTGCTTCGAGTTGTTGATAGCCCCTGGGGTGGGGCGATTTCGAATCGCCGCCTAAGTGTGCAATGGAAGCTTCCGGCAGCACTTTGATGTAGTCGACTTTGTCGTACACTGCCAATGCTCCTTCCAGAACCGAACCGCGGAAGGCCACGTCGCGCTTGCCGGGGACGGCGTCCGCGGCGACGTTCACCTGCGCGGCGATCTCGCTGGGAGTGTGGGACAAGATCGATTTGACGGTAATACCGTTACCGAAATCCAAGTCGCCTGAGGCCACCTGCGCGGGCAGGTTGTTGCCGATCAGGCGCACGGTCTGTGACGTCGAACCGGTCTTCAGCGAGTAGCGATCCAGAGTCACCAGAGTCGGCTCAGGGGTTACGCGCTTCAACTTCACGTCGATACCGAACTCTTGATATTCGCCCCAGAACCAGCGCCCCTCCGCCCAAGACTGATCGGGAGAGATCCACATCGCTTCGCGCATCTCAGAAGAAAGATCATCGGGCGCGGCGTTGGCCGGTGTTGTGACGCCCTTGCCTCGCCCGCGCCAGGAGTATCCGGCGTAAACCAGTCCAGCGCCGGATCTGGAGATGGCAGGGCCGCCACCAACGGGTTGCAATTTGACGGTGGTGGTGAACTCGTCCTCGGCGGCGCCCTGCGCGATGGTCAATTCGCCATAGTATCTGCCCCGCCCCGGAATTTGCGCCGAGACCAGCCAGCGGCCCGCCATTTTGGGCGCCCGCATGCGTGCGCGCCACGCCGACCATGCTGGCGTATGCAGCCCATATTCCTTGGCGAGGAAATCGATTGAGATGTCGAGAGAAACGTTGGCCGGTGTGGCGTTGGCCCCGCCGCCGCCTCCTCCATCGCCTGCGAAATTGCCTCCGGCGCCGTTCCGCCGGAATGCGGCGTCCGCTTGTTGATAGAGAGCAGAGTGCAGGTCCGCCAGTAGCGCCCACTCCGCGCGAGTCCTGTGCCACTGGAACGGGCGTCCCAGCGCGTGGCAATTCATGCAGGTGGAGCGGATCGACTCATTGGGAACGACCTCATCCACCATGCGGTGCTCGGCCATGTACATCACCGGCTTGGCTTCTTCAGGCGCGAGTCCGTGTGACGAACTCAAATACTTGACGATAGCCTTGGCTTCGGCCGGCTCGAGCGTGAGGCCGTTTAAACGGATCATGCGCTTGATGGCTTCTTCCCAACCTTCAGGAGTCGTGCGGATCCAAGAGATCCGGGTGAGATTGCCTTTCTCGTCCTTGGTGTGGCAGCTAGAACATTTACTGATGGTCAACGCATCGGTAACGGGGATGCCTTCTTCGGGAGGCTGGGCAGCGGCGCGCGCGGCTTGATTTGCTCCTCCCCGGCCGCCGCCGCGTCCCTGCGCTTGCGCCAGCGGGGCGAGGCAGATCGTCGCGAGTGCGATGGCAATTGCAACAACCTTCCCGATTGCACTTGTCTTGGTCATCTCCGCACCTCCCTGCAAAGAGGCTTCGGAACGAGATACAGATTGGATGACGACAGGAAGGAAACAGACATGCAGCCACTCCTATTCAGTTCGAAAATAGAACGGCACCCGGCTACCGGGTGGGTGACGCTTTGTAAGTGATCCTGGGCTTGGTCCGAACAGTGGACCGGCGTGGCCAGCTTTCCGTCGCTGGACTGACAATGCACGGGTCAAAAACTTAGAACCTCGCGCTGCGGTGTTTCAACTAGAGGTAACATCAAATCCGATACCTGTCAAGGTTGTTTCGCGTGCTTGTTCAGGGTCATACGTCGTCGCGCGATCTCACTTCGCATCGGTAAGCGCCAGCACCGAGTAAGCTGTCGCGGCGTCGCTCATGAATCGTCCGGCATCGGAGGCGAGATCGCGCTTCTTGTTCAGCGAGTACGCCGGCCAGGAGCCCTCCTCTTTGTCCTGGTTTTGAACCAGCCACGCCACCGCCTGCTTCACCGGCGCCTGCGTGCGGGCAACTCCGGCCTGCTGGAGAACGAACGAGACCAAGCCCGTGCCGTAGCCATCGCTCTTGGTTTCGAGCGGCGATCCATCCTTGCGCTTCCATGTTCCGATGACCAGGGAAGACGTCGTCCAGCCGCCGTCGGCCTGCTGGGCGTGAGTCAGATCCTGTATGATCGCGTTTCTTTGTTCGGGTTGCAACAATTGTGGGACCTTCGCCGAAGCCCACAGGAGCACGGCGCGGTTCAAAAGGGACTGTCCTGGTAGGCCGCGCTGAAGGTACTGGCTGAGCTGATTCAGGTGCTCCTTCACCTCGGGACTTGAAACGTATTCTTTGGGCGCACTTCCCGCCGCGACAGCCGCAAGGGTCGATCCCCAGTACTGCGAGTCATCCGCTTCCCACGGCTCATTGTGGAAATTGAGCCAAGGCAACGCTCCCTTGTTCTCGCCGGAGTCGATTTGAAGCGCCCACATGTTGTTTAACGCGAGCCGCGCGTCATCACCAAGAGTTCCGCCACGCATGTCGTTGCGGACCAGAATCAGCGCGTACACCACCGACTCAGTCCCGCGCGATTCCAGAGTCTTTGGCGCGCCGTTCTTCTCGTCACTGTAAATAGGCAGGATTTCGCCCCAAAGTTTGACGCGTTTGGTCACGTTGTCCAAGACTTTGCGCTCGATCGGCGAAGGGGCTTGCTCGCCCAAAGCTGTGCGAAGCGCGGGGCGCGAGAGCGCGTAGGGCAGCGCCGTGTGGCACGAGATGCAGAACGTTTCGTGATCGCGGGCCGACGAAGACCAGGTGCTCCACCATGTGGCTCTCTGATCGAGGTAGCCGGCGGCAGCCTTCGTATCCCAGGACTTCTCAGTGGTCGTCTGGTCGTGATTCGCTGTACCGGACTGGCCAGCGAGAAGGGTTGCGCCGAGGCAGGTAGCTGCGGCGAGTTTGTTTATGGTCATGATCGTCACCTCTTCATTTCTCTTCGCGAAGGTCTGCCTGCGACGTTGAGGAGCCGACGTGGGCGGTTTGCGCTACAGAGTCATCTTGGCACAAATGCACTCGGGCTGCACGACGCTGGTTACGGCACATCTGGAATCAGATTCGTGCCGTTGGTGTTCAGCTCTTTTCCATTGGACGAGATCAGCCGGGTAACCCACAAATAAAGCGCCCCGCTCTTAGTGCGATAACCGCTGAGTTTGACCATGTTCCCGGGCTCCAGCGAAGTTGCGGTCCATCCCTTTAGGTGGAGTGGACTAGTCAACTCCGCCTGCCACTTCTGCACCTGCCCCTTCTCGCCCTTCACGTCGAAATCAATAATGCAATGCGGATTGGTGAAGTGGAATTCCGTGATAGTGCCTTCGAGAGTGATGGTGCTGGTCCGATCGAACACAGCGAAGCCATGGTGCGCAAGAGCTAGAGCCGGCACCAGCGCGAATCCGGCTGCCAACTTCAGCCCAAAGAGCCCTGTATCCCTGATCTTTTTGTTTACCACGTGCCCTCCTCAATCCACCGGTCCAGGTCTCGAACATAATGGCGCCCGTTGAATGTGTACTCGGGAATGGTGACCACCACATATCCCTTGCCAACCAGAGCCCTGCCGTCCTTGGTTTCGTTCACGGCGGTCGCGATGACCCAGATATCGGAGTTGACGCCGGGGTTTTCGGCAGCCGGCGTAAAGAGACCTGTGGAACTGACCGCACCGACCCTGTCGTTGTGGCTCGAATCCACTTCGTAAAAAACCTCCATCGACCAGGTTGCGTCGACCGGTCCCAAATCAAGATCGTCCGCCGTGTGAGGCCTACCGTCTGGACCCCGTTGATATCCGACAGCCTCGAACTGCTCGAACCCGCGGGAATATTTTCGGTCGCCGAACCCGGCTAGCGACGATTCCGGCGTTACCTTGATGTAGTCGACTCGATCATAGATCGCAATTGCGCTTTTTAAGACCGAGCCTAGTAAGCTGATATCGCGTTTGCCCGACGTCGCATTCGCCGCTACGTCCACTTCGGCGACAATCTCACTCTTCGTGTGGGAAACAATTCGGCGCACGTTAACGCCGGGCCCAAGGTTCAGATCGGCAGGCGTGACTTGGCCGGGAATCTTGTCTCCGATCAGCCGGATGTCAGCAGCTTTCAGACCGATTTGCAGCGCCCGTCGATCGACCGCGAGCAACGTCACGCCAGCCGACGCTCGCTTCAATTCGACGTCAAAGCCGAATTCCTGATACTGTCCCCAGAACCATCGGCCCTCGGCTCGCGACTGATCCGGCGACACCCACAAAGCTTCGCGCGCTTCGCTGGAAAGATCGTCCGGAGCGGAACTTGTCGGATTGGCGCCGCGGGAACGACCGCGCCACGCATAGCCCCCGAATAGCAGGGCCTGCCCACTACGGATGACGGTCGAGCCGTCCTTGATCGAATGGAGCGTCACGCGAGTGGTGAACTCGTCCGGCGCTGTACCTGACTCTACGAGCATGTCCCCGACGTAAGTGCCGCGACCTTGCACATGGGCGGTCACGAGCCACCGGCCAGCCAGATTCGGCGCGGCCTTCCGGGTGCTCCAGGAGTCCCATTCAGCGGTATGAAGGGGCGCCTTCTGACCGAGAGATGCGATAGCCTCGTCGTTCCGCTCAACCTTGTACTTTGCAACATGCGTCCCGGCGAGCAACTTCCAATCGTCAAGTGAGCGCCGCCACGAAAGCGGCCGCGCAGCCGCATGGCACCTGGTGCACCCACTCATCAGAATCTCTCCCGCGAGACCGGCTTCATCCTGAATGCGCCGCTCGGGGTAATACATCACGGGCCTCGCCTCCTCCGGCGCCAGCCCATGACTCGCGCTGAGATACCTGACCATGGACCGCGCTTCCGCCGGAGTCATCTCGACGCGCTGCTCAAAGAGCATCTTCTTCAGCGCCTCCTGCCAGCCTTCAGGCGTCGTCCGCTCCCATGAGATACGTTCCATGTTTCCGCGCTCGTCCCGCGTGTGGCAGCTTCCGCATTTGGCGATCACCAGTGGATCGGTAACCGGGATGCCTTCTTCCTGCGAAGCATCGGCGCGTGGCGTTTGACCCATCAGCAGCATCGGCACAGCTATCGCGGCCACAACTAGTTCCGCTGCTCGCGATAATCCACATCTGTCCGCTATGCTGTGTGCATGACACCGGTGCTGGTTCGCGGCGACGGCGTTGCCGCATCCTGCTGCGTCCATCTTTTGGGGCAGGCGGGCATTCCGGTGGCGTTCGATCGGCCGAGCCGCCCGCGCCTGCCCGCGATCATGTTGAGCGAGGCCGCCATCAGTTTGATCGCGGACGTGTTTGCTCATAAGGACCTCTTTCGAGATTTGCCCCGCATCAGAAGCCGGGCCGTCCTCTGGGGTTCGGACGCGGCGGTCACGTTGCCGCACTCCGCGGTCGTCGTTTCAGAACAAACGCTACTCGACCATATTCGCCCGCACACAGCGTCCGCACCGTTAGGCGAAGAATTGGCCGTCGAACCCGCGTGGCAAGTATTTGCTTCGCGCCCGCTGCCCCCCGCATCCGTGGAAGAGCGCTTCGGAACGCGCATTGCCCGCGCCTGGGCAGTCGAGTTGCGAAACGGCACCGGCCCCGGCTGTTGGACGGAGTCGCTCGATGCCGGCTGGTTGTTCCTGATCGCGAGCGGAGACGGAGCGGGCTGGCTGCTCTCGGTTGGCGGTGCTGCCGATGCGGTTCTCGGAAGGAGCCGCCTGATCGCGAAACAAATCGAGCGGCTCGGAGAATCGGGCGGCGAATTTCCGGCGTTTCCGCGAATGATCGCTCCCCTATGTGGCAGAGGCGGCGGTACGGGACCCGAAGTAAGACCCTGGCTGGCTTGTGGTACCGCCGCCATGGCGTTCGATCCAATTTGTGGCGACGGCACGGCGCACGCGGTGCGCGAAGCCATCCTTGCCGCTGCTGTGATTCGCGCGATCTCCACGGGAGCACCCGCGGATGAGGTCTTTGCCCATTACGAATCGCGTCTGACCGCGGGATTCCAGCGGCATTTAGTGAATTGCATGGACTTTTACCGCAGCGGCGGCGACGGCCCGTGGTGGGTCGCCGAACGGAACGAACTCGAGCGCGGCGTCGCGTGGTGCGCGAGCCGGATGTCGCAATTCCCTGCGTTCCGCTACCGCTTGAATGGCTTCGAGCTCGAAGCTGTCGCTTGAATGTCGGCGTCCGCAGCATGGGTATCCGAGGTCAGTTTTTCGAACCGGCGATCCACTCGGCGATATCGCCAATCACAGCAGATGACACGTTGGACGGCACCAGGTATTCCGCGGGCAAACTTTTCCCCGTGCCCGAGATAAAGAGATGGTTCAAGTCCGCATAGGAATGGAAGGTCGCGTTCGGATGCCCGGCGAGCGCCGATTTCCAGCGCTCGAAATCCCTCATGCTGACCTGGAAATCCCGCTCGCCCTGAAGGAAGAGCAAGGGCACCGAAAGACGCGCGGCCTGCGCGGCGGGGTCGTAATTCTTCACGTCGAGTAACCACGCCGACGGAAGGCCCAAAACTACAGGCGGATTCGCCGCGCCGGGCTGCAGGGCCCGGAGCTTTTCGGTTTCCACTTTCAAGCTGTCGAGACGCTTCTGAGCCTCGTCCGGGGGCAACGCGCCTGCCGCGGCCAAGTATTCGGTCTGCTCCCGAACCAGTTCTTCGATGGGCCGTGCATTGGCCGCGAGAAAGACCACACCCGCGAATTTGCCGTCCGCGCTTGCGATGCGCGGAGCCGCGTAGCCGCCCAGACTGTGGCCCAGCAAGAATACCCGCGCCGGAGCTACCTCGGGTTGCTCGCGCAACAACGCCCCCGCGGCCAGTGCGTCGTCGATGGTTTCCTCCTTCAGCGTGAACTCGTTTTGGCTCATCTGCCTTCCGTAAACCAGAGTGCGCTTGTCATAGCGCAGGACGGCGATGCCGCGCGAAGAGAGTCCCGCGGCGATATCGGCGAACACCTTGTTGGCGCGGAGTGACTCATCTCGATCGTTCGGGCCCGGACCGTGAACCAGAACCACGGCGGGAAATGGCCCTTTTCCGTTGGGCACCGTAAGCGTGCCGCCAAGTTTCCAAGGATCGGCTCCGACGGTCACCTCGCGCTCGTGGAATGTCTCCGGCTTACTGTACGGTGGAGGCTGCCATGTGGGCGGCAGCGGGGAATCCGCAGGGCGGAAGTGGATGGCCGCTAGTAGGCCTGATTCCTCAATGTGCAATTGAATATTGACCTTCGTTTTCGAGAAGGTCACCGGGAAACTCACTAATGTAATCTTTCCATCGCGCGCAACAACCGGCTCACCCACGTCCCCTGGCTTACCGAAGCCATCGAGTTCCTTGTGGACCCGGCCCTCCAGAACGTCCATGCTGAAAACTTCCTTCAGGGTGCCGTTAAACATGGCACTCAGCTCCGGATATCGTTCCGCAAGCAGATAGTCGAGAGCTTTGCGTCCTGTGGCGGCGGGAGAGGTGCCAGTCTGGGCCGCGGAGAACAAGCTCATCCCAATAAAAGCTACAACTATCGAGGCCACAAACAGAACGATTCCTCGGCGCGGAGAAAGCCGCTCCTGATGGTAGGACATGAAACCCTCCTCTCGGTGATTTGACTGTAATTCTAAGATAATTGCCGCGACAAGGACGTGAAGAGCTTCAGGGCACTATGCAGCGGGGCAAGCGAGGCAGGTCTCGTCCAACAGGGGCGAATCGAACTTACTGAGCCCAGTTTATACGGCGCCTCGCCGAAGAGCAACAGGAGATTCGGGAAACTGAATAACGCTTGACATGAATCCTGGACCATGCTAAATTCGAGCCTTCGCGGGGGCTGCGCTTTCGCGAAGTTCCTGTAGTTGCCCCGTTCGCACTTGCACCGAGTACGCGTAAGTGCTCCTTCCGTCCAAGTCCCGACCCATACTCTGACCGTATTTCACCCTGTTTTTTTGGCCAGTCGAAGTCGCACGAACCCTCACGGGGGTATTCGTGCTCCGACGGTGTCGTTCAAGAAGAAGCTGGGAGGATTCTCGATGTCCATCAAAAGCGCATTTGTGCGGCTCGGATTCGTGCTTGTGATAACTGCCGGGATGGTTCACGCCCAGCGCGTTCCTCCGCCGGCCGTTCCCGTGCCGGGCATTCCCATCGACGACCAGTTGACCATCCGCAAATGCGGCGGCTGCCACCAGCGGGATTCGTCCGGATCGATGACTAGGATTTCGTACATGCGCACGACACCCGAAGTCTGGGAGCAAGCCATTAAGCGCATGATCCGGCTGAACGGTCTCGCGGCGACGCCCGAAGAGGTTCGGGACATCGTAAGGTATCTGAGCAACAACAACGGTCTTGCGCCCGAGGAAATGGCGGCCGGGTTCTGGGAGGTGGAGCACCGCACTCAGGGTTATCAGGACGATCACGTGCCGAGCCCGGTCCTGCAGCGCACCTGCAATAACTGCCACAGCATCGGCCGGGTTCTCGCCCAGCGCCGCACTCGGGAGGATTACGAGAAGCTCCTGTCCATGCACATCGGCATGTTCCCCGGCGCGGAAAACGTCTTTCGTCCGCAGCGCAGCAAGGGTGTGCCGGTCGAAGACTCGCCGCTCCGGCTGACCGCCAACGCTACCGGCGGCATCACTCCGGAGGCGCCCCGGGCGACTCCGCCGGCATCGCCAAACGCTAAGTCACCTGGTGCGCTCGCGGTCGATTACCTCGCCACCAACCAACCTCTGATCACTCCGGAGTGGACTTCCTGGCGCGCTGCGATGCGGCCTCCGCGCCTTGCCGGTACATGGCTGGTTTCGGCATATGAGCCCGGTCGTGGCAGAGTTTACGGACAGGTTGTGATTACCCCCGGGACCTCGGATGACCTTTTCTCAACCGCGACGCAGCTTACCTACGCGAGTACCGGAGCCACGGTCAAGGTGACCGGCAAGAGTATCGTCTACACCGGCTACAGTTGGCGCGGCCGGTCCGCCAGCGGAACGATGCTCCGTCTGCCCACCACCGCTCTCTCCGCGCCCGCCACCACCTCCAGTGCCACTCCCGCGGAGTGGCGCGAAGCCCTGATGGTCTCCCGCGATGGCAACAGCATGGATGGCCGGTGGTTCTGGAGCAGCTTTGGCGAGCTAGGCATGGATGTTCACCTCACGCGCGCCAGTGCCGAGCCCACCATTGTCGGTACAGACGTGGCTGCCCTTCAGTCGCCTTCGCACCGCGAAGTGAAGATTTACGGTGGCAACCTCCCTGCGTCGCTCAAACCGGCCGACGTTCTTTTCGGTCCTGGCATCACGGTGACGAAGGTTGTCAATGCATCTCCTTCCATGGCTACAGTGGAAGTCGACGTGGCCGACAAGCTTCCGGTCGGCATGCGCGATCTTTCCGTGGGGAGCGCCAGCAAGATCAAGGCGCTGGCCGTGTACGACAAGGTCGCCTACATTGAGGTCGCACCCAACGCCCAGATTTCGCGCCTCGGAGGCATCAAATGGCCAAAGGAATTCGCCCAGTACGATGCCGTCGCCTACGCCGCGGGGCCGGATGGCAAAGCTCACACTGCTGACGACGTTTCCCTCGGACCCGTAACCGCGCAATGGTCCCTCGAAGAGTTCTTCTCGACGCCCGACGACGATGACGTCCAGTTCGTCGGCCAGGTTGACGATTCGGGCCTCTTCACGCCGAACTTCGAAGGCCCCAATCCGGCGCGCAAGAAGCCCAACAGCAATTTTGGAGTGAATAATTACGGTGATGTTTGGGTAGCGGCCACCTACAGAGCGCCAGACGGAGCGACGGTGAAGGCGAAATCTTACCTCGTGGTGACGGTTCCCAATTACACCATCTACGATCAGCCCGAGGTCGGGCAATGACGGCTTTCGAACCCGTCACCGCGGCCTACCGCCAAGCCGAACATCACCGCTTCGCGGCGGGCGGCGCTGAGTTCCTGTATCTGGTACCCAGCGGCGCTGTCTTCACTCTCGAGGGCTTGTCGAAGGAGATCTTCGAGTCGCTTTCGAGAGATCCCACGAATCGCGAGGAGATCGTTTCATTCTTATCCGCACGAGGTCACGCCCCATCGGACGTCGGGGCCACCATCGACGAAATGGAATACTATGACGTCCTCACCTCGGGCGATGGACGGCCGAAGTTTCCCAGCATGCCCGCCAGCGATTTCCCGCTGCAGCGCATGGTCCTGAATGTAACCAATCAGTGCAACCTCAGTTGCGGCTATTGCTACGAGTACAGCGAAGACAAGATCGCCATCACCAAAGACAAGCCCAAGTACATGACCGATCCGGTGGCCCAGGCCGCCATCGACACGCTGTTTCGCGAATCCACGGGGCGCCCGAAGCTGCACGTGACGTTCTTCGGTGGCGAATCCCTGCTGAACTTTCCTCTCATGCAGTCGACCGTCGCCTACGCGGACGCCAAAGCCACCGAGCAAGGGCGCATAGTCGACTACAGCCTGACCACCAATGCCACCCTCCTGACCGAGGAGATTGCGGATTTTCTCGCCGAACACCGTTTCGGTGTGACCGTGAGCATCGACGGCGATAAAGAGCTGCACGACCGCATGCGCGTCTTTCACAACGGCAAGGGGAGTTATGACATCATCGCTCCGAAAATAAAAATGCTGCTGGAGCGCCACAAGACCAATTCCATCGGCGCGCGCGTGACGTTAAGCAGCGGCGTTCGCCACGTGCGGAGGATTTACGATCATCTGACCACGGAATTCGCATTCCAAGGAGTCGGCTTCTCGCCCGCCACCGCCAATCCCGACCGCCTGTATCACATCGGCAACGAAAAAATGGACGACGTTCTGGATCAGTTCGCGGAACTGGCGTATGAGTATCGCGACTATGCACTGCAAGGCCGCCAGCACAACTTCACCAACGTCAGCGACACTCTGAAAGAGTTGCACTCGGGCGTCAGCAAGGCTTACACCTGCGGCGCGGGCCTGGGAATGCTCGGCGTCGGCACTTCGGGAGACATCGGAGCCTGTCACCGTTTCGTCGACGCGCCCGTCGCCCAGATGGGGAACGTGATGAATGGCGGAGTGGACCATGACGCCCGCCGCGAGTTTCTCGACAATCACCACATCGGCGCGCGCCCCGATTGCCACTCCTGCTGGGTGCGCCCGGTCTGCGCTGGCGGCTGTTACCACGAGTCTTTTATCAATCACGGCAATACGTCCGCTTCGCTTCTCAAGCAATGCGATCGGATCCGCGGATGGATCGACCTCAACTTGCACATCTACGCGGAGATCGGAATCAAAAACCCGAAGTTTCTGGAGCGCTTCAACAACTGATTTGCAGGCACACTTGGACCAATGAAAGGACACCCATGAAATCGCTGCAGCCCTTTAACCTGAAAGCCCGCCAAATGGAGCAGATCCGTATCGCCGCAACCGGTGACGTACAGGCCCTGCAACAGGAATCGCCGAAGTCCGGCCGGGTTTATTACCCGCTCGGGTGCACACTCTCGTTCAACCCCGGCTGGGAAGTCGACGTATCCGGCGGCGCGGCTGGACTCTGCCAGCCCGTCGAGCGCGATCTGTTCGACTGTTACCTCGGATGCGCTTGGCCGGCACAGGTGCCCGATCATGTCAGCAACAACCCCACCTGGACCGACAAGTGCAGCGCGGCCGTCAACGACTGGCGCAACGTCGATGTGGTCTATCCGTAAGCTGTCCATCGGCCATCCATTTGGCAAGGAGAGACGAACATGAATTCAAGAGTCACCCGTTTTGTCGGTGTAATTGCTCTGGCCTTCGCGGTCTCCGTCATTGTCCCAGGCCAGAAGCCCGCGAACCTGAAGGGCCTGATGTACGTCGGGACCCTCGACAAGAAGCTCCTCGTCCTCAACGAGACCAATGGCGACATTGTGGGCGAAATTCCCCTCAGTGGAATTCCCCGGACTACCGTACTCTCGGCGGACAAGACCAAGGTCCACCTGGTCACAACGCAACTGCAGTTCGAGACTGTTGACTTGGCCACCCGCCAGGTGATCAGCAGTTTTCCGTTGTCCGACGGTAAGAGCATTCCGCGCATGATCCGCGCCGGCGGCCGCAACTTCTCCGGTCTCGCGGTCGACCCGGGCGGCCGGTATGTCTACACCACCATGAAGGTCACCGTCAAAGAGATCGATCAATACCGCAACGATCCGCCGACCTTCGTGAAGATCGACCTGCAGGACAAGAAGATCGTTCAGTCCATCCCCTTCCCCAAGGGATATGACGACGGCTTCGGCTTTGCCGCGTCCTACAAAATCTCGCCCGACGGCAAACTGCTGTACGTGTTTGACGACGATGTGGTCGTCTTCGACCTGAGCGATCTTCATCAGGTGGACCGCATTGAGCTAGCGAAGCCCGAGTTTCCCGGAGCATCCCCCTATCGCCTGGCCGCCAGCGACGATCCGAATGACGCTCCTGGAATGGTCACCAACGTATTTACTTCGGTGGACCCGGCGGTCCACAAAGAGAGCATCGGCCTCGCAACATTCAATCTGGCTACTAAGAAAGTGGAATATACGCCTCTGGGGCCGGCATTCCCGATGGTAGGCTTTACGCTATCGCCAGACCGTAAATTCGGCTACTCGCTCATGGTCTACAGCACCGGCGCCAACCGCGTCACGGAATGGTGGGTGTGGGACATCGCCGCCCACAAAGTGATTAAACGAGAATTCCTTCCGGCCCGAGTCAATTTCCGCTTCGGTATCAGCAGCGATGGATCGAAGCTCTTAGTGTACGGTGGCGGTTCCACCATCGAGTTCTACGATACCAAGACCCTGAAATCCACGAAGCTGTTGTATGTTAATAAGGACATGACCACGAATCTGATCACGCTCGCCGGAAGCTGACCCGCATGGAAGCTGGCAGGGGCGTGGGACATTGGCGCGATTGGCGCCGGCTGTGGGTGTTTCTTCGTCCCTATGCAGGGCGGCTCATCCTGATCCTCGCGATCAGCTTGGGGGCCACATGTCTTAGCCTGATCCAGCCCTACATTTCCAAACTCCTCATCGATACGGCGCTCCTAAAGCGCGACATGCACGCCCTGGTGCTGGTGGCGAGCCTGATGTTTGTCGCCAGCGTGCTGAGCTTCGTCCTCAACATCCTCTCGAGCTACCGCTACGTCAGGGTCTCCGCGGCGATGCTGTTCGATATGCGGGTGGCGCTGTTCCGCCATCTCCAGACGCTGTCGCCGCGCTTCTACGCGGGCTTCCGCCTGGGCGATCTGATGTCCCGCCTGAATAACGACGTCGGCGAAGTGCAGCGAGTCTCGGCCGACACGCTGCTATCGGTCCTCTCGAACGTAGTCTTCCTGGTCGGCAGCATCTTCATGATGCTCTGGCTGAACTGGCGCTTGTTCATCGTCAGCGTGGTGTTCATCCCCGGTTGCCTGTACACGTTTCTCCGATACCAGCGCCGCCTGACGGCTTTGACCAAGAAACTGCGCGAGCGCAGCGCCGATCTGGGCAGTCTTTTTATAGACAGCATCCTGGGGATGCGCGTGGTCGTCTCCCTGCGAGCCAACGAGCATGAGGCGTCGCGTTTCAAGGAGCGGAACGACGCGTTTGTCAGCACCATGCTCGACGCGCAAATCGCGTCGTTCATGACCGGCGCGCTGCCCGGTACGATCCTCACCGCCGCAACCGCCGCGGTGTTTCTATACGGCGGATGGCTCATCATCAACGGCTCCATGTCCATCGGCACGATGGTCGCATTCATGGCGTACCACATGCGGCTGCTTTCCCCCGTCCAGAACCTGATGGGGATGACCTCCGGGCTGGCCTCCGCTCGCGTTTCCCTGGGCCGGATCTTCGAATTATTCGATACCCCTGCCGAAGTCCGTGAAGCCCCGGACCCCATTCGTCTCGGCATGGTGGATGGCGGCTTCCGGCTCGAGAACGTATCCATCAAGTTCGATCGCAACCCGGTGCTCGAGGGTGTGTCTCTCGAAATCCCCGCCGGATCGTTTTGCGCCATCCTCGGGCCCAGCGGAGTCGGTAAGTCGACCATGGCCGACCTTCTCGTCCGTTACCTGGACCCCGATTGCGGGCGAATCCTGCTCGATGGCAACGATCTGCGCGAGGTTTCGCTCGACGATCTGCGCCGCGAAGTCATGCTGGTGGATCAGTCGCCGTACCTGTTCAACACCAGCATTCGCGAAAATATTTCTTACGCGCTGCCCGAGTCCGACCCCGTCCTGATCGAGCGCGCGGGCCGCGCCGCTGGGTTAGACGAGCTGATACGCCGCCTCCCCGAAGGCTACGAAACCAAAACCGGAGAGCGCGGCCTGGCTTTATCGGCCGGTGAAAGGCAACGCATCGCGCTCGCCCGCGCTCTGCTCCGCCGTCCGCGCGTCCTGATTCTCGACGAGCCTACCTCGGCCCTCGACGCAGATACGGAAAGGCTGGTCGCTTCCAATCTGCGGGAAGCCCTGCCCTCGTCAACCCTGATCGTTATCACCCACCGTCCCGCTCTGGCCGCCATCGCCGATTGCGTGATCGAGATCGAGTCCGCGCAAGCAAGGATTACCTATGGCCTCAACGCCGTACTCCGATCCTGAGTCTTGTCCTGACCTGGAGCCCGCGCTCCCCTTCCCAGGCGCAACGGGTCGCGGGCTTCGCGTGGCCGTAATTGACAGCGGAGTGAACCCCCGCCACCCCCACATCTCCAGCGTCGCGGGCGGTGTCTCCATCTTGAGCCCAGAAGAAATCGAGCAGGATTCCTTCCTCGACATGCTCGGCCATGGCACCGCCGTCATGGCCGCCATCCAGGAAAAAGCGCCCGACGCGCAGTGCTTCGCCGTGAAACTCTTCCGCGACTCGCTGCGAACCACGACGCCCGCCCTCATCGCGGCCATCGAATGGGCCATCGACAAGGAAGTCGACGTCGTCAACCTGAGCCTGGGCACCCTGAACTTCGAGTATCAGAGCCGCTTCCTGGCCCTGGTCGAGAGCGCCGCCGCGCGCGGAATTCTTCTGGTGTCCGCTCGAGAGGCAAACGGCCAGGCGTGTCTTCCCGGAAGCCTCCCGGGTGTGATCGGCGTCAGCCTCGATTGGGAGTGCCCCCGCACGCGCTACCGCTATAGCGAAAGCAACGGCGCCCCCGTCTACTTCGCATCCGGCTACCCACGCTCGCTTCCCGGAATGCCGCGCGAGCGCAACCTCCACGGCATCAGCTTCGCCGTCGCCAACATGACCGGGTTCGTTCTTCGCGCCCGCGAGTCCCACCCTGCCGAGGGCATCCGCGAAGCCCTTGCGGCCGAAGCCGCCGTTACTGTTTGACGGAAGGTTTGGCCGCCGGAACCGTAACGTAAACTGCCAGGATCATATCGTTCGGTTTCGTCGGCACATTGCCCGCGCTGTAAGAAGGTGAGCTTTCCAGGTACGGGAACTCCCGTGGAAACGCCCGGATTCCTCCATAGATGTAACCAACCAGCGTTCGCGTGCCGCGCAGAGCATCCAGGTCGTAAACATCGGCATCCTCGCGGATTCGCTTCAGCCCTGCGACCGGTAGAAATGCCGCGTTCGCACCCACAAAGCCCCCGAGTTTCGCGGTCTGAACGAACTCAGCGCTTTCGTGCCCACGCCGCGCTAGCGTCGAGATTTGGTCGATCCACGGCATGCCATCCATGTAAACTGGCATAGTCTTGTCCCCCACCAGCGGAGCCTCGGCGAATGCGTTCTTCTTTTCATCCCACGTCCACCGGCTAATGCCCCCGAAGAAAGTCGTATACATCGTCTTCGATTCGGGATCGAACATCTGCATCCGCGCGCAGGAATACGCGCTCATCTTCTGCTCGTAAGCGTCTTCCTGGGGGTGCGTGGCATCGTCCCAATAGATCGGCTTCGAAAAATTGAGCTGCTCTTTCGTAAACACGCCCCCGTAGATCGCCGCGCCCAGCGAATGTCCATCGGAAAGAATCGTAAAGCCCCCGTTCAGATCGCGTCGCGCGAACCGCGGATCGGCGTAGCTCTCCACCAGAGAGACCGACAATTGCCCTCTGGCCGTGCGGTCGACCTTCAGCTTCCGGATTTCTCCCAGATACTTCTGCGACGCGGTCGCCGTGGTCTGCTCGTTGCCCCCTTCGAAATCCCGGTACGTGCCCGTGAAAACGTGGCCCCCCGCGAGGTAAAACATCCCGTCGTCGAGCTTGAGTAACTCCCCTCCCGCCGACTGCACCAAAGTGCTGCTAGTCCACGCGACGGTGTTCGAAAACGTGTCCTGACCTTTCATCACCCCGTCCACCAGAGACGGCAGATCCACCGAAGATAGAATCGGGAACGTGACGAACTTGCCTTCCGAATTCATGCCGTAACCGCCCGCCAGGTACAGCGTCGCCTTGTCCTGAAAAAACAGCAAATTGCTGGAGACCCACTGGTCTTTCACCGCCGCCAAACTGGCGGGCAGCTCGGCAACGGGCAAGCTATAGGTCTTGGCTATACCGCCGCTGGGGACTGCGCCGGCGTCCACGACCCAGATCTTCGCGTTACTCCCCGCCCGTGGAAAATCGGCTTCCGCAGCTCCCACGCCGTGATATCCGGTGGTTCTTCCGCCGATAAAAATCCACTTGCCGTCCCACGCGGCCCACGCAAAGGATTGCAGTTTCGGCGCTCCGGGGAAACGTCCTGTCACGTTCTCCGCCGCCTCGATCGTGAACGGCACGCCGCCGGGAGGCCACGCAGTATCCGCAGCCGAAGCACATCGCGCAGCCGCGCTCAGGATCAGCAGTGCCGTTGGAAAAAGAGGGCGCAATAAGGTCATCGTCGATGCTCACAGTGTTGAGGACTGGTTAAATCCGGACCGCGGACATCCGAGTCCAAGCCTGCGAAGGCTGGCCGACGAGGGCCTTACGTACAGCTACAAGTATAACCGTGCTGAGTGCGATTTAAGAAGAAAAAGTCTTCCGAGCGCGGCTCTATTTGCCGTCCGCCGCAGCGTCCGCGTATGCCGCAGCGCCGGGGGACTCGACAGCCGCCTCTGCGGATTCGGCAGCCCGCGACGCGTGAATCCGGTCCAGCGCCATCTCATTGAACTCGAATTCGTTCTTCATGAGGTCCGCGCCGCTGAAACGCGCCTTCCCCACACCCGCGTTCGAGTGATCTCCCGACTGCGTCACAATGTGGTACAGCTCGTGAGCCAGCACCCGGCCCAGGGCACGCCCGAAAACGAATTCTCTGAACGCGTCCGGCTGATCGGTCGTAAAAGGCCCCAGTAACGCGTTGAGACCGCTGCAGTTCACATTGACGAACGGCAGCAGGTGGTTCTCCGCGGTAGCGGTTGACCCGATCGGTGATCCTTCCTGCGGGGGCGCTATTTCAGCGTGAAACGGTACGCTGCAATCGCCTTCCAGATCCACCACTACCGTATAGCCGTCTACATCGCGGTAGCTGGTCGGATCTTCCCATCGTGTCGTGACGCCTGCGGCGTGCATCAAGCCGGCAAGCTCTTTCTGCAGCTCCTCGAACGCGGCGGCACGGACCGTACCCGTTCTGAGCCGAAGGGAAACGGCGATATTTCCCGCCGCCGGGACGGAAGCGGCCGCCACCGGGACGGACAAACTCGACGTGAGCAGGCAAAACGTTGCCAGCCGATGCGCGAACATAGCGCGAAGACTCCCGCCGTAATTATACACATTCCGGAAGGTCTGTTGGTTGTTCCCGCCGCAAGGTGATGCCTCGAAAGCACTTCACGCCATCTGCCGCTCGGAAAGCCACACTTCGCATAATTCTTTTCTATCGTGGCGATTCAATGATGTGATCCCGTTTCCATTGACTTCGAATGCGTATGGATGCTAGTTTGGATGGCAACTCAGAGTTTGTTTCTCCTCGTTGAGAGGGTTTGTTTCCCGCCTTTGCAAGTCGTGACCTGTTAGAGCCACGACGACAGTTCGTCCCACGACCTGGACCAATTCCTGTGGCACCCGCCTGACAGCCCTTGCGTGTTGCGCGCGCCACCCATACGGAATTGCGATTTCATCTTCTGTGACTTGCGACTTCATTTTTGGAGGAGAGCGTAACGTGAAGATATTTGTGAATCCCCGGTCCATGGCGATAGTTCTTTTGACGGTCCTGGCTTGCGCCGGGATAGTGTTCGCTCAGTCCACCTTCGGAACGTTCGTCGGTTCGGTCCACGATCCCTCCGGCGCGGTGGTTGCCGATTGCGTGGTCACCCTGACCAACGTCGGTACCGCGGCGCAGCGCTCGGCCGTGACGGATAAAGACGGCAACTATTCGCTGGTCAACCTCGAGCCCGGCACATACCAAATCGTCTTGCAGGCCCAAGGTTTCGCGCCCGCGACTTTGAAGAACCTCCAGTTGCTCGCTCGGGAGACAGTGCGCGCCGACGCTTCATTGACCGTCGCTGGACAGGTCCAGACCGTCGACGTCAGCGCCTCCAACCTGGCGGTGATTACAACCGAAGTCTCGAACATCGCCGAGACCAAGAGCGGCCGCGAGCTGGTCGACCTTCCCGTCGCCATCGGTTCCCGTGCCCTCGGGTCCACCAGCGCCATCTCGACGCTGACCACGCAA
>Ga0210409_10003192_pt1 | contig 18649 bp, 15 predicted proteins | sample IncBWH17MmetaG_FD_161649 | JGI IMG/M metagenome (GOLD analysis project Ga0210409, IMG submission 161649) | Forest soil microbial communities from Barre Woods Harvard Forest LTER site, Petersham, Massachusetts, United States - Inc-BW-H-17-M | ecosystem: Environmental > Terrestrial > Soil >... | reverse complement strand
CCGACGAAGGGGGCTCCGCCGATTATCTCGCGCCGCCCGCGCAGCGCCGCGCCGACGACCGCGCTTCCGTCGCCCCGAAGCTGCAGCTCGAAGCGACCGCGAGTCAGTTCGGTGGTCGTCGTATCGGCGAGGACTTGCCCGCGGGTAGCATCGCGCGCCAGGGCCGCGGCGCGGTCGACGACTTCGCCTGCGGGTCGCGTTCGGTCGATGCGCGTGCGACCGGTGGCGACCCCCACCGCAGCGTTGAGCTTTGCGATGCGAAGGCCAAGGTCGAGCGCGCGCGGAGCTTCGTCGCCCAGCGACTTGCGGACGCCCAGGTGCGCCACGATCGCGTCGCCGCCGAGCTCGGTCGCGTCGGCGCGCCGAGAGCGCAGATGCGTGAGGAGGCGTGCGCGGGCGGGGCCCTTGGGTACGCACGTCGCGACGATGGATGTGACAAGTCGCGTTCCGCCCACGCGGCCGGTCGTAACGCTCGCAAGGGAGGCCTCGTGCTGTAGGCCCCGCGTCAAGGCGTTGCTCGGTGTGGGGCCGAGCTCGTCGGCGAGCGCGCGGAGCTCTCGGCCGACGTCTGCGGCAGAGTCGGGCCGATCGCTCGCTGTAGTAGCGAGCAAGCGCGCCAAGAGCTCGTCGAGACGGGCCGGCGCATCTTGGAATACCTCGGCGAGCCGGGGTGCAGGGGTCGTGACCAGGCGCGCCAGGATTGCAATGGGCGTTGGCCCCACATGCGGAGGCCGGCCCGTGATCATCTCGAACAGGGTCGCCCCCAGCGCGTAAAGGTCCGCGCGGCCGTCGATCTTGCCGTCCCCCCGCGCCTGCTCGGGCGCCATGTATGCTGGCGTGCCGACAATCGCCCCCGTGCGAGTTAGCTTCACGTCCTCGACCGCGGCGACGCCGAAGTCGACCAATTTGACCTCGAAGGGCTCGTTGTGATCCGGTGCGCTGCCGACGAGAATGACATTGGACGGCTTCACGTCCCGATGCACGATGCCGGCGCCGTGTGCAGCGGAGAGCGCATCGCAGACGTCGGCCATCACGTGCACACACTGTCCCAGCGGAAGGGGGGACCGTCGCTGTCGCTGCGCGATGTCCTCGCCCTCCAGCCATTCCATCGCGATGTAGGGTTCACCTTCCTCGAGCTGACCGAAGGCCACGACGCGCACGATGCCCGGATGATGAAGCCCGGCCAAAAGACGTCCCTCGCGGCGGAAGCGCGCCTCCTCTCCAGCGTCGACACCGGGCACGGCGATCACCTTCAACGCGACCACCTGCTTGCTCACCTCGTCGTGCGCCCGATAAACGACGCCGACGCCTCCCCGGCCAACCTCGCGCTCGACCAAGAAGCGCCCCGCCAATACCTGCTCTGCTCGCGGGGTCATGCCCGTTTTCCCGAAGCCACCGCGAATATCTCCGTGCTCGCCGCGCGGGTACCCTCGGGCCGAATCAAGCGTTCGCTCGCGTAATGTCGAGTGAGCTCGTTGCGGGCGAGAGGAAGGTCGTCGCTCATGAAAATCTTACCGACGAAGGCGCCCCCCACTATTCCAAGCCTAACCGCAAGCTGTAGAGCGCGCATGAAGAGCTCGAAGCTACGCGCTTGGTCGGTCACTCGGCTGCCGGTCGTCTTCGGGGCGAGATCGCTCAAAACGACATCGTATGGAGCAAAGCGGCCAAGTGCTGCTTCGTCGAGACTGAGGACGTCTCCTTCGACGAAAGCGGCATTGGGCGGCAAGGCAATGGCAAGCGGCATGCAGTCGGCGCCGAGAAGCTTGCCGGCCGGACCAATGCGCTGCGCCGCGTAGAGCAGCCAGCTTCCGGGAGCCGCGCCGAGGTCGAGCACCCGCATACCGCCGCGAAAGAGGCGCGTTCGCCGGTCGATCTCCTCGAGCTTGAAGACGCTTCGCGCGGGAAAGCCTGCGCGCTTTGCGGCGCGCGTGAAGTGGTCTGGCGAAGCGTAAGGGTTTTTCCGGCGAGGCATTTCGTCGCTGACGCAAACTTAGCTTGGCGCTGAAAACGCGGGCAAAGGCGATCGGATTGGGGCTGCCGCGGCGGACATAGGGACGTAACCTGAATAAAGGCGAGGCACGTGCGCGCTCGCCTCATGGCCCGCAAGGGGACACACGCATGCAAAAGACACTTATCGATCCTTTCGAGCTCGCGGCGCAAAGGCTTCCCGGCTCTCACGGTCCGGTCCCACCCAAGCATAGCCTCGTGCAAACGCGCAAAGAGGAGCCTGTCGACCTGCAGCCGAATGGGTCGCCGCGCGGCGAAGCGTGGTCGCGTGTGCGCTGCTGGTGCAGCGAAGAGTAGGAGCCGTTTATGCTCCTCAGCGATGCTCTCTTACGAGCTGCACCGACTGCTGCCGCTCACGGGCCGCGTCCTAGGCATCTTCTTCTGGTGCGTTGCGCTGGCGCTCGTTCCCTTCGTGCTCGTCCGCCGCAAGGAGCCGTCGGCCACGATCGCCTGGATCCTGGTGCTCGTCTTTTTGCCGGCGCTCGGCGCCATCCTCTTTCTGATGTTCGGGCGCGATCGCGTGCGGTGGCCGGCGAAACGCAAGCGCGCCCTGGACGCCGTCGTCCGAGCGCAGGTCGCCGCGTCGCGCGGTGAGGCGGAAGCATCGCCCGCCACTCTCGACAGCGCGCTCGAGCGCGCTCTCTTTCGAATCGGCGGGCGGCTCACGCATCTGCGCGCGACCGGCGGGAACCGTGTCGAGGTCCTCGTCGACGGCAATTCGACCTACGATCGCATCGGCGCCGCAATCGATGGTGCGCGTCACCATGTTCACGCGCAGTTTTACCTGATCCGTGACGACGCCACGGGTCGCTGGTTCCGCGATCGGCTCGTCGCGGCGGCCAAACGGGGAGTCGTCGTGCGTCTTCTGATGGACGGCTACGGCTGCTTTGCGCTCGGGGCTGCCTGGCGACGTCCACTGCGCAAAGCGGGAGTGCACGTCGGGGTGTTTTTGCCGATGCGGAGTGTCCTGCTTCAACCGGTGAATCTGCGAAACCACCGCAAGATCGTGGTCGTCGACGGGCAAATGGCGTTCACAGGGGGCTTCAACGTGGGCGACGAATATCGGGGGCAAATGCGGGGCGTGGGCGTGTGGAAAGATGTCCACCTTCGCATCGAGGGACCAGCCGCCGGTGAGCTTCAGAAGGTCTTTTTTCAGGACTGGGCTTATGCCACCAGCGAGCCAATCGACCCGGCCGAGTATTTCCCGAAAGAAGTCCAGTCCTACGGGGAGGCGGCGATCGCCGTCGTCACGAGCGGCCCGGACACGAGGAGCGAGGCCATCCACCGTCTCTTCTTCGAGGCCATCGTCGGCGCGGAGCGAGAGGTGCTCGTGACCACGCCGTATTTCGTCCCCGACGAGTCGCTCATGGTCGCGATGGAGGTTGCTGCGATCCGTGGCGTTGACTTGAAGCTATTATTACCTGCCCGCTCCAACCACCGCGTGACATTTCACGCGGGACGTAGCTTCTACGCGCAGTTGCTCGAGGCGGGCGTCGACCTGTGCGAATACGTCCCGGGAATGGTGCACGCGAAGACGCTCGTGGCCGATCGCAGCGTCTCGCTCGTCGGCAGCGCGAACATGGACCTACGGAGCTTTCGCCTGAACTTCGAAGTGCACACGCTCGTGCACGATGCGGCGACCGCGACGACACTTGGGGAGGCGTTTCACGCCGATGCCGCCGACAGCCGGCGCGTTGAGCTCGACGGGTGGAGGCAACGCGCGTGGATGTTGCGTGTCAAGGAGGGTGCCGCGCGGCTGGTTTCCCCGTTGCTGTGAGTTTCTTGGGGAGCAATCATCGCCATTGCGGCATCGGCGCGAGACAGCGACGCCGCGTACTCGCGGGCGAGGGATCATCCAGATCACGTACCACCCGCGCCGGCGCTCCCGCCACGAGCTTGTTCGAAGGAACGTCGGCGGTGACAACCGAGCCCGCCGCAATGACGGCGCCTTTACCGATCACGGTACCAGGCAAAATCGTCACCCGGGAACCTATCCAAACGCCATCTTGGATAACGATCTCGCCCGTCACCCGGGCCCCGCACCGATGCTCGGACGGACCGATATCGTGATCGACGGTGAGAAGGAGTACGTCCTGACCAACGTGAACCCGATTACCCATATGGACGGGGGCTCCGATGTCGATGCGCATCGGCCCGGTAATGAACGAATCTTCGCCAATCGCTATGTCTTTCAACGCTCCCACCCCCGTCAGGTCGAGCGGTCCCATCACGAGGGAGCGAGCACCGATTCTCAGGCCCATGGCCCGGAGGAAAGCAGTACGAATGCGGTTGAAACTGAGCTGCGGGAGCGCTCGTGAGAATATGGTCCCCGCAAGCTTCGGCACATCGATCCGCGTCTCGTCGACGTATGCGCGCGACGCTCGCACGGCGAGACCGCGAAGGCGGGCCGCACGCAGACTCCCCTCATGTTGGAGTTCCAACATTCGTTCGCGCATCGCTCTCTGGGGATGCGAATTCATGAAAGTCTGAAACGACCAACCGCAGCGCGAGTTTTGCGTTTATCATGGCTGCGGCTGCCGGGCCAAGAGCGATCGACGTGCCAGGCTCGTCCTTATTCGCATTCGACCGGAACGCGGTTCACCTTGGCCTCGCCGACCGGACCATGTCTTCGAAAGGACGCGATCCGATGCGCACCGTCAGGTCGGGACCGATAAGTTTGAAAAACCAAAGGCCGCTCGGCGCCTCGATGATCGCGCCAATGAGCCGCCAGGCAGGCTTGCTCGGCGGCGATGAGAGACCCTCTCGGTTGGGCATCACGTTTCCCGCGAAGGTCCCTGCGACCTCGATGAACGTCGCGCGCATTCCGTTGATTTCGACGTCCATCCGCCTTGGGGCTCCAAGCACGGGGTGAAATTGATCCACCCAGCGCTTGACGTTCTCATTGATGGTGCCTCCATGCCGCGCACCAAAGGTCATCACGACGCATTCGGCGTCCTCGGGGTCCTTGCCGGCGCGCGGAACGAGGTACTCTGCGGCACGCGCAGGGGTTTTGGGAGTGATGCGCTTGAAGGAGGGCGGATCGTTCCAAAGAAGAGGCAGTTCTACGGTGGGGTCCGCGTCTCCGCCCGCATCCGCGCGGGCGGACAGCGCCGCGCTGGAGGAAGGCGCCGCCGGGGAGGAATCGGGCGAAGTCGCGACGGCGTTTGTGGTCTTGGTTGCTATCTCCGCGGGCGCGCGGGAACAAGCAACCGAGACGAACATCAGCGAGAGAAGGGAGCGCATGGGCAGGAGGGCAGGACTGCGGGACTGCAGTACTAGGGACTAAGCGGCGGCGCGAGCAATTGCTCCGTCGAGCATCGTTAGGCAGGCGTCCAGGGAATCGCACTGGTTGAGCTGTTGGCGCAGCGCCGCCGCGCCCGCGAGTCCCTTCAGGTAGCCGGGGAGATGTCGACGTGTGCAGCGAACCCCGAAGGGTTCGCCGCGGCGCGCGACATTGGCGATTAGATGTTCGCGGCAGAGCGCGATTCGCTCGTCCGCGCTCGGTGGCGGTAGCTCCGCGCCGCGGTCCAGCAGAGCGCGCGCCTCGCGGAAGATCCAGGGATGTTCGATGGCGCGCCGCCCGATCATCACGCCTTCGCATCCCGTCTCGGCCATGGCGCGCTTCGCGTCCGCCGCGCTTCTCACATCGCCGTTGACCAGCACAGGGATTCGGACCGCCTCGCGCGCGCGCGCGGCCCAGGTCCAGTCCGCGATACCGGAGTGCCCCATCTGCGCCGTGCGACAGTGGATTGCAATCGCCGCGACACCCGCGTCTTCCAGCCTTCGAGCCAGCTCGACGATCGGCATGTGCGATTCGGGTCCGAGACCGATTCGCGTCTTGACGGTGACCGGGAGCGCGACGCTCGAGACCACCAGGCGCGCCATGGCGACCATCGCTTCCGGATTCCGAAGCCACCCCGCGCCGGCGCCGCGCCCAGCAATCTTCGGCACCCAGCATCCACAGTTGATGTCGATGAAAAGAGGCGCGGCGCTTTCGGCGAACCGGGCAGCCTCGGCGAGGCGCTCCGGATTCGACCCATAGATCTGGATGGCCGTGAGCTCATCGTCGGGTAAAAGCTCGATCTTGCGTCGCGCGTTGTGACACCCGCGGAGCAGCCCCTCGACATTGACGAACTCGGTGAGGGCAATCGTCGCGCCCTGCTTCCGGCAGAGGCGTCGGAACACCGCGTCGCTCACGTCCTCCATGGGAGCGAGGACGACGGGCTTCGCGGCGTAAAGCCCGTGTAGGCGATCGTGAGCGGCGGTCAATTGCTTACGCCCGAGGATATGAGGATATAGCGTGGGACGGGAACCGGTCGCCGCGCCGGACAGCGCGAATCGAGGATGCCGAGAAAGGAGCTGTGTCGGGAGCGGATGCGATGATAGCGTAAAAATATGGCGTATTGCATTCTTCGCCGGGCGGGGCCGCCCGCGCTGGGACTCGTCATCATGGTGGCTTGTGGTCGATCGTCTCTGGACGGCTTTGTCGTTCCCGTCGAGATCGCCGTAACGAACGGGGACGCCGGCGCAGACACGGCCGGGTCCTCCAGCGGGACCGGGAGCGGTAGTTCTTCGGGCGGCAACTCGAGCGGAAGCAGCGGCAAAACCTCCTCGAGCAGTGGCTCGTCTTCGAGCAGCGGTGCCGAAGGCGGAAGTTCCTCGGGCGGCGGCAGCAGTGGCGGCGCCAGCTCGTCGAGCAGCGGCGGCGAGGGCAGCAGCGGTTCAAGCTCCTCGAGCGGCAGCGGTGGCAGCAGCGGCACGGGCTCGTCGAGCGGCGGGTCGAGCAGCAGCGGCGCAGGCTCTTCGAGCAGTGGCTCCGGCGGCAGTGGCTCGAGCTGCTCTGGTAGGGGAGGCAGCAGCGGTTCGAGCTCCTCGAGCGGCAGCGGTGGCAGCAGTGGCACCGGCTCGTCGAGCGGCGGGTCGAGCAGCAGCGGCGCAGGCTCTTCGAGCAGTGGCTCCGGCAGCAGCGGGTCCAGCTCCTCGGGCGGGAGCGGCGGCATGGGTCCGATTCCGTGCGGCGCGTCGACTTGCGATGCGGCCAGCGAACAGTGTTGCGTCCAGTTCGGAGCTCGCGGTGGCGGCGTCTCGACTTCTTGTATCCCGCAGCTGTCGCCTTGCGGAGGCATCTCACTCGCGTGCGCGAGCGGACTGAATTGCACCGGCGGTGAAGCGTGCTGCGTTACGTTCGGAGGAGGCGGACTCGGCGGTCTCAGCGTGACAGCAGCCTGCCTGCCGTCCTGCCCGGTCGGGTTTGGGGGCAGCATTCAGCTTTGCAGCAGCAGTTCGGAATGCTCCCCGTTTCGGACTTGTCGGCGGACGCCGTTCGGCTTGGGCGTGTGTCAGTAAAGGATCTACTTAGCGCAACAGGTTGAGAGCAGCCTTGCGTCGGGTCGCGTTGATTTGCTTCGCGAGGCTCGCGCCGTCGATGCCGGCAAATCGCTGTCCTAGGGCGATAGGAGGCGCGTCTTTTCGTTCGAGCACGAGCTCGCCCTGCACGCCGTCCCATCGAACGCTCTCGAGTTCGTCCCAGACCACGAGAGCCTCCGTACCCGAGGACTGCACCATGAGTCCATCCGTGCGAACTGCGAGGCAGATATCGTCGCGCAGGATTCGATGCATGCCCACCATGGTCAACAGCGCGCCGCCCGTGATGAGGCCGAAGCCTGCGATTGCGGCGGCGAGGCGCACGTGCATGGATTGATGGGTGACGATCGAAGCGAAGACGATCAGGCCGCCTACCGTCAGCAGAGCCGGTCCCGTTAGGAGGACCCGGCGCATTCGCGGCAACGGGTCGGCACGGTACCACTCCACGATCCGCGGCCCGTCGGTCGACATCAATCCTCCGGATCTTCGTCGCGCGGCGACCCGACGTCGGCCGCCTCGGCCGCGCCGCCGCACGATATGGCCTGACGTGCGATCGTGGCGTCGTCGGCGGCGAGGTCGACGTCGCATTTGCCGAGCATCGACTCGAGCGCCCGCTTCGCCCATTCGCGCACGAGCGGATACTCGCTCAAGAGCTCGCGCGCGACGAGCTGAGCGGCGCTTTTATCGCCCGCCTCATCCTTGAGCGACGACCCGTTGGTCGTCGACTCGCCCAAGGTCGCCACGCCCACGGCACGTTCGTGCGGTTTCCCACGCTCAAGCGTCGCGCGAATGGTGTTGTTGTCGATCGAGCCGTAGAGCTCGGTGAGTCGCTGACGTGGATAACGCACCGGCCACCATGCCTCCATGGCGTCCACGAGAGCGCGGACGCTGCGATCTGCATGACAGAGGGCGCACTCGAGGGGACGGTCTCCGAGGACGCGCGCCGGATCCGTCGGTGAACCGATGCGGTGATAGCGCGTCAACGTGCCGTCGAGGCCCATGTTCTTGCGTGCCATATGGCAGGCGACGCAGGCGCCGCCTGCCTGATCAGGATCGTGATGGGCGTGCGCCCTAAGGCGCCCGGGATCGCTGAGTTCGGAATGGCAAGTCGTGCATATCGGGTTGCCGGCAGGAGTCGCCAATGCCCGGATTTTCGCAGGGTCGTCGCCGCCGTGCGGGTCGTGGCACGTCGTGCATGACAGAGCGCCGGCGCAACCGCCGAGCAAGAAGTCGCGCGCTTCGCCGGAGTTAATGTGGCTGCCCCCGGCCGCGGCGGTGCGACGACCGCCCTCCCAGGTGAAGGGATAGCGGGAAAACAGCACTTGATGGCATCGCGCGCAAACCCGCACCTCGGCTTGTTTGCCCCCGTGTGGCAAAGCGAAATCGAGCCAGGGAGCCGTCGGCATCAGCGCCATTCGAATGCTCGGATCGAGCGCATGTTGGCGTCCACCTCCGTGACACGCCTCGCAGCCAATGCCCACCTCAAGCAGCGCGGATCCATCGAAGCCCTCTCGCAAGTCGTCGATCGCCTCGAGCGCCGCCTCGCGCACGTTGCTTCCGAGCTCCACTTTGTGCCCCAGTACGCGCGACGCCTCCTCGCTCGCAACCTGGGCGAACCCGCGCTCGTCGAGTACGCGGGCAATCGCGCGACGGTCGCTCGGCAACCAAGGCTCCACGCTCTCTCCTTGGTAGGGGCGCGCGCGTGGTCCAGCAATCGAGCTGAGCAAACGGTCGATTTCCGGGATCGTGTTGTGGCAGAAAATACAAGCTCGGCTCCACACCGGGCCCGCGCGGATCGTGGCGCGTTCGTGCACCATGACCGAGTAGCCCTTGTAGCGGAGCTTCGAGGTGGCGAAGACGAAGGAAACCGGAAGAATCATTTCGTCGCCGCCCCTGTCCACATCCACGCCGACGAAGTCCTCGCGCGTGCGTCCTCCGACGACGCGTGTGAGCCGGTAGCTCCTTGCCGCCCCGCCGGCGGGTTCCACCCGGACGAATCGGTCCGTGCCCCGGCTTTCGAGCACGATCGTGTCGCTCTTGAATCGCCATCGGGTGCCGTTGAAGGGAGCCCGCACCTCTGCGCCGCGCGCGTCACGCGTCATCCGGTGCATTGGCGAGTGCTCCCAGGCGGTTGCAACATCTGCATGGCACCGGGCGCACGCGGCCGAGCCCACATAGTCCTCTCGGGCGACGTTGCTACGCACGAGCCCTGGGACTGTGGAGGAAGGGTGGGGGCGATCCCCGGTGGGGAAGGCGCGCACTTCGTGCCCACATCCCGAGGCGCCCAACGCGACCCCAATGGCCGCTATCGCCACTTTCTGACGTACGGGGCGCACCGAAGGTAGACTCTACTCTAGCCGTGGCCAAGCCGCGTGAGCCGCAGGAGCCCGAGCTCGATGAGGTTGAGCGCGCCCTTTCCATCCTCGAAGGGCGTCACCCTGATCACCAGCGGACTGCGCGCCAGACGCGGGCCGCAGCGGTCGAGCGACAAGCCGCGCTGGCGAAGGAACGAGCCACGAGCTTGCGGCGGCAGCGCAGGCGCGCGCTGGTCATCGGGCTCAACGTTGCGGCGCTCGCCGGCGCATCGGTTGTGGCGTGGCGACTTGTCGCGCGCGCTCAGACAATGAGAGAGGAGCTCGACCGTGTCAGCGCGGCGTTTGTGGCCGCGGGCTGGAGCGAGATCGCATCGAATGTCGTGACCGCTCGTCCCAGGCTCGACGTCGAGGTGCCCGGATCGAGTTGCGTGGTGGCCCTGTCGTCGAGCGGCGAGCCGATTGCCATTAAAGAGGAAGGAAGGACCCTCGAGGCGCCGGGTTCCGTCGGGTTTTGCACATGCGAGTCGGGGGTCAAAACGATCGTAGAAGCCCGCGGATCATCGACATTGAACGCTGTGGGGATATCGCTCGTGCGGATCGACGCGCGCGCAATAGGCGGACCCCTCGCACGAAGTTGGGCGACGCCGACCCCAGCACTTTGGGGCGACGGCGGCTTTGAGTGCGCTGAAGCAACCATCGACGCTTGGCTTGCCGATGGCCACGCTTCTGCTTCCTCCGCCGACGACGCCTGGCTCGAGCAAGAGCCGACCCGGGCGCCGCTGCGTCGCGCGCAATTTCACGTTGTCGCCAGGGTGCCGCCCGAGCGTCCCTTCATCGCGGTTACCACTCCAGCGGGCCAGTGCGTGTTGGCCGTCGCGGGGGAAAGCGATCTTCTTTCTCTGCGGCTGTCCGGCGGCGCGAGGCCTATTTCGCGCGCGCGCGGCTCTTTGATCTGGTGCGCCGCCGAGGCGGCAACGGTGACCGTGTGGCGTGAGGGAGCAGCGCCCGTCGTGGCACTTGCCGCACCTGCGGAGGCGCTCGGCGGATTGCTCGGCACGCGCGAGAGCGCTGCCGCCGCCGGAGTGATCGTCGACTCCGTGGCGACATGGCTCAGCGATGCGGATCTCGCGTGGGACGCACGGTGCGTAATGCGCGCGAGCTTGCGCGCCGGAGCAGCCACCGATGTGGTGTCAGCCCCTATGCCGGCCGAGCCGGGCGTGCCGGCCGCACAGCTCGTGGCGCTCTCATTGGCGCCGGAGGCGCGCGTCGCGTGGGAGCCCGTCAGCGCGGCACCCGCTTGTGACCCACCCCTCGGCTCCGCGGGCACCATGCGGGAGTCCGTGTGCATTCACGCGGCGCCTGCCGCATGGTGGCGGAAGGGAGATGCACCCGCTGCCACGGCGCGCGGGTCGCTGCCGTTTTGGCTGGCGCCCTTGGAGCCGGTGCGCGAGCCCGCGGCGGTTGCGCTTGTCCCGAAGCTTCTCGCGCTGGCGCGGCAACTGGGGGCAGACGGTTTCACGCCCACGCTCCTTGAGGGGGTAACCGAGCTGGTGGACGGGATCCGCGTCGTCGGGCGCGCGAATGAAGATGCCATCGTCGCCGTGGGGCTCGGTCCGACCGCTCCCTGGGTGCATCCGTTCACGAGAGAGCGCCCGTGGAATCTTGGCGATTCGCCTGGGGTTGTGCAGCTTGGGCCCGGCGAAAGCGTCAAGCTCACGGCGTTGCCCCTTCCGGGCGCGCCGCTCGACCGGCGCCGCACCGTTGTTTTCCGTCGTGAAGTACGTCGGGATGGTCTTGTCGGTGCTGTGCGCCCCTGATCAGTAGCTGATCGCAGCAGCCACTCGGAGGAACGCTCCCCGCATCGTGAGCGAGCCGAGATCGACGCCGCTCGCAATCCGCGGATCGCTGGACGGCAGGTCCGGGGCGAGGTTGAGGCCGATCGGGGTGATCCACCCGTAGCCGCTGTCCGCTTGCAGCCAGATTCGAGGGGTCAAATCCATCGGGTTGTCGCGCGGCCACAGCGGATATGCGTAGCCTGCGCTCACGTCCGTCGCGAACAGCCAGCGGCTCTTCGTCAGATTCGCGGGCGAGGCGGGGTCATCCACCTCCGCGGACATCTCGGCAATGCCTGGGGCGGTACGCAGAAACGCGTACCCCCACGCGCCAAAGTGCAGCCGCCCTTCGAGGGGTATCACCAGCCGGTGCACCTCGAGGGATGCGGCGTCTCCGCGCGAGGTCGCGCCCGTCTTTCCGTAATCCCACATGAAGCCGGGGGCGAACGAGAAGCGCCCCCTCGTGTAGACGGTGCGCGAGCCTCCCAGCGAGACTTGGGCAAAGTAGTCTTGCGTCGAGAACGGGTCGAAGGTGGCCTCCCTGACGAAGCTTCCCCGGTAGCCGAGCTCGAAGCGCCACATCGACTTGAGCCGGTTCGTATGGCCGGTTGGCGCCAGGGCAGGGTTGGTCGGCGCCTGCGTTTCCGGCGCGGGGGGGTCTTCTGCGCGCGCGCTGGGCGCGGCAACGAGGAGCGAAGCTGCTCCAAGCGCGATGGCAAGACGTTTCACGGGCCCTCCAGCAGCAGTCCCGACAGGCGATGGGAGTCGGCAGTCGTGGGGTTGAGTGCGTCGAAGACAGTGGCTCCAACCCCGCCCACCTTGTGGATGGCAATGAGCGAACGGCCACCCGCCGGCCCCGTCGCGCGCGCCACGTCGAACACGTTATCGATGGCCGGCTCGGTCTTCACCGGCATCGGATTCAGATCCGAGAAGTTTAGCTTCGCCAAGTCCTGGCCGCCGGGCGCGAATGCCCACATGCGTTGCCCGTCGGGCGCTATCACGAGGGCCGCCCTGCCGCTCGTTTGCAGCGGCGAGACCGCGCGCGAAATGAGGTTGAGCACGAAGAACGAGCTCTGGTTTTGCGTCTCGAGCACCTTGAGTTGCTCGTAGTGGGCGACGTCATCCACGTTTTGGATGGGCTGCTGCACGGGGATCGCCTCGATGCTGAAGTAAGGCTGGCCGACGGTATTTCCCAACAGCCAAAACGCGACCCCCGAAGCCGCCGAGGAGCCGGAGTTCCACAGCATTGCGACATCGGTGCCCGTCCCGCTGCCCACGACATTCGTCACTAGCGATAGCTTCGTATAAGGAGCGGGTAGCGCAACCTTCGTGGTGATGCTCGTGTCGGGGTCGGCGAGGACGGCGCTCGTCGTCGCGGGCACCAGCGCCGCGACGCGAAGCCCACCGTCGCCGGTGCGAACAAATGCAATGTCCGTCGGAACGCCGCCGACGTCGATCTCGTTGATGCTCGCGCCGTAATCGTAATTTGGATCGGACGACCGTCCCAAGGTGAACGTGAACACATTGCGGTTGTTGTCCGCGCGCAGCGCAATGCGGGCGTCGCCAGGGCTATTGGGATCAAAACCGTCGACCACGACGCCGGCAGGCGCCACTGGCGGCGCATTCACGTTGCTCTTCAGCGGAATCTTGACTTCGGGCCCCTTGATGTCATCGAGCTCGAGCAGGGTCACGTCGATTTGGGTCTCGATGATCAAGAGTCGGCGCTGCCCGTTCGGCAGCTGCAGCGGGGGCGTGAAGGTCAGCCTTTGGGGCGTTCCGCCTTGGCTGAGGATCGTGCGCGGAATCCCCAAAGAGTTCGGTGACGTCAGGTCGAACAAGACAAACTCGTTCGGGTTCTGCACGAAAGAAGCGCTGGCTCCACTTCCCGCGTAGGCGATGGCCCAATGCCCGAGGGGGTCGATTGCAAGGTTGGGCAGTGGCACGCTCATCTCGTAATGAGCGCGCTGCATATCGAACGTCGACGCATCGATGACCGTGAGCGACGGCTTCTGGTCGTCCTTGGTTCGCGGCGGCCAATCGCCTGTCGAAAGCACGAAGAGGCGCTTCGCGTCCGGGGAGGTCATCGTGGTCACGGCGTTGTGGCCGATTGGGAAGGCCGTCGTCGTGACCTCTTGATGGTCCTGCGCCGTGAGGATGACGACACGATGGTCCACGTCGTCCAGAAGAGCGACGCCATTCGCCAGACCGTACGAGACCGCACTGACGGGCTTGTCCCAGTAGGAATTGCGGCTGCCGCATCCGGCGACGGTGGAGAGAACCGCGAGAGAGGCGATGGTGCTAGAAAGCCGTGTCACGGTGCGCCCCCGTCTCCAAGGAAGACCTGTGCGCTGAGCTCGAAGCCGGTGATGGTGCGCGTAGTCCCCGCATCGGCGCCCGAGGCCAGGGCGATGAACGTGATGCGCCCGTCGGTGTAGTTTTGCGCAACGAACCCCATGCCGGCCGCCTCCGCAATCCCGACCGCGATCGGGGGACTGGCCAACGTGTAGGGCAACACCTCGAGCGATGGCATCAGGGCAAGGTCGACTTCGAAGATTGCGGTTTTATCGCTCAGCGTGATGAGCGCGCGGTCCCCGCTCGGAGCTAGGGCAACGGCGGTCGGAGGCGCGATCACCGACACGATCTTAGCCGGAAGTGCCTTCCCGATGGGGACAATGCTGTAGGCGCCCTTGACGGAGGAGCCAGGGGTCGGAGTCACGTTGTGAAGGACGATGGCATTCTGGCCGTCGCCTGTCGGAAAGACGGCGAGCAGCGGCGCGTGAAGCGGGATGGTGCGGAAGCTCGGCGTCGGTTGGAGCGTGAGCACCGTGAGATCATCGACGGCCGCGACCGTCGTAAAAAGAAGCACACTGGCCTGCTTGGTCGCCGGGTTTTCGGCGACGATGGCGCGTCCGATCGTCTCACCGGGGATCTCTGTCATCGTGAAGGCGCTCGGATTGCTCGCGATGCCCGGCAAGGGCAGCACTGCGACGCTCGACAAGTCGCGCAGCACGGCCACGGCGAAGGTCCCGTCCGGTGCGAGCGCAAGGTCGGTCGGCGCAGCGGGGAGGTCGACCCGCGTGGGGGACCCGTCCTTGAGCGAGACGACGGTGATCGCGTTGACGCCCGATTGACGCACGAGCGCATACGTCCCGTCGGGCGTAAACGAGACGTCCGGCATGCCGCTTGGCACGGCGGCCGGCGTCGCCGGCGGCGAAGCGGGCGCCGCCGGAGGGGAATCCGAGGCGCCTCCATCGATGAGAGAGGCCTCGGGCGCCAGGGCGTCGCTCGCGGAGGCGTCCTCTGGCGCCGACGCATCGGCCGCAGCGGCCTCCGGCAGTGCGCTGTCCGGCGCCGAACCGTCCGCAGCCGGCAGATCGGCGGGTGCGGAAAGAGCGAAGTTCTGCGTGACCGCCGGCTGCGCGCCGGTGAGGTCGATGACGGTGATGCCGTCTTGCGTGACGACGTAGGCGCGCGTCTCGTCCAGAGAGTAGGCCAATTGGGAAGGTCGGTATCCCCCGGAAAGGATCGTCGGGGGCAGCGCTGATACGCCCGCCGGATTGACGTCCAGCACGGCCATATCCTGGAAGCCCTGCGTGGGGTCGGCGTTGGCGACCTTTGTCGCGTCGGTCCACGCGATGGCCCAGCGGCCCTTGGGCGAAACGGCCCAGGAGTTGGCATCGGCGGTCGCCGGATAGCGAGTGGTCGTAGGCACGCCTGGACTGTCATGGCGGAGAAGCGTCGCATCGTGCGAGCGAACATTGAGAACGATGGCCGTCTCACCCGTCCCGTTCGGGTTCGGCACCGCGGCTAGATAGGTCGGGCCGTCGCCCGCCTGAACGGTTTGAACGCTGAACGTCTTGGCGTCGATGTACGCCACGTGTCCGCTCGTGGGATTCGCGGTCCAGACGAACTGCCCTGTGGCCACCGGCGATTGGTAATCGCTCTCGGTCTTCATCTCTGGCGGCAGAGCAGGGGGCCCTTGGGGACCCGAACTGCCGCCGAAGCCGCCGCCGGGAGTTGCGTTGCCGAGGCTTGTGCCTCCTCCCGCACCATTGCTCGGATTGCGGCTGCCTGCGCTGGCGTCCGCGAATCCAAAGGCCGTCGGGGCAGAATTATCCCCCGCCACGCTCGAACAACCACCCGCCACCGCGCCGGCCATCAGTGCCAAACCGGCCCGCCGTACCAAAGGCTTCATCGCTCCTCCGACTTAGGCAAATGCACGGCCAAGCGCATTAATGCTCCGAAATCGCCCGGACACCCAATTTCGGGCGTGACTCTGCTGTCGCGGTGCGGCCCAGCTTGGCCCACGAGGGTACCTCCACGCATAAAGTGCCTTCAGCCGCCGCCTTCCAGGCTGTCCCCGAGCTTGACCAGCTGAGGGCGCTCCACCGCCGCGTTCACCTTTGGATTTGAACACGAAGATAAGAAGGGAGAAGGAATGGAGTTGGTCAACGTCAAAACCTTCTCCTCTTCTTATCTTCGCGTTCGTTTCTCTCGATCTGGCAAGCGGAGGGTCCTAGCGGGCTAGGCGCGGGCGAGCTCATAGGATCGCTCGTATCCCGAGTCGACATTTCGGATAAGCACTTTCACTATTCCGTTCTCATCGAGCGAGTACTGTTCGAAGATATGCGGTCCTTCGTGCCAGCGCCGCTCGACAGGCACCGATGCCAGGTCGGTGGTGCCGCTCAACGCCGGATCGAAGGGAAAGTAGACGTCGCCGTAGAGCGCCATATCCCCGCGCGGGCGCCCTCCGTCATCGAGTGCGCTGCACTCGAAGAACCGAAAGTGCCCGACATTGTGCGCGGCGCGATACGCGCGAGTCGACATACATGAGGCCGTGGAGTTCTGCGGCAACTCCATCCCTTGCGAAAAGATGGGGTCGAAGGTGATCTCCCGGCCGGCTGCTCCTTCTCGAAAAACGCCGAACGTGCGCGCATAGCGGTCGATCAGGACGAGGCCGGCAGCGCCCTCGGTCGCAATCGAGAGACCGATGGCGACGGCCGCCGATGGGTACGGGGAGCGATGCACCCGCCGCCCGAAGCGCTGCCGCAGTGCGCGCGCGACGATGGGCAGCTCGCTCGCGCCGCCGACGACGTACAGCCCTGCCAGTTCGGCGAGCTCGGCGGCATCGTCGTCGGCGCGCGTCAGAAGCGGGCCCATGGCATCGATTGAGCGTTGCACGAGAGGCATGCACGCGTCGTAAAAGTCGCCCACGGCCACGGTGAACTCTGGTCGCGGCGCGGCTCGCCCGAGGGCCGCCTCGAGGTCGAGCGTCATCTTTCTCGTGCTGGGGCTCAGACCCTCCTTCGCCGCGCGGCATTGATCGACCAACTGTGAAGCGGCGCGCGCGGGAAGCGCGGCGAGCTTCAGGCCGAGACGGGCAAGCGCCAAGTCGGCGAGCACGAGATCGAAGTCGTCACCGCCGAGCTGGGCGACGCCGGCGGTTGCCAGCACGTCGTGACGTCGCCCGGACATGCGGACGACCGAGGCGTCGAACGTACCTCCGCCGAGGTCGTACACGACGACCAAGTCACGCCGCGACGAAAGCGTGTCGCGGTGCCGATGCGTGTACTCGAACCCGGCCGCCGAGGGTTCGTTGAGCATCGCTGCGACGTGAAATCCCGCTCGGCGAAACGCATCGAGCGTCAGGAATCGCTGGGCGCCGTAGGCATTCGCCGGCACCGCGACGGCCGTTGTGAGCTCGTGGCTGCGCGAGAGCATGCGCCGCACGCCGGACCGCGTGACCAGCGTATCTCTCACGTACACAAGGAACTTGGTCAGCAAATCCGCGACAGGAAGAACGGTGCTGCCGACCGCGATAGTCTGCGTGGGTCCTGCATCGGGGCGCGACAGAAGCCGCTTGAACGACCGAAGCAACGTGAACGACGGGTCTTCGGACACTGCGCCGGCGTCGAACCCGAAGCGAAGCTCGCCGCTGCGCTCGGCGACGAGGGACGGAATCCATTCCACGGTATCGCCCGCCAGGTCGGTGAACCCGAGCACGGGGTGATTGCCCCGGTCCGCGCAAGCGACGACGGTGCGTGTCGTGCCGAAGTCGATTCCGAGGCGCACGGTAGTATCCCGAGTCTCCAATTCTTTCGGAATTGGAGACTCGGGATACTACCTCCGACCCTCGTCGGCTAGCGCCGACGACGTCGGAGGGGATGGTCTAGTGGGGGCCTGCGGCACCTGCGGCCCCCTCGCCGCTCCGCTAGCTACATGGCGCTGCGAAAGTAAGCGGGGGCGAGCGGAGAATCGAGCGTCTGGGGCTGGCGTGAGGTCGCCGAACGCACGCGTTTTTTGCCGTGGCCCGCGAGCCATGGCCCTTCGCCCTCCCAGGGGCTCCGCACCGAGGCCGAGTCCGATTCGGATGCCCGACGTCGGAGTCCGATCCCGGAGTCGGATCTCGGATTCGGAATCCGACGCCGACGCACGTTCGGATTCGGACTCGGAGAGGAGCGCGTGGACATCCGCGGCTCGATGCGCGAGGGGTGCGGCGGTCTTGCTTGCCTGCCCTAACGCGAAAGAACCGCGCCGGCGCCTGCTTGCCCCGAAGCAGACGGGGGCGCCGTCACGGTTCTTTCGCTGGGGAGGGCATGCAAGCAAGACCGCCGCACCCCCCACGCTTCCTCGTTCTGGACCTGTCCATCCGCGCCATCGAAGTGCTTCGCCCCATCGCCGCGCGGATCCGCCATCACGATCGCGACTTGGGCGAGCAACTTCGACGCGCGCTCAGCTCCTGTGCCCTCAACATCGCCGAGGGCAACCGCAGCCAAGGCGGCCATCGTCTCGCGCGCTTCTCGACCGCAGCCGGGTCCAACGCCGAGTCACGCGCCGCGCTCCGAGTCGCGGTCGCCTGGGGCTATGTCGACGCGCTCGACCTCGAGCCGGGCGACGCTCTTCTCGATCGCGTCGCGGCGATGCTCCACCGCTTGGGCGCGCGGCGCTAGCTAGTCGCCGGTTTCGGGGCAAGGGCCTTGCGGCCAAACTTGCCCCACCAGGACCGGCTCCGAGCCCAGGCAGGATTTTGTCAAACGATGGATGGACAACACTCGTATGGACCTTACGTTGCGGCGCACGATGACCCGACGGCGCAACGTGCAAGTGGCTCTCGCCACTGCTTGTGCCCGC
>Ga0210409_10003191_pt1 | contig 18649 bp, 18 predicted proteins | sample IncBWH17MmetaG_FD_161649 | JGI IMG/M metagenome (GOLD analysis project Ga0210409, IMG submission 161649) | Forest soil microbial communities from Barre Woods Harvard Forest LTER site, Petersham, Massachusetts, United States - Inc-BW-H-17-M | ecosystem: Environmental > Terrestrial > Soil >... | reverse complement strand
CGTATTCGCGGTCACGCTGGTGAGCTTCTTCATCGCGGAGATCGGCGACAAGACGCAGGTGGCCACCGCGATGCTGGCGGCCAGGTATCCGTCGCTGCTCGCGGTGGTCGCCGGCACCACCACCGGTATGCTGCTGGCCGACGTGCCGGCGGTGTTCCTCGGACACCTGGTGTCCGAGCGCATTCCGCTGCGGGCGGTACGGATCGTTGCCGCGCTGGTGTTCGCCGCGCTGGGCGCGGCCACGCTGATCGGCTAGCGCTGCCCGAGCGCAGCTCAAGCGGTCTGCAACGGCAACGCCATCTGGGCTTCGCGTCCGGCGACGACGGTGCGGTTGCGTCCCTGCTTCTTGGCCACCAGCAGCGCGCCGTCCGCGCGTGCCAGCAGCTGCTCCGGCGACTCGTGCTGCTCCCAGGTCGCCACCCCGGCGGAGAACGTCTGGCGCTCCGGCATCGGCGGGCGCAGCCGCTCCACCAGCTGGCAGGCGGCATCGGCGCCGCACGACGGCAGCACCAGCGTGAATTCCTCGCCGCCATAGCGCGCCAGCAGATCAGTCGGCCTGAGCTGGCGGCGCCACGCCTGCGCCGCGGTCCGCAACAATCGGTCGCCGGCCCCGTGACCGCGGCGGTCGTTGTAGCGCTTGAAGTGGTCCAGGTCCAGCATCACGACGGTCAGCTCTAGCCGCGTGCGCCGCGCCCGCGCCAGCTCGATCGCCAGCCCGTCGTCGAGGCCGCGCCGGTTCGTGATTCCCGTCAATCCGTCCTCGCGCGCCATCCGGTCCAGCGCGGCCACCACGTCCCGGCTTGCCTTCTGCGAACGCCAGACCAGCACGCTGAGCACGGTGCCGAACGAGACCGCCAGCAGGATCGCGAGCGCCAGCGTGTAGCGCGCGATCAGGTTCAGAAAGCGGCCGTGTTCGGTGGCTTGCCGCGCCCGGGCCGAAACCGACGCGCTGAGCGAATCCAGGTGGTGTGCATCGAGCCCCTGCAGGGCGATGGAAATCGCCTGCTGGTAGCGGGCCTCGACCTCCTCGTTCAGGCGCACCTCCATCAGCAGCACCAGGGCCGCGAACGCGAGCATCAGCAGCGCCAGCGCCCCGATCAGCAACTGGCGGCGGTGGGCACGGCGCATCAGCGCCGAATCAATCGGCGTCTCGGCCGAGGGCGCCGGACTCATGCCGGTCAGATGCCCCACGTCACGTCGACTTGCTTGCGCTGGGCCGCGCGCAGCATCTCGATCAGGGGAAAGGCGCGCTGGGCGAGCGTGATCGGCGCCGGTTCGCCGTAGGCGTTGCCGGCGCGCTCGTCCGGTTCCCGGCGCGCACGCTCCTGTCGCAGGTCGGCCTTTTCCTGCTCGACGGCACCGAGCAGCTGGTGCAGCGCGTCGGCCACTTCTTCGGCGCGGATCAGGCCGCGTGCGCCCTGTTGCTTGCCGATGATCTGCAGCAGGCGCTGCGCCGTTTCCGCGAACATGAAAATCTCGGCCGCGGCCTTGGATCGGAACACCACCAGCGCCATCGCGCGGCTCCGCAATCGGATGGGGCATTCTGGCACGGGCAGCGCCCATAACGGCACCGGCCGCGATCCAACTAGAATAGGCGCGATCGGGCCAAAGGGTTCGGAGGAAACGACGATGGGCAAAGGCGATCTGCGCACGCGGCGCGGCAAGATCTACAACGGCAGCTACGGCAAGAAGCGCCCCCACCGTGCGCCGAAAAAGTCCGGCGAGGCCAGGCCGGGGGTGCGTCGGCCTCCGACAGGCTAAGCCGGCGAGTCGATCCTGGGCTGTCCTGACCATCGGCCGTTGCCATGGGAAAAACCGAACCGAGCGTAGCGGACATCGCGCACTGGATCGGGGGACGCCTCGATGCCGGCGGCCAGCCTGGGCGCACCGGCGAGGTGTTCGATCCGGCCCGCGGCGAGGTCGTGGGCCGGGTGCGGATGGGCGGCGAGCGGGAAGTCGATGCCGCCGTCACGGCGGCGCGCCGGGCCTGCGAATCCTGGGGGCAGCTCGCCGCAGGCCGACGCGCGCGCGTGATGTTCCGCTTCCGCGAGCTGGTCGAGGAGCGCCGCCAGACGCTGGCGCAGGCGATCACGCGCGAGCAGGGCAAGCTGTTGCCGGATGCACTCGGCGAAGTCGCGCGCGGCCTGGAAGTGGTCGAATTCGCCACCGGCATCGCCCATTTGATCAAGGGCGAGCATTCCGACCAGGTCGCCTCGGGCGTGGATCAGTTCTCCCTGCGCCAGCCGCTGGGCGTGGTGGCCGGCATCACGCCGTTCAATTTTCCGGCGATGGTGCCGATGTGGATGTTTCCGCTGGCGATCGCCTGCGGCAACGCGTTCGTGCTGAAACCGTCCGAGCGCGATCCTTCGGCTTCGTTGCTGCTGGCGCAGTGGCTCAGCGAGGCGGGCCTGCCCGATGGCGTGTTCAACGTCGTGCAGGGCGACCGGGAAGCGGTCGATGCGCTGCTGCGCCATCCGGACGTGGCCGCGGTGAGCTTCGTCGGGTCCACGCGGGTTGCCGAGACCATCCGCTCCGAAGGTTGCCGGCACGGCAAGCGGGTGCAGGCGCTGGGCGGCGCCAAGAACCACCTGGTGGTGCTGCCGGACGCCGACCTGGACCAGGTCGTCGACGCCGCGATCGGCTCCGCCTACGGGGCCGCCGGCGAGCGCTGCATGGCGGTGTCGGTCGTGGTGGCGGTCGGGTCGGTGGCCGATGCGCTGGTGTCCCGGCTGGCGGCGCGCGGGCGTGCGCTGCGGGTGGGCGACGGCTCCGATGCGGCGAGCGAAATGGGGCCGCTCATCAGCGCCGCCCATTTGGCCTCGGTCGAAGCCTTTGTGCAATCCGGTGTGCAGCAGGGCGCGCAGCTCGTGGTCGACGGCCGTGGCGCGAGCGTTGCCGGGCGCGAAGGCGGATTTTTCCTGGGGGCGTGCCTGTTCGATCACGTCCGCCCCGAGATGCGCATTTACCGGGAGGAGATTTTCGGACCGGTGCTGTCGGTGGTGCGGGTGGCCGATCTGGCGGCGGCGCTGGAACTGGTCAATGCGCACGAGTACGGCAACGGCGCCGCTCTTTTCACGCGCGACGGCGCCAGCGCGCGCGCCTTCGCACGCCAGGTCCAGGCCGGCATGGTCGGGATCAACGTGCCGATTCCGGTTCCGATGGCCTTTTATTCGTTCGGAGGCTGGAAGCGGAGCCTGTTCGGCGAGGCCCACGCCTACGGCATGGAGGCGGTGCGCTTTTACACGCGTTACAAGGCGGTGATGCAGCGCTGGCCGGATTCCAGCAGCAAGGGACCGGAGTTCTCGTTTCCGCCGTCAGGCGCCTGACCCTGATCGACGACGCGGGACGGAGCGTTCGGGTCGCCCGTCCGGCTCAGGCGCCCCTTTCGCCACCACGAGGGCTCGTGGCGCGATTCGCCTCCCGGGCAACCCGAACACTCCGTCCCGCTTCGAGCTTGCGACGAGCGCGGGCGTGCCCGATCTGTCAGGTCTCCCGCAGCGATCGTCGATACTGGATCGCCTCGCCGACGTGCTCGGTGGCGAGGTGCTCGGCTCCGCTCAGGTCGGCAATCGTGCGGGCCACTTTCAACACGCGGTGGTAGGCCCGCGCCGACCAGCCCAGGCGGGTGCTGGCCGCGTGCAGCAGCTGCTTGACCTGCCCGGTCGGGTGGCTGATGCGCTCCAGATCGGCCGACACCAACCCGTCATTGCGCTTGCCCTGGCGCTCGATCGCGATCTGGTATGCACGCCGGACCCGGCTGGCGATGTATTTGGTCGGCTCGCCGTCGGGCATCGAGGTGAGCTCATCCTCCGACAGCGAGGGCACCTCGACCCGCATGTCGATCCGGTCCAGCAGCGGGCCGCTCAGGCGATCCTGGTAGCGCGCCACCATCTCCGGCGTACAGCGGCAGGGGATCGTCTTGTGGCCGAAATAGCCGCACGGACACGGATTCATCGCCGCCAGCAGTTGAAAGTTGGCCGGATAGTCGACGTGGCGCGCCGCGCGCGAAATCGTGATGCGCCCCGTTTCGAGCGGCTCGCGCATCGCTTCGAGCACGCGGCGGTCGAATTCGGGTATTTCATCCAGGAACAGCACGCCATGGTGAGCCAGCGAGATTTCGCCGGGCATCGGATTGCTGCCACCGCCGACCAGCGATATCGCGCTGGCCGTGTGGTGCGGCGCGCGGAACATCCGCGTGGCCCAGCGCTGCGTTGCAAACTGCCCGACCAGGCTCAGCACCGCGGCCGACTCCACCGCCTCCTCGGCCGTCATCGGCGGCAGCAGGCCGGGGAAGCGCTGAGCCAGCATCGATTTGCCGGTTCCGGGCGGTCCGACCATCAGCACACTGTGGCCCCCGGCCGCCGCGATCTCCAGGGCGCGCTTGGCGGTCGCCTGCCCTTTGACGTCGAAGAAATCCGGATACGACGGCGGTGTCAGCCGCACGGCCGCAAGGTGAGGCTCGATCCGCCGGGCCTGCAGGTCGCCGGCTTCGTTATTCAAATGCGCTACCACCTCGAGCAGCGTCTTGGCCGCGTAGATCGGGATGACGGAAACCAGCGAAGCTTCGTCCGCGCTGTCGAACGGCAGGATGAATCCGCGCGGGGGATGGCGATCCGAAGCGCTCTTGGACACGGCGAACGCCATCGCCAGAGTTCCGAGTATGGGGCGCAGTTCCCCCGACAGCGACAGTTCGCCGGCGAACTCGAACCGTTCGAGCGCACGCGAGGGCACCTGGCCGGTCGCAGCCAGGATTCCGATCGCGATCGGCAGATCGAAGCGGCCGGATTCCTTGGGCAGATCGGCCGGGGCCAGATTGACGGTAATGCGCCGCGCAGGAAAATCGAAGCGGCAATTTTGCAGCGCGGCCCGGACCCGCTCGCGCGCTTCCCTGACCTCGGTTTCCGGCAAGCCCACCAAGGTGAAGGCTGGAAGTCCATTGGCCAGATGGACTTCGACCGTCACCTCGGGGGCGAACATCCCGGACAGCGCGCGGCTGCGAACGACGGCGAGGGTCATCGGAACGCAATTTGGAGGGGACTCGATTCTAAGCGGCTGAACCCGGAGGCCGACATGGCTGATCCGACACCGGGGTGCACCAAAGGGCGCCATTTGCGAGAATCCAAAGGGTCTGTAGGGTGTTCGCACCAGAAACCGAGGACGGGCCAGCAGCCCGAGCCATGCTGCAAGCCATATCAACGATCGACCCGCGGATCCTGGCCACTGCGTTGACGCTGCTCGCAATCGCGCTCGGTCTGCTGGTGCGCCGTCGGACGATGCTGCAGCGAGTCAAGCGCCGGCAGCTGGCCGATCGGGCGGCCGCCGAAGGCGAGGGCGAAACCTCGGTGCTGCCCCTCGCCCACCTCGCCTCGGCCGTCGAAGTGCTGGATCTGGACGACCTGCTGGCGGGCGAAGAAGGATCGGTCGTCGCCGCCGCGCGTCGCCAGCTAGAGGAGCCGACCAACGTGAGCACCGGAGTCGATACCTACTTCCCGCTGCCGCCTCTGTCCCCCTCGCGCAGCGGGCCCATGGGGGCGCCGCAAATGGTTTCGGCCGCGGCGCCGGCAGCGCGCGCTAACGGTCCCGCTCAGGTCGCCGAAGCGGTGGCCGTTGCGGCTCCACCGCCCCCTGGCGAGCGGCTCGTGCCGGTGCGCGAGCTGGCTCTGGCCTGGTTCGAGGCGCGCGGTTATCGCCCGTCCAGCGCCTCCAAGGCGGTCCGCCCGATCGAGCTCGTGTTGCGGCACCGCAAGGATCCGGGCCGCGCTTACGCGTTCATCGTCGAGCAGCAGCTGGTCACGTCGGAGCGCGTCAGCGCGTTGGTCGGCCATGCTCAGTCGATCGGGCTGACGCGGGTGCTGGTGGCGGCCGAATCCGGAATCGAGCCCGGCACGGGCCGGCAGTTTCGGCGCCAGGGCGTGCGCCTGGTCGATCAGCGTGAAATGCGCCGCGAATTCGAGAAGCTGGATCTGCGGATTGCGGCCAAGATCATTGCGGTGGCGCGCAACCGGGCGCGGCTGCATCAAGCCGGCTAGCTCAAGGCCTCTCGGAGGTTTAAGGCAACGCTGCCTTCGCTTCCAGCTGCGCCACCCTGACCTCCAGCGCTTCGAGCTTGTCGCGGGTCCGAGCCAGCACCTGGCGCTGCAGCTCGAACTCCTCCTGTGTCACCAGTTCCAGCCGGGCGAACTGCTGCATCAGCAGCGCCTTCAGATTCTTCTGCAAGTCGGCGGCCGGGCTCGACGAAAACAGCGACGCGATGCGCTGCTGCAGGTCCTCCAGGATATGCACTTTGTCCATCGACAAATTCCCTTTGCGATGCGGGCCTCGGACGATGCCCGTTGGGTCGAAACAGTGTAGCTGTGCCTCTGGTCGGAAGCGGCGCCCCATCGTGGTGCATCGCGCTGGCTGCTGACGGGCGCACCGTCGCTGCCGGCCAGCGTGTCCTGACGCTGCGCGGCACCCGGCCAACGGGCTCGAGCTGCGGGCGGCTGACCGAGCACCGACGCTCCTGGTCTAACTGGCGGTTTCGTAAAGTTTTTCGCTCCAAGCCCAACGGTTGCGGGGGCCGTTCCCAGGACACGCTTGCGCCCCGCTTGGCACACAAGTTGCGTTGCCACTTCAACGGCTGAGGCAGCCGCGCCCAATCCAACCACATCGGGGGAACTTTCATGAGGAAACGGTACGCCGCAGCCCGCGGCGCCGGCGGGAACAGGATTGTCGTCACCGGGCCTGACCGGGTAGTCCAAATTGAACTCAACACATCAGTGCAGGGAACGCCATGAAACTCATCACTGCGATCATCAAGCCATTCAAGCTGGACGAAGTTCGAGAAGCGTTATCCGCTGTCGGCGTCCAGGGCGTCACGGTGACCGAGGTAAAGGGGTTCGGTCGGCAGAAGGGCCACACCGAGTTGTATCGGGGCGCCGAGTACGTGGTGGACTTCCTGCCGAAAGTGAAGATAGAGGCCGCCGTCGGCGAGGACATCGTCGAGCGGGCGATCGAAGCGATCGAAAGCTCAGCCCGCACCGGCAAGATCGGCGACGGCAAGATATTCGTCTACGACCTCGAACAGGTCGTGCGTATTCGAACCGGCGAAACCGGCAAAGAAGCGCTCTAACCCGATAAGGAGGGAGAAATATATGAAGAAGTGGATCGTTGCGCTGGCGTCCATTGCGGCGTTGGCCCTGAGCGCGGTCGTGCCGGCCGTCTCGCAGGCGCAGGCGCCCGCGGCCGAGCAGAAGAAGGAGGCCACGCCCGCGCCGGCCGCCGACGCCGCCAAAGCGGCGGACACGACGGCTGCGGCCCCCGCTGCCGCGGCGCCGGCCCCGACGCCGAACAAAGGCGACGTTGCCTGGATGCTGACCTCGACGGCCCTGGTGCTGTTGATGTCGGTGCCGGCGCTGGCGCTGTTCTATGGCGGGCTGGTCCGCACCAAGAACATGCTGTCGGTACTGATGCAGGTGTTCGTCGTGTTCTCCCTGATCGTCGTGCTGTGGTCCGTGTACGGCTACAGCCTGGCGTTCACCGAGGGCAGCGGCGCATTGAGCCCGTTCTTCGGTGGGCTCGACCGGCTGTTCCTGGCGGGAACGTTTACCCCGGCCACGGGCGACTTCTCGATGGCGTCGACCTTTGACAAGGCAACGCCGCTGCCGGAACTGGTGTACGTGGCGTTCCAGGCGACCTTCGCCGCGATCACCTGCTGCCTGATCCTGGGAGCCACGGTCGAGCGCATCAAGTTCTCTGCGGTGCTGATCGCGATCACGATCTGGTTCACGCTGAGCTATCTTCCGGTGGCTCACATGGTGTGGTTCTGGGAGGGGCCGGACGCCTATACGGCGGCCAACGTAGTCGATGCAACCAACGCCAAGGCCGGCCTGGTCTGGCAGTGGGGTGCGCTGGACTACGCCGGCGGAACGGTCGTGCACATCAATTCTGGTGTGGCCGGATTGGTGGGAGCCATTTTGCTGGGCAAGCGCATCGGGCTGGGCAAGGAGGCGATGCCCCCGCACAGCCTGACGATGACGATGATCGGCGCATCGCTGCTGTGGTTCGGCTGGTTCGGCTTCAACGCCGGCTCCGCGCTGGAAGCGAACGGCATGGCCGCACTGGCGTTCATGAACACCTTCCTGGCGACCGCCTGCGCGGTGCTCTCCTGGTCCTTCGCCGAGTGGATGATCAAGGGCAAGCCCTCGATGCTCGGTGCTGCTTCCGGCTGCGTGGCCGGCCTGGTGGCGATCACGCCGGCAGCCGGTAACGTCGGCATACCCGGCGCCTTCGTGATCGGGCTGGCGGTGGGCCCCATCTGCCTGTGGGGCGTCACGGGGCTGAAGAAGATACTCAACAAGGACGACGCACTGGATGTGTTCGGCGTGCACGCGGTCGGCGGCATTACCGGCGCGCTGCTCACCGGCATCTTCAACGCGCCCAGCCTGGGCGGGCCGGGCGTGACCAACTGGGTCACGATGAAACCCACCGAGTATCCGGGCATCCTGGAGCAGTTCATCATCCAGGCGAAGGCGGTCGGACTCGTGTTCGTGTGGACCGCGGTGGTTGCGTTCATCGCGTTCAAAGTGGCCGACCTGATCGTGGGTCTGCGGGTGGCCGAAGACGAGGAGCGCGAAGGCCTGGACACGACCTATCACGGCGAGGCCGCGTACAACATCTGATCGTGCGTGCGGGGGCGGCGGCGGCGTACCCGACGCCGCCCGCCCGCGCTTCCAAGGCCTTGCGCGGCGCTGGGCTTTTCTTTCTTTTTGTGACTCCAGTGCTTTTTTTTCCCGTTTTTTTTCTCCGTCCGGTGCAGGCTGCGGCGTGTGCTTGCTGGCAGGGATGTGAGTCAGGTTCGCACTCGGACGGGGATGCAATGCACTAATAGCGTGCGAATGCAGCGGCGTCCGGGTGGTGTGCGGGGCGGTGCGATTCGACTTGGAGCAGAAAGCCGGTCTGTCACAACCAGAACACGCCGAATCTTATGAGTGGCATGGCACTTGCTTAGACAGATTCGCAGTCTTGACGCCGAAAATCAAAATGGGGGGAACCTTTCGATGAGACGAACCGCCACTGTCGCTGCAGCTCTGGCTACGGCGTGGTTGGATCTGGGCAGTGCGCCGGCCTGGGGCCAAGCGGCACCAGCGCCTGCGCCGGCTCCTGCGGCTGCGCCGGCCCCGGCCGAAGCACCTCCGCCGGCCTCACCCGTGTCGATGCCGCCGATGAGCGGAACGCTGTCCGCCAATGTCAAGCCGATGAAGATCGATGCGGGTCCGTTGGGGAGCCTGTACGTGACGGGCGCCCTCACAGGCATGGCGATGTGGCAGAGCAATACGGTACCCGGAGACGAGGACGCCCAGGTCGACATCACCAACGGGCAGGTCGTCGTCCAGAAGGTGGACGGACCGATCCAGTTCCTGCTGGAAGGCGGCTCGTATTCGTTTCCCACAGTCGGCAGCGCCTACTTGCGCGCGGGCCATACGACGTCGGCGACCTTTGGCGGATTGCCGGTATGGTTCGTGAAGTTCGCTCCCAACGACACGTTCTCGGTGCAGGCGGGCGACCTGCCCACGTTGATCGGGGCCGAATACGGTTTCACGTTCCAGAACGTGAACATCCAGCGCGGGCTGATCTGGAACCAGGAAAACATCATCAACCGCGGCGTCCAGGCCAACTACACGGTCGGGCCGCTGGCGCTGTCGTTGGCTTGGTCGGACGGCTACTTCTCCGACCGGTACAGCTGGATAACGGGCCTGGCGACTTACACGATCGACCCCGCCAATTCGCTGGCCTTCAGCGCCGGCGGCAGCGTGAACACCGAAACGATCAACACCTTCGTCACTCCAATCCTGCAGAACAACTCGTCGGTCTACAACCTGGTGTTCTCGCACACATCGGGTCCCTGGACCGTGAGTCCGACGGTGCAGTACACCAACGTTCCGTCCGACGCCAAGATCGGCACCCTGCACAGTCTTCACACGTTCGGCGCCGGTCTCTACGGGATCTACACCCTGGACGGCGGATACAGCGTGGCAGGCCGTTTCGAGTACATCAGCTCCAGCGGCCACGCGGGCGACCCGGGCCTGCTGGCCTTCGGGGGACCCGGCGCCAACGCCTGGTCGCTGACGCTCACCCCGACCTGGCAGAACAAGTTCTTCTTCGCACGTGGCGAGGTCTCGTACGTGAAGGAGACCAGCACCACGCCCGGCCTCGTGTTCGGCGCGAGCGGCAACAGCACCTCCCAGGCCCGCCTGATGGTCGAATCCGGAGTGATCTTCTGATGTACCCACACACCATGAATTTGAAGCCGACCGCTTTGGCAGGACTCAACGCAACCCGAAGCTGGGCTTCATCGCCGTGAGCGCGGGGCGGCGTACCCGACGACGCCGCCTTATTTCCCTTCAGGGCCCCCTTTGTGGGCCCTTTTTTTGACCTTACATGCTGCGCCGCAGCATGGGACGGCGATTCGATAGAATGGGCGCTCGCAGTCGAGGGGATTTGCCATGCTGCCGTCCAGCATTCCGGTTCTGGCTTCCGCGTCCGGTCCCATCCTGGAGTTCGAGCGGCGCATCCTGGACTCGATGACCGAGATCGAGCACTGGTTCCGCCAGAGCTGGCAGGAGCACACGCCGCCCTTCTACGGCTCGGTCGATCTGAGAAATTCCGGCTTCAAGCTCGCTCCGGTCGACATGAACCTGTTTCCGGGCGGGTTCAACAACCTGTCCGAGGATGCGCTGCCCTGCGCGGTACAGGCGACCCAGGTGGCCATCGAGCGAACCTGTCCCGATGCGCGCAAGCTGTTGCTGATTCCGGAGCGGCACACGCGCAACGTCTTTTACCTGCAGAACGTCGCGCGGTTGGTGCGCCTGCTGGCCATTCCGGGCCTGGAGGTGCGGGTCGGAACCCTGTTGGACGAGGTGACCCGTCCGACCTCGATTTCACTGCCGGGCGGGGAACGCCTGACCCTGGAGCCGGTGATCCGCCGGGGCGACCGGGTCGGTCTGGACGGTTTCGATCCGTGCATCGTGCTGCTGAACAACGACCTGTCGGCCGGCATTCCACCGCTGCTGACCGGCCTGGATCCGGGGCAGACGCTGCTGCCGCCGCTGCACGCGGGCTGGGCGGTGCGCCGCAAGTCCAATTTTTTCCAGTGCTACGACGAGGTCGCCGAGCAGTTCGCCCAGTTGATCGGCGTGGATGCCTGGACCATCAACCCGCTGTTTGCGCGTTGCGGGAAGATCGACTTTCGCGAAAAGGCCGGCGAGGAGTGCCTCGCCCACAACGTGGACGTGATGCTCGGTCAGATTCGCGAGCGCTATCGCGAGCGTGACATCCGCCAGAAGCCGTTCGTGATCGTGAAGCCCGACGCCGGCACGTACGGGATGGGGATCATGACGGTGCGCGATGCTTCCGACGTGATGGGCCTGAACCGCAAGGAGCGCAACAAGATGGCCGTGGTGAAGGAGGGCCTTGAAGTCAGCGAGGTGATCATCCAGGAGGGAGTGCCCACCTTCGAGACGGTCGACCAGGCCGTGGCCGAGCCGGTCGTCTACATGATGGACCGTTACGTCGTCGGCGGCTTTTACCGGGTGCACCGGCAGCGCGGAATCGACGAGAATTTGAATGCGCCGGGAATGGAGTTCGCCCCGCTGGCGTTCCCGAATCCCTGCAATCTGCCGAACCCCGAAGCGGCGCCGGGCTCTAGCGCTCACAACCGTTTCTACTGCTACGGCGTGATCGGGCGACTCGCCTTGCTGGCGGCTTCGATCGAGCTGGAGCGCACCGCGTCTGTGACCCCGACCCGCCTCGCGGAGGCAGACGGGCTGATGACTGCCCTCGCCCGCGAAGCAGGACAGGAATCGGGAATGAACGTGGAGGCGCGGTCGTGAATCAACAGGCGCCGGCATGACGGCCGAGGTTTCGGCGCTGTTCGTGATCGATCCACTGGATCACCTGAAAGAGTCCAAGGATTCGAGCATCGCCATGATGCGCGAGATGGTCAAGCGGGGACACGGGATCTGGGCGTGCGAGATCGGGGACCTTGCGTGGCGCGACGGCGTGGTTCAGGCCGCGGCCAGTCGGCTGCAGGTGGCGCCGCAGGGTCCTGAATGGTTCGGGCGCCTCGAGACCGTGCGCCGCGCGCTCGAAAGCTTCGACGTGGTGTTGATGCGCAAGGATCCTCCGTTCGATATGGAGTACCTGGTGGCGACCTACCTGCTGGAGGCCGCCGTGCGACGGGGCGCGCGCGTGTTCAACGACCCGCGCGCTCTGCGCGACCACAACGAGAAGCTCGCCGTTGCCGAGTTTGCGCACTATGCACCCCCCACGCTGGTGACCCGCGATCCGGAGGCGATCCGCGAGTTTCATCGCGAGCACGGCGATATCGTGGTCAAACCGCTGGACGGTATGGGCGGCCAGGGCGTGTTTCGCCTGGCGCCCCAGGATCCGAACCTGGGTGTGATCCTCGAGACGGTGACCCATCGCGGACAGCGGACCGTGATGGCGCAACGCTTCATTCCCGAGATCTCGGCCGGCGACAAGCGCATTTTGCTGGTGGGTGGCCGGCCGGTACCGTACGCGCTGGCGCGGGTGCCGCGCCCGGGCGAATCGCGTGGAAACCTGGCAGCCGGTGGCATCCCGCGCGCGCAGCCGCTGTCCGAGCGCGATCGCACGATCGCGGCCGCGCTCGGGCCGGCCCTGGCCGACCGCGGGCTGCTGCTGGTGGGGCTGGACGTGATCGGGGAGTACCTGACCGAGATCAACGTCACCAGCCCGACCTGCTTTGTGGAGATCCGGCGCGAGACCGGCTTCAACGTCGCGGTGATGTTTGTCGAGGCGCTGGAGCGGCAGATCCTCCAGTGAGTCTGCAGTGTCAGGCATAGTCGTCATTGCGCATCAGCCGCTGGCTTCGGCCCTCGAAGGGTCGGCGCGGCACGTGTTCAGCCGCGACCCTCGGTGCGCCAGCTACCGGCTGCGGGCGCTGGATGTCGAGCCCGACGCCGACCTCGCGGTGGTGGAGCAGCGGCTGCGCGCCCTGGTGGCCGAGACCGACGACGGCCGGGGGGTTCTGGTCCTGACCGACTGTCTGGGGGCCACGCCCGCCAATGTTGCAGCGCGGCTGGCCGAGCCGGGTAAGGTCGAAGTGCTAGCGGGCGCCAACCTGCCGATGCTGCTGCGCGCCCTTTGCTACTGCTGCGATTCGGCCCTGGATGCTTTGGCGGAAAAGGCAGCCGCAGGCGGCACCCGTGGCATCACACCCATCGGGGGCACGCCGCCGGCGGACCGGCAGGCACCCGCCAAAGACGATGATCTCGCGCGACTTCAAGATCAGCAATAGACTTGGGCTGCATGCCCGGCCGTCGGCACAGCTCACGCAGGTGGCGTCCCGCTTTCAAAGCGAGGTGTACATCACCCGGGATGGCCGACGCGTCAATGCCAAGTCGATCATGGGCGTGATGATGCTCGCGGCCGGTCCGGGCTCGACGGTGTCGGTCGAGGCGGCCGGCTCGGACGAGGAGTCGGCGCTGGCGGCGATCGGGGCGTTGATCGAGTCCCGTTTCGGGGAATCGGGCTGAGACCGGCAACAAAATGGGCGAAACCAGGGTGATTAACGCAGAACTGCGCGGTCTGGGTGTGCAGCGCGGCGTCGCCATCGGACGCGCGCACCTGCTGGCGCCCAGCGAGCTGGAGGTCAAGCAGTATCACGTGCAGCGCGCCGATGTGCTGCACGAGGTGGCGCGCCTGAACAACGCCTTCTCGCTGGTGCGGGCCGAACTGGAAGAGCTGCGCAGCACGGTGTCGGCCGACGCGCCGGGCGAGGTCAAGGCATTCCTGGACCTGCACCGGATGATCCTGGACGACTCGCTGCTGTGCGACCAGCCGCGCGACCTGGTGCGCAGCCGCCTGATCAACGCCGAATGGGCGCTCACCATCCAGCTGGAAGAATTGTGTCGCCAGTTCGACGCCATCGACGACGAGTACTTCAGCAGCCGTTCGCAGGACGTGCGCCAGGTGGTCGAGCGGGTGCTGCGGCGTCTGGCCGGGGGCAAACCCGCCGCCGCCATGCTGCCGCGCCAGCTCGAGGAAGGCGAGCGCCTGGTGCTGGTGACGCACGACCTGGCGCCGGCCGACGTGCTGCAGCTCAAAGAGCGCGCCGGCGTGAACCTGGCCGGGCTGGTGACCGAGGCGGGCGGGCCGACCTCGCACACGGCGATCCTGGCGCGCAGCCTGGGGCTGCCGGCGCTGCTGGGGGTCGCCGAGGCCCGTCAGTCGATCGCCGAGGGCGACCTGGTTGTACTGGATTCGGACGGCGGATACCTGATCGTCAATCCCGATGCGGCGCTGCTGGAAGGCTACCGGCAACGGATCCAGCAAGACGGTCTGCGCCGCGTCGAACTGCGCAAGCTCAAGGGGCGCATGGCGCGCACCGGCGACGGCATTGCCGTGCAGTTAATGGCCAACATCGAGATGCCGGAGGATGCGCGCGACGCGCTGGAGGCCGGCGCCGACGGCATCGGCCTGTTCCGCTCCGAGTTCCTGTTCATGAACCGCGATCAGCTGCCGTCCGAGGACGAGCAGTTCGAGGCCTACGCGCAGGTGGCCCGCTCGATGAAGGGCAAGCCCGTGGTGATCCGCACGCTCGACATCGGGGCCGACAAGGTGCTGACCTCCTCGGCGCGGCACAGCCTGGGCATGCTGCCGGGCGACGGCGTCGAGGAGCCCAATCCCGCGCTCGGGTTGCGCGCGATCCGCTATTGCCTGGCGTTCCCGGAATTGTTCCTGACCCAGTTGCGCGCCATCCTGCGGGCTTCCAGCCAGGGCACGGTGCGGGTGCTGGTGCCGATGCTGGCGCACGTTCACGAGATCGAGGAGGCGATGGCCTTCGTCGCGCGCGCCAAGGAACAGCTCAAAGACCGGCGCCAGAAGTTCGACGCCCGCATCGCAGTGGGCGGAATGATCGAGGTGCCGGCGGCGGCGCTGACGCTGCCGGCATTCGTGTCACGCCTGAAATTCCTTTCGCTGGGCACCAACGACCTGATCCAGTACACGCTGGCGATCGACCGCAGCGATTCGGCCGTGGCGCACCTGTACGACCACCTGCATCCGGCGGTGCTGCAGCTGATCCACCGGACGATCCGCACCGGCGACAAGGCCCGCGTCCCGGTCTCCGTATGCGGGGAGATGGCCGGCGAGGTCGCGCTGACCGAGCTGCTGGTGGGCATGGGATTGCGCCAGTTTTCGATGAATCCGTCGCAGTTGCTGACCGTCAAGCAGCGCCTGTTCGAGGTGTCGACCCGCACCGCCGCACGGCTTGCGACGCGGGTGCTGCGTTCCCACGACCCGATCGAGATCCGGCGCGCCATCGAGCGCAGCGCCAACGGGCGGGCCGCGCCGCGACCGACGCCGGTTGCGACCGCGCAGGCTCAGTTGAGCCCCTGAGCCGTGCAATCCGGCTCGGTCGGGATCGTTTCGCCACGGTCGCTGCGGTTCGAGGAGCCGCTCGAGCTGTCGAGCGGCGCTCACATCGCGGGCTACGAGCTTCGTTACGAAACCTACGGCACGCTGAATGCAGAGCGCGACAACGCGGTGCTCGTCTGCCACGCGCTGAACGCGTCGCATCACGTGGCCGGCCGCGCTTCGGACCATCCGGACGATATCGGCTGGTGGGACAACATGGTCGGACCGGGCCGTCCGGTCGATACGCGCCGATTCTTCGTGGTCGGCGTGAACAACCTGGGGTCGTGCTTCGGCTCCACCGGTCCGATGTCGATCGATCCGGCCACCGGGCGCCCCTACGGCGCGACCTTTCCGGTGGTGACGGTCGAGGACTGGGTCAATGCGCAGGCGCGGCTGGCCGACCGTCTCGGCATCGAGCGGTTCGCCGCGGTGATGGGCGGATCCCTGGGCGCGATGCAGGCGCTGTCCTGGACCATCCAGTATCCGGAGCGGATCGGCCACTGCGTGGCGATCGCGATCGCGCCCCGGCTGTCGGCGCAGAACATCGCGTTCAACGACGTCGCCCGCACCGCGATCCGCAGCGACCCGGATTTCCATGGCGGCGATTATTACTCCAAGGGCGTGGTACCCAAGCGGGGGCTGCGCGTGGCCCGGATGATCGGGCACATCACCTACCTGTCCGACGACGCCATGGCGGAAAAGTTCGGGCGCAGCCTGCATACGCCCGATTACGCTTTCGGCTACGGCGTCGAATTCGAGGTCGAGTCCTACCTGCGGTACCAGGGCGACAAGTTCTCCGAGTATTTCGACGCCAACACCTACCTGCTGATCACGCGCGCGCTCGATTACTTCGATCCGGCCCGCACCCACGGCGGCGACCTGGTGCAGGCGCTGGCCCCGGCGCAGGCGCACTTTCTGATCGTATCGTTCACGACCGACTGGCGGTTCGCGCCGGCCCGCACGCGCGAGATCGTCGAGGCGCTGGTGGTGAACGGACGCGAGGTCGTTTATGCCGAGATCGATGCGCCGCACGGGCACGACGCCTTCCTGCTGGACGACGCGCGCTACCATCGCCTGGTGGCCGCCTATTTCGACAACATCGCGTCGGAGCGGTCCCGATGACCACCGTGGCGCGGCCGCTGCCACAGGCGGCGCCGGTGGCGCCCGCGGCGGCCATGCCGACGCTGCGCGACGATCTGCGCCAGATCGCCGCCTGGATCGCCGATGGCGCGCACGTGCTGGACCTCGGCTGCGGCGACGGCGTGCTGATGGCTTACCTGCGCGATTCGCGGGTGGCGCGCGTGTACGGAGTCGAAATCGACGATGATTCGATCCTGCAGTGCGTGCGGCGGGGCCTGAGCGTGATCCAGGCCGACCTCGAATCCGGACTGCGGATGTTTCCGGACCGGATGTTCGACACGGTCGTGCTGTCGCAGACGCTGCAGGCGATGCACAAGACCGAGGCGGTGTTGCGCGAGATGGCGCGTGTGGGCCGGCAGGGCATTGTCAGCTTTCCCAATTTCGGCCACTGGCGCCACCTGCTGGCGCTGCTGGCAGGACGCATGCCGGTGTCGCCCCAGATGCCCTACCAGTGGTACGACACGCCCAACGTGCATCTGTGCACGCCCCGGGATTTCGAGATCCTGGCGGCACGGCTCGGCCTGGTGATCACCGGGCGCGCGTTGCTGGCCAACGGCCGGCCGGTCAACGTGCTGCCCAGCCTTCGCTCCAAACTCGCGGTTTACCGGTTCGAGCCCAAGTGAGCCGGTTGGCCGGCGCAGGACCGAAGCCAAGCATCCGGGAGGTGCTGACCCGGCCGCGCATGCTGATTCTGGTGGCGCTCGGCGCCGCCTCCGGGTTCCCGAATCAGATCACCGAGAGCGCGCTGCAAGCCTGGCTCAAGGATCTGCACATCAGCAACACCCAGATCGGGGTGCTGTCCTACGTCTCGCTGCCCTATCTGCTCAAGTTCCTGTGGGCGCCGTTGCTGGATCGTTTTCCGCTGCCGATGATCGGGCGCAGGCGAGGTTGGATGCTGGCGACCCAGTTGCTGCTGGCGGTGGCAATCGGGCTGCTCGCCTTCCAGGACCCGGCCGGTTCGCTGTTCGCCGTGTCGGTCTGCGCGACCGCGATCGTGTTCTTCTCGGCCAGTCAGGACATCGTGATCGACGCCTACCGGGCCGACCTGGCCGAGCCGGAGGAGCGGGGACTGGCTGCGGCCTCCGCCAACCTGGGCTACCGGGCCGCATCCTGGATCGCCTTTGCGATCACGTTGGTGGTGGCCGATCGCTTCGGCTGGCCTCCGGCCTTGCTGGTCGTGGCCGTTGTCATGGCGGCATTCTCGATCGCGACGATTCGGGCTCCCGAGCCCGTGTATCGCACGCCACCGCCCGGATCGCTGCGCGAATCGGTCATCGAGCCGCTGCGCGAACTGGCCGGCAGCCGCGGTGCCCTGTCGCTGCTTGCGCTCGTGATGATCTTCAAGCTGGGCGATGCGTTCGCCGTCAAACTGTTCACGCCCTTTCTGATGGACGTTGGCTTCTCCAAGACCGAGATCGGCCTCGTCGCCAAGGCCGTGCTGACCACGGGCTCCGTCGTCGGCGCGGTACTGGGCGGCATCTGGATGGTGCGCCTGGGCCTGCTGAGCTCGATGCTGGTGTTCGGACTGATGCAGGCGGTTTCGAACCTCGCCTACTACGTGCTCGCCGTCATCGGCAAGAGCTACGTCGTGATGATCGCGGCGGTCGCAATCGAGAATCTGACGCACGCGATGGGCAACGTCGCGCTGGTGGCACTGATCATGGCGCTATGCGACGTGCGTTTCAGCGCGTTCCAGTACGCCCTGCTGTCGGTGCTGGCGCAACTGCCGCGTTACGGCCTCGGGGGTCTGGCGGGCTGGGTCGCGGACCAGGGCGGCTGGCCGGTGTACTACGTGGTCAGCTTCCTGCTCGGAATCCCCGGTCTGGTGACCGTGTGGCTGCTGCGCGACCGCATCCGCGCGTTGGATGTCCACCATTGACCCTCACCCCCGCCCCTCTCCCGCTGGCGCGGGCGAGGGGCGATACGGCGTGCTCTTAGAACGACTCCGCACCCGCGGCGATCGGTCGCCCCTCGCCCGCGCTAGCGGGAGAGGGGAGCAACCGTGTCTCAGGTCAAGCGTTTTTGGTATGAAGGGCTGCATCCCAGGTGGTGCCGTCGCGCACCATCGCGT
>Ga0210409_10003190_pt1 | contig 18651 bp, 21 predicted proteins | sample IncBWH17MmetaG_FD_161649 | JGI IMG/M metagenome (GOLD analysis project Ga0210409, IMG submission 161649) | Forest soil microbial communities from Barre Woods Harvard Forest LTER site, Petersham, Massachusetts, United States - Inc-BW-H-17-M | ecosystem: Environmental > Terrestrial > Soil >... | reverse complement strand
AACCCGGCGGCGCGGAGCTGGGCGGCGGTGCGCTCGATGCCGTACAGGTCGGGGGCGCGGTCGCGGGACCGCTGCACGTACCACATGCCGATGGACCGGCCCCACCGCCAGCCGGCGGCCTTGAGCACGTCGGCGGAACCGTCGCCGCGGGCGGTCCCCTCGATGAGGGTCCCGCCGGCGGACGTGTGGCGGATGGTCAGCTCGGTCATGCCCGGGGCCTCGGGCCGATGACCTGGAGCACGGAGACGACCAGCTCGCGGCGGCCCTCCTCGCGTGCCTGCCAGCGACCCTCGACGTAGAGCGGCTGGTCGGGCGCCAGCTCGGCGGCGCGCTCGGCCTGGGCGCCGAAGGTGACCAGCCGGTGAGTCTGGGCGGCGGCGGCCAGCGTGAGCATGGTGACGGTGACGCCGGACGGGGTCCGGATCGGCGCCGGCGGCTGGGCCAGGCGGCCGACCAGGGTTACCCATGCCGGGGCCTGCTCCTCATCCATGCCTTGCGCGGTGTCCTGACGGGTCATAACGGTTGCCTCCTCAATGCGCGGACTCCCCCCTGAAAGGGGTTCCTCATTCCCCCTCCCTCGGGCACCGTCGATCTCTGGAGGCGGCCGGTGGCCGTCAAGGGCCGTGAGGCAGGCGATATTGGGGGGGTCCCCGCCGTGCGGGGGGGCACCGGGATCGTCGGCCGTCCCTTGACGGGTGCCGGCTGCCTCCGGAGAATGCCCCCGTCCGAGGGAGGGGATCACGGCCGCAGGCCGGACAAGCGAGCCGTAGGCCGTCCTGGACCGTGGGTGCTCACCAGCTCGGCGGGGTGGCTGACGTCCATGTCGCCGTGGGCGTGGCCGGCTCCTCAAGCGCGTTAGCTCGAGGAGCTGAGTCGGGACCTGCCGGTGCAGCTCGGCGCCTGGGCGGGGCCCTGCAGGCCGGCTACCGGCCCGGTGCGCGGGGACCGCCCGGTGCGCGGGGACCGCCGGGGTAGGATCGGCTGGTGGCCCGGGGACGGTGGGTGGTGGCGCGCGAGGTTGAGGAGCTGCTGGGCGAGCGCGGCCTGCGCCAGCTCGACTCGGTGGAGACGTTCACCTGTGTGTGCGGCGTCCAAGGTCCGGTCGACGTGGCGCCGGTGAGCGTGTACGTGGAGTGGGACCAGGTCGAGGGTGGGCCGCCCCTGTACCGGCTGGGCCTGGCCCATCCGCGCTGCCGGCCGTCGAAGCTGACCCGGCGCCCGGGCCTGGCCCGAGCCCTGGTCGAGGCCGCGGCCGCGGAGGCGCCGGCCTCGGCCTCGGCCCACTACGGGGTGCGCGCGCTGCGGCCGCGGGCGCTGCTGGTCTGGAGCCCGCACGTCCAGGCGCTGACCTCGACGGGGGCGGGCAAGCTGGGCGTCGACTTGTGGCTGCGCTCGCACCTGGAGGCGGGGTTCCGGCCGTTGCGCGATCCGCTGGAGGTGGCCGAGCTCCCGGTCGTCGAGGGCTGGTCGCTGGTCGTCGGCGCCGACTTCCTGCGCCTGGCCGACGCGGACGGGGCCGCCGCCTACGAGCAGGACCGCGATCCGGGCCTGGCGTTCTGGGTCGATGCGGCGGTAGCGGACGGCGCCTGCCTGGCCGTGACCGGCTCCGAGCTGGGCCTCGCCGACGCGCTGGCCAGGGGCGAGTGGGCAGCGATCGTGCGCGCTGCGGAAGGCGAGCGCCTGGTCGCCGGCGTGGTCCGGGTGGTGGTCGAGTAGCCGGCGTCAGTCGGGAGGTGGCCCAGGGGCCGCGTCGCCTCGGGGTGGCTGGCGGCGAAGCTCATCGAGAAGCCGGCGCTCGGGCCGCTGAGAGAGGCGGCGGGCGTCCACGATGCGGACGACGGCTATCGTGCGCGGGTGGCGATTGAGGTCGTAGAAGACGCCGAAGGGCTTGACGGTGAAGTACATCAGGTCGTCATCGACGGGGCGGCCCATGTAGGCCCAACCCAGCTTGCCCATGCGCCGGATGGTGTCGTAAAGGAACTTGGCCCGGCGCCGGTCGCGGCCGGTCAGCTCGGCCAGGTCGGCGAGGGCCTGGTCCTCCCAGAAGACCTTGAGCCGCATACCGGGAGGGAATGATGGGGGCGCCGGCAAGCGCGGCGCAACCCAGGGGGGTCAGGAAGCCTCGTCGTCCTCGGAGTCGGGGTCCTCGTCATCATCGAGGAGCCCGAGGCGGCGGCCCACCTCGTCGTGAGGGATGCCCGGCCCGAGTTCTCCGCGTCGCTTGCGCTCCAGGTAGGCGTCGAGGCTGGCGCGGATGTCGGGGTCGGCGAGGAAGCGGCTCAGCTCCTCGTCGATAGGGTCAACAGGGTTCGTGGCCATCGAAGCAGCTCCTTGTCCGGCGGTTGGGCGCCGTACACACGCCCGCTCCCGAAGGGGTCAACTTCGCGATGGAGCAGACGTGGGGCCTATGTTAACGACCACGTTAGCGGGCTCGGCCGGCGCTGAGGACGTGTCGGGCCGGGGGTCGTGATCCGGGTCCGCCAGGTGCGCCGGCTCCGCGCGGCCCGCTCCCCTGACCTGCGAGTACGCTTCGAGCTGCATGGTTGATGGGAAGCGCGCTCCGCACGGAGCGCGCCATCATCCCGGCCACCGCCACTCGTCCGCCGGTCAGCCTTGGTCCTGGAGCCAGTCTTGCGGCGGCGCCTCGGTTGACCAGTCGTCGGGGCCGACGTCGCCGAGCACGTACGGCCGCCCGGGGACGTCATCGGGATCGTCAGGGTTGGCCTGGCGGGCGGCCGCGTCCGCGTAGTCCATCGCCTCGCCGGCGGTAGCGAACTGGCCGCGCCGGCCAACCCGGAGCATGGCGCCGAGCGCGCCCGTGTGGCCGTGCGGCCGCTGTACGGCTTCCAGGCTCGCAGCGTCCAGCCCGAGCCCTCGCGCTCCACCGCGGCCCGCTCGCCGTGCTCGCGCTCCATGTGGTCGTCGCCGAAGGCCAGCCAGCCCAGGCGGGGCCGGCCGGTGCTCGTGGTCGGGATCGGGGCCTGGTCGGCCATCAGAAGGGCCGCGCCGGCTCGGCGGCCGCCAGCCGTTGGCCCGCCTCGCGCAACTGGCCGGTCAGGTGCTCCAGCGTGGACGCCTCCGCGCGCACGCCGTCCGGCCAGTCGGCCACCTTGTCGAGCCGGTCGGCGGAGCGCCGCAGCGCGGCCGCCACGCCGGCGACGTCGAGGCCCCGCCCGCAGCGCTGGCCGCCGTCCCCGTTCGGGCACACCCACCTCGGGTCGGTGTCCGGCCCCTTCTCAGACTGCCCGTCGTCCCATGCCAGGTCGGCGCCGCAGTCGGGGCAGCCCCGCATGTCCGGGTCGAGCGGTTCCTGGGCTTCGACCTCGGCCTCGCTCCAGCCGTGGACGGTCATCAGGTGGTCGGGTAGGTCGGACACCGCCACGTCCACGTGGCAGGCGGGGCAGTTGCTCATACGCATGGTCAGTTGGTCTCCTCCATAGCTCCCTGTGCAGCTCGTCGAGGGTACGCGGGCGGCCCCGGCCCGGGGCTCGACGCGCTGCGTCAGGGGCTCAGGCGGGAAAACCTCACACCTTCGGCCGCCAGAACTCCCCCACCGACGTTGTCAGGTGGCGAGTTGGAGCCATGACGCAGCAGGTAGCCGGTCGGGTACAAGTACGCCCCTGGTACGCCTGTATGGTGCTGATAACCGCTCTTAGCGGTAGCGTCAGGCCCGGCCGCCGGGCTACTCCTGGAAGTCGGCCGCCTGGGCGAGCGCCCGCACCTCTGGCGACAGCCGGCGCTGCTGGTTGACCAGCTCCGACACCATCGCCCGGGCGATGGCCTGGTGCCGGAACCACTCCGGCGACACCTGGTGAGCGCGATGCAGGGTCGTCACCACGTCGCTGGTGGCGGCGCGGTCGAGCTGGGAGCGGGCGACGTCAAGGAGATGTCGTCCCCAGCCCAGGGGAAGAAGCTGATCGCGGCGGACGTCCCGTGCGGCACGCAGGGCCACGGTCGGCCGGCCGAGCAGGGTATGCGCGTGGGTTTCCTGCACGGCGACCTGTGTCGGGCCGAACTGCATCCAGCCGTAGACCGTGTGCTCGCGGTCGAGGCGGCTGGCGCCCGACCGGGCCAGGGAGATGTACTGGCGGGCCTCGGCGTCGCGGTTGGCGGCGGCGGCGGCGGCCAGGGCCTTCAGCAGCAAGCCGCCCCACACCGCCACGTGCTCGGCGCTCGCCTTGCTCATCGTGGGCTCGATCTGTTCCGCGATGCGCACGGCGTGGCTCTCGGCGTCGGCGTGCCTGCCGCTGTTCAAGAGAGTCCAGCAGAACGTCGCGTGCAGGTTGGCCCACAGCAGCTCGTCGTCGCTTCGCCCGACCACGGTCAAGGCGCGTTCCGTGGCGATGGCGGACAGGTCGTAGTTGCCCATGTAGACCATGAGCCGGGCCGCGATCTGGTACGCCTGGGCGAGCGGGCTGGCGGCGGCCGCGTCGCCGGCGTGGACGCTCGCTCTGCACTCGCCGATCAGGCCCGGCAGCAGGGCAGCGACTCGGCCGAACTGGCCAGCCTGGAAGCGGTCCCATGTGGTGCCGAGCAGCCCGGCGAGGGTGGCGACGTCGGAGGCCGCGCCGCCGTCGTCGGGGTCCATCCCGGGAAGCTGATCGGCGGACACCAGGACGTCGCGGACGGCGACCAGGGTCCCGGTGTCGGGGCCTCTGGCCAGGCGCGGCCGCTTGTCCAGCAGGCGGCCCAGGTCGACGTCGAGGGCGTTCGCCAGCCGGGTCAGGGAGCTGAGGCGCGCGGTCTGACGGGTGCCCTGCTCCAGCTTGGAGATCAGGTCGACGCTGACGTTGGCGCGCTCGGCCAGCTCGCCCTGCGACAGTCCCCGCTCAATTCGGAAGCTCCGGACCTGCTGACCGACCATTCCGGGGTCGGACACTTCGCCGATCAGGTTACCGCCCGGGGTCGGGTTGTGCGCCCGGACGGAGGTCTGCGCCCCCGCCCGGACTTGGCCCGTGGCGGTAGTGGCGCCACGGACCCGGCGGAATCGTACGTGCTTGGCGGCCCTTCCCCCCCACCCGGGTGGGCGGTAAGGTTTGGCTGAATCGAAGGGGGGCAAGGAGAACGGCAACCGTGAGTGAATCGACCACCATCGGCGAGCGACTGAGGCGCTTGCGCGGCGAGCGCGGCCTCACGCAGGCGGAGCTGGCGGAGCGTGCCGGCGTCTCGACCGACGTCGTACGCAAGCTGGAGCAGGGCGTACGTCAGTCAGCTCGGGTGACGTCGCTGAGGCGGCTGGCTCAGGCGCTCGGGGTCAACATGTCCGGCCTGATGGACAAGCGACCGCGGTTGGAGGGGGCAGCAGACACGGTCAACCTGCTCGCCGTCCGCGACGTGCTGTTGTCGCCGTCCATGCTGCCGGGGATCGACCCTGACGACGCCGGCGAAGCGACTCCCGCTGCTGACCTGGCGGCGGCCGTGCGGGCGGCGTGGGAGGACTACTGGGGAGGCCAGTTCGGCCGGTTGGCCGGCACGCTCCCGGGCCTGATCGGTGAGGCGCGTCTGACGGCACGCCTGACCGGCGCTGCCGCCGCCGCGCCCCTCGCACAGGTCTACCAGCTCGCGGCCTGCCTGTTCGTGCACATGGGCTGGGAGGACCTGGCCACGATCGCCGCCGAGCGCGGCGTGAACGCGGCGGCACAGGGGAGCGACGAGCTGCAATGGGCGACGCTGCACGGCACGTACTCGTGGGTGCTGCTCGCGCAGGCGCGCTTGGACGAGGCCGAGCGCCATGCGGTGCGGGTGGCCGAGCGGGTCGAGCCGACCTTGAGCAGCGCGACCCCCGAGCATCTGACCGCGTGGGGCGCGCTGCTGCTGACGGCCGTGGCGCCGGCGGCGGCCGCCGGGCGGGCGGCCGAGGTGGGCGAGTACATCTCGCTGGCCGGGGCGGGGGCGGCGCTTCTCACCGCCGACCGCCACGATTACCAGACGAACTTCGGGCCGACGCAGGTCGCAATGCAGGCCACGCACGGTTACACCGTGCTCGGTCATCCACGGCGTGCGCTCGACGCTGCCAAGCTCGTTCGCCGCGAGGATCTTCGGCCGATCTCCTGGGGCCGGCACCTGCTGGACGTGGCGCAGAGCCAGGTCGTCTCGCGTCGCGACGAGGCGGCCCTCGGCACGCTCCGGACGGCCCACACCGTCGCGCCTGAGTGGTTCCGTCACCAGCCCCCGGCGCGTGAGATTGTGGCCGAACTGATCGAACGGCGCCGGCGCTTGACGCCGGCTCTGCGCTCACTGGCGCGAGCTGTCGAGCTGGCCGCCAACTAGACCTAGGACGCCACGTCCTAGCCGAACGCGGGCAGCGCGATCAAGTAGGACGGTACGTCCCTGGTGACCACGGCGTAGCTGAATCACGCTAACCGATGCCCCGCAGGTAGTGGCTGCGGATGGGCGCCGAGCGGGGGTCAGCGCCCGCGAGAGGTGTATGTCGTGGTTGAAATCGATAGTCAAGCCGCGGTTCAGGTGGGCTCGACCGTGCGCCTTCGCAGCGTGCTGGCGCCAGGGGAGAGACGCAGCGCTACCTCGGTACTGCTCCACGGCGACGACGGGACGGAGCAGGACATCACCATCGTGGCGTCCGACGCGGACGTGGGCCTGTACCGCCTGACCCCACGATCGCCGCTGGTCCAAGCGCTACTCGGCCACCGGCCGGGCGACGTGGTGGAGGTCGTGTTGGAGCAGGTCAGGGCGCAGTTCGAGGTGACGGCCGTCAACACGCCTCCTCGGGGCGACGGGATCGTGCGGTTGGGCTCGTTGGTCCGAGTGTGCGGCGGCGACCTGACCGAGTGGTGGCGGATCGTCGCCGAGCACGAGGCCGACGCGCTGAGACGCTGCATCTCCGAGAAGGCGCCGCTCGCCCGAGCGTTGCTCGGCCACCAGGTCGGCGACAAGGTCCGCGCCGAGGCGCCCGGGGGACGCTGGATAGTGACCATCCTGGCCGTCGACTCGGAGGGCATCTGGGCGTGATCCGGTCGGGGGTGAGCCTGGACGAGCAGGACGTCGCGGCGGCCGGCGACCACGGCCGCCGCGACACCGCGGCCGCCTCGCGGCGGCCGGTCAGTCGGCGCCGGCGGGAGCTGCGGCCCCGGTGGGGCGTGGTGAACTGCCCAGACGGGCCGCACCGCGTCGACCTGGCCATCGTGCGCCGGGCCATGACGCGGATGCTGGTCGCCGGCGAGCTGGGGTACGACGTCATCACGGACCTGGGCAAGAAGGCCGGCGTGAGCAGGTCCACCGTGTCGCGGGTGATGCGCGGACGGCCGGCTGGGTTCAAGTCGGTTCAGGCCGTGCTGGGGGTGCTCCAGCTCGCGTACGAGGAGGTCGTCTCCGCCGAACCGGCGCCCGACGCGCTCACAGCGGCCGAGGGCGTCGAGGAGTGAGCGGCGACCACACCTACAGGGACCGGAGAGTCGTCGGCGGCGCGCCGGCTCGGCCGACTCCGCTGCACAAGTGGGTCGTGATCGTCCGGGCGGTGGCCGAGGGCGCTGAGCCAGTGATCGCGGTGTACAGCGCCGAGGACGGGGGCCGCCCCGACGAGGTGGAGCAGGCCCGGCTGCTGGCCGGCGTCGGGGGCCTGTTCAGGGAGCGCTGGGGTAAGGAGCCCGAACGCTCGGCCGTAGCCGTAATGCCGTGGGTAGAGGCGGACGGGGACGCCGTCAACTGGAGGCTCGCCCTGCGGCGCCTGGGGGTCAAGTGAGCGGCCTTCCCCCCGAGGTCGCTCGAACCCTGCACGAGCCGGTGATGGCCCTGCAGAAGGCCACGGCGGCCCTCGCCTCCAGGCTCGATCGCCTGTGCGATCCGGGACTGCTGGGCGATGCCCGCGAGGAGGACACGGAACAGCTCTACTCGGAGCTGGAGGACGCCGAACTCGCGCTCGATGCATTCGGAGACGTGGTGCTCGGCACTGAGCACACGGCGTCGGGCGACCTGGTGGTCGTCGTGAGGGTGGCGCGCACGCGCTGGCGCCGGCACGGATGGGGCCGGACGTAGGTCCGGCTGGGGGTGGACAGGGAGGACCAGGAGCCGGCCGCCGTGGCCGTGCTCCTGGCCCCGTGGTCCGGTTTGGGGGGGTAGGCGGGCAGGCCGCGCGCCGGGAACTTCCGGTGCCGGCCAGCCCGCGAGCGCGAACGGGCAGGCGTGGCGGAACGGCAGACGCAGGTCTCTTAAAAAGTCCGGCTCCTCGGAGCGTGCGAGTTCGACCCTCGCCGCCTGCACCTCGTCGAGGGCACGGTGAGCGCGCGGGGTAGGCCGGGAGTGGCGCCGATCCCGCCCAAGGTCGATGCGCTGCGCCTGGCGGACTGGCGCCGGCTCAGCCCGAACACGCGCATGAGGATCACGCTGTGGCGCCATGCGCAGCCGCAGCCGGGACGCTGCCACTGGTGCGGCTGTCCAACCGTGCTGGTCAGCGCGTGGCCGCGCGGCGCCGGCGAGCTGCCCGAGAACGCGGCCACGATCGACCACCTGTACCCACAGGGCGACCCGCGCCGGTCGCCGGCGTCGGGGGCTGCCGACCTGGTGCTGGCCTGCCATGCCTGCAACGGGGAGCGGGCGCGGGAGGACCGCGCCGTACTGGCCACCATGCGGGAGGCGGGCGTCAGGGTGGTGGTCGAGGTGACGTCGGTCGAGCGCCAGCGGGAGCTGCGCTGGGAGGAGGACCGCCGGCGGGCGCGGGATGAGGTCTGCCGCGCCATTGAGCTGATCCGCGCCGGTGCGGCGGTCGACGTCGTGCTCGTCCCGAAGGCGGCCGAGCTGCTGAGGTACCAGAAGGGCGTCGCCAACGACATGCGGCTGCGGGCGAAGCGGATCGGGCCACCGGACGATCGCCGCTTACGGGTGTGGCCTGGGCGGAACTTCTGGACGGTCACGGCCAGCCAGGCGGCGCCGGCCGAGGGGTGGGGCGGGTGAGCCCGGACCGACCGCGCGCACCGTTCCCGCGCAAACCGCAATCGGAGGTGGTCGCCAGGCTCCGGCGGGCGCTCCGGGAGGTGTGGTCGGACGTCGAGCTGGGCGAGTTCGCGCGGGCAGCCGAGCAGCTCGAAGCCGAGGTGATCTTCGCCATCTGCGACCTGGAGTCGTGGACGGTCGAGGGGTGGGAGCAGGCTCGGGATGAGCTGGAGGCGGCGCTACCGGCCGGGGGCTGGCGCCTCGGGCGCTGAGCGGCCCCGCGCTCACGACGACGGCCAGGGTTTGCGCCACCGCACGCACGCGATCGTCGGCCTCTGCTCGGCCGGATCAGTCGGCGCGCTCGTACCGGGGATCGGGGATCGTGCGGACGCCGGGCGCCGGCCGGCTCGAACCGCTGCGGCCGATCGGCGGCGGCCGCTCCTCGCCGCGAAAGATGGCGGAGCGGGCGTCCCACGAACGGTGGCTGACGTACTCGCCGAGGCTGGTCTGCTCCACCCTCCAGCCGACGCGACAGGGCGTGCAGTGCGAGTACCCGCCCGGGCTCCGGGCCGGGTCGGTGAGCTGTCCGTCGCAGCGCGGGCAGCGCCGCCGGCGGACGGCGGCGACCTCGCGGGCCTTCGTCTCCTTGGCGTCCACGGAACGAATGTTCCCACGGATGGGTTCCAGTTAGTCAGGTCGGGAAGACATCTGCCAAAACGACCGTTTGGTTAGACGGAGTCGTTGTCAGCGCTGTGGAAGGGATAGGGATGCTGGTTGCCGAACTCGCGGGAGTGCTCCTGCTCTCCCGCACCGACCAGGCCGCAATCGTGCGGCTGCTTCAGTTCGCGTTCGTGATCGCCGCCCTGATGCTGCTCCGCCGCATCTTCCGGCGCGGCCCGTACGGGCTCCCCCAGCGCGTTCCGCTGGAGCTGACCGTGCTGCCGTGGGTGACCTGGATGCAGCGGCCGTTCCTGGGCTGGTCGAGGTCCTGGTGGGGCGGCTCAAGCTGGGTCGTCGGCTCGGCCGGCACCACCACGGGCGTGATCGGCCCCCACGAGAGTGGGAAGACGTTCGGGGTGCTCGTGCCCCAGCTCCTCCTCTGGGGCGGCCCGGCCGTCTCGACCAGCACCAAGCCGGACGTGATCCGGGCGACCGCCGGTCGCCGGCTGCGCCTGGCCGAGGAGCTGGGCGGCCGCGTCTACGTGTACGCGCCGACCGCATCGCCGGGCGAGCTGGTCGAGGGCCTGCGCCCGATCCACTGGTCACCCCTGGCCGGCTGCCAGGACACGCGCGTGGCCACGCTGCGCGTCGACGCGCTGGTGAACACGGCGCGGGTAAGCGGCGGCGTGGAGGACCCGTCCCACTGGCGGGCCGGCGCCGCGCGGGTGCTGCGGCCGTACTTCCTCGCCGCCGCTCACCACCCGGTGCGGCCCGGCGACCTCTCCGTGGTGCATGACTGGCTGGCGCGTCGGGAGTTCGATGAGCCCCTGGGCATCCTCGATGGGCTCCGGAGCTTCGACGGCGACCAGTGGGCCGCGGGCCTGCGCGGCGTGGCCGACACACCGCCTCGGGAGCTGGGGTCCTTCTTCAGCGCGGCAGAGAACGCGCTGCTGGCGACCGCCGATCCCAAGGTGCTCAGGTCAACCACGGCGACCGACCTGGACCCGGTCGAGTTCCTGACGTCGCGGTCAACGCTCTACATCGTCAGCCCGTCCGAGCACCAGGTGGTGGTGGCGCCGCTGATCTCGGCTCTCATCGAGTCGATCGTGGTCGCGGCGTACGACCTCCACCGCGCCGGCCGGCTCGACCGCAGGCTGCTCCTGAGCCTGGACGAGATCGCCAACATCGCCCCTCTCCCCTCCCTGGGCTCGATCGCCAGCCAGGGGACCTCGCAGGGCGTGAACCTGAGCTGGGCAGCGCAGAGCCTCGCCCAGCTCCGCGACCGCTACGGGCCGGACGCGGCGTACGCCATCTGGTCGGAGAGCACGGCCAAGGTGGTGTTCGGCGGCATGTCCGACGCGCCGGCGCTGAACGATCTGTCCACCCTGATCGGCGAGCGCCTGGTGACCGTCCGGGGCTCGGCGGCGAGCTGGATGCTCGGAATGCAGCGCACCAAGACCAGGATGTACCGGCCGCGCGTGACGCCCGGCGAGGTGGCCGCCCTCCGCCAGGGCTGGGCGCTCCTGCTCTACCGGCCGGCCCGGGCGTTCGTGATCCGGGTCCCGATCGCTCCGCGCCGCCTGGCCTTCCGGCGGGCGCTGCTGCCCTGGCCGGCGCCGGCGCCGGCGGCCCAGCAGGCCGCGGTCACGACCAGCGAGGGGGCGTAGGCGTGCGAGCTGTGCGCGGCCTGGTGGTCGGCCTGCTGGCGCTGACGGCGTGCGGCATCGGCCCGACGCCCCAGCCCAGCGGGCCGACGCCCACCCCGGACCTGACGCCGGTGACGGTGCGGGTGGGCCATGTGGCGGCCACGGAGTGGGCGCCGCTCTACGTGGCGCTCGACCGCGGCTACTTCGCCCAGCTCGGCGTCAAGGTCGAGCTGGTGGCGATCCGGCTCGGCCAGGACCCGGTGGACCTGGTGGGCCGCGACCAGGTGGACGCCGTGGTGACCGACTTCGGCGCCCGCGTGTTCAATGGGCTCGGCCGCAGTCTGCCCTTCCGGGTCGTCGGGTCGCTGCCGACGTTCCCGGCGAGCGGGGCGCCGTTCGTGCTCGAGGTGGCGAAGCCGCTCCTCGACGCGGGCAAGGTCCGCTCGATCGCCGACCTCCGGGGCCGCAACATCGCGATCGACGGGGGCACCGGATCGGGCAGCGGCTACCTGGCCGACCTGGTCCTGCAGAAGGGCGGGATCGGCCTCAAGGACCTCTCCCCCACCGTCGACCTGGGCCGGGGGAGCATGGAGACCGCCTTCGCGGTCCACAGCCTCGACACGGCGCTGGTCCCGCAGCCCTACGCGACCAGCATCGAGCAGGCCGGGCTGGCGGCGCCGATCGGCGTCCCGCCGGCGGGCGCGACCTGGTCCGGTCTGCTGCTCAACGACAAGCTGAGCGGCTGGGCGGCGCAGCGCTTCGTGGACGCGCTGGCGCGGGCGGCCCGCGACCTGGACGGCGCGGCCGCGACGTCGGACGACACGCTGGCCATCCTGGCCAGGTACACCGGCGTCAGCTTCGACGTGCTCAGGACGCTTCCCCCCTACGCCTGGGACGCGGCGCTGCGGCCGGACGCGGCCGCGCTCGCCGGGCTCCAGGCGACGTACCGCAGCCTGGGCCTGCTCCAGTACGGCGCCGACCTGGCGCCAGCGCGGATCAGCGACAGCTCGTACGCCAGGCAGGCGGCCGCCGGCCGGTAGCCGTCCCAAACGGCCGTTTCGGCACCGCTGCCGCGCCGGCCGCCAGTCAGGCGCCGGGCTGGCCGAGGTATCGCTGCATCTCGGTCAGGTGATCGCGGAACACCAGCTCCCGGAACGTCAGCAGGTGCTCGCGCACGACGTGGATGGGCTCGCCGAGCTGGCCGGCGAGGTGGCGTTCGCGCTCCTCGCGGAGCTGCGCGACCAGCTCGTCGGGCAGCTCCATGTCCATCTCGCGCTCCAGCTCCCCGACGCTGAGGATGCTGAGCGGCATCTCGCCGATCGACACGATGGGCCGGGCCAGCTCCTCGGGGGTGGGCGGGCACTCGGGGTCGTCCATCGGCGCCTCGTCCCACAGCTCGGCGTAGTACGTGATCCGGCGCGGGTCGTACCCGACCTCCCAACGGAAGTCCGTCCCCACGCTCGACGTCTGGTCGTCGCAGTCGTCCCACGTGGCCGTCCCGCGCACCGTGTGGCGGCTCATCGTGCTCTCCCTCGCCGCATCATGCCAGGCGCCGGCGGGGCAGCTCTGGCTGCTCCTCGCCGACCAGGTGGCGCAGGGTGCGCGCCCAGGGGCCGGTGATCTCGGCCTCCGCCCGCAGGCGGAGGTAGGCGTCGGCGCCCGGCTCGCCGGTCGACTCCAGCGCGCCCAGGGCCTCGGCGACGTGGCGAATGACCGGCTCCCAGACCTGCGCCCGGGTCGACGTCGTGGCGCCGCTCTCTGCGCCGGCGGCGTCGGCGATGGCGGCCGCTGCCGCGTAGCTCGGCGAGCGCCAAGTCAGCGTCCCCTGCGGGTCGCGGATGGCCGGGAACAGGAAGCCGAGGAGATCGGCGTACCCGCGCTCGTCCACCATCGGCTCGGGCGCCGGCGTCCGCTCCCGCTCGCCGTAGGCCGGGCGCCGAGACGACGAGGCGGCCTGGGGCGCCAGGTGGCGGCCCAGCAGCTCGTACAGGCGGGGCAGCCAGCGATCCCACCACTCGGCGTCCGCGAGCAGGACGGCGAGCGGCCATTCCCAGCGCGGCTCCGGCTGCTGGACCGCGCCGGCGCCGGCGCGCTCGGCGAGCTGGCGGCGCAGCGCCTCGACGCGGCCCGTCAGCTCCTGGACCTGGCGCCGGGCCTCCAGCAGCTCGGCGCCTTCCGGCGTGTCGATCCGGTCGAGCGCGGCCAGCATCAGGCCGGCGGCCGCCCGGGCGGCCGGCTGGTGGCTGGCCAGCGCGTAGGCGTCGAGCCGGTCGGCGATCGGCGCCGGGACGGTGAGCTTGTACCGGCGCGGCGGCTGCTCCGGGCGGGTGGGAGCCATCAACGCTCGGCCCCTCCGCGCTCCGCCTCGGGCGTCGGGGTCGGCTGGGGCTGGGCCGCCGGCAGCGCGGCGGCCTCGGCCTGGCGCTCCGCCGCCCGCTCGGCAGCTCGGGTCGCCTCGGCCTGGGCGCCGCGCTCGTACGCGGCCTCGCGCGCTTGGGCGGCCTGCTCGCCGCGCACGCGCTCGGCCCGAGCCTCCATGGCGGCCTGCATCCGATCGGCCTCGGCGTTCACCTCCTGGGCCAGGCCGGGGCGGAGCTCGGGCACCACGACGTGCGACTCGGCCGCCACCGACACGGCGCGGGTCAGCGCCGTCGATGCCCAGGGGTCATCGGTCACCACGTAGGCGCGCTCGACCGTGCCGGGCTCCATCAGGTGGCGGTGCTCGCGCGGCTGCTCGGCCTGCCAGGCTTCCCGGCGCTGCAACCGGGCGTTGTAGGCGGCCTCGCCCTGGAGGACGCGCGGCTGCCCCTCGTGCTCCAGGGGCAGCCCGGCGGCCTCCGCCCGCTCGCGGACCTGGCGCCACAGGTCGGGCGTGGCGGCCACCACGACCGCCTGCGGGTCCCCGGCCAGCAGCTCGACGGCGCGGCCGGCGGGGTCGGCGGTCTGCTCCAGGCGGCCGGTCGCCTGGTAGAAGCCCATCGACGTCGTCGCCTCGTGCGACTCGCGCCGGCCCAACACGTTCTCGGCCAGGTCGCGGGCCGGGAGCGGCATGGGCAGGCGCTCGGGCGCCCGCGCGGGCCTGCGCTGGACCTCGCCCCGGGCCGCCTCTTGGGCGGCCTCTCGGGCCGCCGTGGGGGCCTCCACACGGTCGCGGGCGTAGCTCGCCTCCCACTTCTCGCTGGTCGTGGCTCCGCGCTCCGCGCTCCGAGCAGCGCGCTTTAGCTCTTGCGTCCCGGTGGTGTCGCGGAACGCGCCCTGCCAGCCGGAACCGGCGCGCATGGGCCGATCGCCCACGGCCTCCTTGGTGCTGGGGCGCTCGCTCTGGCGGTGGATGGCGCGGATGGTCGCGTACTCGGTCGCCTGCTCCCGCCGCGCACGCTCCGCCTCAAGCTGGGCGAGCAGGTCGGCCGCCGGCGTGGCGCCGGGCGGCAGCGCGTCGGCGGTCGGCGTCGGCGCCGCATCGTCCGCCGGGGCCTGCTCCGCCGGCTGGGACTCCTCGACCTGGGCGGCGCTCACCCCCGCCCTGGCCTGCTCGACGATCCGCTCGGCGGCCTCGAAGCTGTGGCCCATCGCCCGGAGCCACAGCTTGGCCTGGCTCCCGCTCGGGCCGCCGGTGGCGGCATCGATCGCAAGCGACGCCTGCACCCAGCTCCAGGCGGGATCGGGCGTCACGTCGTGGCGCTCCAGGACCGCGGCCTGCGCGTCGGTCATCGGCGTGAGAATGGGCGGCGCCATCGCGCCATCCTGCATGGCTCGGGCGATCTCGCTGCCCTGCATGGCCTCGAAGTCGGCCGCCAGGTCACCCTCGCGCAGCTCGGCGGCGACCGCGTGGAACCGCGCGCCGGCCCGCGCTCGGGTCGCCATCACGTACAGCTCGTTCCTCCGCGTCTGCCGAGACGTGGCCAGGTCGGTGTCCTCGTGGGTCACGCCCTGGGCCTTGGCGACGTGGCGCGCGTAGCCCAGCTCCACCGGCACGTCGGCGCCGACCTCCAGGCGCCGCTGCTGCTTGCCCTCGTGCAGCTCCAGGACCGCCCGCCGGCGGGCGGCGTCGACCTCGACCACCACGGCCGGCGTGCCGTTCTCGACCCGGCGGACCTGGCTGCGGCCGGGCTCGGGCACTGGCCGGTAGATGTCGTTGAACAGCACCCTGTCGCCGCGGTGCAGCTCGCGGCCGCTGCTGATCCGCAGGGCCTCGGCGCCCAGCACGCCGGCCTCCAGGCGTCGGGCCTGCGCCAGCCGGTTCAGCTCGTCGCGCTCGGCGTTGGACGAGTCCACCACCATCAGGCCGTCGCGGTTGCCCAGCCACCAGTCCTCGACCATGCCGCGCAGCAGCTCGGGCCGCGTCTCGTAGAGCACGAACCGCCCTTCGTCGCGCATCCAGACCAGGGCCTCGGCGATCCGGCCGTGGCGAAGGTGGTTCCACGCCTCCGCCTCGCGCCGGTCCCGGGCGCGCCGTACGACGTCCAGCTCGACCGCCCGCCCGGCCGCCTGGGCCATGCGGTGGGTGGTCGTCCACAGGCCGCCCGGTCCCACGGGCGAGAGCTGGTGGTCGTCGCCGACCTGCACCAGTGTGGCGCCGCTGCGGGCGGCCGCCTCCAGCAGTGGCGCGTAGCGGGCGTGGTCCACCATGCCCGCCTCGTCCACCAGCAGGACGTCGCTGCTGTCCAGCCTGAGCCTGCCGTGCTCAAGCAGGGTCAGCAGGAGGTTGATGTTGTAGGCTCGATCGGCCCCGGAGTCCGCGGCCGCCTGCTGGGCCGTCCGCCCGGCCACCGCGACCGCCATCACGCGCCGGCCCTGGCGGTGCCACAGCGCGGTCATGGCCGAGCTGGCGTAGCCCTTGCCGGTCCCCGCCGGGCCGGTGATGGACACGAAGCGGGCGCCGCTGGTCGCGAGCCTGATGGCGGCGGCCTGCCGCTCATCGAAAGGGCGGCCCTCCTCCGCCCTCCGCGATAGCTCGCGCTCCACCAGCTCCCGCGAGACCGGGCTGAGCGGCTCGGCCGCCAGCAGCTCGGCGGCCGCCGCCCGCGACCGCTGCTCGTACCTCAGCACCTCCAGCGTGGTCACCTGGTCGTCGGTCGTCACCATCAGGTCGCCGTCGCCGACCATGTCGGCGATCACATAGCCAGCGGTGACCAGCGGGTCGACCAGCCCGACCGCGAGCTGACGAGCCAGGCGCGTCAGCTCGCGCAGGGGGACATAGGCGTGGTCGCGGTTGACGTTCTCCAGGATCAACCGGCGCAGCTCCTCGGCCTCCGGGCTGTGCTCGTCGCGCTCGGCGATCCCGGCCGCCCGCCGGCGGTCGGCCTGGGCCACCAAGGCGTCGAGCGCGGCCAGGCTCAGGCCGTGGCGCTCGGCCTCCAGCGTCCACTCGACGCGCAGCTCGGCCGAGCTGAGCTTGGCCTTGGGCGCCCTCTGGCCGGCGATCCACGCCTCCCATGCCGGCCCGCTCGCCTCCCTGCCGTACATCGCCTCGTACTTCTTGCGCAGGTCCTCGATCTCGGCCGTGCGCGACGACATGGCCTCGATGAGCGACTGCGGGATGCCGGCGACCTCCCAGACCACGCGCGGCTGCCCGTTCCGCCGGCGCTCCAGCCGGCGCACGATCTCGAACCCGCGCCGGCGCAGCAGCTCGGCCAGGTAGCCCGACGCCTCGGCGTCCAGCTCGGCCCGGTAGCGCATGATCGCCAGCGAGTCGAACGCGCGTAGCCGGTTCTTCTCGTCCACGGCGCCGATCAGCAGGTTGTGCATGTGGAGCTGCGGGTCCGGCACGCCGCCGCTGCTCGCCGACATCCGCGCCGTGGTGTGCATGACCTGCACTCCGACGTAGTCCTCGGCCACGGCCGCCGCGACCTGGTCGCCGTGGCGCTGGCGGGTGAGCGGCTGCTCGTCCAGCATCCTCCCCACCGCCGCGTCGACGGCCTGCCCGATCATCACCTCCAGCTCGAACCTGAGCTTGTTGTCCCCCAGCGCCCACAGCACGGAGACCGACTTGGGCGCCGGGCTGACCGTCAGGTCGATCGCGCCCACCATCGTCCCGTCCGGGCCGTAGCGGCGGATGAGCTGACCCGTCACCGGGTCCAGGCCCTCGATGAGCTGGCGCAGCGTCGTCGTGGAGACGCGCTTCGGGTGCAGGGCGAAGATGGTCCTCGCGCGCTCGGTCGCCAACCAGTTCATCGGCGCCGTGCCTTCCTCGGTGTAGTAGTCGCCGACGTCCTGGGGGTCGCTGAGGTAGCCGACCACGTCGGCGCCGGTGAGCTGCCCACCGATCTTGAGCTTCTTTAGCGACGTCGCCACTGGCTCACCACTGGTCCGTAATTGACACTTAAGTGTCAACCTCTGGGCAGGCCCCCACCGCGGCCGCGACCTGGTGCTCGTGCTCGGCCAACAGCTCTCGCCAGCGCGGCCGCAGGCGCCAGCCTTCGCCGGGGCTGCTCCCCCATTCGACCAGGCCAAGCGCCGTCCGCTCACGGATCGCCACCCGCAGCTCGGCCGGCGAGAGCGCGCCCGGGTGGGCGCGGCTGGCCAGCAGCGGACGGTGCTCCTCGGGCAGCTCGTAGGCGTGGACCGACCGGCGCCGATGCTCCGCCCGCCAGCTCTCGATGTGCTCGCACAGCGCTCGCCAGGCGGCCAGGCGCTCGGGCTCGATCGCCGGCGCCGGCGCGGCCGGGGCCTTCGCCTCGGCCAGCTCGGCCGGCGCGAACACCGTCCGCCAGGGATGGAGCAGGAAGCCGTAGCGACTCGGGCTCAGCCGGTGGCGGGCCAGCTCCGCCCAGGCGGCCGCCAGCACGCCGGCGACGATCGCGGCCTCCTCGAAGTGGACCTCGTCCCAGGCACGCTCGATGTACCGCTTGTCGCGCGCCCGGGCCGGCAGCAGCTCGCCGCCCTGGCGCTCCAGCCAGGCGCGATCCGCGCTCGGGTCGAGCTGGCGCACGCGGCGCCTGACCTCTCGGTCGAGCTGGTCGGCGAACGTCCGGACGTCGGCCCTCGCCTGCGCCGCCCGGGCCGCCTCCAGCGCCGCGTCCCAGCGGTCGACGCGCTTGAGGTAGCCCGGCCGGGCCCGGCCGTCCAGCGGCCAGGCCGGCACCAGCCGCGCCAGGCGCTCGGCCTCCTCCCGAGTCGACCGGAGGAAGCGGTCCACGCGCCGGCGCGCGGCCGCGATCCGGGCCGCCTCCTGGCGGCTCGTCCCGACCGGGTGCGCCGACTCCTCGGCGGGCTCCCACGGGAGCCTCGGCCGCCCCTCGGGCGGCCGGCTCACGTCCTCCATGAGGCCGATTCTAGGCCCTCGCGGCCTCCTCTCCAGGCACCTTGTGCGTAAAGTCTGGGCCGGAAAGTCACCTGGGTGACTCAAACAACCCAGCTATGCTGAGCAGCCACGCTGTGGCTCCCTCCTTGCCGCCCTGCCGGGCGGCCGAAGACGTGACGGTTTCCGGGCGTCTGCCCGGAAACCGTCACGTCTTCG
>Ga0210409_10003188_pt1 | contig 18662 bp, 24 predicted proteins | sample IncBWH17MmetaG_FD_161649 | JGI IMG/M metagenome (GOLD analysis project Ga0210409, IMG submission 161649) | Forest soil microbial communities from Barre Woods Harvard Forest LTER site, Petersham, Massachusetts, United States - Inc-BW-H-17-M | ecosystem: Environmental > Terrestrial > Soil >... | reverse complement strand
CGCCAGTACATGGCCAAGGGTGACTCCCCCACGCGGGGCCGCGAGCTCAATATCCACTACGGAGACCTGGTCCGCGGATTCGTCGGCCAGATCTCGCACTTAGGCGACATGGTCCCGGTGATGGCCGGCGTCACGCTGTCGTTCAAGATGCGAGGCCAGGACCGCGTGGGCCTCGTCTACGTAGGCGACGGTGCGACCTCGACGGGTGCCTTCCACGAGGGCATCAATTTCGCGGCGGTTCAGCAGTGCCCACTCGTCGTGATCGTGGAAAACAACGGCTACGCGTACTCCACGCCACTCTCGAAGCAAACCGCCGCGCGCGATCTCAAAGACAAGGCCATCGGCTACGGGATCCCCGGTGAGCAGGCCGACGGCAACGATGTCCTGGCAACGTACGCCGTGACCAAACGGGCCGTCGAGCGCGCGCGTCGTGGTGGCGGCCCGACACTGGTTGAACTGATCACGTACCGTCGTAAAGGCCACGCCGAACACGACAACCAATCCTACGTGCCACCGGGCGAAATCGAACGCTGGGAGAAAGAAAACGACCCGGTGGATCGCTACATAGCAGTCCTGACGTCCGAAGGCATCACAAATGTCGAGCTGGGCGCCATCGATGACCGTGTTCGCGCAGAAATAGACCAAGCGACAGACCAAGCCGACGCGTCACCGATGCCGGAGCCGACCGATGCCCTGGTCGGCGTCTATGAGGAACCGAGCGTGGTGCCGCCACTCTGGTTCCGAGAGGGCGTTCGCTCTGCCGTCACGACACACGAGCGCCCAGCCTCGTGGGGCACCCACGATGCCTGAGACGACGTATTTAGAGGCGATCCGCGAAGCGCTGTTCGAGGAGATGGAGCGCGACCCGAACGTGTTCTGCCTCGGCGAAGACATCGGCGCCTACGGCGGCGCCTTCAAAGTCACCGATGGCCTAGCCGCGCGTTTTGGCGATGCGCGGGTCATTGACACCCCAATTTCAGAGGCCGGGATCGTGGGCGCGGCCGCCGGCGCGGCGCACATGGGCCTGCGCCCGGTATGCGAGATGCAGTTCATCGACTTCATCTCGTGCGCATACGATATGCTGACGAACTACGTCGCCACAGCGCGCTACCGCGCCATGCTCGGCTGCCCGATGGTCGTGCGCGGCCCCAGTGGCGGCTACGTGCGCGGCGGCCCGTTCCACTCCCAAAATCCGGAAGCCGCGTTCCTGCACACGCCGGGCCTCAAAATCGTCTACCCAGCAACCGCATCCGACGCCAAGGGCCTCCTGAAGTCGGCCATCCGCGACGACGACTGCGTGCTCTACTTCGAGCACAAGTATTTATATCGCCGCATCAAGGAAGAGCTACCAACGGGCGATCATCTGGTACCGATTGGCAAGGCGCGTGTCGCGCGTGAAGGGAAAGACGTGTCGATCATCACCTACGCAGCAACGGTCTGGAAGTCCCTAGAAGCCGCCGAGCAACTAGAGAAGCACGATGGTGTGTCCGTCGAAGTGATCGACTTGCGCTCGCTCCTCCCGATGGACGACGAGGCCATCATCGCCACCGTGAAGAAAACCAATCGCGTGCTGATCGTGCACGAGGACACGAGAACAGGTGGCGTTGCCGGCGAAATCACGTCTCGCATCAACGAGTTGGCATTCGAGTGGCTCGATGCCCCGGTGTTACGAGTGACGGCAGCAGACGTTCCGCTGCCCTATTCGCCGCCGCTCGAGGATTACGTCCTGCCGCAAACGGCAGATATCGTCGCGGCGGTTCGGCGCCTTGCCCAGTACTGAGCCGGGAGGGCCGCCGCGCTTCGCGATTGGATGCATGATGACCGTCGCCGGGTTCTTCAGTATGGCGATGGTTGGCGTCCTCCTCGCGCGAGTGTACAGTTGGATAAGTAAGTGCCCGTACTCGGAAGGCCTGCCGGCGTGCAATTGGTGGCTCTTCGCCGGCGTTGGTGGACTGATTGGAGCAATCACCTTGCCGGTGCTCGTGTTGCGCCGGTTGAAGCGAGGGTAGAACCGTGGCTCGTATAGATGTGATCATGCCGCAGATGGGCGAGTCGATCGCCGAAGGGACCGTCTCGAAGTGGCTCAAAAAAGTGGGCGACGTCATCAAGCGCGACGAGCCGATCTTCGAGATCTCGACCGACAAGGTCGACGCCGAGATCCCATCCCCGTCGGCCGGTCGCCTCGCCGAGATTCTGGTCGGCGAAGGCTCGACCGTCGCCGTCCAGACCGTCGTCGCGCGCATCGAAACCGACGTCGCGGCCGCAGTCCCAGCCTCAGTCCCAACGTCGGTCCCAACTTCCGCGCCGGCCGCCGCCCCGGTCCCAGCTGCCGCCCCAGTCGGCGCCGCTGCCAAGTCGCCGGTAGGGAATGGCAATGGCGCGTCGTTCGAAGAGAGGGTGAGGACGAAGTCCTCCCCGTTGGTAAGAAAGATCGCGGCAGAGCATGGCATTGAGTTGACGTCGGTCAGTGGCTCGGGCATAGCGGGCCGTGTGACCAAGCGCGATATCGAGTCCCTCCTGGCCAACCGTGCAACGAAGCCGCCGGTGGTGGGGCGGCCGGCCGTGTCCCATGTGGCGGCGGAGGGTCCGCTACCGGTGGCGTGGCCCGGCGATGTCGTCGAGCCGATGACCAAGATGCGGGCGCTGATCAGCGACCACATGGTCCTGTCGCGCCGTACGTCCGCCCACGTGACGTCGGTCTTCGAGGTCGATCTCACCCGCATCGCCAAGATCCGCGCGAAGAAGCGCGCCGAGTTCGAAGCCGCCTCGGGTCAGCGCCTCTCGTATTTGCCGTTCATTATCAAGTCCACCGTCGACGGCCTCCGCCAATTCCCGGCGCTAAACGCGTCCGTTGCTGGCACGGATGTCATATATCGCAAGCAGTACAACATTGGCATCGCGGTAGCACTCGATTGGGGCTTGATCGTCCCAGTGATCAAACACGCCGATGAGCTCAGCCTCGTTGGCATCACGCGCCAGCTGAACGACCTCGCCAACCGCGCCCGCTCCAAGCGCCTCAAGCCAGAGGAAGTCGAAGAGGGCACCTTCACGATCACGAACCCAGGCGTGTTCGGGTCGTTGATGGGCACGCCGATCATCAATCAGCCCCAGGTCGCCATCATGGGCATCGGGGCGATCGAGAAGCGGCCCAAAGTGATCGAGGGGCCGGATGGTGAGGACACTATCGCCATTCGCACCTGCGCCTATTTCTCGCTCTCGTTCGATCACCGCCTCATCGATGGCGCCGTCGCGGACGAGTTCCTGGCGTTCGTCAAGAAGCAACTCGAGACGTTCCCCGAGGCATCACTCTGACCGTGCCCCGCGCGCTCACGCTGAATCGCACGGTCGTGCCGGCGCCGGATCGCGAGCGTTTCATGACGCGCGCGCGCGCGCTGCGCACGCATTTTCAGTCGCGCGGCTGCCAGTACTGGGTCTTCGAAGACGCCGATCTGCCCGGCGCCTATATCGAGTTTGCCGAAGCCGCCGATGCGCCTACGCTCCAAGCGGCGCACGCGTCGCTGACGCTCGAGTCACTCGAATTGGGCGGCGACATCCGCCCCAACATGTACCGTGAGGTCGCGCTCTGACATGCCCGAACGATCGATTACCGTCAACGGCCAGACGTGGCGCGTCGCGCCATCGGGCTACGTGACCCAATACGACCGCGACGAGTTCGGCCTGATTTTCACCCGCCTGACGCCGTCCCGCGAGGTGCGCGTGACGCGCTATTCGCCGGTCGGAGCCCGGTCGCGCGAGCAATCGTTCGCCGAGCTTTCCGACGCCGACCTCCTGCGCTTGTTCGCCGAGTCTCAACCTTCAGCGACATCCCCAGAGGCGCACTACGCCGGTTGATCTCCATGCCCATACGACGGCGTCCGATGGGTCCGCGTCTCCCGAAACGCTCCTCGCCAACGCCGCCGCCATCGGTCTCACCGCCGTTGCGGTCACCGATCACGACACCGTCTCCGGAGTCGCCGCCGCGACCGCGGCCGGCGCGGCCCATGGCGTGGCGGTCGTCCCCGGCGTCGAGCTGAGCGCGGTCGACGACCGCAATGTCGAGGTCCATATCCTCGGCCTGCACCTCGATGATTTGTCGCGGATAGAAACGCCGTTGACGCGATTCCAGGCCGACCGGGTCGCGCGAGCGGAATCGATCGTCGCCGCGCTCAATCGGGGCGGCGTGCCCGTCACCATGGAAGCCGTCATGGCCGAGGCAGGACCCGGAGCCGTAGGCCGTCCACACGTAGCGCGCGCGCTCGTGGCCGGCGGATGGGTGCGAGACCTGCGAGAAGCGTTCGATCGTTGGCTGGGCACCGACAAACCAGCCTATGTCGAGAAGCCGCGCCTGGAGATTGCCGACGCCGTCAAGCTCATACACGACGCCGGCGGCGTCGCGATCTGGGCCCACCCGGGCCGCGACGGAACGCGCCAACGCGTCGAGGCCATGGTCGCGCTCGGCCTCGACGGGGTCGAAGTGTCCCATCCCGGTCACTCGATGGACGACATGAACCGCCTCAATGCGCTGGCCCGTCACCGCGATCTCTTGCGGAGTGGTGGGTCGGACTGGCACGGCGCGACCGACGGCCCACGGGTTCTCGGCGTCATGAAAGTGCCAAACGACTGGAACGAAGCGCAGGCGGCTCGCGCCACCCGCTATCGTCCGGCGGACGTATGGAGATCACCGGCCGAGTCGCGCTCGTAACGGGCGCGGGAAAGCGCGTGGGTCGCGCGCTGGCCCTCGGGCTGGCTCGCGCGGGCGCCCGTGTCGCGGTCCACTTTCACACGTCGACCGCCGGGGCGCTCGAGACCGTCGCCGCGATTCGTGATGCCGGGGGGAACGCGCGAGCGTTCGCCGCCGACCTCGGCGACCCGCATGCCGCGGGCACGCTCGTCGACACCGTCGCCGATACGCTCGGCGGACTCGACGTGCTCGTCAACTCATCCGGCATCATGCGCCACGTCGCGCTTGCGGACGTCACGCCGGCCGAGTGGGACACGACATTCGCGATCAACCTGCGGTCGCAGTTCTTCACGTCGCAGGCCGCGGCGCGACGGATGGCCTCGAACGGCGGCGTCATTGTCAACATGGCGGACTTGGCTGCGTTCGAAGCCTGGACTGGCTACATCCCGCATTGCGTCAGCAAGGCCGGCGTCGTCTCGCTGACCCAAGCCCTAGCCCACGCGCTTGGTCCAAAAATTCGGGTCAACGCGATCGCCCCGGGTGCCGTGCTGTTGCCCGACGGCTTCGACCCGGCGCGCCTCGTCAGCACGACCCCGCTCAAACGCCTCGGTTCGCCCGATGACGTGGTCCAGGCCATGCTCTATCTCATCGGCGCCGATTATGTCACCGGCGAGACGATCATCGTCGACGGTGGCCGCCATGTCAGAACCTGACCGCTACGGCACGATCACGATCGTCGGCGGCGGCTGCTACGGGTCCTTCTATCTCCGCCAGCTTTTTCGCGCGCGCTCCGCGGGCGCGCTGACTTGGGACCGCGTCATAGTCGTCGATCGCGACGCGAACTGCGCGGTGTCCGGGAATCTCGCTGAAGCAGCACTCGCGGTTTCTGACTGGTCCACGCACTTCCGTCAGTATTTGAACGCAGCCGCCGAAGGCGGCGCGCGGGATTCTGATGCCATAGTACCCTCCCCACTCATGCCGCACCTGATGTACGAGTGGGTGCGAGATCGCGCAAAAGACCGCTGGCCCGATCGCGAAATCACGATACGTCCGTTGCCGGCAGTGCCGCCGACCCCATGGGAACGCGCGGCCCCGGATGGCGTCCACTACGTGAGTTTCGCCACGTGGATGTGTCCAATCAATTGCATTGAGCCGGCGACGTGCCCGCATACAAAGGGTCCGCGTGATTGGACGATGCCGGCGACCATGCGGGAGTATGCCGCCAGGGAAGGGCTGACCGGACCGGCGCTGTTTCACGTCACCCATCGCGCCTATGGTGTGGGGATGCTGAACGTGGCGGATGTCATCGCCGCAGATCAGCTGGTCCAAGACGCGGCGCGCGATAGCGCCGCGCAAGTACTTGTTGGCACGGTCTCCCATTGCCATGGTGCGCTCGCCGTTCTCTCCATAGGCGACCCGGTTAGATTTCATTCATGGCGATCATTCGCGACTACGACATCGTAATCATAGGCGCCGGCCCGGCTGGCATGACGGCGGCGCTCTACGCCGGTCGGGCGATGCGGCGTACGGTCGTGCTCGAGGCTGGGCTCTCGGGCGGCGAGCTCCTTCGCACCGAGTATCTGGACGATGTCATCGGTTTCCCGATGATCAAGGGCGACGATTTGGCCCAACGGTTCGAGGAGCACGCGAAAAAATTCGGCGCGAACTTCGTGAACTTCACGAACGTGAGCTCGGTGCAGAAAGTCGACGCCGAGATGTTCGCCACGGAGACCGATGCCGGCGACGTGTACATGTCGTCGGTCGTGATCGTCACGTCGGGCGGCACGCCGATCAAGCTCGGGATCCCTGGCGAATTGGAATTCGCGGGCAAAGGGGTCAGCTATTGCGCGATCTGCGACGCCAATTTCTTCCGCAATCAAACCATCGCCGTGGTCGGCGGTGGCGATGCAGCCTGTGAGGAAGCCGACTACCTCACACGATTCGCCGACAAGGTATACCTGATCCACCGCCGCGACGAATTCCGTGCCTCGAAGGTGATCCAGAAGCACGTATTCGCGAATCCAAAGATCGAGGTCGTATTCAACACGGTCGCCGAGGAAGTCGTGGGCAAGCCGGGCGGCCTGATGACTGGTCTTCGCATTCGCCACGTGCTCACCGGCCACCCACAGGTCCTCCTAGTCACCGGCCTATTCGTGTTCATCGGGTTCAAACCGAACACGGACATCATCAAGGCCCATTACGATCATGACCCACTCGGATATGTCATCACCGATGCGGCGATGATGTCATCGATCCCGGGTCTATTCGTGGCGGGTGATCTTCGCTCGCAGCTCACGCGTCAAGTGACGACGGCGTCGGGCGACGCCACAACTGCCGCGATCGCCGCCGATAAGTACTTGAAGGATCTGCGCGAGGCACCCGGGTCAGGGGACAGGGCGGTCGAGGAGGCGGTCCAGGCATCACATCTCAACCTCGGCGGCTGGACGTGAGCAACCTCACGGTCCGACCCGCGCTCGTCGGTCCGCTCGAGGAGAACGCGTATCTCGTCGTTGACCCGGAGACGCGCGATGCGATTTATGTCGACCCGGGAGCCGAGGGCGACCGTCTCATTGATCTCGTGAAAGCCTCGGACGCGACGCTGCGCGCAATTTGGCTGACCCACGCGCATTTCGATCATATTGGCGGCATCGCCAGCCTGCGCCGCGAGTATGATGTACCGATATATCTCCACCCCGCCGACCGCCCCGTGTACGACGCCGCCGGGGAATTCGCCGAGGAGTTCGGATTGCCGTTCGAGGCGCCGCCGCCACCAGATCAGGATCTGGCCGAAGGGCAGCGGCTCACCGTCGGTCGTACGACGTTCGATGTCGTACACGTGCCTGGCCACGCGCCGGGCCATGTGGCCTTTCTCGGTCCGGGAATCGTCTTCGCCGGTGATCTGATTTTCGCCGGCTCGATCGGCCGCACGGATTTGCCGTTTGGTGATCCGGCGAGGATGTTGGAGTCGCTCGAGCGCGCCGCCCTCTGGGATCCGTCGCTCGTGCTCTATCCAGGCCATGGCCGCTCGTCGACCGTGCGGCAGGAGCTCCGCTCCAATCCGTTCCTGAGCGGTCTCGCCAAGCCGTTGGCGCGGCGGTGACCCCGTGCGCTCGCTAGCCGCCGCTCTGCTTGCGTCCGCCTGGCTTGGCGCCGCGGTGTTCTTCGCCGCCGTGGTCGCACCGGGAGCGTTCGCCGTTCTTCAGTCACACCTGCTGGCCGGCGGCTTGATCGTGCGTGTGCTGCCGCCATTGTTCTATGCCGGTCTGGCGATCGGACTCGTCGCAGCGATCCTCGAGACCTCGCGCCGACGCTGGGCGGGTTGGACAATGGCTGGCGCCTGCGCGGTCGCGCAGCTCTTCATCGCTCGCCGGATCGATCAGTTGCGGGCAACAGTCGTAGGCCCCGTCGACGCGCTGCCGAGTGCCGATCCCCGTCAAGCCGCCTTTGCCCGACTCCACGGCTTGAGCGTTCTTTTTCTCGTCGCCGCCATAATCTCGGCGTTGGTGATGGTTATCGCAGCTTGGAGGTCTAATGCACAGCACAGCCGTTGATGCTCCGCGCCTCCCGATGGTCGACGTCGAGGCGAACGTTCCCGACGAGACGCGGGCGATGTTCGATAAGTTCATCGGTCAACGTGGGCGCGTCCCGAACCTGTTTCGCATTGCTGCGCTGAGGCCGACGATCGCCCAGACGCTGGCGGCGCACCTCGAAGCGGTGATGGGCCCTGGCGAAGTCAGTGGGCTCCTCAAGGAGCTCATTGCCTGCCGCGTCTCGCAGATCAATCACACGCCGTACTGCCTGGCATCGCACAGCAAGCTGGCGCGAAAGCAGGGTGGTACCGACGCGCAGCTCGCCGCGCTTGCCGAGCACGACTTCAGCGGATTCGAGCCGGGTTGGTCGGCGGCCTTCGCCTACACCTCGGAGGTCGCGGCTCCAGGCGGGTATGTCGCGGACGCGACCTTCGCGGCACTCGCCGAGCATTGGACGGCGCCACAGATCGTCGAGATCACCGCGGTCGCCACGGCCTTCAGTCTGTTCAACCGCTTCGCCGACGCCCTGAACATTCCGATCACGACATGAGCACACGCAGCGAGAAGGACCCGCTTGGCCCTCTCGACGTCCCGGCCGAAGCCCTCTACGGCGTCCAGACGCGCCGCGCGGAACTGAACTTCCCGATCAGCGGTCTGCGCTCCCGGCCATCGTTCATCACGGCCATCGTTCAGATCAAGCGCGCGGCCGCGCTCACCCACCGGGAGACGGGTCGTCTCGAGCACCGTCTGGCCGACGCGATCATCGCCGCCGCCGACGAAGTGCTGAGCGGCAAGCATCGCGAGCACTTCGTGATCGACGTCTATCAGGCGGGGGCGGGCACCTCGCTCAACATGAACGTGAACGAGGTGCTGGCGAATCGCGCCAATGAGATCCTTGGGTCGCCGCGCGGTTCGTACTCGCCCGTGCATCCGAACGATCACGTGAACATGGCGCAGTCGACGAACGACGTCATTCCGACGGCGATTCGCCTAGCGTCGGTTGACGAATCGGCCAATGTCATGCGCGCCGGGACGGAGCTCGCCAACGCATTCGCCGAGAAGGGGAAGGCATTCGACGGGATCATCAAGGCGGGGCGGACACACTTGCAGGACGCCATGCCCATTCGCCTCGGCCAAGAATTCGCGGCGTATGCGGGCACGATCGGCCGCGATCTCAACCGCGTCGAGGAGTCGGTCTACTATCTGCACGATCTCGGGATCGGCGGCAGCGCCGTGGGGACGGGCGTGAATGTCGAACCGGAGTATCCGGCGCTGATGGTGAAGCATCTGTCCGAGATGACTGGCCAGCCGTACCGGGAAGGGAAGGATCGCATTCAGCTGATGCAGAGCATGGGCGATGTCGCGGCCTACAGCGCGCAGCTCAAAGTGCTCGCGCTCGACCTGAGCAAGATCGCGAGCGATCTGCGGCTCCTCGCCAGCGGGCCCCGCACGGGTCTCGACGAGATTCGGCTCCCCGCCGTGCAGCCGGGATCCTCGATTATGCCGGGCAAGGTCAACCCATCGATCCCGGAGATGGTCAATCAGGTGTGCTTTCAGGTCATTGGATGCGACGCCTGCGTATCAGCCGCGACCGAGCACGGGCAACTCGAGCTCAACGTGATGATGCCGGTGATCGCGTTCAACGTCCTGCTGGCCAGCGAGATTCTGGGGAACTCGATGGCGGTGCTCGCCGAGCGTACGGTGACTGGTATCGAGGCGAACGCCGAGCAGTGCGCCTATTGGGTCGAGCGCTCGGCCGCTCTGGCGACGGCGCTCGCGCCGCAGATCGGGTACGCGCGTGCGGCGGAGATCTCGAAGCAATCGGTGAAGCAAAACGTGTTGATCCGCGACCTCGTCAAACGGGAGCAGGTGTTGCCGCCGGCCGAGATCGACGAAGTGTTAGATCTGCGTAAAATGACCGAGATCGGCGTTCCGGGCGGAGCACATGGAGGTATCTCCGCGGGCTAACGGCGTCGATCAGAACCTGATGTTTTGCAGCTAGCCCAAAGCGCAAAAACGCGTTACAGTTCAAATCGTGCGCATCACCACGTGGGCGGAGTACGGTCTCATCTGTGCTTTGCACTTGGCCAAACGTGCGGCCGAGGGCCCGGTGACTGGGCGCGATCTCGCGGCCCGTGAGCGGCTTCCCGCCGACTACGTCGAGCAGATCCTGCTCCGCCTCCGCCGGGCCGACGTGGTGCATTCGTCCCGCGGCGCGCACGGCGGCTACGTGCTGGCCAGGCCAGCGGACGAAGTGTCGGTGCGCGATGTCATTGCCGCGTCCGAGGGCGCGACGTTCGACCTCCACTGCGTGAGCCATCCGGTGGAAGAGTCGCGCTGCTCCGAATCGCACAGTTGCAGCATCCGCCCCGTCTGGCTCCTGCTCCAGAGCAAGATCGACGACGTCCTCGCGAGCGTGCATCTCGCCGATCTGCTCGAGGAAGAGGCGGTCGTCCGCCAGCGCGTCGGCCTGCCAGTCCTGCACGCGTAGTCGTCCGTCCTGGTGCTCCCGCCGGGCATCGCGAGTCTGTTTCGCCGCTGGCGTGACGAGCATGCGCTCGAACGCCGCTCGACGGCCGTGGCCCGCGCCGCGCTCGCCGAGCCCGACGAATCCGACGTCCGCTGGCTCGCCGAGCGCGGCGCGCACGGTGACGAGGACCACGCGCGGTGGGAGTGGCGCTACGCGCGCCGGGCGTTCGCGATCATCGTGGCCCAGCGTGATGCACTCGACGACCGCACGGGCTCCGCGGTTGCCGCCGCTATCGGCTCCGCGCTCGCCCGCGACCCGATGATCGATGCCTCCAAGCGTCTGGTCGCGGCGCGCCAGTTCAACGATCGCCTTGCCGGCTACGGCGAGATCTTGCGCGACCGCGACCCATCGACTCCCACGTCGGAGCGTCTGGCCCGCGCCCTGTTCACGTTCGCCGGCACGCCGGAGCCATCATCGGCTGACATTCTCCGCGGCGCGACGGCGCTGTCGTCGATGCTCGCCGATACGCACGCGACGCTCGCACTGCACTTCGGCTCCGCGAATCTCCCGCCCGACGTCGCGCCGTCCGCGCTCGCGCGCTGACTCAGATCTTCTCGTTCTTGATCTGATTCCAACCACCGACGACCGCCGCACCGGCCGTCCCATCGATCTTCTGCGGCGTATGATTTGCTCGGTCGCAGCCCTGACCAAGGGAGCCAGTAGGCAATGAGGGGCGCCCCGAGAGGGGCGCCCCGAATGCCGAAGGGGGGACTCGAACCCCCACGGGCTGTCGCCCACTGCACCCTGAATGCAGCGCGTCTACCAGTTCCACCACTTCGGCGAGAACGGGAATGATACCCGTACCGGCGAAGTCGGGCTAGGTCAATATATTATCTCGTTATATTGTGACGGTTTACGCCACTTCACCGTCCACCTGATGCCAAAGGCCGAGACCGAAAGCGAGCCAATCGCGCGCAACCGCCGGGCACGGCACGACTACCACATTCTGGAAACGTGGGAAGCGGGGCTGGTGCTGACGGGGACCGAGGTGAAATCGCTGCGCGAGGGCAAGGCGACGATCTCGGATGCCTATGGCGTGGTGAACGGAGGCGAGGCGTTCCTGCTGAACCTCCATATCGGCCAGTACGACCAAGGTCACCAGTTCAATCACGAGCCGACACGAACGCGCAAGCTGCTTCTGCACAAGAAGGAGATTCGCAAGATGATCGGGGCCGTCGAGCGGCAAGGGCTGACGCTGATCCCGCTCGACCTCTACTTCAAGCGCGGTCGGGCCAAGGTGCTCATCGGCCTTGCCAGGGGCAAGAAGCTCCACGACAAGCGCGCGGACGAGCGGCGTCGTGATGATGAGCGCGAGATGGCTCGCGCGGTACGCGTCCGGTGATGTGGCATCTCGCCGCCCTGTGCTTTCAGATCGCCGCCGCGGCGCCGCCGCAGTCGGCGATCTCGGTGCTGTCGGTCAAAGCGAATGGCGGCGAGACGCAGGTCCCGGTCGAAGAAACCGACGCGGGTTTGCGCATTCGCGCTGACCTCCTGGCGAGCGCACTGGGCGGTTCGACGAAGAGGGTATCGCTTGGGCACTATACGATCGCGCTGCCCGGTCTCACGCTGCACGTCTCCGACGGCAACCCGTTCGCGAAGACGGATTCGACGGTGGTCCCGCTGGGTGGCGAAGTGTACGTGGCCGAAGGCCACGTCTACCTGCCGTTCACCGTCGTAACCGACGTCGTGCCACGGCTGGGCAGCGGCGTGATCTATGATACCAGCCGAGTGGAGCTCCGCGTGTTCGGGTCAGTCCCGACCCGTGTCGGCACTGGTGACGTGCTGGTGACCGACTCCACGGATCTCGAGGAAGGCGCGACGCCCGGGAAGCCGCACTTGGTCGTCGTCGACGCCGGCCACGGCGGGCCAGACAACGGGATGAGCGGCCCGATCGGCTCATCGCACCCGATCTACGAAAAAGACATTACCCTGGCGGTCGCGCGGAAAGTCGCCGCGGCGCTTCGGTCTCGCGGCATCGACGTGATCATGACGCGGACGCGCGATACGCTGATCGCGCTCTCTGACCGCGGCAAGATCGCCAACGAGCATCATGGCGACCTCTTTCTCTCGATCCACGTCAACGCCGCCAACCCCGAGTGGCATGATCCGGCGGCGGCGCGCGGATTCGAGACGTACTTTCTCGCCGAGGCCAAGACCGAGGACGCCAAGCGTGTGGCGCAGATGGAGAACGAGGCGGTGCGCTTCGAGGCGAACGCCGATGGAACAAAGAACGACCCGCTCAACTTCATCTTGAACGACATGAAGCAGAACCAGCACCTGCGCGAATCGAGCGAGCTCGCCACGACCATCCAGCGGCGGTTGGCAAAGATTCATCCCGGTCCGGACCGGGGCGTCAAGCAGGCCGGGTTCCGCGTCCTCGTCACCGCCTACATGCCCGCCGTCCTGGTCGAGATCGGGTTCGGCACGAATGCCGCCGAATCGCGGTACCTGAACAACGCCGTCGACCAGCGGGCGATCGCGCAATCGATCGCCGCCGCGACCGCCGCGTACCTCGCGCGCTACGAGCGCCGCATCGGCGCCGGAAAAACGGCCGCTATTGCTGGCAAATCGGGGAATGAGTGAGCTCGGCTAAGCCGAGCGACGTCAAACAGACAGCCTCCCTCGCCATCGATGCCGCGGGGCTCCGGTTTCAGAATCCCGTCCTACTCGCCTCCGGCACCGCTGGCTACGGCCGTGAGCTGGCGGGCGTCATGGACTTGGATCGACTTGGCGGCCTGGTCACCAAGGCCGTGAGCGTCGAGCCTCGCAATGGGAATCCGGCGCCGCGGGTCGCCGAGTTTCCCGGGGGAATGCTGAACGCGATCGGGCTCGCGAACCCGGGCCTCGATGCCGTTCGCCGGGACGCGCTCCCTTGGCTCGCGGGTCACCTTCATGAGGCACGCGTTCTAGTCAACGTTGTCGGCAACACGACGGACGACTTCGTCGCCGTCGTGTCAGGATTAGCTGAGGTGCCCGGATTCTCCGCGTACGAGCTCAATGTCAGTTGCCCGAACGTGAAGTGCGGCGGGATGGAGTTCGGCGCAGATCGCGGGATACTTGGGGAGTTGGTCGCCGCCGTAAGGCGTGCGACCAAGAAACCCATCTTTGTGAAATTGTCCCCCACACTCACAGACATAGGTGAGACCGCCAACGCAGCCGTAGGAGCGGGGGCTGATGGGATAACGGTGGTGAACACGATCCCGGGACTGATCATCGACACGGAGACCCGAACACCGGCGCTGGGCTTCGGAACGGGCGGGGTGAGTGGCGCGGCCATTCTCCCGATAGGAGTCCTCGCCACCTATCGCGTAGCGAAGGCGGTCTCGGTCCCCATTATCGGAGTCGGAGGCGTAGCCAGACCCGACGATGTCGTGCAGTATTTGTTGGCCGGTGCGAGCCTGGTTGCCGTGGGCACCGCCGCCCTCAAAGATCCGCGCGTGCCGGAACGACTGGTGCGTGGGCTCGCCGAGTGGTGCGACCGCCACGGCGTCGGATCGTTGACTGATATCATCGGGGGAGTTCGGGCGTGAAGACCGTGCCGATTGTAGCGCTCGATGTGCCGAGCCAGGAAGCTGCGTCGATCATCGCCTCGGCCATCGGCGACCTGTGCCGGTTCTACAAGGTCGGCGCTGAGCTCTCCACATCGGCGGGTCCCGCGGTCGTGCGGTTCCTCCGCGACCATGGGAACGAGGTGTTTCTCGATCTCAAGTGGCACGACATCCCGAACACGATTCGTGGCGCGGCCAGGAGCGCGGCCCGCCTCGGCGCCCGCCTCGTCACCGTCCACGCCACGGGCGGGATCGCGATGATGCGCGCCGCGGTCGACGGGGCGCGCCAGGGTGGCTCTGACACGAAGGTCCTGGCCGTCACGGTGCTCACCTCGTTCGACGCTGGGCGTCTGAATGAGGCGTGGGGGCGTCCGAATATCGTCGTGATGGACGAGGTGCTCCGCCTGGCCGGCCAGGCACAGGAGGCGGGTGTCCAAGGGATCGTCTGCGGCGGCGCCGAGGCGGCGGCGGTCCGGAAGCGCTATGGGGACGCCCTCGAGATCCTGGTACCTGGCGTCCGCCTGGCAGGTGCGGCGTCCAACGACCAGGTCCGGGTGGCCACACCTCAGGAAGCCGCCGCAGCCGGCGCGAACTACATCGTGGTCGGCCGGACGGTCACGGCCTCCCCAGCTCCCCGTGACGCCATGCGTCGCGTTATTGACGCAGTCGCCTAAGCCTAGTAAAATTAAAAGCTTGGTTGGAAACTACAGGAGAAAAACGTGAAAGTTCGTAGCAGCGTCAAGCCAATCTGCGAGCACTGCAAAGTCGTGAAGCGCGCCGGCGTGATGCGAATCATCTGCAAGCGGAACCCGAAACACAAGCAGCGGCAAGGATAACTATGGCCCGCATTGCCGGCATCGATCTCCCACGCGAAAAAAAGGTCGAGATCGGCCTGACGTACATCTACGGAATCGGTCGCGCGAACGCGCGGAAGATCATTGAGTCGACCGGAGTCAACTCCGCTCTGCGGGTCAAAGAGCTGTCGGACGCCGATGTGAATCGTCTGCGCCAGGCTATCGAACGCGACTTCCGCGTCGAGGGCGCACTCCGGACCGAAGTCGCGATGAACATCAAGCGACTGATGGACATCGGCTCCTATCGCGGCATCCGCCATCGCAAGGGCCTACCGGTCCGCGGTCAGCGGACGCACACCAACGCGCGCACGAAGAAGGGTCCGCGCCGCGCCATCGCCGGCAAGAAGAAGGTGACCAAGTAACATGGCAACTGCGAAGAAATCGAAGCGCGTCGTCGAGGCCGAGGGCATCGCCCACGTCAACGCGACGTTCAACAATACCACGGTGACCATCACCGACCCCCGCGGCAACACCGTCTCGTGGGGCTCGGCCGGCAAAGCCGGGTTCAAGGGGTCGAAGAAGTCGACGCCGTTCGCCGCGACCGTTGCCGCCGAGCAGGTCGCGCGCGAGGCGATGACGCTCGGGGTCCGTCGGGTGCACGTGCGTGTCCAAGGTCCTGGCTCGGGTCGCGAGTCGGCGATCCAGGCGCTCGCCACGGCTGGCCTCCAGGTCAAGTCGATTAAAGACGTGACGCCAATCCCGCACAACGGTTGCCGCCCGCCCAAGCGGCGGAGGGTCTGACCGGTGCGGTACTTGGGACCCAGCTGCCGGCAGTGCCGGAGAGAAGGCACGAAGCTTTTTCTCAAGGGCACGAAATGCTTCACCGAGAAGTGCCCCGTCGAGCGGCGGCCGTACGCGCCTGGTCAGCATGGCCAGAGCACCGCGCGGCGCCGGAAGTCGTCAGAGTACGCGAAGCAGCTCCGTGAGAAGCAGAAGATCAAGCGCATCTATGGCGTCAGCGAGCGCCAGTTCCGCAACACGTTCCAGCGCGTCGTCTCGCTGCCCGGCATCACAGGGCACGAGTTGCTCGCCTCGCTCGAGAGCCGGCTGGACAACATGGTCTACCGGATGGGATTCGCGTCGAGCCGCAAGGCCGCGCGTCAACTCATCCGTCACCGTCACGTCGAGGTGAACCAGAAGACGGTCGACATTCCGAGCTACTTGGTCCGGCCTGGACAGGAAGTGCGCGTGCGTCCGAAGTCGCGGGAGCAGGCGTCGATCCTGGTGGCCATGGATCAGTCGTCGCGCGGCGCGCCGCTCTCCTGGCTCGCGGTTGACCGCGAGTCGTTCAGCGGGCGGATGCTGGAGCGCCCGGCGCGCGCGAACATCCCGATCGCCGCGCAAGAACAGCTCGTCGTGGAACTGTATTCGAAGTAGCGAAGTGAAGGATGTAAGAGGGCGCGGGTTCGCCTGCGCTGCTGGATCGTAGCAGGTAGACGGTCGCCGAAGGCGCTGTCTACCGGTCGGGACCCTAACTCCCGTACGAGCCTACCGCGCGTTAGGGGCGGGGTAGGGCGTTGCCGGGGCGATGAGCCCGGTATGACCAATTAGAGGGTGATCTAAGACAATGGCACAAACGATCGATCTCCGCGGGTTGGTCCGCCCGCAGCTCGTCGAGGCGACGAAGCGCGAGGACAACCCGAATGTCGCCGAGTTCCGCCTCCAGCCCCTGGAGCGCGGTTTCGGCCATACGCTCGGCAACGCGATGCGCCGGCTTCTGCTGTCGTCCCTCCGTGGATCGGCGGTCTGGGCGTTCCGCGTCGACGGTGTCGTACACGAGCACCAGACGATTCCCGGCGTAGTCGAAGATGTCCACCAAATCATCGGGAACCTGAAAACACTCACGCTCGTGCTTGACGAAGGCCTGGAGGATGCCACGCTCCGTATCCAGCGCTCAGGCGCAGGCGCGGTGACGGCGGCAGACATCAACGTCGGCTCCGGCGTCCGCATCATCGAACCCTCGCACCATCTCTTCACGCTCCAGGACGATCGTGACATCACGATGGACCTGTACGTGAAGCAGGGTCGTGGCTACACCGAGGCGGATCAGCACACGCTCGAACGCGGGATGCCGATCGATGTCGTCCGTATCGACGCGATCTACAATCCCGTTCGCCGCGTGAACTTCTCAGTGGCCGAGACCCGTGTCGGTCAGCGCACCGACTTCGATCGTCTGACGCTGACGGTCGAGACCAACGGAACCATCAGCCCTGAAGAGGCCGTGAGCTACGCCGCGGCTTTGGCGCAGACCCATTTTCAATACTTTGTCGGCTTCGGCTCCCACACGTCAGCGCCCGTCGGTACTGGAGCGGACCTGGGTGGTGGAGATAGCGTTCGGCTCCAAGAGCTCCAGACGCCGATCGATGACCTCGAGCTGTCGGTGCGCTCGGTCAACTCGCTGAAGAACTCGAATATCCGCTCGCTTGGTGACCTGGTCCGCCAGACCGAGAGTCAAATCCTGCAAGTGAAGAACTTCGGCAAGAAGTCGCTGCAGGAAATAGCGGATCTGCTCGAAAGAAAAGGCCTGAACTTCGGGATGCGGTACGAGGAGACGCCGGAAGGTGTGCGGATCACCGATTGGGGAACGCCACCGAGCCGCGCCGCCGCTAACGCCCCGGATGACGACGAGGAGTAAGAATGCGGCATAGAAAAGCGGGGCGCCAACTGCGGCGCACGAGCGAGCAGCGCCTGGCGCTCCTCAGAAATCTCGCGATCTCGCTGATCGAAAAAGGCGCGATCGAGACGACCGAGGCCAAGGCGAAAGAGCTGCGGCCGTTCGTCGAGAAGCTGATCACGAAGGGGAAGGCCGGCACGCTTCACGCGCGCCGGCTCGCCTCCCGGCACGTGCACAAGCGCGCCGCGGCCGACCTGCTGTTCAAGGAAGTCGCGCCGAAGTTCGCCACGCGCCAGGGCGGGTACACCCGCATCCTCAAGACCGGATTCCGCAAGGGTGATGGCGCCGAGATGGCCCGGATCGAGCTGATTGGATTCGGCGAGGTCTCGTCATGAGCATCGCGCGCAATAAGTGCTATGTCTGCGACCGCGGCGTCTCGTTCGGCAACAACGTCTCGCACGCGAACAACAAGACCCGTCGCGTCTGGAAGCCGAACCTGCAGGTGGTTCGGGTTGTCATCGATGGGACCATTACGAAAGTCAAAGTTTGTACGCGGTGCCTGCACGCTGGTAAGGTCGAGCGCGCCCCTCGTGGGGGCGGCGTCCCAGCCGCCTAAGCGGCGGCCATAGACCGGGATGCCGACCGCGCTGATCACCGGCATCACCGGCCAGGACGGGTCATACCTGGCCGAGCTGCTGCTCGGGAAAGGCTATCGGGTCGTTGGCATCGTACGGCGGAGCTCCACGACGCCGTACGAGCGCATCGGCCACCTCGTCGACCGCGTCGAGCTCGTCTCCGCCGACCTGCTCGACCAGCACTCGCTGGTGGACGCCATGAGCGGCTGCCAACCCGACGAGATCTATAACCTGGCGGCCCAAAGCTTCGTCCAGACGAGTTGGACGCAA
>Ga0210409_10003187_pt1 | contig 18666 bp, 15 predicted proteins | sample IncBWH17MmetaG_FD_161649 | JGI IMG/M metagenome (GOLD analysis project Ga0210409, IMG submission 161649) | Forest soil microbial communities from Barre Woods Harvard Forest LTER site, Petersham, Massachusetts, United States - Inc-BW-H-17-M | ecosystem: Environmental > Terrestrial > Soil >... | reverse complement strand
AAAGCCACGCAAATCAGGATCAAGCGCATGAGGGGCTCCTTAGCGAATTGGATTGTGAACACTGACGAGCTTGGTGCCATCGGGGAACGTCGCTTCCACTTGCATCTGGTGAATCATTTCGGAGACGCCTTCCATGACCTGATCGCGCCTCAGCACCATGCCGCTTTCGGACCTGAGTTCGGCAACCGACTTGCCGTCGCGCGCTCCCTCCATCACGAAGTCCGTTATCACCGCGATGCATTCGGGGTAGTTGAGCTTGACACCCCTTGCGAGCCGCCCGCGAGCAACCAGCGCCGCGAGTGCGATCAGAAGCTTGTCTTTTTCACGCGGCGTGAGGTTCATCAGAAGCTCCGTCTGGCAGCCGGCCTCAGCATGACCACATCTTCGGCACACGGAACGGACCAGGGCCGAACTGCTGGCTGAATTGCTGCAGCAGAGTCCGCAAGGCGAGGCTCAGGTCGGACGACAAAGGCGCGGCAAGGCGAACGACAATGAGGCCGCTGACACATGTCGCGGCGCAGTGGCACTTCAGCGAGGCAGCAATACCGCGAAAGAACTCCAGCCGCGCAGCAAAATCAGGACCGAAATAGATCAGCGTTGCAATGGCTTTGCAACTCGACAGGAGGGCGTTCCTCTTCAGATTCGGAAACGTCCCGTCGGTGGCACGGAAGCAGTCCGCCCAGATCAGCCGACCGTCTTTCTTGACGTGCCAGGTGTCGCTTATGTGTCCGCCGACCATGTCCTCGCCGTGTGCGGCACGACCCAGCACAAGCCACTCGAGAGCCAGCAGCTCCGCCCCAGAAGCAACGTCGATTTCTGTCTTTCTGCTGAGGCGTGCCCAATTGAAGATGATTGTTTCCTGCGGAAGCCACGCGAGTTTGGCGGCCTCACACGCTTTCAATTTTGTCGCGATGCGCGCCGGCTCGTTCAGCGCTCGATACACCTTTTCAGCGGCCTGCGATGTCACCGCGATCGATGCCTCGGCCAGTGCCGTGACGTTACAATCGAGCCGGTCGCCACCCGCGATACCGCCTGAGGTGTTTATGAAAACAGCCTCTTCTACCGCGCTGCCAGCGACCCTCGGGATCATGATCCGAATCGGCGAGCGTTGAAAGACCTCAACGATGCGGGCTCCATTGCGAGCACCGCCCAGGACCATGCGGCCGCCGCCTTCGGCACGCTGCAGGTGACTATCGGTGCGAATCCGTGCCCGCTCGTAGCTTGCGGAAGAGGGCAAATCGGCGGTAGCACCAGTTAGCGGCGGACTGCTGAGCATAGGGCTTGACCAACTCATCGGTTTGCGCGCGTCAACGTGCGACCGCTTCCACGACACGCGCCAGGTCGTGTGGCGCAAGCGGCTGGAGCACTTCTTTGCAGCAGGTAACGACCGAACGGCACCATCGTTGCAAGACCGCACGATCGTCACCTGCATGCCGGTCAGATCAGAAGCCTGCCAGGCCTTGCGGGCTGTTGTAGGGGATCGTGACTCTTGTGACCTCCTCAAGCGAACCGTCCGGCTTAGTGGCGTAGCCCACCAGTTTCGAAGCATTCCCGTAGATCTGGTAGAGATATTTGCCATCCGCCGTCATCCAGCTATCGCTCGGGCCGCTGCTGACCGTTAAATTGATCGCCCTGAAGGTGCCATCTCCTGGAACCCTCGGGCACGCAGGATCCTTCGCGATGGTGATCACGTTGTCGTCGATGCGGAAGCTGCTGAGGTTGCTGTAACCGAAGTTTGTAGCAAACACCAGTCGGTCATCCGGCGAGACCGCCAGCCAGCACAGTTCAGAGGGCACGCCTGCACTCGTGTCGATCGGCACCACCGGGCCAACCCTGACTTTGCCTTCTGCATCGATGCGGCCCAAGGCGAGCCCGTCTGAGACGGCCATCCCGACGACGAAGGTATCCGGCCGGTTGCGCAGGAAGGCGATGTAGAAAGGAGACGCGCCTCCCGCGTCGTAAAATGAGCGTTCGCCGAGTGACCCGTCTTCGCCTACGGGGAATACGACAATACCGTCGGGGTCGGGTGCATTCGAAGCGATGGTGTGCACTGTGCCGTTTGGCCGCTCGATCCAGAGAATGAGTGAGCCGTCCGGATTTTTTCTAGTGGGCAACTCGTCGAACGTGGTGCCTAGAACGAGGAATTTCCCATCGGGCGAGAGCACCGCCATGGTGGGCGTTCGATTGGGCCACTCCATCGTGCCCATCGAGTATTGCTCCGGGCGTTGCGTGAGGTTGCCTTCTTTATCGACCGACATCAGCCGGAGATGGTCAGGGCCGAACGTGTGCACCACGTAAAGCGTGCGACTCGCTGGGGCATAGGCCACCGATTTCGCGCCACCGGCCGATGTGTTCCCCGTCCGCTTCACGTCTAGCAGCGTGAGCCGGCCTTCCTTATCTACAGCGAAGCTGGAGACGGAATTGTCGCCGGCGTTGGTAGTGAACAAAAAGCGACCATCTGGCGTGACACGGACACTGCCCGCACCCTCGTGGTGGTTCGGCCGGGCGATGTGGTAGATGGGGCTGATGAGCCCAGAACCGGCGCCCCCTGTCTGGACACGTTCGACCTCGGTAAGCGCGCCGTTGACGGACCGGGTGTAATGAATGATGCAGTTACGAGCTTCGTTGGTCTGCATGTAGAGATGTCCAACACCTTGCATCGACATACCCATCTCTTTCGACATCATCTCTTTAGACGTGGCCACTGCTAATCTCCTGTTAAATGTTGGTCATGCGCGTGAATCTTCACGCCGCTTAAAAAACGATCACTTGTCCAAGAGCGGATAGAACTGGGTCCAGACCTCGTCCTTCTTGGCGCTGGCGAGATGGCAGTACCCGCATTCCTCCTTCGATTTCAGCTTGGCGGTGGGAGCCTTCGGCTCGTGATGGTTGAAGTTGTAGTACCCCCAGCCTCCCGTCTCGGCATAGCGCTTGGAATCCTTGACCGTGACATCGGCGCCGTTGTACGGTCCGGGGAAATAGCCGCGTCCCGAAGGCTCCATCCGCGATCCATCGGGGTTTTGCCCCGGCAGCGTGAGCTGCAGCTCCTTGAAGAAGATCGTCCCTTCGGGGAACTGATTCGTCTTCTTGAAGATCTCGTATGAGCCCGGCTCGATGTAGACGTTGTGAAACTCCGGGAAACCCGCCATTCCGTTATTGAGTGCATTGGGGGTAAATGGCGATCCGACGTACACCCATTCATGGAAATTCTTCGGCAGGATCAGATCGCCGGAAGCCGTGTATTCGGGTAGATAGCGCCCCCGCGGTTGCGCCATCCCACTAGAGGGAGACTGAGCAGATGCGACGCCGAGCATCGGGCCAATCACAATTGCCGTTGCGACAGAAATGACTCTGACAAATTTTGTGGGCATGGGCGATCTCCAAACATCAAGTACAAAGGTTGTGAGGACAGGATTGTGCGTTTCCGACCGCGGGCGCGGTAGCGAGCTTGCATGACTATCTGTTATTCCGGTGAGAAATGACGCGTGGACTGCGCCACCACTACGTCTCCTACATGAAGCTTTTTTGGAACTCGTTGCGATAGATGTCGGTGGAACCGTGGTAGGCAACAGTGTCCTCTAACCCATGGATCGACCGGTCAGTCGCAAACGCCTCTTGGAAGTTGGTGGTATAGATGTCCGTGGAACCTGTGCCTTCCGTCGTGTTCGGTTTACTGGAAATTGCATGATCAGTCGGGAACTCTTTTTGAAAATTGGTGTTGTAGATGTCCGTGGAGCGTCTTGCCGCGGTTGAATTCCGTGCATGAACAAGAGGAGCGGCAATCAGAGTCAGAATCCAAACCGCTACGGCAGCGCTGCTAGTGTTGAATGGCCTCATCGAAGTCTCCAAAGTTGTGAGTCACCGCAGAAGCGCGGTTGGTACGTGTGAAGATGAGTAGTCATTGGCGGATGCCTTCCGGCACTTCGTTTGCCGTTGCGAAATCATCGCGCGCTGCCGGGCGGCGGCGAAGACGGATGTCAGTCATACAAGATATTCCGCGCGCGAATTGATTCCTTCTCGGAACGGCCCCTATCGCTCTGAAGGCCGCGGCGATCTAAGCAGGCAAGCCATGGCACTTCCCTCACGCAGCGGCATGCCGCCGATCGCACTCCCGTGCAAGCCAATCTCCCTCCAGATCAGCAGCGCCGGCGTGCGAGAAATGGGTGAGCTCTTATTCCTTGCAGGAATAGAGCATATGGCGTCGAGTCGCCTACCGTGATTCGATGGCAGGAGCGATAAAGGTGCCGCCTATATCCACCGCACAGCGTGCGGCCCAGACAATCCTGGCCCCTTCAGTGGAGCAATCAGACAATGACAGCATTTGTAAATGCCCTGGCGAAGCTCGGCACTTTCAGAGAGGACCTTGATTACCAGTTGATTCGCGCGTCGATGGTGATCATGTTTTTCTTCTATGGGTATCAGAAATGGTTTGAGTATGAGGCGAAGCTGTTGATTCCTTTCATCAGCAACGACCCGCTCCTTTCCTGGTTGTATCCTGTTTTCGGTATCCGAGGAGCGAGCTGGTTTCTAGGAGTTGCCGAGTGGATCTTTGGCGCCCTCTTGTTCCTCGGATTCTGGAACAAAAAATTGGGCATGCTTGGGGCCGTGGGATCGATCATTACGTTCGTCGCGACCTTCACGATCATTCCATTCCTGCCGGATGGCTGGGCTGAGTCTGCCGGCGGGTTTCCGGCTATGAATGGCAACGTCGCCTTCGTCATGAAAGACATCGTTATTCTTGCTGCATCGGTCTATTTGCTGAGGCAGGACGCACTGAGAGTGTTGCGTCCCAGCGAGCGGTCCAAAGAGGATCATCACCGTGCCGGCTTTGACTCGGCCAACGCGATACGGACGCGTGACTGACGCTCCACCGGGGCCGCTGGTACGGAGCGGTTTCAATCTGATGCAGGCACACACCAGCCTTCGCGTCGCCGCCTTCCCACCAACCCCAACCCCTGTCCAAAGCAGCTGAAGCGAACTCGCGCGTCTTTTCGTCAAGATATCGAGCTCTGCTTCCTGCTCGGCGATGCATTGGCGGCAAGGAGCCCCGTGTCGACGATGATCCGGGTCATTCAACGAATCCGGAGAGGTGTACGCGATTTGCAGGTCTTAGATCAGGCCACAATATGTTTGACCGGATCTAGCGCAGAAACGTAACGTTCGGTGTCGAGCACACCTACACCTGAGAGAACGACTGTTTCTGCTCCCGGGCGAAGGCGGCGCGCGCCCGCTGTCACTGCGGCGCGGGGCTGACCACCACGAATACCGGCGCGCGCTCGAAATCGCCTGGTATGACGTTACGATGGTCCACGGTGGCAGTGAGACTGACCCGCATCTGGTCCGGCGAGATCGGATATCCGACCAACGCAAACGCCTGTGCCAGCAGGCTGGAGCAGATGAACCGCGTGGCGCTGTGCTCTACCGTGTCGGGCGCTGATCGCAAACGCATCGGCGGCGGCAGCCGCAACAGGTATTGGCCAAGGCCCAAGGCATGCGCCAGGTCATACTCGCTCCCGATCTGGCTTACGACCCAATCGGCAAGCCGGCATCGATCCATGTCGTTTAGTCCGATGGGTCGCAACACACGAACCTGCAGTGCGTTCAGCTCGGACAGCCGTATCGATCTGACCCCCGCCGCAATGTCAGCTTCTACGATGCACAGGGGATCGGGCCCGTCTTCAAGCGGTCCCACATACATCGATACGTGCGACCAGGGTGACTGTGTAATTCCTCTGACGAGAGCAGCGACGCGAGTACTGCCGTGGCTGAGTAGAACATCACCGCGATCGAGTACCGGCACGAGTGATTTCAGATCGGCGCTTGGTTCCGAGCCGCAGTGCTTGATAGGTCGGGTGAGGTAAAGTACCAACGCGTCCGTCAGGCGGATACGCGCTCGGGTAAGCAGCGTCAGAGCTGCGGCGACCAAGGTAACTTCCCTCATGATCCCCGCGACGTGGAAACGAACGCATCGGTCGCCTAGCATCGCAAGCAGGTGAAGGAGGATTCGCCCCGCGGAGAATCGAGCAAGGGTCGTCATGTAGCGGACTCAAGGCGGAAATTTGTCGCGCTCGGGGCGCCGGCAGGCCGGGAGCGCAGGACGATCCTGCGGGTGACCGAGTTGCCGTGGCGCTTGTTCATCACGCCATCGGCAATGGCTATTGTGCGTTGATCCATGGTGGGCTGCTGAACCAAGCCCCCGTCAGAACCGGGTGTCGATCTTGCGCACGGACTTGCCGTCTTCGGTCCGCACGACGGCCCCGAGCGTCAGCAACCAGTCCAGTTCATCCGGACCGTCAATACGCAGCGCGGTGACATTGCGCTGGTCGTCGGTGACCAGCTCGCCGGTCCTGAACCCGTAATAGTCGGCCAGGCCGCGCGTGGTATCCGTGTGCTGTTGTCGGCTGACCGCGGTGATGTAGCGCGATTGGCCGTGCCGATATACCTCGTTGAAGGCGAAACGATTCAGATCGGCACCACAGAACTGCGCCTTGTACTGGGCGATGTCCTGGTACACGCGCATGGTCTGAGACGCTTTCTTAACGCCCAGTTCGTAGATGAGTTCTGGTTTGGAATCGACCGCGTATGGGGATCCCTGTTCATCGTTGGCGAGGCTGCCGACCGTGTAATAAGCGGTTGCAATCGCACATTGCACGGCGTCGGAGTCGTCGCGGTTGTCATGGCACAGAGCCAGCGCCTCGGATACGTAGTGGCCGGTTGCGTGATTCGGGTCACGGTACATGGCCGAGCTCAGCATCCGGGACAGGGTGACCGCCTGCCGCACCGGGACGTCTCCGCCCAGGCGGCGCTCGACCGAAAGGATTCCGTAGGCATCGGCGGCGGCTTCCTGCGCGAGCCACGGAAATACGCTGGCATCGGCCGCTCGGCCATCGGATCGGTTCAGGAACGCGTCACGCAGCTTGCAGTGTCCGACCTCGTGTGCCAGCGCGAACATGGCCTGGGCCCGCGGCTCGATGCGGCCGTTCAGGAAGCGGCCGAGCGGCTTCAAGGCTTCACCGATGTCGGGTGACGCTCGCAGAATGCACTTGACGCGTTCGCCTTCAACGCGTGACACCGACAGCGATCCGCTTTGCGAGTCCCAGTAAGAGATCTCGACGCTCGGATCCAGTTCACGTGCGAACGCGGCGCCGGCTTGCATGTATTCATCGGGCGAGCCGGTCGGCACCGAGAACTCGGTGGCCTCGTGCATGCCTGCGGTCGCGTCGAGCACAAAAAGCTGCAGCAAGACAGCCACCGCCGTCAGCACCAGCGGTGCGGCCGCCGACCAGAACGACGGGTTGGAACGTAATGCGCGGCAGCTACACATGGCCTGGTCCGTTGCGGTGTTTGGACCCCGGGCGGATCTGTCCTCGCTTGATCGCATAAAGCGTCCTTTCTTGATAGCTTCCGACCGGGTGTCACCTCGAGGTCAAAACTAACCAGCCAATGACTCTCGTGTGATTGACAGTCTCGGCCATGATCGGTGCGCCGAGTAGCAGCGCCGGGCGAATAAGACCTATGAGGCGCAGGAATCGAGCAAGACCAACCGTCCTGCGCGGCACGGGGAAAAGTGGTCCAAGTGCAAATATCTGGTGCTGAAGGGGAGCCTCGGGCCCGCAGAAGCGTGAGGCGAGAAGCCCCTCACGCCCGAGCGCGCCAGGCGAATTACACGTGAGTGGCTAAGGTGCGCTGTTCCGCGCAGGGTGCGAAGACAGCTCGCGACAATGATGCCTATTCCGTTAGCGGAGCAGGCGGGCCGGGCGGGAGAACTATTGCGCGACAGTATTGCTCTGGGCCAGTGCCTCTTCAATGAACGCGACGAAGGCGCGCGCCTTCGCGCTTACCCGTCGCCCTGTCGGGAAGACCGCCCACAGCTCTACCGGCGGCAAGGTCCAGTCCTGCAGCACCCCGCGGACCAGTCCGCGCTTGAGTTCCGGATCGAACATCCACTCGGACGCCACGGCCAGGCCAAGACCAGCGAACACTGCCTCACGTACGCCCTCCGCTGCCGTGATGCGCACGCGGCCGTCCACCGTCACGGACGTTTCGGTGCTCCCTTTCCTGAAAGCCCACGCCGTTCCTCCGCGGCGCTCGTCGTACACGATGGCTTCGTGTGCAGTCAGGTCCGCGGGCACTTTCGGCTCGCCATGCTTTTCGAAGTAAGCGGGCGTGCCGACCACTCTGCGCGGGCTCTGCCCGATCTTTCGCGCCGTCAGTGCGGAGTCCTCAAGCGGGCCCATGCGCAGCGCGACATCTACTCCGGATTGGATTACATCGATGTCCCGGTCCTCGAGAATGGCGCCGATGCTGAGCGCCGGGTGTTCGGCCAGAAAAGCGGCCAGTCTAGGCACGACGTGCCATCGGGCAAACGTTACGTCCGCGCTGATCCGCAGCTCGCCGGACAGACTCGCGCTGGCACCACGGGCAGCTACGTCAGCTTCGTCGGCTTCATCGATGGCACGCTTGGCGCGCTCATAGAAGTTCTGGCCGGCCTCGGAGGGCGTGACGCCTCGCGTGGAACGAACCAGCAACCGCACGCCGAGTCGCTCCTCGAGCTGCGCGACGGTCTTGGATACGGCCGGCTGTCCGATGCGAAGCTGATAGGCAGCGGCCGAGAACGATCCCGTCTCTACCACGCGCACGAAGGTTCCCATCGCAGCAAAGCGGTCCATCGTCATTCCCTCCGAGAACAAAGCGCCGGCGCCGCGAGCGTAACGTCCCGGAACAAGCGAACCTGCATCGGGAACGCAGCAAAGCCGTTCACGTTTGGACTTCTGATGCTAGGACGCTGTGCACTCATGGAATTTGGCTCCCGCCGTACGTGTCGTTCGTGCCTGGGCTTCGGTGCGGCGCTGTGCTTTCATCTCTATCAGCTCCGGTCGCGATGACGCGCACTGTGGAACCAATCGCCATCGGCCGACAGCCCCGGATTGGGGGTCGCGCTGCGGCGATTTCGGCGCGTCCGGAGGCCTCTGTTGTGCGGCCGGACGGCGACTCTATTGAGGGGGCGGGCGCCGCCCTTTTCGAGCACGACTCTCCAGGCGCTTCCATCCGAAGAGACGGGCGTCAATGGACCAGACCCCAGGACCGAGCAGTGTCAGCGCGGCGCCAAGCGTTGCCAGCAGGATCCAGCACCACGGACGGCCCGAGGAGAAGACACTCCAAAGCGCGCCGAGCGCCACGAACGCTCCCACGATCGAGGTCCATAGACCCGCCAGCAGTAAGACCCCCAGGACGGCCGAGATCGCGTGCCACAAGGCTGCTTCAAAAGGCGGCCCGCCACGCAGCACGGTTACCGCATCGACCACCAATGCGGTACCGCCCGCTAGGCGCATCAGCAAAAGCCCGACGCCAGGCGGCCCGTGGTGGAACGTGGTGAATAACGGACGCACAGCACCGTCGAGGTTATGGCTTGACGCTGCCAGCGGAAAACCTCGAAAGTGTTGCCTCCGGCTACTATTTCGAGCGGCTAGACAACCCGATGATTCCCCTTTCCAGCCCGATCATCGCCGCGTGGGTACGGTCCTTGGCGCCCAATTTGGACAAGATGTTGCGAACGTGACCCTTGACCGTCTCTTCGCTAAGTGAGAGCAGCGCAGCAACTTCCTTGTTGGCGTTGCCTTCCGCGACCAGCTTCAGGACCCGGACCTCTCCCGGAGTAAGCGCATCGTCGGTCGCGTGCTCGGCAAGCTGCAACGAGACTGCGGGCGAGAGAGACTTCTTCCCCGCATGGACGGCACGAATGGTGTCCAGCAGATCCTTGTGCAAAGTGTTTTTCAGCAGATACGCCCGGGCGCCCGCCTTCAGCGCGCGCAGTACCTGCACGTCGCCGTCATAGGTGGTCAAGACGATGATTCGCGCCTCGGGGAACTCGCCGCGAATCGCGATGATCGCGTCAAGCCCGCTTATTTCCGGCATCTCCAAGTCCATCAGTGTGACGTCCGGACGTTGCGCGCGGAATTGCTGGATTGCTTCTCGTCCGTTCGCGCCTTCGGCGATCAAAGTCAAGTCCGATTCGCCGGCCAGCAGACTGGCGATTCCCCTGCGCACCAGAGGATGGTCGTCGATAGCCAGAATCCGAATCGGACCGGCTTCGCTGCTCATGAGTCGATCTGCGCGATCTTTCCGGACAGCTGCTTGATGAACCAGGAACGGCGCTCGGATGGCGAGCCCGCATAAGCCCGGGAGGCGGGGATGATCAGCTCCGCTTCCGTTCCGAAATCGACTGCGCTCCAGACGGTCAGCTTACCCCCGATCAGCCTGGCCCGCTCGCGCATGCCGTGCAGGCCGAAGTGTCCAGCGCGCTCGCCTCCAGCGAGAAATTTCGGATCGATTCCTTTGCCGTCGTCGCGCACGCGCACCCGAAACTGCCGCTCGTCGTAGCGCAGCCCCACCTCGATGCGCGTTGCGTCTGCGTGCCGGAAGGCATTGCGCAGCGCCTCGCACGCAATGCGATAAATCTCGTCGCGCACGATCGGATGCAGAGTGCGCGGTGCACCTTCCACCATGACGTGTAAGACGGCGGAGCCATCGCCGGCCTGATCGGCCGCGAGTTCCTCTCCGAGCGTTCGTAACGCCACGGCAAGATCTTTGGTCTCGACCACGGAGGCGCGCAGCCCCTGCACAGCGTCGCGGCCTTCGGTGATCGCCTCGGCGGCCTCATTGATGGCGCTATCGAGCTGTTCCTTGATCTGCCCGGGCTGCACCCGGTTTGAAATCGCCTGAAAGCGCAGCAGCAGTCCGTGAAAACTCTGCAGCAGAGTATCGTGTAGCTCGCGCGCGATGCGCGTCCTTTCGCCGACGCGCGCATCCAGCGTCATGTTGAACTGACGCGCCAGTTGCCGCAGCCGCAACTGATACAGCGCCCACAGCAATCCCATGACGGCCGCCACGCACAGCGCGACGAACCAGCGCGTCTGCCAGTACGCCGTCGCAATGGAGAAATCCAGCGTTGCGCCCTGCTCGTTCCAGACTCCGCTGTTGTTGCAGGCGGTGACGCGGAAGCGATAGCTGCCCGGAGGAAGGTTCGAATACTGCACCTGGCGGACGTTGACGACCTCTCTCCAGTCCCGGTCCTGCCCCTCCAGTTTGAAACGGAAGCGGACTTTTTCCGGGACAGCAAGGCTCAGAGCCGTATAGTCAATCGTCAGGTCGCGGATCAGCGGAGGCAGACGCAGGTTCGAAGAAACCGGGTAGGTCTGGCCGTCGGCGGTGATCTGCTCGATGTGCACCGCCGGCGGCACTTTGTTGTAGGGAAAGTGACGCGGATCGATGATGCTGACGCCATCACCCGACAGGAACCACAATTTTCCATCTGTAGTCCTGGCGACTTGTGGGCTGAAGCTGCTGAAAACTGCGGCACGGCTCCGCACTCCGTCCGAGCTATCGAAAACCGTGGTCTGAATTTTCCGCGCCGGATCGATGATCCACGCGTCCAACTGCGTCCGCTCGATGCGCACCAGGCCACAGGTCATGTACAGCCAATAAGAATGGTGGTCGTCGTCTTCCATGGCCCAGTTAACGTTGTCGCAGGGCAATCCGTTTCTACTGGCCAGCGTGGAGACATGACCGTCTTTCACCCGGCTGAGCCCGCCCTCGGTAGCCGCCCAAAGCGCACCGTCCCTATCTACTTGAACATCGTTGACGATGCCTTTGCCGAGGCCGTCGGTGGCTTTGTACGACGCGCGGATCTGACCGTCCCGGAAATACGCCACGCCACCGTGATAAAAGCCAAGCCACATGCCGCCCCGTGCACGATCAGTGGAAAGAGAAATAGCAAAGTCCGTGCGTCCAAGTCTCGCCCAAGGAATCCGCTCGACCAGGTTTCCCCCAAGCAAATGAAAAAGACCATGATCCTGGTCGCTGACCCAGAGATTTCCGACCCTATCCTCTGCGACGGAACGCACATACCCGCCGGGTAAGGAGCTCACAGGGGTGAACCGATCGTCCTCGAGGTAGGCCACCCCGCGCTGCGCGAAGACCCAAATTCGTCCGCGATCGTCCTGAAAGAGGGACGAGGCACCCTCCGGCAAAGCACTATCGGTTACCTCTTGGACTTCGCTTTGCTGGGCTGGGCGCGTCGACAGGCGGTCGCGTCGCGAGCCATAGATCGTAAGTCGCCCGTTGTTCCATCGGTTCAGGCCACCCGAGGTGCTGAGCCACACGCTGCCATCTTTGGCCGAAAGCACGGAGGTCGCATCAGACAGACCTTGCTTGTCAGAAATCGTCGGGACGGCGAAGTCGCGAAATCGATCGAGTCCGTTGGTGGTGGCAACCCAAACATCCCCTTCGCGATCCTCAAGAAGTGCCAAAATGTAATCGCCGGAGAGACCGTCAGACTGTGCGAACACATCCAATCTTCCCCCGTGAACATGGAAGAGGCCCCGGTCCCGGGTTCCGATCCACAGGCTGCCATCTCGGTCTCGGAGCAGACTGGCTGGCTTGAACTGCATCCGGGTAGCCGGAAGCGGATACGTGTCGGTTTTCCCGTCAAGGAACTGCCTGATCCCGTTTGGCATGGAAAGCAAGAGTGCGCCATTGTCGCCTTCGATCAGACTTCGGATCTCCGGTGTCGGATCTGGCATCGGATACAGTTTCGGAAGACCGGGCCTCCGTCGCCACAGCCCGGTTCGCGCGCCGGCCCAGAGATTCCCCCGGCTGTCCTCGTACAAGGAGAGCACCCCGCGGCCTAGACTGCCATCCTCTCCGTGGCAACGAATCCTTCCACTGTGGATCTCGCAGAGTCTTCCAGTCGGTACCTGTGCGGCGCCAGCCCATACCCCTCCATCACGATCCTCAAGGAGCGCAGGAACCACTTGTCCGGCCAGCTCGGGGTACAGGATCAACTTGCTGTCCTTCCAGCTTGCAAGGCCTTGAAGAGTGCCAATCCAAAGTGTCCCGTCGCGTGCGGCAAGCAGGCTAATAATATTGTTGCTTGGGAGTTGCTCCCCCGCGGGTGGTTGCCACGGCACGTCCTTTTCCCCATCGAAACGAAGCAAGCCGAATTCCGTACCGAGCCAGAGATACCCGTCCGGCGCCTGGGCAATACTTTGGATGAGGCCCTTGAAAGAACCCTCGCGGATCTTCCAGGCGGTGTGCGCGTACTGACTGATATCAAGAGATGGGTCTAATGCGAAGGCACAACGGCACGAGGCAATCAGAAAGCCCAGGGCGATAGCGGCTCTTCTGCTGGAGGTTCGTTGAATGCTTTGGTTCACCACTTAGAACTTGACGCTCAGCGAGCCAATAATAGTTCGAGAAGTTGCTGGTTGAACGCTGGACGGAACATCCATCGAGTAGTAGAAGTGACGGTCGAAGAGATTTTTGACGTTGAGCTGCGCCTTGTACCAGCCCAGTTTGTAATAGGCGACCAGATCGGTTTGAGCCCACCCGGGCAGATGCCCGTCATTGTCGTTCGTATTTTGCACACGGTCGGCGAAGTACACGCCCCCACCGAGCCCTAGGCCTCTAAAGGCACCCCCTTGGAATTCGTAAGTGGTGAAGCTGCCTCCAGAGTTGAAAGGAACCCCATGGAGCTGATGCCCGACATCAAAGTTTTGCGGGGCGGAAATGATCCGCGCGTCGACGTAGGCGTAGTCGAAATTGATGCGCCATCCGGGAAGGGGTTCTCCGGCGACGTCGAATTCGAATCCACGACTGCGCTGCTCTCCCGAGTTAATAGAAAAAAACGGGTCATTCGGGTCAGTGCCCACGACGTTGGTCTTCTCGATTTGGAAGACTGCCGTGGTGAGCAGGAGACGACCCTTCAGCAACTCCGTCTTGGCGCCCGCTTCATAGGCTCGCGATTTTTCCGGCGCTACGATCTCGCCGCTTCGCGTCTGGGCGGTCAGGTTCTGGAAAGAGTTCGTTGACCTCGCATACGAAAGGTAGAGCGACAGCGGCTGGCTCGGCTTGATGACCAGCCCCACCGTCGGATTGAAGGTGAACTGGTGCGGAGAACCGTTGCTGGGCGGGAAAATGTTGGTGGGCGGATAAGTTACCGACTGAGACGCGTTGAACCACTCCGACCGACCGCCGAAGGAAAGATACGCCCGATCCCCAATCGAGATGCGGTCCAGCAAGAGCAGGGAGTTGGAGTGCGCGGCAACCCTGCCGTCCTGGGGGATCTCAGGAGGAAAGCCCGGGATGAACGGCAAGGGCACGTAGCCCGTGTAAACCGGGTTGAATGCGCTAATAGGAGGCAATGCCGAGAAGACTTGGAGCGAGTCGTTGGTTTGCCGCTCGTATTCGAAGGAGAGGAGAAGCTGATTCTTCACTGTCGGAAAAGCTCCATCCCGTGCGTTTTTGCCTTCGTCTCCGCTGGTTGGCTGGGCGTCACGATAGAGCGTTCCGCTGAAGGTCTGATCCACTCGGACCGTCGTCCCGGTATCGGTGATATCCAAAACGCCCACTGCCCGGGAGATCAAACCGCTCGCTGGATTCGAGACAAATCCGCCACTGTCCTGGAAACCTACATAGCTGCCCTTAGATTCCGCATACCTGCCGTGAACCGAGACAACCGTGTCGGCCCAATCGCTCCACCGGTGGTCGAGCGTGATCAGCCCGCGAAAGGGCTTGTCCGTCAGTTCGGTAAAGCTGGGCTCGCCCAGGTAGCGCCCATAAGGGACTCCTGCGAGCACGCGGCCGTTGAAATACGGAAGACCACGATCAGTCGACCGATTGTCCCGGCCATACTCCGTGCGAAGGGTCAGCGTGCTTTTGTCGTCGACCTGCCAGAGGAACGCAGGAGCGAAAAAGTAGCGTTCTCCATGCACGAAATCGCGGAACGAATCGCTGTTCTCGTACGCCGCGTCGAGACGAACAGCCGATTTGTCCGGCACCACCTGCCAATTGGCATCCAGGGAAGTGCGATAGAAATCATAAGACCCGAACCGCTGATCGAGGCTGAAGCCATCTCCGAAATACGGCGTGCGCGTGATGTAATTGACCACACCGCCCGGCTCGCCGCGTCCGAAGAGAATGGCCGCGGGCCCCTTAAGGACCTCGATTCGATCCAGGTTGGAAAGGTCCGTCGGCCCGGTCGCGTTCAAGGAGAATCCAACCGCTTCTCCGTCGCGGAAGCCGTCCTTGAAGATGTCCTGCTGTCGAAAGCCGCGAATCGCGAACGCCTCGCCTTCTCCGAAGATGGAACCACCGCGCATCACGGCGCTTACGTTTTGAATCGCCTCCTGCGGATCATCGATGGCGCGGTCCTCGATTAGCTGGCGGGGCACCACCTGCACGCTGCGTGGTATGTCGAGGATTGGCTCTAAAGTCCTTGTAGCCGATGTCTCGTACTGACCCACTACCGTCACGGTTTCAGGCCGGCTTTCGTCGGCGGGATCCGCGGCACTCGAAATTGTGCGTCCAAGCACGAGGGCTCCGGCAAGCAACAGCCGAAGCAAAATGCGCGGAACGGAGCGCAAGCGCAGCGTTCCCATTCCTCTCCCCTCGATTTGCTTGTTCGTGGCCGCTGGAGATGGGTACCGCTAGAGTCGGATGCGGGTCAGGGCGACCGTGGGCAGCATACTCGCCGATGCGGTTTTGTCCAAGACGGCCCCGGAGGGCCTCGCGAATTTCCAGACCGGACCGCAAGGATCGGCAAAGCGCGCGATTCCGGAAGCTCCACGAGAGACGCTGACAAAAGCAGAGATCCGGTAGGCGTCACCTTGGTCTTCCGTGAGGGCATCGCCGCGAATGCGCCATGCCGTCTTCGCCGCCGAATGGCGCAGCGCTCGGTCTCGATGACTTAGTAAACAGGAACCGCTGAGCTACGGTCCGATCCCGATGGTTATGGCCAGGCCGGGGATGCCGAGTCTGACCCTATGGCTTCTGCTTGGGACTCGACCTACCACTCGCTGCGGCGTCTCCGGGACCAGTCCTCGAACTTCGCCTGCGAATGACCGCGAGCTGTTCTGCACAGCCGCGCAGCCGCGGACGGATGTGCGAGCTGCCTGCCAAAAGGGCCTTTGGTGGTGACTTTTCTATCGCGGCGTCTGGTGTCATTACTGCAATCTCGAACTGCGTGCTGACGCGAACGTCGTCGTCAACTTGGCGGCGGTCCACTCTGCAGCCATGCATGCCCAACTGGAATTAGTCCTATGCCCATTACGAGCCTATATCAACCGCTTGCAATCAGTCAGAGTGAAGCGGCCGCGAGCACCACCATTGAAAGGAGGGTTGCATGTCCGATCTCTCTTCCCGACGACGTTTGCTAATTGGTGCTGCCGGCGCAGCCACAGTGATTCCGGTCCTGTCGCGGAGCGGCGGATATCCAGCATGATTGGCAGTTCCCGACACGGTCGCATCGACGCCGTGATCGCGCTGGCGAAACGCTCCAACGCGCGGGTCGACACCACCGGGAGCATTCCTCTTGACTTTTGAACCATATAGACGAGGGATATCTTAGGTCTTCGGCGCGCGAAACCACCTCCACCGCGCTCAGGATGCACACGGCGTGGGTGCTTACGCATTGAGGAGTCGCACCATGCCGGATTCGGCAAATGAACTGCGCCACTCGCCGCCGGATATCAATGCGATCGTTACCGCCATAATCGCTCACAGGATTCGGCCCAGCACTGAGGCGCAGTACGATGCGTGGTTGAACGATATCCGGGAAGCGAGCCGCCGTTTCCCTGGTTATCTGTCGACCGACGTCGTCCGCCCGATTCCGGGACTCCGGCAGTACACGGTCATTCTGCGATTCGAAAACTTCAAGGCGTTGAGTGACTGGATGGAGTCCGACGTGCGGGACTCGTTTCTCAAGCGCATCGAGCCGATTCTGGAAGATGCGGACCGTTACGAAATCAGGAACGGCATCGACTTCCTGTTTGATCCACCAGGCCGGACGAGGCGTCCAGTACGCTGGAAGCAGTTCCTGATTTCATTTTTCGCGATCGTTCCGTTCGCCGTGCTCGTGCCCTGGCTCCTGCAGCCGTTGTCTGACATCGTACCCGTGCTCGCCTCGCCGCTCGTGAACAGAGTCGTGGTCGCGGGCGTCTGCGTGTTTCTGATGGTGTATGTGCTCATGCCCCCCTTTAAGCGGGCTCTTTCGAAATGGCTTTCCCACTGACAGGTCCGTCGTCATTCCCTCCGGGAATAAAACATATCGCGCCGGCGCCTCTAGCGTAATTTCCCAGAACGAGCGAACCTGGGCGCAACTCATCAAGGTCGCTTCGGAATCAGCTGGCTCATTGGAAGCCACATAGGCAGCGCAGCAAATACGAGCCTTGGAACCCTACTCGAGAGATCACCGGAGCCAGGACCGATACGGCAGACGACGATGTCGACCGCGGACAAGGACGACGAACCTACGCGCAGGCAATTCCAGCAACTCGCAGGTCGGTCGGCCGCTGGCGCAATCGCACTCGGCGCGAGGCCCGGCTACGGGGACGATCACGCGGGCGCCGCCGCTGGCGAGGCGGCGCAAGCCGCGGATCGAGGTGCGGCACGCTTGCCGGTGAGCTTTGTTGTTAACGGCCAGGCTCGCACCGTCTCGGTCGAACCGCGCACGACGCTGCTTGATGCGCTGCGCGAAGAACTGGGACTGACCGGCCCAAAGAAGGGCTGTGATCGCGGCGAGTGTGGGGCGTGCACCGTGCATGTAGACGGACGCCGCATCGTGTCGTGCATGGCGCTGGCGGCGATGCAGGAGGGCAAGCACATCACGACGATCGAGGCACTGGAGCGCAATGGGCAACTCCATCCGCTCCAGTCAGCCTTCATCGAGTACGACGGCTTTCAATGCGGCTTCTGCACGTCCGGGCAGATCATGTCCGGCGTCGCCGTGATCGAAGAAGCCAGGGCGGGCTGGCCGAGCGCTGCCACGCTGGACGTTAGCCGGCGCTTCAGCGGGAGCGACCTGACCAGGGCAGAGATCCGGGAGCGGATGAGCGGCAACCTGTGCCGGTGCGCCTGCTACCCGAACATCGTCGACGCCGTCGCTCAGGCAGCCAAGAGCAGCTGAACCATGCATCCGTTCTCACTATCGAGCGCCGACGATCCCGCGGACGCCATCGCGGCTCACGCGCGCGACAGCCAACTTGCGTTCATCGCCGGCGGTACCGACCTGCTGGGTCTGATGAAGGACCGCGCCATCTTTCCCGATCGTCTGCTCGACATCAACCGTTTGCCCGGTATGGCGCACATCGAGTCGCAACCGGACGGCGCCCTGCGCATCGGCGCACTCGCCCGCATGAGCGACGTGGCAGCGGACCTGCAGGTGCGCCAGCGCTTCCCGGTGATTGCAGAGGGGCTCCTGTTCGCGGCATCCGGCCAGCTGCGCAATATGGCCTCTATGGGCGGAAACATCATGCAGCGCACCCGCTGCGCGTATTTCCGCGACGACGATGATGCCCCGTGCAACAAGCGCCGGCCTGGTTCGGGTTGCTCTGCGCTCCACGGTATCAATCGCAACCACGCGATCTTCGGATGGTCGGAGGCTTGCGCCGCCACTCATCCGTCGGACGTCGCGGTCGCATTGGCCGCCTTGGATGCCTTTGTGATCGTACGCGGGATCGGCGGGGAACGATCGATTCCATTCACTGACTTCCACCGTCTGCCCGGAAGCACACCGGAGCGTGACAACGTGCTCGAGCGAGGCGATCTGATCATCGCGATCGAAGTACCGGCAAGGCCGGAAGGGCGCGCTTCACATTACCTCAAAGTGCG